>Ga0179591_1374312_pt1 | contig 27588 bp, 29 predicted proteins | sample CZOMad2_1_08_16f_FD_182891 | JGI IMG/M metagenome (GOLD analysis project Ga0179591, IMG submission 182891) | Vadose zone soil fungal communities from Angelo Coast Range Reserve, California, USA - CZOMad2_1_08_16fungal (PacBio error correction) | ecosystem: Environmental > Terrestrial > Soil >...
AATGTCCCACATGTGGAGAGCGACATTCAATAGTACTCGGAGAGGGGGGTTCTGCACAGAGGGGAGTAGAAAGTAGTCGAGGCCCAGTCTAATGAAGGAGCGGGTAAGCAGGTATGGCGCCCCCACCTACCGGTGACGTGCCAAGAAAATGGAAGGAATTTAACTGGAGAGAAAAGAGCGTAAAGAGGGCGAAAGGAAGAACGAGAAACAGGAATTCTTGAAGGACGGAAGGAGGTCTTCCCTTAGGGGGTGGGTCTATGGCGAATCAGAGCCTAATGTAGAAGGAGGCGCAGGAGAGACCTATCACCTTTCCAGCAAAGGGAAGTTCGACGCCCGAGAGAAGAAGGCCGGGAGCTTCAGTCAATTAAAGGAGGAGGGAAGGTGTTGGCAGAGAATAGTAGGAGAGGTGCTATTAGGGCACCGGAGGCGGAATACTTTTAGACGACGCAGCCCTGTTGTACAGGCGATAAGAGAGAGAAGAAAAGGGACTAAGACAAATACGCAAACTTCGACCAACACGTTCCGGTCCTGCTCCACGGGACAGGAAGCGCAGAGAAATGGGTTCGCTAACGCAGGTCGCGGCGCGCTTCCCGGTCACCCGAAAGACAGTTTATAAGGACATCTCATATGGTCTGGCAGTTCCACCCGCGTAGGATCAGAGAAAAGTTGAGGAGAAATGCAGCATGGCTCTTTGATGAGAAGACAAAGTGGGTGCTACGGGGCGGCTGTTTATCTTTGGGGCCTACTCCCTGAAAGTTGGTGGAGAGTGTTACAGGCTTGCGTGACATGAGAAAGCACTACGGGTCGTGGCGTGGAGCCGCCAGGGTTTTCGTTAGAAACTATGAGCGAGCGGAGGGGGGCTTGATCAGGACGAGCTGAGACGGAAGTGGGAAAGAAGGGGCACCAACTAAAAAGGCGCCACGGGACCAGCGTTCAACGGCTCCAACTGCTCTAATCAGAACAATTCGGGATTGAAACTGCCCGAGGAACAGTTGAAAGAAAGAAACTCGAAGAAACCGGAAGAAAAGATATATATAATCTCTGCGCAGCTCGGTGGACGGGAAGAACACCTGGATGACTGCACCAAAGCGTGAGGAAGTATTTAACAATAACTGCTGAACTTGCGAGAAAAAACGGTACTTTCACTGGGGCTTGGCAGGAAAGGGGCGCGGAACCTTATCTTACTCGAAAGAAAAGAGAGGAACTAGATATCAATAAATAGCTTTGGAAGCTGGCTCCGGTAAACTCGGGTTACTACTCGTTCAAGCATCCCCCCGTTTTCGTCACAGTCCTCCTAACCTGGCTCGGGTGCTCGCCCCTGCAACTGTTGGTGGAACACAGCAAATCGTTATACTTGTGAGATATGTCAAACCGAAAAAGACGTCAACTCTATCGCAGAAAAAAGAGGCGGAGGGAAGGAAGACGTGGCCAAAGAGAAGTGGTCTTCCGATATCTAGTGAAAGTGGGCAGAAAGACAGGCCCATTCATTTAGACTTGGGTTCCTTTCAGAGGGTTTTAACTCCACAAAGGGACGGAGATGTTCAGGCGAGAAAGAGCGAGGAAGACGGACCCTATCAGGGGGAAAATCTTACCTAGGAGGATGGGTACTAAGAGGGAAGATGCTTATCCAGCTAAGGAAAGAGGGGCTTTAAACGTGAAGAAAGAGGGTTTTATAATGCGAAATGGGGAAGGACTCTCCTCAGAGAACCCGTTTTTTTCTCTTGAAAAAAAGGAAAACAAGTCGTCATCGGACCCGAATGGCGGGAATCTAATCGCTTAGAGAAGTGAGACCTAGGGGAATACTTATTCTTGAGGAGGGGGATGCTTCCGTTAAACGTGGGGCGGAAGTTTCCCTTGTGGTTCGTGCGGAGGGGTCTTCTACTCCGTGCAAGGTCGAGGGTGTGATCGAATACCACAATAGTACAGTCAGTTGCCTGATTCTGTCTGGAAGAAGTACGTTTGAGGATAAGGAAACTTCCTAGCAAGGCCGGGAACATGTTCTTCGGAGTGACCCAGCCAAAAAGTGCTTAGGGAATTTTCGCTCAATAGATACGGTCGACCGAGATTTCTGTCCGCACCGGTTGGGAGAATTATGGGGGGGGATTAGGACTAAGGGGGGGGGAGGCTTTGATCTGAGGGGTTTCGCTTTTCGGTTGTCTTACGCGAAGAGGTTGGAGGTTGGCTTTAGAGAAAAATCACTTTTCATCGGGGCGGTAATTCTTCCCTTTTAAAGAAAGGGCCCTCTTCTTCCTCAGAGGTCCAACCGTGAACTGGCCGAACTCGCGTACAAAGAAAAAAGTTTTTCTGGCGACTTACTTACGTCTACGGTTCTGATAACTCTACATCAGACTGGAGTTGCAGACGCGAAGGAAACGGCTCCCACGTCTCAGAGTATCAATCAAACGGGGGGGGGCACCACTGACTTGGGCAAACGACGTTGGCTCCTACAGAAGGCGCTTTGAAATTCGAGACCACAGAGAAGTGTCCAACAGAGCTTCAGGCTCAAGACCAGAGCTTCCATCACTTCGCAGTCAGAAACCACAAAGGGGTGCTTAAACTGGACCAAGTACTTGGTCCCTGACCGTGGAATCGGTCCTCAGACGGGAGGAGCTCCAACCAAGGATCATCAAAGATGAATATATTCCTTGGGGGGTTTGAAGGGAGACGATGAATTTTCAGAAAGCATCGTCGAAGAAAGAAGATTTCTGGCCAACTCAATCAAGTCGGGAAAACAAACAGCAACACCTAACGATTGTCTGTGCACGGGGAACAACCTGAGGCTCACGCAAAAATGAGGGGGGGGGGAAAATGGACTATAATGAAGGTCCTCCACCCCGGGAGTTCGCGACCGGTTACTTTGGGGTTGTTACTCAATGGCCGTTATTTGGTGAGTGATGAAAATCTGGCTTCAATAGAAAATGGTGCACCGTCTCAAGCACAACGAACTAGTGTAGGCTTCAAATGAGATGATGAGCTAGGGTTGTGAAGACGTAGATTTTGCACTCAAACGGGGAAAAAACACGGGAAGGGGGAAAGAGTTTGCCGCCGAAAAGCCAACCCCTTGGGGGGGGCGAAAAGCTCAGGGGTGATGAGGTTTAGACGGGGGCTTTGGAAAAATTCAAGAGGGTGACCAAAACGCGGACCAATCGCCGTTGAATAGACGGTGTGCCGTCGAAAGCCACAAAACCCGCTCGCGCAAATGAAGGCGCCCGCCGTCGAGGTGTGTACAACGGGATCGGCTGTGAAAGTGGCGCCGTGGTAACACCTATCGACCCCAACAGAAGGGGGTTGCTCCTCTCGCCCTCTCCCGGTCTCTGATGTGGGAGAGACCCGAGCGGTCAAACCCAGCCGAGGGAGAAAACTTCCGAAAAAAATGCAGTTACCGATTAACGGAGTTCTACACCGCCACAACCCCACGCAAGGAGGAGTCGGGAAATCCAGAAACGACTCTCATCACTGATACAGATTAAAGCTAGTCGGTCGGTCCTTATGAGACATAGAAACTCCATTCTCATACACCTTATAAAAGGTCGAAAAAAGCAATCGTAAATGGAGAAAAGATCCTCTTCCTCCTGCAGGTCTCTGGGGGGGAGTGTGAAACGAAATCCCAGGGGTTACCTTTCAAAGGGATCGGTCCACCCCCCACCCCCAACCCCACAAACCCCCCCCCCCTTTTTTTTTTTTGTGGTTTTTTTTGGTTGTTTTTGGTTTTGTTGGGGGTTGTGGTTGTGTTTGGTTTTTTTTGGTTTTTTTTGGGGGGGGTGTTTTTTTGGTGTTTGACCCCTATCCCCAACCTCCCCCCCCCCGCCCGCCCGCCCCCCACCCCATCCCCCCTCAAACCTCCCCGCCCAGCAAGCCCCCCACCCCACGACCCCCCACCCCCAGCATCAAAAAAAACCCCCACCCCCCCCCCCCCAACCACACGCCCCTACGCAAGCCGACCCCCCCACCCACCCCCCCACCCCCCCCCGCCCCCTCCAACCCCCGCACCCCCCCCGCCTCCCCCCCTCACCCACCCAACCCACCCCTACCCCCGCAGCCCCCCCCCCCCCCGACTCCCAAACAACCACCCCCCAGCCTCCCCACCCCGAAAACCGCGCCCAGAACCCCCCCCCCCCCCCGGAACATACCCCAGCACCCACCGCCACCCCACGCCCCCCGCAACCTCCCCGCCGCCGTCCCTCCACAAACCACCCGCAACCCCCTCAGCTCCCCACCTCCCCCCCCCCCTCGACCCTCCAAAGGGCTTAAAAACCCCCCCCCCCCGCCCCGCCACCGCCCGCGCCCCACCCGCGCTGCAAACCCCCCACCCCCCCCCACCACCCCCCACCCCCCCCCCCACCACCCCCCCCACACCCAACCCCCCCCCTTATCGAAAAATGTCATAGGGGGGGGGGGAGAACGTCAACACATGGTTGCGACAATACTGAAACCTTCTCAAAAAAAACCTTGATCACCATCTCTGACTCTTTAAGCAACACCGAAAAACTTCCTTTGTAACTGCGCCCCTTCACAACAGTGGAAGGGAAAAAAGGGCAGACGTATGCTAGAGTGTTCAGGGGAATCGTTCTATCCCGCTGAGTGCGCCGACTGTACGAGAGGCGTAAGTCGAAACCTGAGCGAGGCGCCAAGGTAAATGTACTACACAATTATAGTACCCTGCTAACGGGAAACCACCTCTTATTTGGGAGAAGACCATAGGTTCCGACTTCATCAGGTCCGAGCACGAAGAGGGGACAGCTATTAATAATAGCTTCGAGACTAACTCTTGAAGTATCAAAAGGTCGGAAGTGAACAATACTCGGCCAGGAAAGTGAAGATAAAGGTACCACGTACGAGGAGGGATTCCGCGGCAGAAGGAGCCCGCAATCCCATTGAGTATAGATCGAGCGGAAGAAAAATTCTTTTTAATCGCCCGCCATTATCAAAAGACGTATTATTAGCCTCAAAAGTGCCTAGGAGAAGAAAACTCTGGGGAGGAGCGCACCATGATATGCCTTGGGAGTTAGTAGCCTTGCGCAGACATCCAGAAGGAGAGAGAAATCAAGCTTACAAGGGGAGGATGAAGGCGTCGAATTATTAGAACGGGTGACGCAGAATTCAAAGGAACCTGGAAACACCGAGCAAGGAAGTAAAACGAGGGGTGTCAGAGGGGGACCGGAATCCATACCTTTTGTCCAGCGACTCTCAAGTTCCCAGGGGGGAATGCTCTTGGGGGAGAGGGAGGGCTCAGGGAAAGTACTATGCATATCCGAAGTGCACTTGGTATCGGGGATTCTTCCAGTGCGTAGGAGGGAGAAGAGACGAAGGAACGGGGTAGGAGAAGGGTTATCTGCCAGCTGTCCCGTTGGCGCCTGAGGAAATGGGGTGTTGATGGCTGACCTTCGAAACAGTCTAGGAGCTCTACGTTAGAAAAGACCCGCCCGGAATCCGTCGCATGAACAAGAAAGGAGATAGCAACACCGTAAAGCTGCAAGAACTCGAACGCGGTCCTACACTCCGCCGAGATACGCCGATGAAGGCTATGCCAGCCTTCCCAGCGCTACAAAAAAAGAAACCCCTTTCGACACACGAGGGAGGGACTAAGACCACCTTCCTGGTAGCATTTCTCCTTCCATCCTCGTTTAGTTGAGAGGAGAGGAGGGCACTTCTAGTGCAACATGGGAAATCGTCCTTCGTAGAAGGAAGAGATGAACAGGGAGATGAGCTTCGTTTCCCAGAGCGGGAGGGTCGATAGGCAACCGGACGAATAGTTTGATTCAGTTTTTTGTCTCCAGGAAAGTTCACGCGTGCTCTTTTCTTCCTGCACACTTTTTCTGGGGAGAAACCCCGGAATTGTAAATACATATAGACCAAGACCGCTGACGATGAAGTCAGAGCCCTCGTTTTCCTTGAGAGCTCCCAGGACGAGTTGGAATGGAATAAAAGCTGCCGTCCTATCTAAAAAAAGAAATAGGAGGAATGAGAGGTGAAGATAATCACGCGGGGAAAAATAACGAAGTTCCTAACGACAAAGACGAAAAAGTCGGGCGGATCGGGAGGAGGGTTAGACGCGACGAAGAGGTCATCTAAACCGCTACTACATGTGTCCGTTAGCTTACTGAAAGGGGAGCGGAAAAGTGAAGATAACGAAAACTACTCATGGGCCTCGAATACTTACAAGAGGAGAATAGAAGGAACCCCGAGAACCGTGGGGGATGTGGGCGAGCTCGACTTTTAGAAGGGAAGAGACTCGAGAGGCCTACTAAGAAAAACAAAAAAAAATGCAGTAAGTTCTAAGAATTAACAAGAGGGATCACGCTGCTCTCCACCATCCCTCAGCCTGCGAAACCGGGTGGATGAACTTACCGAAGAAAAGCGAGTACGGCTTGTAAATTGGAAATGATAGGGAAGAGAGCCAGGCTCACCGACCCTCGGGTCGGGTCAGGATTCTCGAGAAGAGCGGATACTCCGTGCCTGATCTCATCTAGCGGGACCTCGATCACATTCTCTCTAAAAGAAGAGATTCGAGGAGTGCGATAAGGGCCATGGCAACGGCTTGCTAGGGACGAGCGCGTGGGAAGCGTCTTGTTCTTCTCGAAAAGCGTGGGTTCTCTATCAAACCTCGAGGACCAGAATCGACTGTTCAAACCGGGGATGAGCCTTGCAGAGAGTGTCTAGGAAGTCAACATCGGACTTCCTCTATGGGGACCTAACGAACAGGAGGAAACGCCCAGGCGGTCTTTTTCAATGATCGGGAAAGGGTAAGTGGGGGGTCAGGCTACAAATCGAACGCGCATCGGGGCCGTTGAACTTCTCTCTCCAAACGGAAGGGAGGGGAAAGAAAAAAGGAAGGAAAGATTAACTGAGAGTGGCGCGTGATCAACGGGTCCAAATTACCCCAAGGGAGACGGTGGACCCCGATCATGACAAACTTCCCTTTTCAGCGGATGGTCCGGGAGAGGCCTGAGGGCGCCCAAGGAATGTGGACGCCGCCTCCTGCTCAGAAGGAGGAAAGGGTCGAGAGAGCCGAAGGAGAAATGAAAGGAGGGGACCGCAGGAAGGTTCTGCCCTCCTGTGCAAAGAGGAGACTTGAGGGGACGATCAGTAAGAACGACGCTGGGGGAGTCTCCAGGAGAGAAAAGCAGAGAAAGCTCTGGCCTCTCTCCCAGGAAATTAAAGTGCGAGGATTGAGTGCTCTTCTGTGGCAAGTAAAGGAGGAAAAGAATAGGAGCGACGTTCGCGACTGGAGATTAAAACCTCCGAGTTTCGGTCGGTACTTCCCTGGTCCTATCTGGGGCAGAAAGAAAAACTATACCCGACAAACGGCCGAGAAAGGATTAGTTCCGGTTTCGTATCCAATTGGGGAAAAAACATGCGACTGTTTTGTGTGAAGCAGCGGAGGTCCTATCTCAGAAAAAATGCGAAGGCAACCTACCGTGCACCTCGCGAGTAGGAAGAGAACACCTTGTAGGCCCTTGGGGCCCCTTGCGCAAACGAGGGGACTATCAGGGAGCAACAGCGCGCCAACAGCTGGCAAATGTTGTCGGCCCGGTCTAGATCATATTTCCGAAGAGGAGTAGAGGAACAGGAAACTTGGGGACGGACGGAACAGCATGTACTTTCGTCAGCAAATGAGCCCTTAGCCCGCCCATTTCGAGGACGGACTTGCTGGAGGAAAAGGTACCCTCTTCGGCGGTAAGTTTAAATTGAATAAACCAACATGTCATTCGTCTCTTTGGGGAAAGGAATTTTGGAGAGGGGTCTAAGGTGTAAAAGCGGGGGGGGAACATGTCAAATCTCTCCTGAGAAAGAACGCACTGGTCACAATAGAGGCCTTCTACGTAAAGTGATGAAAAGCAGAAAAGGATGGAAAGATAAGAAAGATTCCGCTGCGACCTGACTCTTTAGGTCAATAGGTTTCAGGTTCGAATAGGTGGGCACACTGGGAATCACTGGGTGAGGAAGACAAGACTCCCGGGTTTGGGAAGAAGGAACCACGAGGAGAATTTCCAAAAGGTAGGCGAACACGGCAAACCGATAGGACCACTTTTTGAGGGACATAAGGCTCCTAAGATTCCTCACTTACATAGAAATTATCATGACATTTCTCGGGCTTCCCGCAAGTTAAGGTAGACGGAGGGATCGTTAACATAAGAGAGCCCAAAAAGGAAGGAGTACAATCAAGGCTGTTTCTCGCTTAAAAGGGGTCGAAGGGGTGGAGCGGTCGGCTTTTTATGTTAGACTGAAATGTACAGGGTAATTCTTGTGGACAAGGCCGGGAGAGAGACCGCGTCCTTGTCTGGAGAAGGCGCCAAATTTCTCATTTCGAAGAGAGGCGTCGGGGGCGGACTTGATACAGGCGAAGAGAAAAGCTGTTTAACCATACAAAAGAGGGGAGCACCGCAATGGGAATGTTAAAACACGGGCAAAATGCATACATATCCACGGCGCAACCAAAGTGACATGTCTGAGCTGGCTTAAATGCGAAAGACAGGGGACGCAAAAAACACAACGCCTCAAGTAGGGAAAAATCTGATAGCACGAGAAAGTTGCTGCTCCTGAGTCAAGAGCGGGAACGTTCCACCTTGGCCATGGGGGGGATATGCTGGCCCGAAGAGCCTTGGAGGGGAAAGGGAGGGGACACCTGTAGGGAAGGGGTTGCCGTGCTCTGACAAGTGGAAGGGAAATGATTGCGGGGTGCTCTGGAACCTATCTCTAACTAATGGAGAGAAAACTTAATCTAAAAAGGGGCAGTTGGGCAGGGCGCGCCTTGGGCACGATGTGAAGTGATGTGCAAACGGGTACGCCTCCCGTGGTGAAGGTAGAGTAAAGGAGAGGGGGGGGTGAGACCGGAGGGCACGGTTTTAAAAGTCGTGACTCCCGTCTCCAGTCATCTAGGGAGATAGTGTATTCGCCTAAAATCTAACGAGTAACTACGATCTAAAAGGTTACTGGGAGGGCGGGCGACTAACAAAATGAATTGGTCTTATCCCGAGAGATACGTTGTAGACATTCAAGGGGGAAGGTAGGGCCTTGAAGAGATGCGGAAAGGACATAAGGGCCGAGGGGGGGAAGATTTTCCGGAAAAATCTGAAGAGAAGGAAGATAGATGAAACCGAGCGGTCTTTCTCAAAAATATTGTTCGGGGGATGCAGGAAGGAGAGGTGGGAGATTTTTTCTTCAATATACGGGAGGAGGGGGGGGCTTTCACGTCGTGGGCATTGGGTACGGGGGAGACTACATGGAGGATCTTTCTCCTACGAAGCCGGGGAGCCTGGGGCCTCCCTGTCTTCCACCGGAAAAGAAGAGGGAGGAAGCCTTAAAAAGATCGATTGAGCCGTGATACCGGAATACTGATTCATTTGGATATATGTGTACTCGGGGAACAAACTGGGGCGGACTTTGGGCCGTGGGGTGGAGGGGGGGTCTGAGGAAAAGTTATAGAAGGGGAGAAGAAAATCTAGAGGCGCATTAAGGCATGTCCAAAAGGCCGTTCTGGACTTCCGATCATCCTCCTTGTCTATACTTCCGACAGGGAATGGAGTAACACTGATGGAGGAGGAGTAACCCGTCCAGCACCCGAGGCGACCTTTCGTTCTGCAGCGAGAGAGGGAGTCGCAGAAAGGGCGCTCGAGGAACAAAAGGGTATGTCGCCTTGGGTGATTTGTGGTTTTTCGCATTAGAGCTTGTGCGAGCTGGAATCGGGATGCCCTTTGCTGGGGAGAGGGAGGGGGTTGGCCGCGCAGCGGTGGGGGTTGAGTGTTGGAGTGGTCTGCACACTCACGGAAGAGGTCAAGTCGAACTAAAAGGGGCTGTGGGACTCTTCGGAAACGCGGGAAAGAATAGTACTGCAACGTCCCTGAAAAGGTCCGATACAAAGCCCCAACTGGGGGGGATTTCTACGTTACTCAGTACGTAAAATGAGGTAAGCGACGATCTTGCAGGGGCCAGAACCGCTCTACTGAAAGGGGAGAACCTGGAAAAGCTTAGAAAAAAAAAATTTGTTTAGGTCCTGACCGACACAAAGTAGAGGGGGGGCGCTTTGGGCTCCGAACTGAGGATTTGTCTCCCTGACAAAGATAGGAAGGAACCTCGACGGCAGTCCTAAAAAAAAAAGGCACCCGCGCTGGGACCCAAAGGGGGTCGTCTACGGCTCACCCTTAACTTCCAAACACACCTGTGAATCGGGGGGGGACAACCACTGGAAGGCACACGGGCGGACAAACAAGGAAATCTTAGAAGAAATAAGGGAATAAAGTGCCTTGGGGTGGGAAGTCACTCAGCTCTGGCCGACCTATTCTCCTCACTCGGGAGACGGAAGAGAGTCACCACAATTGAATCACCGTGCGCTAACATGCATGGGAAGGGGGACTTTTCTAATGCACAGAGCGAAACAACAACAACAAGGTCGAGGAAAAGGGTTTCTGTCTAACGGGAAAGACCCGTGGGCCTGTTCTCCTGTTCTAAGCTGGGGTTGGAGAACGGTGACGTTGGAAAAGAAACCGATCGTGGGAGAATCCGGGGAGGTTCCCAGTATGGACTTTCGTGAGGAAGAAAAGAAAAAAATAGAACGGAAGGACTTAGCTGAAAGCTCTGGAAAAGAAATCGTCGAGGGTGGCAAAGAACGAGCACTTGTCTGCCCAGTATACTTGGGTTTCAAAGCCGCCACCCAGTGTTGGACCTCTAAGGGGGGAAAAGGAATCTCTGTTTGAGAATGGAGAGGGGGGGAAAAGGTAGATGTCAGGGAGGAAAAAAAAAACCGTGGGCGAAAAATCCTCCGGGTGGCCCAGATAACTTGTGTGCATACAAAAACAGGGCCAACCCCGGGGGGAGTGAAAACTCGCAACCTATGAATGAGTTGGTAGAGTTGTAAAAGATCTGTGGAGTAGGAAACGTGTAGTAGTCCCCTTGGAAGGTCAGAACACGAAGCCACCCCATGGCGTTTCTCGAATGGGAAAACCCTCTCACGTGCCGTCCTAAGTCGCCCTATCGTGCCCGCAGAGGCAAAATCCTTGAACGTATCTGACGCCGATTCACTAAGGAAGTGGTTACGCCCTACCAGAAAACTCAAATCGTCGCGAAAGCAAAAGGACCCTCCGCGAAAAATTAATAATGAAGCTCGACTAGCCATCCGGTGTTCACAAGAAACTCCCCATAGGAAATCGAGGGCACGCTGGAGCCGGAGGGGGCTGGGAGGGAAGCACGCACGCAAGGGGAATTTCACTCCCGACGAATCCCAGGTGCGTTCCAACTCGGGACCGTCAGGAAAATGCTCGGTGCGGAATAAAAAAGGCAAAACGGATTTTCTACGAAGAAGGAGGCCGCGGGGGACAGGGGAATCAAGAAAAAACTGAAAAATTAATCCCCCCGCCGCCACCCACTCACGTCTCTCAATGGACAGCAAAAAAAGCGACCTCAGGTAAAGGGAAAGAAAGACGTAATACGACCAAAGGTCACAACATTTGCAATTCCGACCACTCCGCGACGGAAAAAAAACCTTAAGAGCGGTCGTCGAATCCGTCATCCCCAAGGAGAGATGGAGAGGTGAGAAAAAGTGGTGACCATTCTCGTAACCCTGAAGAACGTACGTTTAAAGAAACCTACAGGAGAGGGGGGTGAGACAGCCCCGATCAACACAAGGAGGTTTAGGGAAGCGCCCGCTTCTTCGATCGGAGAAACAAGCTAGGGACAAGAGCGGGGGGATAGCTAAGCTGCGACCGGAAGCAGTCGGAAAGGGCAAAGCAGAATTTACAAAAGCCCCCGACATAGCCTTCCATCTACAGGGATCGGTCTTCTTCCGGACTCTAGCTCGTGATGCGAACAGTAGGAAAAGGTTAGGAACCATAAACGAGGGGTCGTTGAGAGAGGGGTACTGGTGTTCGAAGGTCTCCTGCGAACAAGAGGCCGCCAGTATCCCGCGCTGGAGCGAACATACATGCAAACAAAAGTGGCCGACGGATCCTCCAACAAAAATTTCTGAAGGGAATAACACGTTGGAGCGTCGCCCGTAAACAAGCATTCCAGCGGGCACCCCTTGTTCCCGGAAACTCATGACAACCAGGGTTTCGAGCGGGGGTCGCCGCCATTTCGCAGCTAATGGACAACAAATGTCAAGGCAGGAAACGGCACCTTGCACGAAAAGTCGACTCGGTGGGGGGGGGAATCAGTACTCACCAAACGAATCATGTTCCAGCTCTCATCCAGGTACTGCCCGCTGCCGGGGGAAGAGCTCTCCTCACTAGTATAGTTCCTGTTGAATGAGAGAGGGAGTGATTTCGGTCCCCAGGCTCTCTTCTTTACGATACGAACGGGGAAATTGGGGGGTAACAAGCCGTTGGGGGGCCGTTATGTGCATATCACGTGGCCCACTTGGGCGACCGTTCTCTGCTTGAAACCTTAGGGGCCAAACTCAGGAGAGCCGAGCCGGTCCCTAAAGACTCGACCGCAAGAAGCCTTAAGAAGGGTACATAACGGGCGACCCCTGAAGGCCGCCGTATTTCTCACCACCAAGTTTAAAAGCAACACTGGAGAAGCACCCCGCTCAGGGGAGGGGGGAAACGAGACCAACTAGAAAAAAAACCGTCAGAAACCACGGAATCAAAAAAAAAAAACAGAAGTGTCGCAGGGGGAGCCTCCAGACGTTTGTCATGGGTCGAAAGGGAAGACACGCGAAGAGTCTTTTCTAAAATCCCGGTCGGGGGTGGAAGCTAGAAGCGACATGCCAGTTCTTATACCTTGACGAATGAGGGGGGAAAACGGTCCGACTGGACGGATTAGGGAGACGGAGAAACCTGTTTTTGCGGAGTAGGGGTCCGGGTTCGCGAACGACCAAGGGGGGGGACCTCGTCGCAGTGGTGCACTTCCCCACTAGGGTAAACAGGGAGATGACGCAAGTGAACACCAAAAACCCCACTCCGTGAGCGAAGACCGCTACGAGGCGATCCCTCGAAGAAGCGGGAGTGTGACGCATCGGCCACTTAATCTCGCCAGCTAATTGAGGAAACCTCGGCGTCTACCGTCCGATAAGGGAGCAACGAGACTGCCAGGACCCTTCCCTCGGGAGGAAAACAGACTGGCTACAACAATCGCAAAGGGGCCGACACTAAGAGATGGAGACGAGGGAGATTATTGCGGATGAATTTCTCAGCTAACGAGAGAGTTGTTCAACATCACGTACGAGGGAAAAGAAATGTGAAGGTCACTGCGAACTGGGGGGGGAGACGCAAACGAAATGGAAAAATACAAGAAGCCTGATCTTTGCCGCTGACCTAAAGGCAGATTAGAGCTAGAACACTTGCCGAAAGAAAGAAGATGAAACTCTTTGGGTCGAATAAGGGACAATACCGCGGTCCATGGCATTAAACTCAAAGAAAGGTATCTGGAATGAAAGAGGCCGCGAGAAACTTCTGAGGCCTTAGCCTGGAGAAAAAGAGGGCCAAAGAGAAATCAAGAAAATCCTTGAAGAGGCTCCACAGGTGATAGAAACGGAAATCTACTCCTCTGCCGGATGTCAGTAAATCTTGAGCGAAGGGAGCCTTCAACGAGCAGCTACAGGCGATCACGATAAAGACGTCGAGAAGAAAACTTCTAGAAAGGGATGCTAAGAACATAACTCTATCCGCACCATCCTACATCTCCAAGAACCATAGCAATGGGAGCACGATGGTCAAAAAGCCCTTTTTTTTACCCCTGAGGGACGCTGAGACAGATCTCGTTTACGTCGTCGCGTCGGAAAATGGTGCTCATCGAGAGCAGAAAATCTCTCCATGACTTTAAGGAGACCAATGGAGAGAAAGGGAGAAGACTCTTCGCGCAGGGGCTAAGTCAACACTGGCAACTCAGGAGAAGGATGCCGAGCCAAGACCTCCTAAAAAGCATGGGGAAAGAAAAAATCACGGGGTAAACGTAAAGTTTGCCCATGTGAGTCGTCAGTGACCAAAAAAGAAAAAGGAAGGTGTACCTACTAGAAAAAGAACAATTAGGAAAAGGGAGAGGAACATTCAAGTACTTACGGCGAAAAGCTGTTCACCGGGGGCCCCGGGAACACACAAGACACGTTTTGACCCGATCATGACCCACTACCAAAAGTGTGTCAATCGCGGAGGTGAGTGAAGGGAATGACCTAGGAGATATGTGTTACGCGTAAAGAAGTGCGAACTAAATCTAGCTAGGCGAGCCCAACATCTAAATCAGTAGAGGGAGGGCCTGATTCTTCCTAAGGGGGAGGAACAAAAGGGCTCAGAAGAGAAAAAAGAAGGCACGGCGACTCATTTCTCTCTAATGCCGAGATAAGAGTCTAATTCGAAGTCGTCGCCCTGCTAGCGTTGAGAGGAGGGTTTCGGTCGCGTATATTCTCAAAAGAGCTGGGGGAGGGTGCCGGAGTCTAGATTCCTAATGGATAAAGAGTGAGATTGAGGGGGGCAATAACTTTAGAGGCGATAAAAAAGACCACCAAGCCGTATTACTTCTATGAGGTCGGAAAATCCCCTTGGATACGAATAGGAGTTGCGGGTGGGATTCGACAGAGGAAGGAAGATTAGAAAATGAATGCGCACGAAAGAAGCAAAACCGGAGTACCCCAGGCGGAAGCGCCTGTCTGAGAAAAGAGTGTCGAGTCTCCCTCTTAGAATAGAATAAAAGAGAGCGTCGATGGGCGGTCAAGGGGCGAGTAAGAAGGGAGAAGGAGTAGAAATTATCTGGAGCTAACAGGGTAGCTCGATTACTGCGCGAGCCCCAGGCTTCCGGAAAATGTAGTAGGCCCTGCTGTAACGAGAGGAACTGTAAAGGTCGAAGAAAGGAATCTAAGCATATCCGGACCGGGAAGTTCGGGCACAAACGTAAGTGCCAAGGGGACGTCGAAGGCAGGGATCCGGATTTCCGAGGCGAGCCGGGGGAAAAACCACTTGGGATAGATAGCCAGCCTCCGCCAGAAGTTAACAAGCAAGAGAGGGACGGATGCTTCAGTCGCGGAGTCTGAAACGACCTCTTTAGTTCAATAGCGAGCGGACGTAGGTAGGAAGCTATTTAGGAACCTGTCTTTGTCCATATCCCGGGGGGTCGGAAAAAAAACCGGCAGGCGGAAAAAATGGGACAAAAGGGGCGGGAGTCCAACATGAAACGCAAAAGATAAGGAAAGAAAGGGTCCAAAAGAAGTCGCAGAAAGAACTTGGGAACCGTCCATGAAAAGTTTAGAAAGCAAGACTGGACGGCTCGGCCTTTCTCCGACTAAACGAACTGGATAAGGGAAAAATCGATTGTAACAAAGAGGAGATCCAAAAACGATATGAGAAAGAGAACTTAAGGCGCTTCTGAAATACTACGAACGGGGTTTCTGACGGGGGAGAGGTATATCGCTGGGGGGCAAAGGGCCAAGAAAATGGATAGAGGGGAAGGATCCGGGGGACTGCGTGGGCGATGGGAAGAAGCCGATCACTCCTGTCGTTAAAGCGCCCTTTATGGGAAGTCGACGATGGAAGATGAGGGGCGGGTGATAAAGAGGGAGATCCATCCTCTTTGAAACCAGAATGGACCCAGTGAGCAACCTCTCCGACGGGACCAAGGAAGGAATCATAACGGATCAAAGGAAGATACAAAAACTTTAAAAAATTCAGAACTGGCTTAAACGAAAGAAAGCTCATGGAAATAAGACAGCCCCTCGGAAAACTGAGTATATCACTAGAACTTGGGGGAGGACTAGGGGTGCATACCTCATCTTGAAACCTTGGCGCCGGGGAGATCTTTAACAAAGGCGGCTGTCCATTTCTAGTAAAAACCTGGGGGGGAGGAGCTGGAGACAAGGTGACGTAGGTCCTTTTTGAGCAGGCCCCGTAGCTGTCACAGGGTGAACAGGAAACCGGCCATCGAACCGTTAACCTTCCTTGGGTTTGGTCAATCGAGAAAGTTTTTCAGATGGATGCGTGTGAGAAAGTCTACTCAGCCAAAGGGGAGAGACGGGGTTTCTCTAAGAATGCGCGTTTGAGGAGACCTTTCCACGTGGTACAGACCGAAAAAAGAAAGCTAAAAAAATGCTTGTCTGGGGAGGTTCTATTTGAGGAGACCTAGAAACCTCTTCAAAATCGGAGAATACCTCCTTCTTCTAACTAGTGGGGGCAGAGTGGCGGAGAAAAACCTATAATCTATGTCTGGCATGAAAGGAAAAGGGACCTCCAGGGGAGGGATTGATCAGAGATGGGAACTTCCAGAAAAGTCTTGAAAAAAAGGGGAAGATTCCAGTCTCTGAACTAGAAGGAAGAACGCTCGCCAATTCTTTCATCAAAACATTGGAGGCACGGGCTCTTACTCTTTAGGATATGGGGGGGGAGACCAGGGAGCGTCTGCTGGGCAACTGTAAGTCTCAAGGGGGGGAAATGTCTACATCTTCTGGGACGCGCCCACAGAGAAGACGTGGGATTGCGTATTAGACTACCGCTGCTCAGAAAAAAAGGGGACCAACGAATTGAATTTTAGTATCAAAGAGTGATACCGTAGAGGCTTTACTTCTAGGGCGGCTAAAAAGGGGTCGGGGGACATGGAGATCGTAACTTTCGGAAGGGTAAAGGAGGGGGTGTTTTCTTAAGCGAATTTCTAGGGGAAAACTGCTCAAGGGGATGCTCTCGTCATTTTCAATCCGTTGCCAGGTTTCTTCAAGACCCTCCTCTGAGATAAGACCCTACCGCGCAAACAAGGAGACCTGGGGAATGGTACGCGGAGACACCTAAAGAAAACCAGGGGCGGCGCCTTTGCGGGGGGGGAATAGCGCTCAGTAGAGAACCATGAAACATAGAAACCTTGACCGAGACAAAAACGCAAACCGGTTTATGGAAAACGGGGGAGGGGAAGGGTGTTTGCAAAGGAAGAGTCTACTGGGTTTTCGACTGTAAAAATGATTCGGCATTGGTTCGCGGGCGGGGGGGTTCTGAAAAAAAAAGCGGGGGTTGTTCTGGTGGCGCAGGGGAGCGAGCATCGGAGGAATTAGTTCTTAGCTTCGAAGTTGGAAAACTGAAAAAGGTTCCTCTGCGGAACGATCGGGGAGGTGTGCCTCAGAACGGGCAAAGGGACTAAAGTCTCCGCGAGCAACACAAAGTGGGTGGTAGCGAAAAACAACTACGAAAACGAAAAATACGCTAAAGAAGAGGGGAACGGGAAGCCTCTGAAATGGCGGCAAAACTTAATCAGATCGGAACGAGCAACCAACGGGGGGTGAAGGAAGAAACTGCACACCCGTTCTCTGGAAAACTGTTCGGAGTGGGGATAGTTTTGTGCTCCGGACCAAGGGATGGGGTGCAAAAGGCATCAGAATGAAAGTGCTCAAAATGATTCAAGCACCAGATGAAACAGCAAGGTCTTTCTACTGCGCACACGCTGGGGGGGTCCTACGCCTTTTCATCGCTTACAACCGAGAAAATTTCAACCAGAGCTTCCGAAGAGACTTGTACGACAAGATAAAAGGGGGGCTGAACTTCAACGAAAGAACGGGGGGCGCGAGTTCTCAAGACTCGTGGACCAAATAAAACCGTTGAAGGGACCACAAGGAAATAGGACCGGAGCGAAAGACTTCATTCGGTCAGAAGGAAACAAAGAGATCTCTAAACAACAGATGGAGGGGGGGATGTGGGGGAAGTCGTAAAAAAAACATGGGCAGTCGCTCGGGAAAAAAGGAAGATTTTTTCCTCTCCTCCATTGAGAGGGGGGGCATCAAAGATCGGGGGAGAATACGGTCTAACAGAGACGGGAATGCAAGAAACCTGCCACCACCCCAGAGGGTCGTAAAACGGAGAGTACTCTTTTTTGACTGAAAGGAAGGATTCTTTTGCAAAAAGAGGAAAAGGTGTTGGGGGGGGTGGGGGTCCTCCCATTTAATGGGCGCCGGGGAACCCCTTGGGGGCGAAGAGAGGTTGAATCTCGTTGCTCAAAGCAAAGGGGAAAATTTGGGTCCAAGAGAGGGGGGGGGCCTATCAAAAACAAGGGCGGGAAGGAAAAAAATGGGGCAAAGTATACGTGGGGAGCACGACCGCCAACACCGTGGGGATTGGGCTCTCTCGATAATTAAGTGGGCGCAAAGGAAGGGAGATCACGCAAAAGATCGTCTTTATCTTATCGAAAGTAAAGAAATCAGTCAAAGCCACCCCATTGGCGGGCTCAGAGTACTCCGCGCCCGTGACCGAATATTTTTTAAAAGCCATCTGGCGACCGGGAGAAAAAAGGTCACTTTTAACGCATAGAAGAATCCATTCCAAGGAGGAATTTTCAAACCGAACAAAAGACCCAAAAAAGCTTTCTAGGGAAGGAAGAAAACCCTCCCAAACCTCAAGGGAAGTATTAAAAAGCTCAACCACTTAGCCCAGAGGATGCCAACAAAAAGAGCCATCCCAAAGACTACAAACGGATATTGAAGCACTCAGGGAACTCTTCCGAAAAAAAATAGGCGAGCCGTCCTCAAGTAGACCGCCGGTTGAGGGAAGAGGTGTGGGCACGCGCGGCCGAGTCAAAAGTTGAATGAAGGTCGAGGGAAGGGACCAGGAGACCGGAGGGTCGCGGAACGGCAACTGGTGGAAAGGACGCGAATTCCCGAGAGAATCACAAAAACATGACGAGAAAGCTAAAGGGAAAAACAGGCCCCCACCGGCCAACGGGTAAGAAATTTTTACGCGAGGCTCAACATAAGGTCACCAAGTTATAGAAGAGGACAGACGAAAGAAGTCGATAGGGTCGCATTTGTGTTCGCGATTAAGATAACGAAGATGAGGGGAAGTTTCCTACTAGAGGGGCAGAAATAAAAACGCACCAAAGGCTTAGTTTCCAGGAAATGTAAGGCACCATCTGGAAAAGGGAAGTAAAAGGATTGGAAACGACAAGATACCCGGAGAATGGGGGGATCCCGAAAAAAAATCCCGCTCCGGGTCTGCCAGGCAAGAAAAGACGTTCGCGATTACCCGCCTGACCAGCAAAGGGGTCGACGGCAGTGCGGGAAGAAGATTAACAGTGCGGGCACCGTGCGGGACTTACACCGCCAGCTAGGCTCAGCTAACTCTGGGAGTTGTCCGTCTATGGCCACACCGACAGATAGACTGTATCGAACAAGTAGGCCATGTTAATTCGCCGTAAAAAAGAGAAGGCTAATGCTGAGGGGTCTAGGGCTCCTGCTGAGGGGGAAAAAAAAGTTAGCCAAGAAAGACTGGGAGCATGATCATTCTCCAAGGGTGAATCAAAAAAATAACCCAGTTTCTTATCGCCACCTGAAAAAGCCCTGGACTAAAAAGAGAGACAGATTTGCCCGGCGCGCCTCAAAGCCGTGGAACACCGGGGGCGAGTCAGGAGTAGAACGGTAGGGTCCGGACGGGACGCTCACAAAAGTGTTGGGACGGGGCCGAAGGGAATACCTCGTGTTTACAATCGAAAGGGGAAGGACAGAACTCGCGTTGGGGAAAGCGAGAATAACATGACCAGAAGAAAGACTGTGTAAAGAAAGGGAGAAAGCCGCGCCCGTCTCGGGAGATAAGAAGGGGGAGTGTGGAGGGGGAGTGGGGCTTGTTCAGGAAAAAGTCTCTGGTAAGACCCGAGAAAGGTGTCCCGGGGGTCGAACTTGGATGAAATTTGTGACCTTTCCGGGGCGCCGGGGGGAACGCTGCCCCTCTGGTCAAGACAGACGTCGCCACGGAGAGGAAAACCAGAACAGAGGACTCATCCATTCTCATGAAAAGATCGCTATACAAGACACGGAGGAAATTTCGGAAGACGATCAATCTTTGAAAAAAGACAACTATCAGTAACAAAATCAGGAGTGGCCCGTCCCACCCAGCACGAACGCAAAAAAAGACTGAAACAAAAAGGGAAGCGTATGGCAGAAAGTAGAGCCCAACCTTTACAAATTCCTCAAGACCATCCGAGTTGGGAGAGAACAGTAGGTTGAACATCGCGTTTAACCAAAGGAAGCCTTTCTGCGGAGGGGCTGCGCAGCGAGACACCCCTGTCTAGGATACGAGAAGAAAGGGTCGTTTGTCTGAACTGGACCATTCCGTCGGAGGCTCGAGGTTGGTAGGATCGGGGAGAAGTTGGGGGAGAAGCCTTTTTGCCCTCTTCTATTGGGGGGAGGTCCGGACACACTGAGGGTAGTGTCTCAAACATGAGTTTGAAAAGACCGAAATCCATAAATGGAAGCCTCAAGAAAAAGCCTAACGAAGAGAGACAGAAAGAAGCTTGTCGTTAGCAGAAAAGCCAACCAAAGCTCTCGTTCGAAGACTTGAGAGGGAGGCCTAGGATGAAAAAACCATTAACGGCCTCGCCTTCGACCTAGTCACGCACGGAAAAATCTCAGAACTAGGACCAAAGCGGAAAAAAGAACTAGAGAACTTCAGGAAGGGGAGAAAGTTATTAATTGGCGGAAGTAACTACTGAGCAATTTATATCCAGCAAACCGAGAAACATGGGGACGGGACAGGAAAAAGGCGAACTGGGGATATCTCATACCTGAGGTAAAACCAGATAAAATGCCGCATGGTCCCGACGAGTCGACACAGGAGAAGGAGCACCGCTCAAGAGAAGCAGCTGAGAAAACGCTTGTCTCAGAAACAAGGGGGAACAGCGGAAGAAGGAGGAAGGTGCTGTAATAATAGGAGAGGGACAGAAACAACTTAAGTAGGCCGTCTCAAGACCTGGTGACCTCAAAGAACGCGAACACAAAAACTCTTGGGGGTGTAATTCGGGAGGCTCAGTTATCGAAACGTACCTACTCGACAGAAGAGACCGCGGGGGTCTTCTGGACCTACTTCTCAAACGACATACGTCCCTGGATGCTAAATACCTCTAAAGAGGGGTACCGTATTACGGGACGACTCGACCGCAAGACTCATGCCCGGATCAGAAGAACGGAAGAAAATTCGAAAAACTCAACTACATAAGGGCGCCAGTGGCACCCAAAGATGGGCTCGAGCCTTGACGCTGTCTCTACGGCGAGGGACGGCGGGAGCGGACGCTATCATCGGGGAACAATCTCGAGAAACTCAGACCTCCAGAGAGCGTCGACAAAAAAAGTGAGATCTCGAATCTCATTGGACGAAAGAGGGAGCAGTCCAACATCTTTTCTTCCCTCTAAGGGGGGGAGTGCGAAAAACAGCGTAGAACCGCCCATCGGGACAGGTTGGGGGGGGGAGAGGAAACAGTAGGTTGGTTTTCCTGTGAACTTCAGGGGACAAAAGAGAGCCCGCATCGGTGACGTTTTGACCTATCTCTACCAACAACAATAGTATTAGGAAGATAAGGTCAAAAGGGAAAAGACGTCTCTTGGGAGAGGGGTAAAGGAAATCTGACAATGGCCCCCACAACTGGGACCCAGAGAAAAAATCCCACTTACTTGGCGGCCCTATGTTTTAGGTTAAAACGTACTAGCGCCCCCGATTGTCAAGCCGGAACTGAAAAGGAAAACGTATCAGTAGAGAGGGAAGAAGAGTCTTAGGAATTCCAGCAGTCGATTTAATTTCTTCTAAAGGGTGCAAGCTGCTCCTACCACTCCTGACGAAACTCGGAAATCATAGACGGCTACGCAAGAGTAGGAAGATAGGGAGAGGGGGAAAGTTATGGGCGCGAGTTGCAGAGTATACTCTTAATCACCCAAGGGGGAGATAGATCAGGGAGAGAATAGTATTATAGCCGAGGTTGGGAATCGGAGAGACCTGGGGGCGAGAGGCGAGAAGACGATTACACTCCCTCGTCGGAATAGAGTCCGAGGATGTCAAGGTGTACTAAAAGCCGGGGGGAACAAAATTCTTTTTTATACATCGGAGGGATGGGAAGGAGGGATCTAGTAGCAACGGCTCCAAAAACAGGAGAAGCGAAGGGTAGAACGACCAGCGTAGATCTTTTGCCGGGAAGAGAAGCGGAGGTAATCCTCCCACGTCGAAAAAAAGTCTTCGAGTGGTATGCACGGTTATTATAAGATGTCTACAGAAGGCGAGGTAGAAGAATGCAGAGGGGGACAGTCTCGCCAGAAGTACCTTGCGATCCCAGGCTCCAAGGGGGCCCTCCAGGAGGGTAAGCCTTGCAGGAAGGAAAAAATTCAGCTGAGTCGAGTACGTTTAAATTTCCTCCTCCATTATCCGCTCGATTAGAAGAGAAGAAAGAATGTAGGAGGCACGATTTTGTGGCGAGGGTCGAAATGAAGGGGTTAAAGATGGGGAGCTCAAGCAGGATGCGTCTAAGAAAAGTGCTGAAGGCCGTCCTCCGTTATGCACAGCCAGAAGGGTGAATAAGTCATTACTTCTACATCTTTAGGGCAAATCTCGATCTTCTCGGGCTTTCTGGGCGAGTTGGGGGACGACCGGCGGCGTCCAGCCGTTGAGACACCTCCTAGTGGGTGAAGGAAGAGACAAAGACAGATTTCCAACTGTGAGTAACCAAGAGCTCCCATATCTACAACCCGGGGGAGCCTCCCTGCCCGAACAATGCGGAGGGAAGAACATTCCTCAAAGGGGAAGCGGGGGAAGCTAACTGCATGTAAGGGGGGGGGGCGATTCTACGAACTAAATGGGATACGATAAAACGCGAGGAGCTTGACAGCCCAAACAAAGTCTCTCAGAACAACGAGGAGGGAATACAAGCTAAAGGCGTTTTCGCGGCTCTGGAATAAAGAAAAATAACGCGAGGGGGGGGGGACTAATTCTTGTGAGGGGGAGGAATCTGGGAAAGCGGTGACTCTACGCCCTGATCAGGGGTAGAGTGCCTTTTAACAAAGGAGGGTTAAAGAGGGGAAACCGTAGGCCTCACTTTGGGGGAGAGAAAAAAGGTCTGGACGCGAGGTGACGGCGCGGGGGGAGGTTAGAAAGAGATCTCCGTCGCTTGAAAAAAAAGGGGAAAAAAGACCACGGAGCCAACGGAAAAAAGCTCACTATGCTCAATGCTCCAGGACCAACTAACTTAGGGAAGGAAGACTCCGCGGAGAGGCTAAGCACCTCCAAAAACCGGGAAGGACGGGGGAAGAGACTTTTCGAGGAGGCATCTCTAAGACGAGCAAGGAAGGGAAAAAGATACTGATTATAGGGGGCCCAACGCGGGGGAGGTAGTTCCAGGGCGATTACACCCGAGGATGCCGTAAAAAAAGTTACTGGGAAAGGGTCGTTTGCTATGTTTCTTCAAGAGGAAAAAGAAAGAAATGGAAGACGAAAGGGGGGGGGGGGGGGGAACTTATGTGCAGGCGCGACCTTTTTCACTCTTATCTGGGTAACGGGGCGCCTCCCACTGGTTAAGGGAGAGAAACTTCTGCAGAAACGTTTATCGACCCCGAGCCACAGGTGTTGATTCTCCTGACGCTCAAAGTCCTGAGGAAGGGGAGGGAGATGTCACGCATGATACCCGGAACCTAGGAACAAAAGGAACACTTGGGAAATGGGGCGCAACTGTAAACAGTGGAAGAGGGCTGATCCCTAGATCGCAGTACGGGTCAAAAGACGTAAACTCCCGGTAGAGGGGAATTGGGACAGGGGGTGAATAAGCCCAGGTGAAGCCAAGGAAGATGTTTCTCGAAACTGGAGAAGGATAAAAAAAGCGGCCCCGAAGGGGTACCTAGTTCTCTCAAAGGGTTGTCGGTAATAAAAAGATCGGGGAGGAGCGGGGCGTGATCCAGATCGAAGGAGGGTGCACCAAACGGACGTGGTCTGTTAAAAGAAGAGGGGGTCTCTATTTACGGACGAAAAGAATGAAGCCGGTGGGGGGACTTAAGAGCTTCGAACCTCTAACAGCACCGGGACCCAGGAAGGGGTCTTGATGGAATCGCTCCCAAAGTGATACCTAGATTACTTTGATCCATTTGGAGGACGTAAGTGTGAAAGTAGTAAGGCGGTAAAAGTGCTTACGTGGCCCCTTTGTTTCTGCTTTTGGGGCGTTAACGGAAGTTATGATCACGTGCGACATCGGCGCATGTCGAGCACGCAATCCGTTGGGACGTTCTTGACTCTACAAAAGCCTTGTCGATACGTGACACGGACGAACGATGCCAGTAAACACTTTTCGCCGGCCCGACCACCGAAAATTTCACATATGATTAGAAGAGCTCGAAGGGGAGTCAATCCCTCTATTTCTGGCCGAAAAAGGGGTAGAGCCTTGGAAGGGGGGGTGGGTTTCGCCAGGCTGATTGGAACGTTTGGACAGAGAGGAGGAGTTATGCAGTGCGTTCTCTTGCGGGGGGGGTGGGGCGCGCGAATCTTGGGGGGAGTGTTGGAGGGCTGGGGGGGGAAAACTCAGCGAGGGCATCGTCGCTTCTTAACTGTCCTCAACTCTGGTTTGAGAGATCTGCACGATCGGAGTGCCAAACTGGCGAGAAGTATGGTTGCCCTGGAATCAAGTCTCTACAGAAGCCCCCGGTTGGGGGGGGTGCTAAGTTGCTGTACTGCCTCTAAATACGGAGAAGAACTTTACAGTGCCACCCGTGTACAGCACAGAAGATCATCAGAGGGGGGATCTAATCAAAGGGGGGGGAGGTAGACGACCACTGTCTCCTTGGAAAACACGGGGAGAGAGGGGGGCAATAACAACGGAGGCCTTTTTACAAACAAAAAAGGAGGACAAGGCCAACGGCGGAAAGGGAGCCACCACCTGCGCTGATAAGCCCACTGGTTGGAGTGCTACGGAGAAAAACGTCTACTTTCTGGAAACAAGGAAGGGCAAAAAACAACATAGTACTGGATCAACCAGAAGCGTCAAAACATTTGTACGCGAGTGAGTTGGGGGGGGGGGGAAGACGAAAAAACTCAAAGTCTAAACTGGGTCCTAACTGGTCTTGAGAAGACACCTCAGAGCGGCAACCTCAACGGAACGTGCTTGGCCACACATATCATAAAAGAAAGACGAAAGTAGCTAAAAGGGTACTTTGTACCGGCAACATCTCTTCACCCAACGGGGAGGTAAAGGGAGATAGAGCTAGGTGTGCACGTCCTACCTCCCAAGGTGGGCCGGGGGAGATAAGTGATTAAAATTGGGGTTTTACTCAGTGAAGTGGGGGTGCAGAAAATGAGGGGGAATCGGCGGGAGAAAGAAATTCTGGCAAGTCCCATCCCCCAACCCCATGCATAGTGACGCGTACACCCGTAAGGAGCTGTGGCTCACAAGAGGACGTATGTGACGGCAGAGGGGCTGACGTATACTTGAGCAAGGAGTCCGCCGACCAAAGTGGGTTATCACCCGTGATTAAGCTCTGGGTGGGACCTGGAGGGAGAGTTGAAATTCAAGAGAGGGGGGGAAGGGGACAATAACTCCTGGGAGGAGAAGAAAGCATTCAACAGTAAGAGGGTGCAACGTCCGACCTCACCACCGTTGAGGGAGCTCAAAATGGTGAATCAGGGGTCCGAGTGATTGGGGGGGAAGAAATCCCATCGTGCTTTATTCTTTCGCGGAACAATTATCAGGCAACGTCGGGAGACCCAACAAAATGGGATTTCTGCTTCATCATTGAGGGAACAACCTGGAGCAAGTTGTTAGAGGTTTGGCACTCCCTGAGGGGGGAGAAAGAAGTATGAAAAAGAGTCCTTTGAACACGCTCGCGTGTCCTAATTGTGGTTCGCTCCCTACCTAAAACCAAGGAAAAAAGGCCCAGAGGTAGTGAAGAATCAAAAACACCGCGCCAAACGCAAAAAAGAGGTACAGAGATCTCTAAAAAACCTTAAAAAATCGTGACTGCGCAAAAAGACACCCTAAGGCGAAAATAAGAATTTCGAGGGAAAGTCGAATTGAAGAAGGGAGAAAGAGAGATCGCGCACTGGAAGAAAGCACGTGCGGGGGACTGGGCACGAAGGAAGAAAATACAAGGGGGTTTACAAGGCATTGGGCTTACGGGTCACAGGTCAGTATCGGGTACCAAGTAGGTCGCGAAAGAACTGCCACTACAGGGCACTCAAACGAATCTAGCAAAGGATCACCATCGAACTTAGGAATAAGACAAAAACTTCCTCCACCCGGAAAGAATAAGAAAGGGTGGACACTCCATCTAACAACTACAGGGATCCGGCGGGAGCTAAGACTTCGATAGTTCGCAAGGTTGGATCAGAGAGAGGGAGGTTCCCTCCTCTAGAGGAACCCGGTGCCGAGGGTCGTGTCGATACTCCACATAGCCCACGGCTGGAGAGGCTGGGGAAATCATTGATGTGCGCACCCATTTCGGCCACGAACTTATGGAAAAGCAAAGACATTAGCTTGGGGATCCTACCCAAAGGCCAGTAGGAGCTCCAGCCAGCTCAAAATATGTAGAGGAGAGAACACCAGGGTGTCACTAGCGTTAGGAGAGCGCTTGACCGACGACTTAAAAAGGGAAAATAAGCCATGAGGAAGTTCAAAACAGCTCGTCCGCCGTGACCAAGAAGAAAAGGATCACGTCATCTATGCCGAGTACTCGAAAGATTATCCGACATTCGTCAGTTGAACAGCAAGAACCAGGCAGTGGAACGGACTAGTTCGAGGTTCTGGACATAACCCCCAAAAGAACATACACGCAGGAGTATCGGAAGGAGCAGGCAAACACCCGTGCCTCCGGGAGCACAAAAGAAACGCCAGGTTCTGAGCTCACCTGAACGGGTAAGGGGGGTAAAGTGCATCAAAGAATCCCAGAGGGAAAACCGGTCGCGCCTACAAAGACAAGGGGGACAGAAAAGTGGAGAGAAGGGAGAGAACTTTCGATACGGGGAAAACTCTCACGAAGCGAACGCCACACCGGGAGGGAAGGTAGAACGAGGTGTTCCTCGCCCCGGAACCAAAAAAAGGAAATCAGGGCAAGATACATAAGAAAGGTCATTTTGGGGCTGCGGGAAGCTCGCGCTGACCCGTATGTGGCGCTCCGAACGGTGCAGATGAGTTCTGGTCGGGGAGGGAAAAAGACGTAGACTTCGGTCCGACGACGACAAGAAGGTCACGTTCACGCGAGTTGGGGCTGTATAAACCAGGCTGGAAAGGGAAATTCGGAAGGGCGCAACGGCGAACCCTCTGGTCCACTCGAACAGAAGCGAAAGGGAGACACAAAACTCCCTAGCGCCTCCTCGTAGAAAAGGAAAAGAACGGGCTCCGAACACACCAAGGGGAATCCTGCGGCTCACTAATCCTGGAACAAGGAACGAAATAAGGACACCCAGATCAAGGGATCCTCCCAGCCAGACAACTAGAAACACAGAGCCAACCAGTTAAATTGCAGACAGTAGAGAAAAACCGCTGGATAAATGGACCCTCCATCGACTGTGTTTTCGAAAGGAGGCTGGGAAACAACATCTGTTCTAAGTATAACAGGAGTGTGTGTTGGAGGGAGCCGCGAAAATTCCTCTCTTCTAACGCGGTTTACTTAGGAAGGTTGACTTGTCGCCAGCCACAGCGGGGGATAAGAGAGGCCCTGTGGTCGAGTCGGAGCTTGTGTTGGGGCCCGAAAGGGTGGCCCTCAGGAGGGTTCCGGGGGAAAAAATGGGAAGGGGTCTAAACATATACTCCGCCGGTGCACGATACAACGAGACGGTGCCTACGAATTACTATGCCAGAAGGACTCTTCTGGAGCAGCTGCTGAAAAGAAATTCCTCTCTATGGGCGTGGAAGACTTCTTCGACCGGCAAGGGCGTATAAACCAAAAAGGGGCGCAGCGGGAGAACA
>Ga0179591_1255228_pt1 | contig 27567 bp, 26 predicted proteins | sample CZOMad2_1_08_16f_FD_182891 | JGI IMG/M metagenome (GOLD analysis project Ga0179591, IMG submission 182891) | Vadose zone soil fungal communities from Angelo Coast Range Reserve, California, USA - CZOMad2_1_08_16fungal (PacBio error correction) | ecosystem: Environmental > Terrestrial > Soil >...
CCTTCCTATGACAGAGTGTGGTGGGAAAGCAAGGCAGCGGCTCGTCACAAAAAAAGGTAGGAAGCTGAATAAACGGAACCGCGGAGGGGAGGGCAGGGGCTAGAGCGAGGGGGGACTAAGTGCCTCGTCGGAGAGTACAATACGCTTCTCGGTCCGAGAGAGTGCGCGTAACAGAGACGACCAGATCCAAGGTGTTCAGGGAAGAGGGAAAGGTGGAATCGATAGGGGGGGAGTGGGAAGGAGATTACATCTCAGGCACGCTGTGAATCATTATCATCCTGAGGTCCAAAGGGGTCACAATACGTCAGTATCGTCATTTGGGGGAAAGATAGAAGTACGGAAACCCCGCTAAAGAACAGGGAAGAAGGAGGATGGGATGGCGTACGAACTGGTAACTTCGACCCAATCCATAACGATCGAATAGTTAAGACTGCACATCCTATATAGGGGGAGAAAGAAACACACACAATGAAATGCAAGGGAGGAAGGTTAAGACTACCGTGTAAATCGACCACCACGATCACGAAAGAGTGTGTCTCCAAAGACAAAAGGAAATATGGGCTTGAGGGAAAGAAGGGGTGAACGGGGCGGAAAAAGTCCTGCAAGGGGGAAGCCCAGGAGTCGAGGAGGAGGGAACCGCCGGAGTCTGCCCGCGGTAACACGCAGTTGACCTCAGCTAAGAGGAAAGGTTGCAAGGTCTCTGAGAGGGAAGACCTGGGGTTAGACACTAACCGAGACATTCTTCGGCTACGGCGTGGAAGTTGTTCCGAGTCCGGAGGGGAGGTGTGCCTAGGGGCAACCGAGCGCTATTTCTCGCGGCCGAGATCCCCCACGCTTTTCCGCCAGACAGACCTGCGGAAACGTCGCAACGAATAAAAACTCCAAATGGGGAATCAAGGGATGGTAGCGCCTCCGCGTTCGGTGTTGAGCACGAAAAAAACCCGCCGGTGGAAAAGGAACTTTGGGGAGGAGGGAAAGACAGGAGGGGAGGGAGCGGCGAGTAGTTTAGAAAAACGACCAAGAAACGAGTCTTCTCGGCTGTCGGGAGAGAAGTCAGGAAGGAAAAGGAAGGACTAGGGGCTAGCCCTCGGCAAAAAAAAACCGCCTACCGTCGAAGTCGGCTCTAGGCAGACTGGCACGCGTCCAATGAGGGAGGAGAAGGGAACGGTCTTCAGTGTTGAAAAGACGGGGGAGAAAATTACCTGAAGAATAGAGAAACGCAAGGGAAAAGGAAAGGGGAGTAATGCTTCTCTAAGTCAGTCTTCACCGGAAGGAGTGGCTGTTGGGAGTGCAGGCGGGCGTCAGACCTGGGGCGGTCAAAAAAAATAACGGTACAGAAGGGACATCGACGAAAAAGGGGGAGTAGAAAAAGACTGTGTAAAAGGGACGAATCGAAGAACAGGAAAGCCCAATCCGTAGCGTCGGGGGAAGTGGAGAAAAACGGCAAGAATGATACCGGTCCTGAAAAGAGAGAGGAAGAACAACTTCCAGATAAAGATAGGTGGGGGAGGGGGGGGAGGGGGGAGTGTCCAAAGAACGATGGAGGGGACTCCTATGTCCGTGTGTCAAAACGATGAGAAGACTGGGTCTGCTGGCCGAACTCCAAAAAGAAAAGAAAAAAGCGATAGAGAAGCGACGTCCCAGGGGGGCAAAACGAAAAAAAAGCAACGGACTCGAGCTGGTAGCCGGGAGACTGTGAACATTCGGGAAAGAGTTCTGATGAAGTCGATGTCAAGCAGTAACAAGGAAGGGGATTGGCACCGTAGAAAGAACCGAGGAGGAAAGGGGAAAAAAAATTCAAGAAGGAATTGGTTTTTGGGACCTGGGCTCCAGCGTGAATGGGGTTAGCGGCGCTGGTGTCGCAAGGCAAAATTTAAAAAAAATGTCGTCTCACCCGGTCTCGGGAAAAAGAACAGGGTTGACAGGGCCAGGGAAGAAAAAGACCAGAGGCGGGAGGGGGGAAAGGGCGCGGTGCACGACAAGACGAGAAATCTTGCCCACCCTCAAAGGCGGCCTGTACTTTACAAGGGATACTAAGCAGGGGTGCTCACTTAGGAATCTGAAAAAGGCGATGTCCGATCCAGCCGAAAATGGGAAGTCTCATTGGCCAGGAGAAAGAGGCCCGATGGGGGCAGGGTCTCAGAAGCGGAGAGAGCACGTTGATTCCACCGCTAGGTAGGAAGGAAACCCTACCAGTGGCCCAAGAGAAAAGCGGGGCCCCGCCAATGGGAGTCCGCGTAACGCGATGGGGTTTCCAAACGGGGGGGAAGGGGTGGCGGTGCCCCGTTTGCGTTCCTCCAAAAGAAAGGCTGAATGTCCGACTGAAGGGTAGCGTAAAGGGAAAAAACGAGAATGTCATAGATGAAACGAAAGGGGACCCGAACAACGGGAAGCAGCCAGGCCCGTCACCTAACTTAACTAAGCAGCGAACAAAGATCAAACGACAAAGTACGGAAAAAAAGGATTTTGGGAACGGGTTGGTTACACGAAAGAGATGGAGTCGAAAATAGATTCTACCAAGCGTGAAAGGTCGATATGGAGTTGGACCCCTTGGGGGGACGCCGGAGGACAGTACCGCGGGGGAGCTAAGACGAAAAAAAGAAACTCTCAAATTCAGGGTCACCGACAGGAAAGGAAGGGGGGTCATTGACGGTGCACAGAGAAAGGTCAGGACCAGGGGTGTCAAGGGGGTGGGGAGAGCGTCGACACGGTTGAAGTAGAAAAAAAAAGCAGGTCCTCCTAGGGAAGGGAAAGAGAAGAAAAAATCGAAAAGAGGAACGGGATGTGAGGGTTCCCTGAAAGAAGAAAACAGATACCACATGACCGAGAAAGGGGGACCACGACCCACAAAGCGCACAACTTAAAAAGTATCAACGAAATGAACACCGAGAAAGGAAAAAAAAAATCGATAGCAGGGGCCCTAATGACTGGGGAAAAGACTACAACTCGATTCAAAAAAAAAAACGACCCGGTAGCAAGATTCAAATCAAATCACTCATCCGCAGAAGAGCCAGAAGAGTACACCGTTACCACAAGAAAAAAAAAAAAAATAAAAAGCAATCTCAAATTGAAGGGAAAGCTTCGAGTGGGGGTGAGAGGGGGGGGGCGAGGGTGCGAAGGGTTGGTGGGGCGAGCAAAACGATTTCGGCGCTAAAACGGGCAACATCGTTCCACGAAAATAAGGAGAACCTAGACTTTCCCGGAAGGAGAGAACCGAGCAGGTAAAGGGGAGAGGGAAAACTTGGAAGATTGTAGGTTCGGAGAAAAGGACGAAAAGCGATCCGGGACGCTTGCACACAAGAAAATCTCTCATGCAAAACAAAAACCAACAAAAGGAAAAGTCGTCCGAAAGGCCAGAAGCTGGGAAAAGAAAAATAACGCAGGAAAAAAAATCCACTTCAACAAGCTTACCTTCGAATCCGTGTAAACGGGCGGAAGCGGTGGATACCGCTCTATCAAAAAAAAAAAGCGCTCGGTCGTTGACGCTGTTTTCCTGGGGGGGAAATCGTTCAGAGGAGAAAAAGGAGAATACCGAAAAAAAAAACGAAATCGGACCAAAATAGGACCCCACGAGGTGCAGACCGGAACGCCAGGCCTGAGGAGGGCGTCTGCTTTGTGTGACGGGGTACCGAGTTTACTGTGGACAAGCATGCTCAGATGAGGGGAGTGCACGAAAAAAGACCCAGGTCGGAAGCCCTCAGATGGGGGTCAAAACTGAAAATACAAGGGAGGGAAACCCGAATCACGGCTGAGGGGTGGGATGATTAAGGGAAAAAAGAGATCATTTCTCGGGTTGGAGCAGCGGGGGGAGAGAGGGTGTGGCTGTCGAAAAAAAAACGTTCGCGTGGTAGGAGTCGGATTCATTTAAGCCCGAAAAAAGCCATACCGAGAAAGTCCGGGCGGAGTGCCCTCCGAGAAAAAAAAAAAAAGTCGCCTGGGCGATTCATGCAACATGAAAGAGACGGGGAAGATAAACGACAAAGGACGCACAATCTCCCAAAACCGAACCCAAGGAGGCGTAACCGGTCGATTTCACCGGCAAGGTAAAACAAAAAGCGGGAAGGCTATGAAAGGGACGGGGCGAGGGGGGAGTCCGAAATAGGAAAAACAAAAAAGAACCGGATAAAAACCGGCAGGAGGGAAATGCGAAAAAGAAGACCTCGACCTCTTTTGGGAAAAGGTGCTTAATACCAAAGAAATCGTCGGGAAACGGAGGGAAAAAAAGAGTGTTCGGGCGCACGGAGGGAGTTGCGCGGTGTGGGCCATTGCCTTACGGACGGAGGTCGGGAAAGGGGGGGGAATAAGGATTGAAAGAGGGGATTTCATGTCACCGGAGGAGGTAGAATTAAGAACGATATCGTCGGGTGGGTCAGGGAAACATTCGCGGCACTTGGCTTCATGACCACACGAACAAGGAAGGGGGAAAAACTTGGGGAAAAAGGGACACTGAGACAAAGGAACGGGGGGGGGAACAGAGATGAAGAGAAACCGTTGCGGGTTCAGCGGCCCGAAATACGGGTAAGTGTTGACATGAATAAAGAGGGGGAGGGGCAAAAGTGCCTGACAAATCTGAAAGACGAAAGTCGACGTCGATCGGTGGAAGAAAACTGAAGCAGAGGGAAACGGAATAAAGTTGGCAAAAAAGGGCTCAGATTATACTTACATCGGAACGGGGGGAACGCCTCGGGCTAAAGTATCAAAAAAGGAATGCGAGAAGGACAAAGTACAAAAACGCAGGGTTGGGCACTTCGACGGCTTGCACACACAAGGGAAAACCGCCTCCTGGTAGTAAAAGAGAGAGGAGGTCCCACCTCTATTCTTTTGTGGCGATCAGAAATCAAATTTTAAAATTCGGGGTCGACACACCGAGAAATGGAAGTGAGGACACCGACGGGAAAGGGCAACAGAAAAAGGAATCGGGCCTAACGGGGGGAAAAAAAATGACACGGAACGGAGGGAAAGGGCCTCCTGAACAAGAGGACAGCTCGGAGGGGGGAGGCAAGAGTGATCATTCGACTAAAGAACAATCGCATAGAGGGTCCACCGAAAAGCCGCCACCATCTCGAATACAGAGGGGTGACGAAGGAAAAGGAACTTTTCAAAGGTTCCGGGGAGGTCAGAAAGTTCTCAAAAAGGGGGGGGCCGGGCTCGGCAAAGCCCAAGAAAGTCTCAAAGGGGGACACGAATAGTCCGTACATTACGCAAAGACGATGGAGGACCGCCACTACCATTGCTCAAAAGAACCGCAGGGGGGAGATAAATGGAAGGTCGGGTCCCCGGCCGAGATGTCTGCTCCTTAATTTAGCAGAAAGTGAGAAAAAAAGACAGACATAAAAACGAGAGAAGGGGGATTTCTAATGTCTTAAAAAACCAAGAAAGGTGGCCCAGGCGGATTAGGATGCCGCGGGGAGGAGCAAGGAAAGGGGCGGACGACGAAACGGCCTGGAAAAGAAGGAGCGCTCAGACACAAAAGGGGAAAAAAAGAAAGAAGAAACGGACTCAACCGGTAGAGCACGACCGTCGAAGAGGCGAGGGGAGGGTCTGGAGTAAAAGGAGGTTGAGGAAACGTTCCAAATCGAAGGGAAACCACGAAGACTGAGGGCCCAGGGGAATGAACCTTTTCCGAGGAACGAAGAAGGGAACTGGCACTCAGGCTAGGTCACGCAGGATCGGAAGGGTAGGCCACGATAAAAAACAGTCAAAATCTGCGAGTTAATCCGTAAAAGTAAAAGCAATAAGCAGCATGGGAGAAAGACTTAAGGGGGAGTAGGGGGAGAAGCCATCTTCATAAAAAAAAAAGAGGCAAACGATCAAAACGTTCCTGAAAGGCCCACCGGAAGGGGTCTGAGAAGGCCTCCAACCGGGAACAATTCGATGGAAGGAGACCAACGAGACAAGAGGGGGCCCGCCTTTGGTGGTCTGGTGGAAAAGGGGAAAGGAAGCGGAGTGCGACCACGCCGTGTCGTATATCGCTCTCGAATACTCTCGTCGCCGATCAACCACGGCAAAGAAGGCCGAGGGGGCAAGAAAGACGTAGGAAGAAAAACTTAGCTTGAGGGAGGAACAGTTAGGGCCAGACAAGAAATCCAAACCGTACTCCCGGCGCTGGGAAAAAAAGTCGGAAACCTGAGGGGCAGCCAATCGGGAACGGGGAAATCCGAAGATGAATCTAGGGCGCGGAAACGGGAATAAAAAAACCGTCAGTTCCAGCAAAAGGTTCAAGAGACCAGAACAGGGATGACCACGGTTGTCGAAAAACCGGGGAAAGAGGTGGGGTCGAGAGGGGGGTAGGACGCGGAAACGAGGATCCTAAAACGGGGAAGGTCCGGTGGGTGCGGGGGCAAATGACACAAAAAACTGGAAAGCAAAGAAGGGGAAGAGGAATCGTCTGTCGGCTGAAGAACGAAACGGTCAAATCTCTCAGTCTTCCTACATAAAACAGAAAGGTAGGCCCGGCAGCAGTGACTCCTGATACTCGGAACCAAAGGGACCGGAAGAAGGGGGGGGAAACTTTTCTGGAAAGCGGGAGGGGGAAAAAAAATCCTCGATCGAAAACGACCGAAGAAACGGAGAAGGGTGGCAGATAAATACCACGCCCCACTCGAAACTTCACATCTTCGTAAAACTGAAGAGGGGAGGGCCCACCTTGGTCGGTAGGAAAAAAGGATCAGCGAATCGCCGTTCGCGCCGACCGAAGGACTGCCGCTGAAAAAGAGGAGAAGGAGGGGACCACTAATCAGAGAACGAGGGGCAACGTGAAGGAGCACCCTCGTAGCCCCAGCTCTGCTGCGGCGAGTGGGAAGAAAACAAGAGGAAGGCGTCTCACACAGAAATGCCGGATAGACGAGAAAAAAAAAGCTTAGGATGAAAGAGAAAAAAGAAGTCCAGAAACAGGGAGAAGGCGCCGCGCGGGGAACACTCCAACTCACTAAAGGGTACGAAAATCTCGCGAAAAGGCGACGCGGGAACCGGAGGGCTAGATGCTCTGTGTAAGAGGCGCCAAGAGGGAGCCTGGACGAATACTCTCCAAAACTAAAACAACGAAGAAATGGAAAGGACGCTAGGCCTCAGTTCCTAAAAAAAAAAGGCCGCCGGGAGAAGAGTACGAATATGTGGAAAAAGAGGTCACGATGGCGACCTGCGAAATAGAGATGAATGGGAAAATCGGGAGAAAGCCGGAATAGACGAAACAAGGAACCTCGCATTATCGGGAAGGGGGGTTGGAAACAAAGAAGTCAAACCAACGCTGCATAAAGACCCTTAAGGGTGGTGCCTCACGGGGACGAAAGGAAACCTTGGAGGAGACGGAAAAAATCACTAATGAAAAGGATCTGGCCAGTGTTAACTGCAAGGGGAGGTCGCCAGGTCACCAAACGAGAAAGTGGATGGGGCTAGGAACGACCGATCGAAAACAACAGAGAACGGCGGGGCGCCAACAGTTCAGCCTAAAGCAACGCAAAGGGTGAGTTATCGAAAAAGGAGGAAACACCCAATCGGTGGGGAGGTCAACGAACCTCACCGGGGTAAGAGGCCAGAATCCGAGATGCATGATATTAAAACCAGGGAAGGCTGCCATTCGCCCGACCGGGTGGCTCACTAGGACTTCGACCGGTTTCCCAACGGCACGGATAAAAAGGGAAGGAAAGGGGAAGGAAAAACGCTCAGCGGGAGGGCTTACGAGGGGAGCATTGGAAAGGAAAAAAGGGGTGAAGTATGTGGTTCTGCGGCGACCATAGGCAAATAGCGCGCCGAGAAAAAAGAAGGCGCTGGGAAGCCGCAGACGCTTAAAGGGGGGAGGACACCCTGACCAGGCCAAGGGAGAATTCGGTTGCAAAAGATAAAAGGTCGGTTGCGGCCCGAGCACTTTGCCAGGTCTTGAACGTTGGGGAGTGTTGCCTAAGGAGATGGGAAATCTCCGGAGGGAGGGGGTCAAGACAAGACTCAATACAGGGTCGAGGCGGCGGAGGCATAAAACTTCCGTAGACTTCCCTCGCAGATTTGGGGGGCTGGAGTGGGAGAGAAAAGGGCCCAGAAAACTCTCAGACGGCAGAAGAGTGACCCTAGCGTCGCCCCGGGGGCCAGAACAAGGGTCTCGTGGGAACAGGTCTGAACAGGGGTCTGACGGGGGGGGGCCCGGAGGGCCGTGCAAAGAAATTATGAAAAACAAGACCAGCGCGGAAAAGATTAAATCTCTACGGAAAATACCCTGGAGGGGGGGGGAGGGATCGGATATTTTCGCGAAGCTAGCGGGCGGAATCGAGGGCGGGGACTCCTTACTCAAGCGCAAAGAGGGTCATCCAGCAGAAGGGACACACCGAGGGATCTGTGTCAAACTTAATAATTCTGAACGCCGAGGCGTTGTGTGGGTATAAGTGCTCAACTGAAGGAGCCAGGAATTTAGAGAGGAAAAACTCGGCATTTTGGAGAACATGCAAAGAAGAGCTAAAATGAGCATCCAAATTTTTGGGGCTATGGAAATGGTAGTGACGGACCAGCACCGGGTGTCGTTGTTCGCAGGGAAAAACAGAAAAGGGAGGGGTTAACCAGGCGACGTGCTGTGGAGATGGCCGACTCCAACCATCCAAGAAGCCGGCCTAGGGAGAGTATCGACGGCAGAGGGGAAACAAGTTTGCAAAGAGTAAAAGACGGGAAGGAGGGAGAAAAGGAGATCTGTGTGACCCTTCTTGAAAAAAAAAGGGGTAGAAAAAAGAGGAAGGAATTTCCCAGTAGAGGGAAAGGCATCCGGTGCATACCGAGTAAGGAATTAAGAAAGGTCGTAAAAAACGGACGTTTGAATGGGGGTTGCGAAAAAAGCAAGGGGAAAGAAAAGTCCTTTGGGTGTAGCGAAGTGGTGCAGAAAGAACCCAAGATGGGGAAAAAAACGCACGGATCGCCCAAACGCAGGGGTGAAAAGAACCTGTAGACTAAAAAACAGACCCACTGCGGTTGAGGAGGAGGCGATGTTGACACGCACCTCAATCGAGAACTTGGGGGCCCCAAACAAGCGGGCTTCCTGCCGGTCCAGAGGGAATAAGGGGCGCAGGTCTCAAGTACAACCGTGGTCGATAAAGAAACCGAGACGGGTAAGGAAGGGGGGCTAGGGGAGAACCAGCTCCATGAAATGCGCGGAGGAGTTCCGGCCAACCGTTGGACGGTTCAACAAAAACAGAAGGCCTGGTCTACGAAACATGAAAAACACCGAAGGGGAAGGAGGACCCGCCATTGGATTGAAGGAGGATCGCTGGGGGGGACCCACGTCGTGGAATTGTGCCCCATGGTTCCCAGTCCCGGCGAACGGGGGGCAGGCTAGAAGAGGGGCAACAAGGGTTCGACAATTCAAGAAAAAACCGAAGGAGGGGGCAATGAATGCATCAGAGGTCCTCAAGCATTCTCAGGGCCAGAAAGAAAGCCCGTCCCTAACAGACGGCGACAAAAGAGAACCAAACGCACAAAATCCTCACACCCACAAAAACGAACAAAAGTCAAAGTAAAGAAGGAAAGAGTGGGAAAAACGACTATGTCGGAAAGGGGGAGTTGGTCGCAAAATAACACAGTCAGGGTCGGATCAAGTGAAGGCGCCTAGCTGGGGAAAAAGAGGGAAGGTAGCAGGAAGGAACTCAGAACTCGCACAGAGGACGAAGCCATCCGGGTGGAGTGCCGTCACGGACTCAAAAAACCCTTGGATGGGTGGGGATATCAGATGGAAGACGTGGAGAAAGATCAAGCAGCTAAAAACGGGAAAACGGAGGCAGCGATCTGGATAGGGATTGCGGACTGCCCTCATCCAAGGAAGCAAAAGGAAAAGTTGGCGGGGACGACATGAAGACGAACATAACGACGAAAGACGAGTTCAGAGGGAAAACACAAAGCGCACGAACCGGAAAGGATCGAAATGAACAAGGGGGCCTCTTAAGGTCAAAAAGGCGTGAGCGGCCGAATGCTTTTTGTCCGCAAGAAAATTACTTCCCAGACCCGCCCGTTATCTGTCCGTGCACCGAAGACGGTCACGACGATCTCGGGACCACCCGTAACACCGAAACGGAAAAAAAGGAAAAAAACTCCGCCCGACAAGAAACAAAAAAAAGCGGGTCGGCGCTTGCTCTTTGGGGCGAGTAGGTTCGGCTGTGGTAAAAGATGATCGGGAGTCGTCAGGCGGAAGTTCAACGCGTTTCCAACCGAGCGGGGGTAATGCTCCGGGAGCGAAACAACCGTATAACCACGACGGGAACGGTGGGGAGACGGTGGACAGATTGAGCGCTTTCCTGGAGTGGGGAAAAGGAGAGTTTGTCGATCCGTGCCGCTTCGGCGGGAAGACCACAGAAACGAACAAAAGGAGAGTAAAAAAAGAAAAAGAAGAGGGAGGGGGAAAGAAAGAGGTCCCTGATCGAAAATCCTCTCATACAGAATCAAAAGGAAAAAAAGAGACCCCAAAGGGCTCATTAACGGCGCTTCGGTTCAGAGCTTTTTAAGACTCGTGAGTCGGCAAGAATGCAACAGACGGTCGTAGGAGGGTTTGGCAAGAGGAAATAGGGGAAAGGGCGCCGGGGGAAAACACAGACAGAATCGGACCAACAAAAGAAAAACCAGCGCGAAGAGTCAAGACGATCCGCTGGACGTCGTGTTGGAGGGAAGGGTGGAGGTTGTCAGAGATGCGTCTATGGTGGAGGAAAGTGCCTGGCGATCAGCAAATCCCCCCACACCAACACCCCCCCCCCCAAACCCCCACCCCCCCCCCCACCAGGGCGGTTCGAAACTCAAGGGGGGGAAGAAAACCAGCAAATTCGGCAAAAGAAAATCGATTCGTGGATGATTAGAATCGATAGCATTTCGTGCGCTCGTTATTCGTGCCGAGTGGGCGTCGGGGGGTGGGGAAAAGCGTTCCGCGTCGTCGGAGAGGGCGTCTTTCGGTGAGGAAAGGGGTAACTCGGAAAATACCGACAAAAAATATGCCCACTCCTCTGCCCTAGCCAGGAAAGAAGGAAGAGGAACGCCACGTGAAGCTTGCGGGAATCACTTACACCGTTGGTCTAGATCTCCAAACCCCAGACAAAACCAGGGAAGCTCAAAACGAGTGCAACTGAAATGCACTCCACCAGGGAGGGAAAAAAGTAAGAGCATTTACTTGGCAGATTAGGGAGGCAAATGAGAGTAAAGAAAAATAAGTATCGAACCTGCGGCAGAACTTGAGGGGGGAAGACCCGACGAGGGCAGAGTTTCTAACCAGAGAAAGAAATGGTCGTTTAAAAAAAACTCTTTCAAAACCAAGGGGAATTGGGGGCGTGCGTCAAAGGGAGGAAGTGAGCTGGTTGCAGGCGGGCTTCGTACGTAGGGTCGAAGGGACTCGGGATGGAACCGGAGGGTCGTCAAAAGTAAACTCAAAAAGAGATCCCTCGATCGGTAGTGGGAAGCGGATAAAAAAAAAAAGAACGTTCTGGCAGGGACACGCCAACGGACGGGGACTGCACTGGTGCCACCGCCAAGCCAGAAAATGGACAAACGGAGGCACAGGACATTGGCGTTACCTACCTCAGGTGCCTGACTGGTAGGTACGAAAAGACCTAAAGAGGTGAAATCCACGGGGGGGGGAAGGATCTATCAAAAAGGAATGGACGTAGGAAAAAAGTGAATTCCCTGTGCAGCAAAAACAATAAAAAAGGTTGTCAAAATGGCGCAGCAGGTACCAAATAGGACTGTTTTGGGGTACGAAGGAAAAGACTAGAAGCGAACCAACTTATGCGTGTCTCCCTTTGGGGAAGCCAGGAGCCCGCCCTTGGTAACTTTGGGGGAATTCGCGTGAGGACTGAAACACACCCAACAGCACGAGAAAGACTCTGTTCGGTGGGGACTCACCGGGCGGGCAACTCCAAACGAAGAAAAAAAAGGGCTAATCATAAAGTGGGCGCGGGAGAAAACCACCGCTACATAAATGCAGGTTAGTTGGGAAAGTGGAAGAACAAACACGGCAAACCAATTAAAACCGGAAAGTAAAAAGAACATTTTTTAAAAGTTAAACCTTAAAAAATGAACTCCGGTGCCACTCGGAGGAAATCAAAGTGGACAACGGAATTGATCATTCGCCGTAAGACCAGTAAGCGACCGACATTGTCCCCAGCCGCAACGGAAATACCGAGAGGGACTTCCTGGCGGAACCTTATACGTGCCAACTTCTGGCCCGAGCCGGGCGAGAAGACTACAGCCGGCAGGACATTTGGGGGTGGTTTTGGCGGGCGAATCGCCACAAAACGAATAAAGGAAAAAGAACATAGGCCGGGCCTTAGCCAAAGACGCGTTGCTGGGGGAAAAAAAGCCAACTAGAGGATCCAACGCACCTCAGGAAAAGGGGTCATGTCGCAACAAAAAAAAGAGAATGTCCGCTCCGGAATCGTTGCGCATGGAACAAGCCGAACCAAAAAGCCCAAAACGGACCATAAGTCCGTTCGACTGTCTTAGACACGATCAGACTGTGGACAAACTCTTGGGATACCGCGTGTCGCTGCAGTGAAAAGGAGACTCGAAGTCACTTCAGACCGAAAGGGCGACAAAACCTCATATGTACAGTCCACAGCCATCAAGGGACCGGGGACTCAGTAAGAAGGGCGTTCGCTTCGATCGTGTCGGGCCGGATTCGAAAAGTGGGAAAATGCCCTCAGGCCAGTCAAAAAAACCCAAGAAGAACGCGTAACAAATTAGGACCCTTGCAGCGTGCAGCGACCTAGAGAAAAAAGCGCGTTACTGGCTAGGGCATGGCAGGATAGCCCCAGAAAAAGCCAGAAGAGGAGAAGGTACACCGGAAATACGTCCCAGTCAAAACGCGACTAGGCAGGGGCGTCGTTGACTAAGACCGCGGGAAAAGAAATCAGCGGAAAACCGCCACAAAGGGGGACAAAAACGACCAGAAAAAGGACCACCGATGTTTTTTCTTAATGAGGAGATGACCACAGCCTCTTCGGAGAGCAGACCAAAAGAAAAAATGGTCGTTTTAAGATTTTTAAGAAACAAGAAGCTGCGCTGAGTGGCCGCCATCAAACTTGCTGCTATCTGGACGAAATCGTAAGGGGAATAAGAGGGTTCAGGAGCGGGGCAGCCAAAAATAAGTCCTCGCCAATGCCAAAACGTCTATAAAGAAGGAGGGGTTAGGGTAAAAAACAGTTCCCATCTATCCTAAAAAACACCGACCGAGAGGGCTGGGAAAAAAAAAAAGGGGGAGAGACCGCGGCAGAACCAGCATCTCCGTGATAATTCGGGTCCTCGGAAATGGAAAAACCGGAAAGGACGGTTTACCCGAGTCCCACAGCCTAGTGAGAGAAGGCTCAAAGCCGCTTGACTGGCATGAACCATCGTTGCAGGAACAAACGACGAGCTGTGGGGACTGATCTTGGAAGAAGAGGGATAAACGCCCTTACCTCAGGGGGGGGAGGGAGCAATCCAACTAATTTATGGACGAGAAGGGAACTAGTAGGATTCGGAGGCTCGACGACCCACGGTCGGTCCGAACGGCGGCCCAAACCAATCAGGTACCGCTGAACTAATGCAGAGGGGGTTGGAGTCAGAGGAATACTACATCGACCAATGGAAAAAGGGGAGAATGGAACCTTGTTTAAAATGCAAATGCCTAGCTCCCAGACCGAAAGAGAAAAGACTCGCCCAAGAAAAACTAAAAAAGGATCAACATCTTCTAACGCATCAAGAGGAGGACAAGTCGGGGGTAGTACACGCTCTGCTAGATCCTTATGGAGGTCCTCAGTACCGAGTAGGGGTCCGTCTCGACGAGGCTAGACGGACCATAAAAAGTAGACGTCAAAAGCAAGGTAGCGAGACAGAGCGAGACTCGATGACCCCCGCTATTAAAAAAAGGGGGGAGAGGGGGACGACCGCTCCTTGCTCATCAAAAAAAACCTCGGGCATCGGAAGGGATCTCATCAACAAAAAAAAAGTAGAGTCAAGATAATACGGAAAAGAGGCCCCGATACGGGGGGTGGAGGAAGAAGCCTGCGGCAAACGACTCGAAAAGGGGATACTGGGTTCACGAGTCGGCGAAGGACTGCGGAGGGTACCTTGCGGGGAGAAGGGGGACGGGAGCCCGTCCCCCTCTCAAGGTAACGCGGTACGTCTGCCGGGAAGGCGTAGAAGGCCTCAGTAAGAGCACCCGTCTTCATCGCGGGAGAAGTGAACGATAGAGTGGCGGGGAGGTTTGCGAGGACCGAAGAGGCCCGGTCTGGGAGCGAGATACATCCGTAAGAAAAAGCCAGTAAAATTTCCACTCGGATAAACGCAGGTTTTTGGTGGGGCTAAAAATTAAGAACGTCAAAAGCTCTAAAAAAAAGACTCCTGTAGGGCGGCTGGACTCCGTATCAACGAACGGTCGCTACCCAAAATACGGGAAAATAAGTTACCGGCGAGAAATTCCTATCGGAGGGGGTCAGGGCCCGACCCACGGAAGGCATGTAAGGGCTCACTGCAACTGAAAAAGGGACGAACCCATAGGAGAGGGTTGGAGAACAGCGTCATCCGCATTCCCGCGGTCTAAAGTAAAGGCAATGACTTTCTTGTAACGAGGAGGTGACGAGCACTAGAAGAATGAGAATATGACGACAGGCTGCCAAATGGGAAAAAGAAGAAATGCCGCACTACACTCTTCCGTCCGGAAAAGAGGGATTGTCCTACTGTTTCAAGAAAAGAACGGATATGAGTCGTTAGACGGGGAATCAGGAAATTCGTGCCGTGTTTTGGAAAAAAAAGAGGCCGCACGAGATACCGCAGGAGGGGGCTCAACTCGCGCCTGGGGTAGGGGAAGGGAAAAAAAAAACCGCTTAAACTACCATGGGGTATAATGCATGGGGGCGAGCGCGAAAAGGGTCGTGTAGAAAGAGAAAAAAGCCGTGCTCAGCCGGAACTTTAGGAGGTTCCCGAGCGAGTCGGGCGCCGAGTAGTTCTAACAAGCCAACCCCAAGAGGTGGCTCGGCTGGTCTGAGAAGCAAGTCTCATTACTTAACCCTCTAGTGTTGGTCGGTTGGTAGAGGGGAGGTGAAGCGTCCAACAACGCGAACCTACCTTCCCTAGGCATTCGCTCGTAAGGAGGAAACGGCAAGGGTATAGAAATGGGGTACCGGTCTTCGGTCAAAGAATTTCCTGAAAGTTGAAAAGCAATGAGGCTAATCTCCCAAATCTCGGAGGACGAAGAGGGACTTCGACTTAGGAGTCAAAACACCCGGTCCAAATGAGGACTGGTGGAAGATTCGGGAAAAGCAAAAGAAACCTTTAGGGCTCCAGAGACGGGCGATTCGATCCACGGAAAAAGGAAGATATAACCCGCGCATAAAAGAAGACCTGGGGAACGGCGGAAGGGTAAGACGTAGAACGCCGTAGCGTCTGGGGTGTAAAAAATGGGGCGGCAAGGACTGATCACATTCGGGGCGAGGTTCGGGTGCGACATTCCCTTCTATAGAGGGAAGGGGGCTGTTGTGCTCTGGGGGGTTCTGTAGTCGGCCACCGCACCGAGTAGGTGGCGAGGTCCCTTCCATAGGTCCAAGGTTGAAAAAAAAGGAAAAGACGTTGCATGGCTCTGTAAGGGGGAACCCAACCATAAAGGGACCAGGCCTAGTCTAAGGGAGAGGCATGGTCCAATAAATGTTTCACCTACGGGCCAAGTAATACGGGATGGCGGCTCAGGGGGGAAAGCTGTGACGCAGGTAAGGGGAAGAATGTATAAGCAAGAATTCCCTACTTCGGAAGGGAATGGCACGGAGCAAAGGAAGGAAATTTGAAATTGGAGGGCGAAGGATGGGTTGACCCTGGGAACCGACCTTGGCAACGAACCGGCCATTGTTAGTGATAAGCCGCGCACCAATTTGAATAGCGGTATGAGAGATGGGTGACCGGGGAAGAAAAACCTACCCGACGTTCAGGGGCCTGTGTAGAGGCACGGTTTTCACTCCAAAGAGGAAAAACGCCATGCGAGCCCACCCTGGGCTAAGGAGAGCATACGGTGCTAGAGGAGATACGAATTACCACAAATTTTCGAGGAATCCAGATCAGGCGCCAACGTGCAATCAGGAGATGCAGGAAACGAAAGGGGGAATCCCCATGGTCGACGTCGAAGGGAAAAGGGAAGTACAGCACTTGGAAGGTTCAAAAATCGGATTATTCACGGGATAAAGACCAGGGAAATCGAGGCCCAAAAAAGGATTCTCGTTCAGTCTGTTTGTCAAACACGTTTTGGGAAGGGCGTGCCCCGCGTTCCGCAAGGAACTGAAAAGGCACGGGTCAAGGCCGAAGTTTCGACAAAAGAAAAAAACCGCGGGTCGAGGTCATATGACAAGACCGGTGCCGACCGCCGAGGAAAGCACACGAGTCCACTAACCTAAACCTACTCCGCAGGTAACACAAAGCATCAGAGAAAGGGTCACCGCCATGCGGTGGAAAAGGTGAGCGATGTCTCTTGGAAAGAGGAAAAGCGTCGAGGTCGAACTGAGAATGCAAAAGCCTCCGGGAAGCTCCTACAGAAGGGGGGGCCTGACCACAAAAACGGAAAAGAACTCGCCAGTCAATTTGAAAGAGGAGGGCGGTGGGAGTTCACCTTGCCGGTAAAGCAGTGGTCTGGGTGTTCGAAAAAGCGTCAAAAAACTTTCAGTGATCTGCCAGCAAGGGGCCAAAAGGGCAACGCCGCGCAAAGGGAACAGTATCTGGCTCGGGGTAGCCGGGTGAGATAAAAAAGAAAAAAGGAAAGAAAGGCCGGTTCTTGTCCTACATGAAGACAAAAAGGGGACAACGCGGCGGTTCCATCGAAGAACAAAAGGCAAGACCTTAACGAGGGCAAAAATAAAACAAATATATCTAGGCATCCCCAAAATGAGCCTTGGCCCGAGCCTGGCCTCAGGAAAAAACTCGTCCGACAACCCGTGAGAGATCCATAGCCGCGGAACAACGAATCTCGGTAACAGAAAAAGTTCGGAAAAAAAAAGGAACAAACGCAATAACCCTCCTGCCGGACAGACGGGATAAAGTAACGCTAAGGAAGGGGGAGGTGGTGGGAAAGAAAAAGGGTGGGCCGTAGGCGAGTTCTCGCCTCCTCCGTGAAAAAACCACAGAAGAGCAAGGAGCCCGTGCCAAATATAGGGGAAAAGGGGACAAGACGAACGGGGGGGGGGGTTTTGTGGGGGGGGTGGGGTGTGGTGGGGAAAGTGACCCGGTGGAATGAGAAGTGTACGACGGTGGAGTTGGGACAAGGAATTAAATGACAGCCGGTATGCGAGGGAGGGACCGGGCCGCTTCGGACTCAATCAACGATCTCTCTCAACACAACGAGTAGAGGCATGCCGTGCCAAAAAAAAAAACCAATACGCTCAGAAAAATGAAAATCGGAAGACACCTTCATTCTCAGTCAAACAAAAACAGATTCCATCGGTGGTCCTGTCAAGAGAGGCAAAGAGTACCGTCTGTGACGTGCAATTGTTGCAAAATCGGCTAAAGAAGGAAGAGGGAACGACCACGACAAAGAACAACAAAGCGCACACCACTCGAAAGCGAAAAAACCGGCCTGAGGCCGGCGGCTTCAGGGGGGGGACGAAAGAATCGGTTTTAACGTGGGAAAAAGAAATGACGCTCTTCGGGCCGGAGTTCACTAAAAGGTGCAAAACGATCTCAAGTAAAGTCGGAGCTCAGAGTTAAGGGGCCCAAGCATTCGGGCCACTGAGAAAATCGTGGATGTAATACTGTAAGATCGGGGGTAACAAAGTGCCAACGTTAAGGTCTGCGCTGGGGGGGAAAAAAGGCAGGAGACGCTTCCGGGGGGGAGAGTTGGAAGCTTCAAGTCATGTCTTAAAAGGGGGCCTACACAGATCGAGGGGAAAAAGGCTTCCAGAAGAAGAAGAAAAGATCGATCGGCCTTGCTCGTCCAAAGTTGTAAAAAGGCTTGCGTTAGAGAGACAAAAATTGTTCTAAGGAAGATCAAAAAACAGGACAAACCAGGCTCGGACCGGGAAAAAGAGAAAACCTCAAACACCAACCGGGGCATTCGCAGGGGGACTGGCGATTCGAGGGAAAACCATTCTAGTCGAGAGCAGAGTAAGGACAAACCTGAAAGGTGCAGTGACACTTCTAATCAACTCGACAGAAAGGAGAAGGGGTGCAAAGAAGAGGAAGAGAAGGAGACGCTTAAGACTAATAATTGGGGGGATGACGGCAAACTGGAGGGACGCAGGGTGTGCTCGTCTTCGAAAGGAGTGTAGGACGGGACTAGGTGGGAGAAGATTCTTGACAAAAACCGGCTTCTAAGAAGGGGGGAAAAACGATAAGGGAGTTTTTATCATGAGGGACAATTACGGACACACAAAAAGGCTGGCATAACCGGAGCCAGGGAAGAATCAAAAAGGGCACCGAAAAAGGAAAAATTGTTGACAAACAGAGAGTCGCGATCCAGGGAGGTTTCACAAGGACCTCGAGGTGCCGACGGCGTGGAGAACCTGCAAGAAAGAGAGGTAACGCCCCGGTTCCGGAGTAAGAGAACTCGACGGGAAAGAAAATCGGGATCCATAATCAGATCACCAGGCCTGTTGCACCATTCGAAAAGGCTGGAGCCGGAAAAAAATGGGGCAAAAATGAAGCGAGTCCAACTGAGCCCTGACAGCAGGAAAGCACTTGGGTTCGGTGTTTTCAGGTTCGAGGCGGCCACGCTCAGCACAGGATCAAAAGAAGTAGTGTGTCTCACAAACGGAAAAGCTCTTGCTTGTTCGATCCGTGAAGAATGGTGCGCTGTTCGGGGGGGACACAGACCTGGAACCGCGCTAAAGGATTGAGTTGGAAAACATGTCTGAGGACAAACAAATTAAACGTCCGTAGTAAGGTGTGAAAATGTCCTGGACCCTCTTTCCCTGCACCAAAAGTGCCAAAGCCGACGTGACAGAAGGGATCATTCGACCTTCCCAAAAAAAGCAAAGGGAATTGTCCACAGACCGCCCAGCCGAACCATCGCGATAATGCGGGGAGGGCGTCAAAACAAACTTTCGGGGGGGGGGGCACAACCCGGTAACGAGAACGCGGCCGGCGTCATTTGGGTTGAGGGTCAAAGGCAAAGCAGAAATGAACGGAGGGGGAAAAAACACGACCATAGGCCGGGACCTTAGAAAAAGTGCGGTCGCACATCCCTGCAAGACTCAAAACCGCAGCGGAATCGGGATTGCATGTCATCACAAAAAGGAGAAAAAAACCGGTAGCCAGTCAAGTCCGCAAACGCGACAAGACACCACAAAAGACGGCGTTCAGACTGTCAGGACAGAAACCCTATCGCAAAACTCGGAGGGGGGATTACTGCGGGGGTCGCTGGCCGGGGAGAGCACGCAAAAGTCGCTGCGAAAGCCCGGCGCGCGCGAAAAAACATCCTATTGACAAAAAAAACACGGCCCGGGAAAAGACCGACGTAGAAAATAACCGTCGTTCCTCTTCGCGTCTTTGGAGCGTCGGGAGGGGAATTTGGGTCGTCGGCACGTCAAAGAGCCAGGACGGACTAATCCTGCTCCAGTAGCAATGCAGAACGCGGAGCGTAAAATCGGCAACGACAATTCGACGGTCTCAGGAGGGACAGCTAGTCCCGAAGACAAAACTCCAGATCAAATCTTCTGAAAGGGTAAGAAACTTCCCATCCTCCAAACCGCCAGAACGGTCCTGTCGGAGAACTCATCTGCGGAACCGAGATCCGGCAACAAAAAGAACAAACATTCAGAAGGCGGCAACAAGGAGGGGTGCTGATCGGAAAGTAAACTGGCGAGCTCAGCTGGACCAAAAAAAACGCCTTTATCAAGGGAGTTTAAAGGTGGGCTAAGTTCCAAAGCAATCGGAGAGACCATGATTGAACGGATCTCGGCCAGAGAGAAGACATCGTCGTCAAAACGCGCACCACTAAGCATAAACGGCCTCGCCATGCGCGAGGTCCTAAACGAAGTGCAGGTTCTGTGCAGGGAAAAGAAACATCAAAAAATCCGGGAACACCGAAGAAAAAACGAGTGAGGGGCACACAGGGGGCACACGGCTGGCAGGACATCGTCCTTTTCAAGCGTCCGGGTAAGGGGCTAGCAGAAAGGGGAAAAGGCCGTTTGAACCGCAATTTCCATAGGGCTTTTCTCCTAAATAAAAGGCTTGCCTGGAGATGAAAGATGCGACACAAGACGATCTGTGGGGGGACGGTAGTAGCACTGCTCAGACCAGTTCCTTAACGGTTGGGGGAGAATAACAAAAAATTAGGAAAGAGCGCCGGTTAAGAATCTTAGGGATAGGAAGCCCGACCAACGGCAAGGGGGGCGTAAAGGGCGGACCAGAAAACGACTCCTAAGCTGAGGCAGTGAATCCGGAGAAAAGGACATTCGGACCAAAACAAGGGCCGATACGTCACAGTTTGACAGCGTGACGTCAAAGCCTGCGCGCCAGGCAAACTTAGAATGTCCAGCGAAAACCAGAAAAAATCAGAGAAAGTCACAAATCATCGCGCATTGAAGACGGCGAACTTTTGGGTAGCTTGCGGCTAGTCTCCCCGGAGCGGGAAGCTAAAATCGTGGTATCAAAAAAAAAGCGCGACTATTAGTCTACTGGGGGGGTTCCGAAACTATCTAGTCAACTGGCAAGGGACATCTAGGTCCGCGCCTTAAGAAGAAACACTCTCTTGAAGAGTCTGATTTTGTACTATCAAATCAATGGGGAATCAAATCAAAAAAAACTACGGGCATAGTTCAAAGATCTCGAAATAAACAACACAAGGAGGAAAAAAGTCCATATTCTCGATTTTTGTGGAGAAGCGCGGGAGAAAACACACCCAACTTCATAGCTTGGAACGAGAAGTAGCGCAGAAGAAACTCGGTGACTAGGTGAAAAGGAATGCAGGTACTAAGGAAACTGTCTACCGGAATAAGTCAGATGAAGCGAAAACGATGCAGAAAAGCAGCGCCGGTAAGAGCCCCGAAAAAAAGGGGGCATAATCTTCACATGAGCGTACAGGGAATCGCTCATAGTGGTGGGTCGGAGTTCGAACTCCGTCAAAGTGGACGGTCTGGGCAAGAGGGACAAGAAGGAAGTACGTCGGCCTAAAGCCAAGCCAGGATCGTGTCGGCATTTGGGTTGACACGATTGCAATAAAACAAAGGGAAGCCTTCTACTCCTGGAGTCGTGAAAGGGAGACCCGGAGCGACCTGACCTGGCGCGACCGAACCTAATCTACGATGTAAACGCCGTCAGGTCACTAATCTCGTGGTTTTGACCAAAAAGGCAGGGGGGAATGGCCGATTCTAGGACACTGACAAAAAATCTTAGGGGAAAAACCGGGGGGCCAACGCGGTGCCATCCCAAAGGAAAAAAAGCGTAGGGAACAATGCGCTGGGAAAGTGGAGTCAACGGGCCCCGGGCCCGGAAAAAAGACGATTCGGTCTTCTATGATAAAGATAGGGCCGGCGGCGGGGACCCTGGGGGGTGCCGCACAGGAGGCGTCCTTTTTCCACTTCGCGGTCGTGACGGAATTTGTTACAGACAGCTCATCGGAACTTGAGACTCGGACATTGGTACGGCTGTACGGGCGGCAACGACAGGGGTCTCTGACAAAGATCTGAATGAGTTACGAATCCTAGCTCTCCAAAAGGGGTCTAAACTCCGTCTCCGAAGAAATTACGACCCATAAAACTCCCATTGGTCAATCGGGGAAAAGGCGCATTCGACGTTCGGGGTGGGGAACACGAAAGAACCCTCCGGTTTCGTCAGGAATTACTTTTGGATGAGAAAAAAAGCGTAGCGCCGTGGACTCTCCTATTAGGGTCAAACAACCGAAAAGGACTCGGCGTCGGGGGGGATGCTGAGGGGCTGAAGAGGAAACGGGCCTCGCAGATTTTGGGTATCGGAGGCAGCGATGGACCGGAAAGAACGGACGTCTCAATCGTACGCTCTCGAGCTGAAAAGAAATGGGTAAGGGGTCTTCGTGGTAGAAAGAGGCCGTTCCGACAGCCTTAATGGACGCCAGCCAGCTCTAAGAGTAACGAAGGGGGGAGTGAAGAAAGACGTCCGTCAAAATCCCTGGGGGATTGAGGTAAAATAGCGGGTTCGCGAAAGTCGAAAAATAGGCGGGATCGATTCCTTACCGGCAGCCGACCGACCAAGCCATGTGGCCACCGGGCAGAAATCAGGGGGGGGGGAACGTAAACGAACGTAAAGTCACCTGTGTGTAGTCAATTGGGCAGAAAAAAGGACTGGCCACCGGTCAAGGAGCGAAAGCAAGCGAAAAGGTTGGGAAACGACATAAGTCACGATCTCTGTTACTGTGCATAGAAAGGCAGGCGGACCCGACACCAAAGAAATGGCGAGCCCTCAGAGGGCGTTTCCCGCGCTTGACTCGAGGTCACGCCAACAAAGTACCCGGGGTCGATATCTAAAGGCAAGGGAAGGGAAAAAGTGAAAGCCCTCCGTAAATCTGAAAAGGAAGGTCAGTTCGTTCCGATTTCTAGGAAAGGAGGATCCAAGCCGTAGGGCCACCTGGGAGTGCAAAAGATTGGGAAAAAGAGAACGCGGGATTAAAAGGGTAAAAAAAGTTTTCGGCCGACCTGAAGTTTATGGTGGAAAAAGGCTCCCGAAAAGAAAAGCTTTAGCGTGAGGCTGGGGGGAAAGCGCAAGATTTGGGCTGCATCCTGTATCCGCACAAAAGAGAGGGGGTATAGAACACGACCACTCGTGCGGCCTGTCTGAAGCGTGGTGGAACAAAAGGGAAAAACACGACACCTGTCGGGCTTTCTTTCCATGGTTCGCGCATTCGGTGGCTAGGGGAGAAAAAATCGGATCAGCGGTACCAACCTTTAGATGTCCGATCCAAGGCGGGTTCAACAACGGCATCAGAGAAAAGATGCGCATGATAAAAAAAGGAACGGAACCGTTACCCTTCTGGAAAAAAGAAGGGAACCTCTAGGGAGTAAAAGAGACACACCAGGTTTCCGGTAACCCACCACGAGGAAAACAGTAAGGAAGTCCGATCTGTGGGGCCACGCGTGGGGGGAAAAAACAGGCGGTGCCCACATGGGAGGCCAAGGGCCAGGGAGAAGGTCATGGCAGAAAGTGGAAAGACTGTTCGACAATCATAACCCCACTCCCTAGACGGAATAAATTGAAAAAAGAAGTGCCACAGTCACTCTGTCAAATAAAGGCAAGAAACCTACCCGAAAAGCGCCCACCAACCGAGCAAAAATGACGCAAAAGACAATTCGTTGGGGAAGAAGGGGAAAACGACGAGGCGAGGGGCGTTCGCACCGATCGAAGCGGGCGAGGCAGTCGAAGTGCCCTGGGGCCCCGTCGATCCGGACCTCGGTGCAAAAATCGGCCGTCCTGAAAAGAAAGGAAAAGAAGGCCTCGCTTCCCGTTAAGGGTGGATGAAAAATTGCCAGGGGGGTGCACGAAGGCCGAAACGGGGTTCTGGGTCGATACCACGGTGTCGTGATCGAAAAAAAAAAAAAAAAAGCGAAACTGTCCGGAAAAGCAAAGGGGGAAGAAGGCTAAACACATTGCGCGAAAAAAAGAACAGGAGCGCGGTACTTGCCGGGGGGTGAAAACATGACGACTACAGGAGAACCTACCTGACGAGGTCATAACACACAAAGGAGCACAAAAATCGGAGGATTCAAAAACAAAAGGGATCTTATCGCTGGAATCATCCACGAATCTAGGGGGAAGGGGCCCGAATCTTGGTGCAAAAAGAAAACAGAGACCTCTGAGGCTGACCAGGGAAACAACGCGTGAGATCGCCATTACTTGCCAAAAAAGAACGCATCTCGTGCCCAGTAACACAAAACGAGGCCGGTGGAATTTACAACACCCTAAAACACTCAGAAAGAGGATTTAGCTGGCGGGGTTGGTAAAATTTTCGTCTGTGTGGAAAAAAGAGGGAATTTCGTAGCGAGCCGTGCAACCATTCTTAAAAAAAAAAGGAGATCCAAGGGCGAGAGAGGCAGCAGTATCGAACGGCGGTGCAAAAGTAATGAGGGAAAGGTACGACGGTCTGAAACTTTAGATGGAATGCCTGAGGAACGGTGAACGATCCGGCCGCTTCGCACAACGACAAAAAGTAGATCAACAACAAAACGAGGTGATTGGAAAGGAGGAAGAGGGGCGGAAAACGTGCCGATAAAAATGAGAGGCCAATTCAAAAAGTCAAACGGATACCCAACTCGGAAATCATCTCAATCGAACGGAGTAAAGTAAACATTCACTCGGTGTCCAAATAGGAAGGGGTCAGGGGCACCGGAGATTCACTTGCGAAGGGAAAGCAAGGAGGTGATGGCCCGAGCGGCGACCTAAATCGGGAAAGTAGAAACGCCCAAACACAAACTCGACGCAACGCGCCACCAAGATAAATGCTACACGATGAAAGCCGGGTTGGGGACCCCCCCCCAAAACCTGCGTTCGAGGGGGGGGGGGAAGCCTCGTTTGTTACTGGAAAAATGCGCGCTGCGTGGGTAGAAAGGCACGCATGCGTTGAACGTGCGGAAAGAAAAGTTCCTAAAGAGTAGGCCCAAGAATTAGGGAAAAAGAATCGCTTCGTGGATATTACGAGCTAGCGGTTTCATTTGAGGTGCAAAAAACATCGGGAATGTCCGCGGTGGGAGCGAGGGAAGAAAGAGGCCCGCTGTAAAGGAGTGGGGAGGGGGAGTCCTCAGGGTCAGGCCACAAGAACCCGGCCAGAGGGTCCATGTAAGGTCCATCTCCCTCAGGGCAAGCAGATACAGGATTGCGACCCTTCCACGTGTCAGCTGGCGGGAGGAGAAAACGTGTGGGACAAGAAGATAAGACCACCCACCAAAAACAACATGGAACCGTCTAGTGAAACGGCAAGCGAAAACTGAGGGCATTCGAGGTCACAGGAAGGGAGACGAAGTTCTTCCTGAGTCAGAACGAAAGAGGGACATCAAGAACGGCGACTAGGGCACTTCGGACGTCGACTCGACGTCTTTGGGGGCGAACGACATCTACACGGTCGTGTATATTTCAAAGAGTTTCTGCGAACTGGGGGAGAAGTTGCACGAGTGGTTGTCGCTTTCTTCGTTGACGTAGTAATACGTTAGAGTTTGGGAAGGGACCTAGTGCTGGAGGGGGGGGAAAAAAAGAAGGAGCAAGTCACTTACCTCTATAGAGGGGGCGGATTAGAAAAAAGAACGGGAAAAGGGACTGGGGGCATGGACCTTCGAAAAATAGGAAACCGGGCAAATCAACTCCTGAAGGGTGGGGAAAAAACAGAGAGGCCGCTTAATCAAGGGAAAAAGAGTGTGAGCGCGACTGTTCGGGGGGGGAAACGGGAACCTAAGAGGGTGAACACGTGCCTTCGGCTCCGCAAACGACGTCGAAAATACGTTTGATACAGGGGCACATAGCCAACAAGGACCTTGGCACCTTGCTCGTTAGGGAGGGGAAAGGAGGAAAAAGGTTTGAAACGATACAGCTATAATCTAAAACGAATCGAAACCTGAAAGAGCAAAAAAGTGAAAAAAAAAGGGCAAGCTGAGCTGCGAGCACCGCCAACATCAGCACAGAAAGGGGTAGTTAGCTCTCCATTTGCAGGGTAAAACAAGACTAAAGGGGGGGCGGACCGTTACTATAAAAAAAAGCTTGAGGGGCGAACAACAAAAAAAAAACAAGCTAAAAGGCAGGTTAGGTCCAGTGCGGGGTCCCGTCAAAAGGAAAAAACGCCGAACTTTTTAAAAAAGGGACTGGTCCCTCGTTCCCTTCGCCTGGTGAAAAAACAAAGGAAAAAACCCGCCGAAATTCGAGTGAGAAGGAGGACTGAAAAAGCGCCATAAAACATCATTGATAGGAACTCCCTAAAACATCGCGAGTACGGATGTAAGACCATGAATTCCCTATGCCTTCTCATAAGCTACAGAGAAAAGTTGGATGTGGAGTGGAAAAAAGACACAGCAAAAGATCGCATCGTGAACACACCTGACCGGAATTAGCCAACGGAAGGGAGGAAACATCAAGCCAATCGGCAACATCCCAGGACGGACTGGCAGGGAAAAAACAAAGATGGGGTTCGCTCCTTACCGTGAGATTCCCCTTTCAAGGGGAAAACACGACAAACACTCTCTACTGCGGGAGCTGGCTGACACCGCCCGTGTGAAAAAAAAAATCGGGGATGCCGAGTTCTAAAGGCCTGTCAGTAGAAAGAAAAATCGTCCGTCTAGGGCCAAACCCGGCTCTCGGGCAGAAACGCAGTGGATGCAAAAAGAAAGAAGGAAAGGGCCTGTTTTACCAGAACCGACGGAACCTTCTGAAACGGCTGGCTGTTAAGCGACTGAATGGGGCATAATTCTTTAGTCATTGACCCTCTAAAAAAGTAACCGCGTCCCATTCGAGAACCAGGACACGGTCAGGAGAGAGAACGGAACTAGCGTAAACGGGGAAACTTCTGGGGGACCGAGGCCATCCCTATGAAGAAAAAAAGAAGCAATGCTGAGGGTACGTCGTAACACGGAAAAATCCTCACGCCGGACGACGGAAGCGGGCGATACGAATCTTCTATACCACAAAAGCAAAGCATAAAAAAGGTCCACGGAAGCACCACCTCCGCGTTTTCTGAGAAAGGAACGGTCAGAAATCGAAAGCTTAAGAGGCCAAAGAACCAAAAAAGGGGCAATGCGTTTTCAAGAATGTCTAAAGGGGACTGGCTGCAAAGGGGAGTGCGAACCAGCGAAAAGGCTAGGCGAGGCTGAAGAATAGAACGAAAAAAGCACAACATACTTGGAACGACGAAGAGGAAAGTAAAAGGGAGAAGTACGCGAATGATCTTTAGGGAGGGCAGTAATGGGCCTCCAAACGCAATACAAGGACGAAGAAGGGAAGGTCACACAGGAGGCAGAGACCGCGGAAAACAGTGAATAATCAAGAAAATCGTACAGAGAGGTCGGCAAAAGTACTGGTTGCAGGTAAAAGCAATTTTAAACCAGCCTAGTAACATGCAAAAAAAAAAAGGCCGGGCGGATTCACGGACAGATCCGTAGAAATGTTGGGGTCGAATCTGATTAAAGAGCAAAATAGAAAAAACCCACGGAAAACTTCAAGGGCAGGTGGGCGGGCGGCCATCACGTGACTCGAAGGGAGAGGATATAGGTATGGAAGGGGCGGAGGGGGGGACAGCACTAAAAATACTGACTCCAATCCGGCGAAAGACAACGATCAACTGCTGCAGACGGGGGTAAGATACTCGGCTCCGCACAAAATGCCAATAGATAAGGAGGCCTGTCATACGGGGAACGGAGGGATAAAATAATAATCGACAAGAAGGGGCAAAAAAGAGAAAATACGAATCGGGGAAAAAAAAAAAAAGAGGCGCTTAGCGTCGTACTCTCTATACGAGGCCACCTGGAGGGGGCTACGGCGGCTCGCAAAAGAAGCGATGTGACAGACGGGATTCGAAGGCAAATCTGAAAAAGGACTTCAGGCCCCCTTCGAATCTCGAAGCAAGGTCACCGACTCGCGCGATCAGAGAAGGCCTCTTGCAAGGGCGATGGAGAGCAGAATGGCAAGTCTCCACCAATAGGGCATCGCCGGAAAAAAGGGGAA
>Ga0179591_1232092_pt1 | contig 27548 bp, 28 predicted proteins | sample CZOMad2_1_08_16f_FD_182891 | JGI IMG/M metagenome (GOLD analysis project Ga0179591, IMG submission 182891) | Vadose zone soil fungal communities from Angelo Coast Range Reserve, California, USA - CZOMad2_1_08_16fungal (PacBio error correction) | ecosystem: Environmental > Terrestrial > Soil >...
AGGGAACTGAAACGCAGGAAGGGTACGGGTGAGGAAGATGAGAGGTCTGGCGGGGAGTATCCAAACAAAAATCCAACAATCAAGACAGGAAGAGTACCTAAAAAGAAAAACCATGACTACTTGTCAGGATCTGGACCCAGCAGAACTGGAGGTGGGCCGGCGAAATAGTCTACACTTGGGGGCAGGCAACAACGGTCGCGAAATAAATAAGTCCAGGCGCACCATACGTCATTAATCTAAAGAGTTGTGAAGGGAATGCAGACAAAGAAGTAACTATCGTCATCTTTAACTGAATATCCGAGAGTTTCGAGGGGGCGCTGGCGACAACAACTACGACAACTCCAGCAAAACTGAGCAGAGCGTGCCTTTGTCATGAGCAGCACTGGCACTTCCTCCGCACGCTCAGCCCTCCAAAGGCAAACATCTTGAAGAGTGGCTCCTGGCTTTCACGGTTCTCGTTATGTCGACCGAAACTTCCGGTCAGCAATCCTGACCCGGGAAAACAGAACTGAAACTATCCAAGACCCGACGCAGATGAAATAGAGCATCCAGAAACGGACACCGTCATAAAGATAATCACTCCTCTCCAGACCTAAGACTCACGCGCCGGCGTAACAGTCGCCATCAAAAATTCACAACAAAAGGGCAGCAAAAGGTCCCGTAGAATGCTATGGATCAATTAATAAGGAAAAAATTGGGTCTTTAGCGTTCATTACACTGCGAAAGGTCGTCAAGGCTCACGTGAAGCGACTAGGCAACGACCGCAGGCAGCCCTGAGGGAAGACAAGGAGGTTGATGGAGGAGACGACTCGTCTTTGCGGGTGCTAATCGGAAGGTTATATACCGTGCAGTAAGTGTTAAAAAGGAAAAAAAGATACCTCAATAGGAAAAAAAGAACTCTACCACGGTAGAGGTCAATCTATGATGATAAGCCTTTCAGGTAGGAAGTAAATCAGGCCCTAAGCCCTAAAAAAAAACTATGAGGAGGAACGCTTTGCTCTCCTAGAGATAAATTATAAAATGGGTTTGGGTCAGGAGCACGAGTCATCGCCTTAAAATTATGCAAAGGAGGTAAAACGGCAGCGTAATATTACTTGGAAGCCAGCGTGGACAGTTTAAAGCTCGCCACAAGCGGCTTCAGAAAACGACATCTGCAAGTGGTGCAAAGGGAGCAAATGCAAGGACCGCCCAGAGACGGGAAAATTAGAGATCTCTGATTTTTTTATAATAAATCCTAAAGCTGGGGGGGGATGCAGAGAAAAGCCTCGCATAAAACCCCATCGAGGCCAAAGAGCGGGAGGGGGGGGGGGGGGGTTTCACTTGCCGCTAAAGCAACGAGACGACCCCAACAAAAAAACAAAAAGATCACGCTAACATCCTGACAAAAACCTACACTTAGGTAAAGGGAAGGGCAGCAGAAAGTCCAGGCGGGGATACAAGGCCTAGGACGCTTTAGACTTTATTACGTAAAAAAAAATATCTACTCAACGCTGCACAGGAAGGGCGGTAGGCTTTCGTATCGTGAGGGTCCAGGTCTCACGAGACATCCCCGTCGGTGAAAAAAGAAAAAAAACCCATTAGGACTTAAGAAAAAATGGCTAGGAGGACCTCTCGGCACCAAAAGAGGCTCATGTCCTACAGGACCCAAAAACAAGACCTAGCAGACAGAAAGTTCCTCAAACGCACTGGGGGGCGTCACTAGCTGATCGCAACAAGTGCTAAAAGGGGGGCGCTAAGAAGCAGTACAAACGAGATGCAGAAAAAAAAAAAAAAGCGCTGGTTACACCGAGAAAAGTATACAAATTAAGTCCGACATGGGGAATGGAAGGAAGCCCCGGTGCAAAAAAAAAGGGCAAAAAAAAAAAATCGAGACGGGCGGAGGAGTACCTAAGGACCCATACCCTCCTACACAGAGGGAAAAAAAAAAGAACACCACACACCAAACACAGGAAAAAAAAAAAAAAAAAAAAAAAAAATAACTCACGAGGGAAGATAACACGGAGCATTCGTTACCATTCAATCAATAAACAAGAGCAATTGGGAAACACGCATGTGAAAGGGGAACCAGAAAATAATGACAGTATTGGGCGTTACCAGCGGTGGGGGGGCACACGGAGTCAAATAGTCTAGGGGAGGACCTTGGGAACATGAAGGGAAAAGGGGTCAGCCATTTTAGTTACACTAGAATAAGAAGGACTCGGGGGGGATTTAAAACAGTACAGACCATTCAAAACTTTAATTCGATGACCCGAGCTCCTGAGGAGAAAGGAAAAAGGCAAACGTAAGAATAAAAAGGGAAATAGAATAGCTATCATAGACCAAAGAAGGGGGTGTAGACGGGAAGCAAAAAAAGAAGTACAAAAACCTACAGGGGACAGGTAAGTATGACAAGAGCCAGAGGAAGGGACACAGGGGTACCTTAGACCCGGCACACAATGGGGAGTTACGGGGGGAACAAAAACTTATTTGTACCCTGGGGGGGGGGGAAAAACGAAGCATTGAGAATAGTCAGGGGGGAAGATGGGTACTACCAAAACACAAAACCACAAAAAGGGGGGGACATTTAATTTTTATTAACCCGGAAACAAAAAGAAAGTCAAAGAGAGAGACTACTGTAAAAATACATTAATGGGGGATGGGGGGAAACGAAGTGACCTAAGGGGGCGAAAAAGAAAAAACAATAAAAAAAAAAAAAGAGAGGGGGACTATTATTATAAGAGGGATCCACCAACAAAAACAGCAGAAAGGGGAGGAGAGATAAAGGTCATGTCTAAGAGGGGGGACGAAGGAGACCCCTCCACTTATGTTGGGGGGGGGTCCAAAAAAAGGGTAAAAAAGGTACCGGAAACAAAAAAAAAAAAAGTAAAAAAAAGGCAAAAAAAAATCAAAAAGTCGTCGACCCCCCCCCCATTACTAATCTCAGGGACGAAACAGGAGAACTCAAGATTCTTCAAAGAAAAAAAAAAAAAAAGCACGAGCTTTGACGAGTCGCACACATACGAAGGGGTGGGGTCTCTAGTGGAGATACCAAACAAGTTGAATAAGACAAAGGAAAAAAAAAGTATCGTTCGACCAAAGGAGGGAGGCAAAAACAAAAAACTTGCGTCGGTTCAACAAACCGAAATAAGGCACTGGGGGGAGCACCAGTTGGGAATAGAAAAAAAAAAAAACGAAAGTGGAGGACTCAACTGCTCCCCAATGGGGGGGGGTTAAGTTTATATGAAACTGACTTACCGTCCCGATACTCCAATAATAGAATGAAGACGACAGGGACCCAAAACTGGGGGGGTGGAAAATGAACTGTAGTGGGCAAACAAAGGCAGTTGTTTAACTATGTTCAAGCTATTGTCAAAAAAAAAAGATCGACTGCTGCGAAAAAGGGGAAGGGGGGATAGGGGGGGACAGAGCAAAGAACATCCTAAAGGGAATGCGCGAGGTAGCAGAGTAACAAGGGGCTTGAAAAGGTATAAGAGCAGGGATGCCTAGATCCGTCACTAAAGAAAAAGTCAAGGGACCAAGTCCGGGGAAGAACACATGCAGGGAAAGTGACCCAAAACTAAGCATGAGAGGGTAATTATCACGAACTCTGGGGGGGGGGACCAAGTGGACATGCAAGCACCTGATGCCGCAACAGTACACTATCCATGCTAAATACGACGGAGAGGACTAAATGGACTAAAAAAAAAAAAAAAAAAACACAAAAAAAAAAAGAAGGAAGAACTGGGGGGGGGGGGGGGAACCGGAAAATCAGAATGTCAGAGGGGGGGCAAAAACAAAAAACCGTAGAGAGGCGTGGGGAAGTAGTCCCACAAAAAAAAAAAAAAAAAACACCTCCTCGGGAAGGGGGGGGGGGAAAAAAGAAGACGCGACTGACCCCCGGGGAGGTCAGTTTAGAGGGGCGTAAAAAAATACGATCGCTACCGTGAGCGGGACGCACCCCCTCGTTCAAAATGAGACTGGGCCCAACAAAAGAGAACAACCACACTGAAAAAAAAAAAAAAAAAAAACCACTGCGGGGGGAAAAGGTTCTTTCCCTGGGGTTCCATTTTGAAAAAGGGGGGGGGGTACAAACTGCTGAAGGATAAAAGGGGGGTATGTAAAAGAACGGGGTCGCCTGGGGCAAGTATTCTCCGCGGTACGGGGCAACCCATACCTCGAAAAAAGTCATAAAGGAATCACTAGAAAGGAAGGACACCCAAAACCTCACCCCATTTGAGGCGGAAAGGGTACAATAGAGAGAACATCGGCACAAAGGATTGATGGAAAAAGCCATCAAGGGACAGAAATAAATGTGAGAAGGACGTGTACGAGGGAACGAGAAACCCGAATGAGTTAAAGCCAGCAGACCGGGGGCGAAGGGAACGGTTAAAAGGCCGTTTCTTCAAGTGAGAAGGGGATCGCTCTGTGGGTCAAACCAGTTCGCACACGAAGCAACTGGAAATGCTAAAAGACGCTTATAGGGAATACTACGCGATCATGGCTTACTCATTGACAGAAGGAGCATATCGGGGAGGGGAACGGATGGGTGGATAAAGGACAAACCAGTAGTTCCGGCGGAGAAGAACACTCGTGCGCCCACCTGCACATTGCGGTCAGGATGGGAGTAGTGAGTGGGTGACTAGGGAGCAGAAGGGGGTGAAAATCTTGCAAGTAAGGACTGTAAAGAGCACACGGGTATGTCAAGCCACCAGGAATACAAGGACGTCTTATTGGGAAGACGGGGGGGAAAAAAAAAATGCGTGGCCCGGCAAAAGAAATTTGCATCGCAATGGCGGCGTAGAGGGGATTGTCGCGGGAAGAAAATAGGGCGGGCCCGCAACGGTGTGGGACAGAAAACTTGCCTGTGGTCCCAAGGTTTATTTCCTCCTCTTACCTGACCCTGGAGCTTGCTTCTGGGCCCCTTTAAACGTCGCTCTTCCCTACTTCTACAATTAGTCCCGGTCTCTGCAAAAACCGCCATCTCATCCTATGTGGATAGACTCGGGGTGGGTGGCAGCAGAGGTCTATGTTGCCTCGGAGGGAGGGAAAGGTGCAGTGGGGCACCGGGTAGGGCGGGGGATGTGGCAATGGACGGGGTCTAGTCAACTGTATGAAAACAGTACACAAAAGTCGCACTCGGGGGCAGGCTCATCAACAAGGGAAAAAACGGACAAAAATCCTATCCTGGGAATGAGGAGCGGGGGGGGCAACCATTATCTGGGGGCAGAGGGGGCCTAGGGGGCATGAAGGGCGGCGGACCGCTACCCAAAGGAAGCGAAAAAAGAAAACAGTTTCTCTACTTCAGGGAATCGCGGGGGGGGCAAAAAGGGGCGGGAAAAATCCAGCTGGGGGAATCATAGTGTTAGCGCCAGGCCGATCTCGATGAAGGGACGCCCCTCGAGTGAAGATGCCAGAAAAAAAAAAGGGGACCAGGTTGGGTGAGGGCTGGAAAAAGCCCGTACAAAAAAAAACCAGCGTCCCCGGGGTGGGGGGGTCAGTCTGCAATACAGCCTCCTTGGGTTGTAAGTGACAATAGTCGAAGGCCGAGAGTATGGGTGCATCTAAGGGCGATAAGAGCTAGACGATCTCAGGGGGGCGTCGATGAGCAATTTGGAACTCACAAAAAGAAAGTACGCGGACTAAAAGCCGAAAGAAAAGAATTGACAAGTGTTACCGTCACACCTTTGAGGAAAGAAGATAGAGGCTGATCTCTGGTTCAGGTTAGAGAGTGGGTACTCAGAGCTAAAGAAGATTGGCAAAAAAAAGCCGGAAGGACGGTACTCTATGAGGGGGGTTGCGACTCTCATTCCCATTTTTCCCAGCGGCAGCCCGGTAGGGTGGTCGCACAAATTGGGGGCGAGAAGAACAAACGGGCTGGGTGGCGCGGTCTCATTGCACGAAACAGCGTCGCAGAAGGGAGTGATTGCACTGCTGATCCCGATGGCAGCGGACGTCGGCTCTCACTCGAAAGAGTGTCGCCGGAGGCCCGAGGGCCGTCGGCCAAGGAGGAGGCGGGAGTCATTTCAATGGTGGCAAGGCGGCTTCGGGACAAGGAGTACTTCCTATATTAGAATGAGGTCTGTACGTGTGAGATTAATTTATACGTACATTCACCTCCTATGAAGAGACTCGGTGTGGATGGAGGCTTCAGTTCGCCGGGGGTGAGTGCTCATTCTCATAAGCGTCCGAAAGACTTAACAATAAAGTCTGTTCCGGTTCAGGAGTCATCTGTCAAGAGAATACACTAATGGGTGTGTACATCACTTGGAAGTCGGTTTTACTTTTGATGGACCGGGAAAGAAATTCTCATTATTACTACTTCGAGATAAGACAAGCTCGAGGAACTGAGTTCAGTCAAAAAACCCAAACGAAAAATAAATGAAATAATGGAACCTCGCGGTACAAGGGAAGAACTCCTAACGGTTAGTTCAACATTCATCGGGGGAAGGGGGATCGAGACAAAGAACACCTGAAAAAACGCGGGAAAAGAAAGGTGGGGCGGGCCTATCGATGAAGTCCTGCAAAGAGGGAAACGCGGTCATATATACTGGGGTGGCCGGCGGCATCGTCACGTGAAAAAAATTGTGGCAGACTCCCACGCAAAGCGCGGTTAAAAGGTCTACTGTCTCATAGTAGGTTTCATACAGGCGGAGGTGGCGGGGAATATACCACTTCTCACTGTATCGGGATCAGAGGGCCACTACGGAGGGAGGCCGGAAGAAGGGGGGGGACATGTTGAATCTCAGGGGAAACGCCGTACCCACTTTAAGGAAGGGGGACTTGGTGTCTTTACTAGCACGACCCCGGCAGCTATTTCCGGAGCTGGGGTTAAAAAACATGGGCAAGGAATAAAAATACTGTACTCTTTACTCATCGAGTCATTCTTGGGCCTTTCTGCCACAAGCAGGTGGAGTGTTTGTGCGCACCAGCAGAGCGTTGAGGGAGACGAGGGGTAGGACCGTTAAAACGTCCAAAAACCCAAAAAAAAGGTAAGGAAGGCAAAGAAAGATTGCAGGGACTGAGGGGCAGAAGGATCCGGAACGTACCTGAATTTGGAAAGGGGGCAAACCCGACCGGAGGGGGTGAAGCTAGGAGGGTCAGTGTACAGGAGAGGAAGGAGAGTGGGAATAGCGCAATCAACAGAATGGAGGGGGGGGGGGTCGCAAATCAAATCGATAGCAAATATGGAACCTAGCGCTAGGTTACGGCTACAAACAGGGCCACTAAAGATGCTCAAAAGGCTCCGGCCAGAGTGCCTGGGGCGTTACAGGAAGTCCAAAAACAGAGGATTTATCCTCTGCCGACGACTGCAAAGAGGGCACTTTCAATCATCGGGAAACTTATTGGCCAAACCGAAAAACAAAGGGGTAGAATGAAGTGCGCGATGCCGCGGAAGGAGAAAGAATCATCTCTTTTCTTCTGATAGGGGGGAGCCGGCCGGGCGGTCACAGCCTAGGTATTTTATGAATCGAAGGAGGTGTTCAGAAGTGCATCAAGGACCGGGATCAGCGTACCTCTTCCCCAGGGGCTGTGACCGGGGAGTCTGCCGAAAAACGGGAAGGTGACGCACGAAAAACGAAATCAATCACTGTCTAGCTAGAAAAAACTGGCCCGTTTCGAGCTCATTCGTAAAGCTCCGAAAAAGCAGGGGGGACTCACACTGTGAGGGTAGATACCGTGCGAAAAGTGCAGTCACAGGATCGCTCTCCCCTTCTGTCTTAGGGGAGGGCACCGAATTAAACAAAAAACCTGGGGATTCTACCACGTAATCGGGGCGGCATTGGAACGGGCAGCGGAGGAACAAGAAAGAGAGAATATGTCTGAGAAACAAGTGCTCTACTCAAGAGCCGAATTCAGACTTCAAGGAACGTGAAACTGTCCTCATACAAACTCAAAAGCAGCGGGAGCGGCAGCTAAAAGGACGAAAGAGGGCGCCTCTCTCTTGGAAAGTGTGGGGGGGAGTATGGGTGGGGTTTAGGTGTGATGAGGACAGTTATACTCACTGGTCAGAAAACGAAGCAGGGAGGCGTTCGGCGAGAGGATTCCTGTGCATTAATGCGTCCTTGTCCAATGGGAACAGTTTCCTTTTCACTCAATATAAGGTGGCATATTCTGGAAATTCGACGTGTGCTCGTAGAATCGTCGCAAGGGAGACGTTACTTATGTCTTCGAGCCGGAGTTGCAAGGGGGAAAAACAAAAAAAAAATAAACGAAAACGTCTTTCCCCGCACGTTCACCGGAGGGGGGGGAGGATCGGGTGGGGGCCTGAAACTAGAGAGGGGGGGGGAAAGACGGGTGAGTAGGCCTGGCGATCTGCAGAAAAGGAGACGTATTTTGAGGCATGCACATCCTCTTTTCCTACCTCACCAGAGCGAGAGTTCAGGGTGGACCTCTAGAAAAACAGGACGGACCGAAAGGGGGTGGTTCTTCCTTCGATGAGACGTACCTGGGGTTCAGAGGAAACGAACGGCTTCCTGAAGGGAACGCATTTCAAAAACTGACGGATCATTTAAATTAAGGATCAAACGGGCACTAGAAAGTAAACGTACGACCGCAAAAAACAATGGCATAGTGGGAGCGAATGGGGTGAGGGATGCACCAATCATTGCTGGAAATACCTTGGGGCTTAAATGAGAGGCAATCAAAAGTTCTGTGCATCAAACGGTGTTGCTAGGCCCGCTATAGATCGTGAGTACAGCAACCAAAAAAAATCAAACGGAACACCTAGCGCGAGAAATAACCTCAGAAGAATCGGGGTCGCAAGGGCGGGGGAGAGGAGAGAGAACATCCATGGTAGACAAGAGTGTGGAGGGTGAAACCTAACAGCTATCAGGGGGAATCCTTTAGAGCTCGGGGTGGAAGGGGGGGGGGGGGGGGGCTCGTTCGCGAAGGCCGGCTGGGAAAACGAAAGGAAGAAAAAAAAAAAAAAACAAAAAAACGCATTAATCGAAACAATCTCCTCACTCGGTGGTAACGAATGACTGGGGCAGTCGCGACTGCGGACAAACTTGAGATAATGGGAGAAGAGGTCCCCTTTAATGACAACAGGGAGAATGGCAATTAAGGTCCCCTTTTGTAAGCGCGGCAACGGGCTAGGGGGGGGTCATCTCTTGCGGCTCTATACGCGCAGATTAGTATGGGCGCATGGAAACAAAATGCAGAAAATAGGGGGGAAGTACTTCGATGAAAGTATTAGGGAGAGTGATAAGACAAACATCTCAGGCCGTCTTCCTGAGATCGGAGGTTCAAGCCTAGTCGGCGCGTTTACGGTAGCGAAGCGCTCTGGCAGGGACTGAAATCCATCGGGTCGGACAAGAAGGCTGAAAATGAGTACGATTGCCGTAACACGGTTTCTTTTACATCCCGAGAAAAAGTTGTTCGGTGGACAAGGCATTCAAGCCAAGGTGTCTAAGCAAAGAGCGGCCGCGCGGAGGGACCTAAAGATCGATTCAAGTGCGGGGAGCCAGGGGGCAAAAAGGAAGTTGCGAGTGACGTGGGTCGATCATGGGCGAGGTTGGGATTCACAAAAATTCAAGGGTGGGGTCGGGGGTAGAAAGATGACTAAACACCATACGAGCGTCGCAACAGCAGGCGCGTCATGGCGCATGCTCAGCTGATAAAGGTTCAGAAGAAGGAGAACCAGTCTCAATCTGGAGCTCAAAAAGAGAGGGAAAAGGGTAGGGTCCCTTGATTTTATTGACGTGACATAGCATGGAAAAAAAAACAGTTACTGGCTCTCCACGCAAGGGCAGACGCCGACTATGTTGACGCATAGAAACTTCAGCACGGTAGCAAACATTGCTCGCAGGTATCGCTAAAAAAGGGTCTCGTTAAACTGAGCATGGGACGGGAAGAGGAAGATAGATATACATCGAACCTAGGCTGTAAAAATTCGCACCTTCACAGTACCGGAGAAGCTGAGGAAAAAAAAAAAGGGGGGGCAACTGACTGGGAGAAGCGACCGAAGTGGATAAGAGATTCATGGACAAAAGCCTGGCAGATGTCCACGTCTAATCATCGTATTGGCATGACGACAGAAAGGAGGGTGACCGATAGTCCTCGCTCAGCCACTAAGCAGAGGAAAAAGATAAGAAAAGGACTAGGGCTGGACTGGGGAGGTAGGGGCATGCGGGAATCAATACCGCAGTGAATGGACGTCTTTGAGTTTAGAAGTCAGGCACCCTATTTTTTGGACTTAAAGGGGGTCTTTTCGTCGCAACTTGAGAACTAGAGGAACGGTATGTCCCTCTCCCGACGGGTGTACAGGAGGGAAGCTTCCCACATGGGGGCTCGTACAGAGAATGGACCGCTTGGCCGGATGGACATGATCAAAATGGCTTAAAGAGTAAGGCAGAAAAGTCCTTCTGTGGCCAAGTTAAGGGGAGATCGTTCACAATGAACAACAGATGTATTTTAGCAAGGACATGCATTAAAATATTATACTAAGGCAAGTGAAACCTCATGGAGTAAAAAAAACACGAAACAACGAAGGCTACGCAGTATGGCATACAATCGTTATGACGATGCATACAAAACCTGGTGTGTTATCCAGGGACCTTTTCCTCCTGGGACTCTGATCTGGTCTGAGGGTTCCGCAGCCGGGTCGTCGTAGGCATCCTGATGAAAGATTCGACTACGGTTAGGTTGGGTTGTGTTGGTGGGGAGGGGGGCGTCTTCAGCCGACTATCGCAATCCGGAAAGCAAATGCCCGCACATCGCCGACCGACAGACCGTTCAGTTGGGAGATCATGCTATCGACGCGTCGCGCGTCATTGAAGCGGAGGGGAGAATGCTGCTGATTTTTTTTCAAAGGTGCGATAGAGTAGCCCTGCTTGTACGAACGTCTCAACTCGGAAGGGGGGGGGGGGGGGGGGGAGCGTTGGCATGGGATAGGGTCTGACAAACTACATTTCAGCTTGCGCAGGCTAAAAAAGGGCGACTGCGAAGGTATTCGTTAGAGGGGGAGAGACTGTTCCTACTGTTGCGTGCGGGAAGTGCGATCTCGAAAAGGATCGCGCTTGGGGTGATCCAGCAACGAAGGTGTTCTGTTATTGTCACGTCTGCAAAAGAATCGGGTCCTCAGGGTCATGCTTCACTCTCTGGAATGAAGAGGTCAAAATTCCAGGGCGGAAGGGTTGGGGCGCATCTAGTCAGACTGGGCCGGGAAGGGGGGAGCGGACTTCACTTCATGGGACGCTACGGGTTAGGGGGCGTGGAAGAGGAGAATATTTGGGTTATGATGGAAGTCACGGGAGGCACTTGACGTCGGCCCTATCGGCCGAAAGAATCCAAAAAGTTCGATAATGCGTCGATGTGGGGGCGACGGGCGTCATTCGGGTTTCCAGCATGATTCGCCTAGAGATCTCTCATGCAAAGGGGGCAGATCGGTCTGGTCTTGGGTGAGCACGGCCGGGGTCCAATCGGCGAAAAACTGGATCAGGCAAATCGGGAAGACTATTGAGCCACTACTAGCCTACTCATAGCCTGTGGACCAGAAACCAAACCGGGCGACTGCAGCGACAAATAGGGGAGGAAATGGTCTTAGTAGGTCGCATGGGGTGAGACAGGGAGGATTTGTTGAAAGTTGGGTAAAATTAATAGGTCAGCTAGCCAGAAAAAATCTGAGGGCCCTGAAATGTGACTTCCGCATTCGTCCAGTGACGCGGGGCTCATAAGGGGCAATCTCGCTATAAAAAAAAACGAGGAAAAAGAGGAAGAAAAAAGATGACTCATTCGCGCTGGAGGCAACTACTTCCGACTGACGGGCGGGTAGAAAAAATATCGAGTAGGGGGAAGGGGGCTTATGCGTTAAACAAAAATAAAAGGGGGGGGGCGGTTCACACCGGAACCCGAAGGTAGGCATACAGGAGATAGCATAAAAAAACTTCTCTAAGGGGAGTAAAGGTGGTGAAACATCCAAGTGCGTTAGACTTGAAAGAACTCCGTTGGGCCCAAGCCATAAATTGGAGATACAATAGATGCGTAGAAAAAGCTACAGTGTGCGGCTGAAAGGGAGCTTACACGATGAAAGCGCGAAAGGTTGGGGTTCTCGGAGTTACCCCTCTAGAAACTGTAGCGCTAGAGAAGCGATCTGCGATCTGCTGTCGGGGGGTGCGACTGTTGAACGGCACAGGCACAAACAGGTCACCGAAAAAACCGCAGGAACTGGGAACAAAAATGCTCTTCAGACGGCAAACAAAGGAAGAAATGCAGATCATCTACGCCCAGCGTCAAGCTTATGCGCGAAATTCAGGTCACTTGTTACACTACGAAAAAAAAAAACGTATCCCACTAAAAGTTACAGCTCAAACCACACGCGCCCCATTATGATAGGGGGGCTTTCCTTGGAAGGGAATAAAGGGAAAGAGTCTTATTGCCGGTGATGTAAAGTACGGAAAAAAAAACTGTTTTGGGCAGGACCATGCACTGCAGTGTGAGAAAAGGCGCCAAAAGGGTCACCTATCAGAGGACAAGGACCAACAATATGATACCTTCATCCTACGCCAAAACGGGTTACGCGTAAAGTGGCCGCGATTATATCAGGACCAGTCAGAAAATCAGACAGGCGCGTCCGAACTGAAAAATGCAGGCCCGGACTGGTCAGGCTGTAGGAGGGGGCAGGGCGGGGAAAAAGACTGGCTCTCACCGAGGAAAAAATAAACACTGCATGATTTAATCAGGCCGAATATCAGGACTGGGTACCTCGATATCTGTCGAGGCAGCATCATGGTCTAGGGCTCGATTTTCAGGGCTAACAGACGGATGTCTTATATTTTTAAGAAGGGTGGAGGAGAACCGAACTGTTACTTCCTGATTCTGACGCGACGATGTAAATAGACAGCTCACAGCCGATCCACATTGCCAGGAAACCAAGGTCTGCAGGGGATGTGACGAAGGTAAGTAGGGCAGAGTGCAAGGTGGGGTTGTAGTTGGTAGCGTTTGATATGACTAGCCCGTTTTCTCCTGGCAATAAGAGTGGCCGAATGGCAGAAGGCGAGAATGGTTTTTGGGGAGAGGGACGGCAACTGTCTCTACCTTGAACATGATTGGAATTCCGAGATTTCAGGCCTGGGGCAACCAATGATGGTAAGAAGACTTACTCCACGTCTAGGGGTGGGAGGTTAAGACGGCAATGACCGGAATAAACATAAAAAGAGGCGGCGACCGGACTGCTTGGACGCTCGACGTGAGGGAGTCTAACTAAATCGTCTTTCCACATATCAAGTGCAGGCGCGTTTCACAGCTGGCCGAGCGAAAGACTACTCCTTCGGTCCGGACAGAAGGGACCAGTGTCTTGACTTTTTATTTGCGAGTGGAGGCAGTAGAAGAATTGTAAGGGGTACTAAACTACACCTATTTCGTTCATGGGAGGGAGCCAAGCAACGCTGTACAGCGGATTGACGTTCCACAATCCGGCGCAGGAGATAGACCATATTGCAAATGGAGGGGGTGTCAAGGCAACGATAGAAATCTTCTGGTGACACGAGACGGGTACACCTCGCTTCGCATAACTGGCTTAGGGAGGTAAGGGTTGTGCGGCGGTCTTGAAACTGGCAAGCTCCATTAGCCCTTAAAAGAGGGAACTTTAATTATTCCTAAGGGGCACGGATGTTTCAGAGTGTACCTCTCGACGCATGCCCACCCGCTAACAGCGAAAAAAAAAAACATCAGATGGAGGGAAACTTTAAGTTTCGGGTCCTATACCAATCCACGGAGATACATGGATGTATAGGGAGCGCAGGAGGTGGTCCTCATGCAATGCGTGGCGCAAAGCCGGGCCCAGGAAAAATCCTTGTCGTCCCTCAAATAGGAGGGGAAGGATGAAGGTTCTGTTTATTGGGACTCACATGAAAATAGAGAGACATTACTGGGAGGTACTAAAAAAAGAAAAAAGTTCGTCAAGCCAACCGATCGCTGAAGCGTCTCTGGAGGGAGACGCAGTCAAGGTGTAAGATAAGCAGGGGTTATGGCATGGAGAGCTGAAAGAGGAGGGGGGAAAAGATTCCTTTATGGCTTCACGCATGGGCTGAGCGGGGCTGGGCCGACTATTCTTCGGGGTGGAGGGACGGTAAAACTACTAGGAGGTGAGCTGGGAGTGACTACGTGAATTTCGTCTCATAATGAATCCCTCAGGTCCGGTCTCGGATCTGCCCACGGGACATGGTAAGAAGACCATTAGGACTGAGCGGAAAATGCTTGGCTGATAGGGATTGGTGCGTACGTGATTCAAAATTCAGCCGAACCTCCGCGTATTCGACATTCTGACTGAAGTCCGAGAAGGGGGAAGTTCAGTGCCCGTACTCAGGCAAGAACGTCAAAAGGGATCTGAGACCAGACCCGGGACGGCATGACGTCTTCGCCGTTGGCGTATAGGGGAGTTCTCCAGAAAAGAAAAAAGTCCGCTAAAGGCGATTACGGATAAAAACATTCTTGATGGGGGAGGCGGCTGAATACATAAAATCACATGTGGGAACTGGCAAGAACCCTGTTTCCTAGACCCACCACCGATGCGAGTCGAGAGTGCGGAGGGGGGGAAAATGTCAGGGTTTGGAATGGAGGAAGTAATAAGTGACACTGCAAACAGAAAAAAAGCCAATTATGCCTCAAGGGGAGAAATAGTCTAAAGTAATGGGGTTACTCGGTTGATGTCCGGAAGTATGAAAGTGGTATCATAGGCCAACGTTATATAGTTATGAGTTTTAATACACACCTAAATTCTAATCAGCACAAGGTTAGGGTCAAGGAAGACAAAACGCGGCAGGTATTGCTACAACACGTGTGGGCTGCGGGAGGAATTGCGGAAAATCCTGGCCCTACTAAAGGCAGTTTGGGGGGAGAGGGCTACGTCTATAGCTCCGTTAGGCAACCGGGTAGACAAAAAGAAGATGGAACCACATATCCTATCTGCGCAGGCTCCTGCCACGGGATATGGACGGAAGCGGGCGGGACGAGCAGGGGCATTGATGGACGAGCATTTGTGGGCCGGTCAAGAAAAAAAAAACTCTGTGGCTTGTGGTCAAGTGAAAACCGGGAGAGGCAGGTATATGAGGGCGAATGAGGAAGGAATTAATCAGACATATCCTGAAAAAAATAGTCTCGGAAGGTCAGAAACGTGGTTAAGTACTTCGAGCAACCTACTGCAAGATTGGACAAGCTGATGGGTCACGCGGGGCCAGAAAAAGTAAAAAGCAATAGAGAAGGTGGAGAGAGAACACAATGTGTAACCTGACAGGGGACAAGGAGATCCAGAACCCTACAGAAAAAGACAGTACCAGGCTTTACGGCAGGATACACGGCTTGGGCGATTGAGGAGCTTAATGTGCGTTCTCGTTACGAACTCAGAAAGGGATCCGGGCGAGGAATGAAAAAATGTCAGGGGACACAAGGCTAGCATGGGGCTCGTGTCATTTAAAAGCGGCGTCTAAGTCTGCTAGTTAACGCTAGCCAAACACACTGGCCGTTGCCCTTGGAGGCACCAAGTTTCGCTGCGAGTGGCACGAACATAGAGGATCCTGGAGGCACAGATAAGGGGACAACTGGTTTATTGGGTATGGTTAGACTCCGGTCTCACGAGTTAGTACGAGTAAAGGAAGAGGGAGATTACAATACGTGGCACTATGTAGCGGTCCGCATTGGGGGCGTAGTCTCGGTCGGGAAGAACTCCACTGGGAGGATAAAGCCGCTAATTCAGAGCGATGAATGTGTGGACAGGCAACGGTGGAAGTAATGCCAAGGTAATTGGAGACTTCTCACTTTAAGCGCCTCTGAAATCGGAGTCGTGGCGGACTTGGGCCTCCGACAAGTGTTTAAAGAACTTTTCTCTCTGGAGTCTGGGTCTGTCCGTCATTCTGTCTTCGCAAGCCCACACCTCGTGACGCATGGTCGCGAGGGGTCGTAGCAGGCGAAAAAACATATAACGGACACGCTGGTTCAGGGTGCGATGGCCTGAACAGGGTCTCCTAATTGCCATCCTGAAAGGACGTCAGGGGGCGGATCTAAGAAGACTTGGGACCAACGAGCGTAGTGCAAATGTTAAAATGATCCCAGGTCTTGACTGACTAGAGCTTGGGCAATTCTCTGGTCATAGAAAATCTGTGGCCGAGGGGACTTTGGAAAACTGTCTAAAAAGAAGCGCGTGACGGTGTGTAATCTGAAGTCGGTCAGAGGGAATAGATGCGGGGGCGACCTACCGTTTCGTGAAAAGGCAGAGGGGACCAGGGACCACGGGCATTACTCAGGGGGGGGAATCAAAACGAGTCGTGGACCCATCGTTGGTAGGGATACTGAAATACCTGGCGTAGCATTGGACACGACGATCAGGTAAAATAAAAAAAGGGGATTCTTGGGCTTTTGTAAGTGGAACGCTAGAGCGGTTGCGTCGCCATGCCGCGTGCAAGGCGGACGGGGACGGGACGGGCTTAACTGAATGGAGCATTTTTGTCCAAACTTTGACGTGGTGAGTAGAACATGCTTGCCAGGCCAGAGACAGGGACCGACCAAAGCGACAGGCGAAAAAATGGGGGAGTGACCTTCCTCTCGTGAGTTGGGTCTAGCTAGAGACCTGTTAAAGGTGGTTGTACGATGCTCGGGAAAAAATGTTTCAAACGAGTCATTCTCAAACTCACGGGTTGCTTCTACGTGCTTCATCACATTACAAGTTATTCTTTGAACCTTAGGTGCTGTCATCCGGACAAAAGGATGGTGGGGGTTGGAGCTGGTGTAACATATCTACTAACACTGTCGGTTCAAATTTACGGCTACTCTGACTGCGCACCGTTCGTCGCGTCGAGGCCGGGTCGAAACCATGGGGGAACTACCCCCACGTACACGAGCTTACAGCCGTACCGCAGAGTAGTGAGCAACTGGGGGTTTTCACGAGCGCGACGCTTACTGGGACCGCGCGCGCCAGTCTGAGAGTCCAAAAACCTCTAGGACCAGTAATAGGTGCAGGAAAACTTACTATCACACAAACGCTATGATCACGAAACGCCCGGGTCTGGACTGGCGCTTTGGTTCTTGGGGGAAACTGGAGGAAACCTTTCACCCCTCCGCCTCCACGTGATGACAAGAATCCGGCGATGCGTAACCGACGTGAACGGGGGAGAAATTACAGGCAATAAACTGGCGGTCGCAACGGAGATTCTAGCTGCCGTAGGGTGATGGGGGGACAATCCACTTTTCTCACAGAGTCGCGAGGGCCGGATTGTCTTAAAAAATCTAGAAGGGAATCACAAAATCAACAGGGGAGGGGGAGTGAGGAATCTTGAAAGTATGCGGCTCGGTCCAGTATATGGGAGGAATCTCGAATCTGCTTCGACGGATCTGACGGGGTGCAGCCATGCCATGATGCCGGATCAATCCTGGCGGCGCCTATTGAATATCCAACATGAGACTCAATGAAAATCGGACGCTGACGTATTACGGGTTCGCAGGGAGTCAAGGTTTCGGGGACGCAGCGCCCCAGCAAGGCCGTTAAGCGGCGGATCGCGGGTGAACCGGAAAATAAAGCGGGATGGGCAGGCTTGTGCAAGAGCAAAAAAACGTGCTGATAAGTTCAGGTTGACACCGAGTTGAGCGGGCGTGCGGAATTCAAGGTCAAAGCTCGCAGATAAGCCTGGGGTGCAAGGCACATCGGAAGCAATCTGGATGTTCGAAAGAGACAGAACCTCAGGGAATTTAGATGCAGAAGGGCATACTCACCTATCGTACGACAATTAAAACTTGCGACGTAGGTCCTGCGCAACACTGCTGGTGTACAAGTCCTCTCTACTGGGTGACTATTAATTTTTATTTATTAGTTGTTATTCAGCGTTCGTGGAAAATTTTTTCGTACTAATACGGGAATTCTTGGGGGGACTCCAGAACTCTCGGGGTTTCTGGCCTCTTTTGTCTCTTGGAAAAATACCGAAACTGGATGTCTCTGGCTTCAGTCGCATTCTGTTCGTTGGGATGACTCTTCATAGGAAAGGGGGTAAGAGACTTGCAGGTATAGGAGCGTTGTGTGGCGGCTGAGCCCTTCTTTGTCCGGATGCTATCGGTGGCACCTAAGAGAGGGGTGAACTCTATGAAAATGGGAGATCATTAGCAAGATGGGAGCCTTCCGTTCAGAACGGCAGGGACTGGACCGATGGCTCTAATATCCATCTCATATTGACAAAAGGATAAAAAAGGGACGGGAGCGGGGAGGAAGACTAAATTGGTCCTAGACAAATCTCGAAGGGGGGGGGGGGGGAGTATTCGAAGTTCAAAACTATGTCAAACTCGTAAGAAATGAAGGGGCCCTTTTACACAGGTTGCCCCGAGGCTTCTCGACCAAAAACGTCTGAAGTCTGTCAGAAGAAGACGTTTCATTCCAATTGTCGCCGTTTATCAGTGCTACTCGCGAATTCTAAGGCATGTAGACGAGGGTCCTTTGGCTGCTCTGCATTTTGGTGAAACTGTGCGTATGGACTCTGGCGGAAAGAGGAGTGGTCAAACAAGAGATGGCAGAAGCGAAGACTGTGAAACATCAACGAACTGGTTGGTCTGCGCGACTTTTATCGGAAGGGCAGGTCATTTCCTGCGGGCGGGTACGTATGACCGGTGGGGTAAGGTTACCCTCAACGAGCTGGGGAAAACCCCATAAAAGACTGAAAAAGTAAAGTGCGGCCGGAGACTAGTAGTGTTCAGCGACGAAGGGTAAATCATAACGTTCGAAAAGGACCACTGATACAAAAGGAAGGTGGATCTTTGACTGCGACTAACAGTACGGTCATGCATATGGGTGTCATCAACGGAGGAAAGCAGTTTCGGAAGCAATGGGAAGAGCAAGGGCGGGACAAGTGGCCTTAGCCCTTTTTCTGACGAAGTGAACTACGTGCTGCGTTCAAAGCAGGGGGGTCAGAAATATACTCCCAAAAAAAAAAAAATAACGCGGTGGTTACGGAAATTTTCAGGCTAGTTATCTGATGTCAAAAAAGGGACGGGAGCCCGTGCCACCGGTGTAGCACGGGAAGGTTACATTAAACTTTCTGGGCAAATACTCGGCCCGAGGTAGTTCAAGCAGAGAGTGGGTGCTGGGGGTCTTAGTGAGGGGGAAAAAAATGGAAAAGGAGTGAAGTAGGGCATGCGCAAAGGGGGAAAGTCTCTAGGCTGCCGTTCAGACAAGGGTTAAGGGAGAGTGCAGTGGGGTCGTCACGGGAATGAAAAAAATCAGTCTGGGGGGCGGGAGACAAAGAGACCTTTATTTAAGGTTCTCGAGAAAAGAAGGAACGTCTTTGCTGGGTACTAAGTGAGGCTGAGGAAAATTACTGGCCAAAGGTCAGAAAGTTTTCTGGACACAGTGGACGTGTTGAAAACGAGAAGTATAAGTTCAGAAGAATGGGGGGTTGATATCCATACTCTAGAGTGGTAGGGAGAGAATTTGCCTGCTGAAATCCGCCTAGCTAAAGGGGGACTTTCGCATCTTTACGCATACAAAGGATGATCAACGAAAAAAAAAAAACGTCAATGGAAGGGAAAGACACCAGTCAAAGGGGGGAGGAAAGGGGGAGATTGTCTGAAGTTTGGGCTTCCGGGGGCCTGACTATTGCACAGCCGGATGTGTCAAAGAGGGGGGCCTGGACGCAGGAACAATTGTCTGCAAGGGGGAGAGGAGGCCGAGCAGCAGGGCCTTTGGTCTTCGGGTGGAACACCGAAACGCAATATTCTAGAGGGCGGCTTTATCCGTAATCTACCTTCACAGTCGCTCTAATGGTCGGCAGCGGGTCCAAGGCGCGCAGCAAGGATAGAGAGATGGGAATGATCATTCATGGAGGGGATCGGTGGGGAATCAGAGGAAGTATTTATAAGTGTTGAGTAGAAGATACGCGGTAACTCCAAAAACCACCTGTGCACGGTTTCCTAATCCTTCGTGTCATAACATATTCGGCCTTATTGAAAGGAAGCAGGGAGGCGATTCGAAAACAGAAGGAGGAGGGAATGGGAGATGCTTCAAGGTATTGTCCTGGAAGAAAAAGGCATCCCAAGGCAAAAGGGGGGGGGAGGAACGTAATCTTTCCGGAATAGTAATTCGCGGCAATTTCAAAAAAAAATTAGATAACGGACAAGAAGAGGGTACATTGGGGGTGAACTGGTTTGCTGATCAAGCAAAGTCTCGAAGGAAATCTCACGGAGGCACCCTTCTAGCGCCCCCAGGGCCGGGAAGACGGCAGAACAACGAATTGGTCGACGATGTTCACGGTTGTCGGTCAAAAAGACACTCAAGAGGAGTAAAAGACTCGGGGTAAGAAAAACGAGGTAGTTCAACAGACAGGGGGCAGGGCCGGTGAGCGGGAAAAACAACTAAGAGTATCAATTTTCCAAAGTAGAATGCGCGTCATCTTTCCTAAGGCCAGCCTCTGGTCAATAACGCAGCGTATTTAGGAAAGATACAGCCGAGGAGAGAACGGAAAGCGCTTCCGCCACAACCAGTATGGGGAGGTGTATTCTTGTGCGAATGAAAGCTGAGAATAATGAGCCGGTCGAGTCTTTCAAAAAAGGGAAAGGGGTGTCTAAATTGGATAGAAAAACGTCGTAGCTGATGAGAGGTTCATGTGTCTACTGTCGTCTCCAGACTCTACAGGCAGGGCCAGTGGAGAAAATATACCTGCAGCAACGAGTGGAGAAAACGACGCAGGTTGAAAAGATCGGGGCTGGTGCCCAGGCAAGGTGTAGAAAAACTCAAAACAGGGCAGATGGTCAGGCAGACATCGGAAACAGAACATGCAGTCGACGCACCAATGGGGGGGACGGCCCTTTGCTCCGAATGGCAGTCAAAGCTAGCAGCGTTATGTGCAATTAGGGGGTAGACTAAGAGGGTGGTTGAGGACAGGGGGGGGGGCGCAGCGTGAGCAACGGCTCCTCATGATGAGCCATGCAACATCTCAAAAATAGCGGCGCGGCGCATCATGGCACATGACCGCAAATTACGAAGAAGCTCCAGCCGGAGGCCAGGGGGGGTTCTAAGCATGCTAGGATCTCCGCGCCTGTTAAGTCAAAAAATTTGTCCTAAATGGAAAAGTCAACGTGCCACGGCAGAGCCAAGGGTGGGGCGAGAGCAGTGTAAATGTAGGTGGGCAGAAGTAATAGCTAACTCCCTCTGAGCAAGGAGAAATGGTGCGTAACAAAAAAGACCGGCGGCCCTGGATCGGAACGTCAGGATGATGTTTAAGAGCTTTAAAGCTGTCATCTGCCTGAAGTTCATCTCAAGAAAGTCCGATCTCACTCTTTTTAGTTAAAAAAAAGACGGGAAAGGGAAACTGCGCCAGGACTTGCATCTATGCGCGCGCGTGTTGTTGTAAGGGGGGATCTCGCATTGGGGGGGCACGAAGGCCTTTCGATAATGGCCGTTCTGCAGCGTATGCAAATCAGTGTAGGAAATGGACTACAAGATCTAGGAAGAAATTCCAATAAGGGAACAAATCTTATTGGATGGGTAAAAGGAAATTCAAGGGGAGGCTGTGAAGATACTGAAATGATGCAAATAGGGGAAAAAAAAAATATCAATGACACCGTCTCGACAGGGGCCCGATTACCCAGGCCCGGGTCTGTACGTCATGGGATGGAGGGTGTCTCAATCGAAACTGTGGGAGGGCCTTCTCTGCTAGTTCGGGAGGGTCGGTCCTCTCATCATTGCAGGCGGGAATGAAAAATGGGAGGGCAAGTGCACGAAGAGAGCCTGTTAGGCGCGAAAAAAACGAAGCAATCACAAGGTACCACATTCTGGCATGGTATCTAGGCGGACGCGTCCTGGACTGGGCATTGATTGTATGGCGAAAAAGGTATGCGAAATGGATGTCAGCAGGACCGCGGGGTGCAAAGGATCTTCACTCGGGGGGAGACGGTCACTCCTGAGTGGGCGCGCAGTAGCGGCTCGCGAGGGGGCGAGAGGAATTATCGATGTAAGAGGCGTCGTGGAAGGGGCGGTGGCAGTTCGGGAGGGAGCGGTTAAAAATACAAATCAGAGAGTTGTGCGGGGGGGGGGGGGGGGCAGGGGAAAAATCCAGGGAGCTGGGGGGAATGGCAGGGAGCTGTTCAAGGAAGCTGTAACGCGAGTGGACAGGCGTAAAGGTCGAAAACTAGAAGGGACGACAGGAGTCCCAACGACAGGGTGGGCGGGGATTGGGGAGGGAGGAGGTGGCAGCTTATTGGAAAAAACTCTGTGAAAGACGGGCTCTACGGCCGTCCAGGAAGGGGGGGGGGGGGGGGGGGGGGGGGGGGGATAGGGGTCTAGGGGCTGAGGGGGTCTGGTGGGTACCTCGAGGCAGGTGCTTTGGAATTGAGTTTTGAAACGGACGCTCCGTTCGGCTGTTAACAAATGCCGCGATCGGCCTGTGCAAAACCTGGAAAAAAAAGTGTTTGCGCAAGGGGAAAGGAGAGAATCGCTTAAAAACTTGCACGGCTGCGGTCAGGGGGGGGGTAGATGCGGGCAGCACGAGGAGAAGGCGGGAGAAGGAAGTAACAGGCATCGTGGTATCAAACGGGAAAGCATTCAAACATTGGGAAATTCGGAAGTGCTCGCGTCGGGGAAAAAGCGGCCAGTCGCTGAAAGGCAATCAGGGGGGAGGGGGAAAGTATTTTTACCTGGACTTCATGTCAGGGGCAAAAAAAGAGCGTTCAGTCCGGAGATGTAGTTTGGACAGACAGGCATGCATAAACGACATGCATCGCAGAAAAGGGGGCGGAAGCTTACCGGACTCCAAGAAAAAGGGGCAAAAAAACGGACAGGAAATTGAAGCAAGGGAAAGAGAGTATGCTCAAACGAGCCACAACCTATTTTAAAAAGAGTGAGGAACAGGATGGCTATCAGGTACGCTGGCCGAGAAGGACGGGGCGGGTCGCGTTCAGAGCAGCGGGGGGGGGCATTGCGTTGAAACATGTTTCAAAAGGGGGGGGGGCCAACTTATTTAAGCCAGACCTATGAAATAAAGGAGCGAAAGACTTAATGGGAAGAAAAGCCTAAAAAAGCCGAACTCCATCGACTGTTTGCTTGAAATGCTGGATGACCGAGCATGTGCCGTGGCCGCGATAATATGCTCTCACATCTAGGGTCAGGTTGAATGAAGGAGAAAAAACAACTAACACAAAAAACAGCATGTTCAAGGAAAAAAAGGGGTAAAAAAGCTTGCAGGCGCTGAAAGATGCAGTAATAAATCTTTTCGCGGGGGGACCTCACGGGGGGGGCGGAAGAGGTCCTCGTTCAGCGGCAGGCGGGCAGGTAAATCGAAAGGAGATTCGCAGGGAGGAGGAAAAAGTTGCTAACAAAAAAACTATAATGCAAAATAACACACAAAAAGGACACAGCAGCAAAATTGGGGGGGGGGGGGGGGTTCAAAAAGGCAGAGGCCAGCGAGGCTAGGGTCCACTAGGATAGGAAGGGGGGGAACATCAGAAAAAGCAACACACACGCCTCAAAAGAATAAAAACTCAAATCCGGGGGCTCTGCGGGCCTTTCAGGAAGCAGCGTATAGTCTATTGCAGCACACCACACTTGCAAGAAAAACCCTCGTGCCCATTTAACCCCTGAGAAAACGAGCAAAATGACTCCCTACTCGTATGAGTTAGCCGTATCCGGCTGGGGGGGGGGGGGGGGGGGGGAATAACAAAGTGACGGAAGTTCATGGGCAACGTAGGGAAAAGATTAGGAACTCTCGCGGGAATAGTATCTGCGCAAGCCGAGGCACTATAACTGAGGATTTAGTTACTATGATCAAAACGTACCGGCAAAAGGGGCGTCAGAAGTATTTCTAACAGAAAGACTACTTTAGCCGAGGAAGGGTCTACAATGATTAGAAACGGAGGGGACTTGGGAATGAGAAGGGCTGAGTGGTTTAAGATTCGCGTGGATTGCTACAGGCAGCCGTCAATGTATTTTTAAGGTGGCATAGAACTACATAGCCGACACTAATGGACGTAGAGGAAGGGGGCTCAAATGGGGGGGGTAGCCCACATGGGGGGATTCATGGAAACAGTCGGTCCGTGAAAAAATTGGCAGGCGATATCTATGTAGCGTGCTGAGTGAAAGTTATGGATGTTTCGGACAGCGGGGGGAAGATTCTCAAGGAAGGGAACGTGACGCGGAATGGTTTCGGACTGCACGGGGAAAAAAACCTACCCCTTATACATGGGGAAGTGGGGGGGGGGGGGCAATCACTCGGGTAGATTTGCAATAATCTTTCAGTCTTATTAGAAAAAAAATCATTGAAATGGACAGGAAAGTGTAGCTGGGGGGTATGGGGCGGCGCGTCGGCCGGGCAAGTAAAAAAACCACGCAGAGTCGGAGGAGGGCAGTGATCGCAGGGCAGAGGCGCAGACCTTGGGAGGACCTATCATTGGCGGGAAGGATCCACCTCACTGTGCTGTTTCTATATACAGGCCGTAAAAATTAGGGGGGGCAGATGGTTTCAAAAGGACGGGAAAGTGTACTTTTGGACACGGGCAGATATTAACCCTTTAGCTATTATCTTTCCGGGTCTCCAATGACCTTGTCTGTTCGACACCCCCACCGGGGCTGATGGACCAGTTGAAAAATAAGGGGCTTAACGGGGGGATCGAAGGGGGTTCACAAGTTGTGTGGGTCAAAGGTCGACCTGCAGAGACGCCTTCCATCGAGCGCTGGAAGGAGAGGAGCAAGTCGTCTGAGGTTGGGTAAGTGAGGGTTAGAGCAAAATGTAGAAGTCTGCGCTAAAACCAATAAATCTGGCTTGTAAAGTAGGTTTCCTGTTCACTTCAGGGGATGGAGCTACAGGTGTTAGTCAAACGGTTTCAATGAAAATTTTGAAGTTCAGGCTGGGATAAGAGGGGAGGGGGGGGAAAAAAAAAACGATAAAAGTGGAGAAAGGGCAGTGGAAAGGTCAGGGGGGAGAAGAGCCACTAGTGCCCTACGTGGCAGCAATGCCTGTGGCTCAATCAGTGCGAAGGAGGCGGCGACATTCTCTCAAAACGGCCATTGATCATTTCAGAGGAAAAAGGGAGGGGGAGGCATATCACTGGGGAGAGAACAAAGGCATTGTAACGGGGTCCATTGGAAAACATCTTTAATGGTGCGTCATAACTCAACCAGTCAAATAGAATAGACAGGAGCTTTAAAGCAGGCTGAACGGGGGAACATCAGCTCAAGGGGCTCAACAATTCGGGCGGACGTGCGGAACTGTTGAAGTCGAGAAGGGGTATTACTGCGCGTGGGGGAGATCACTCAAAATCAACGAAAGGGTGTAAGGGTGGAAAGCCTTGAACTTGGAGGGAGGACTGCCCAAGCTAATCTAAAGACAAATCTCGTTCGTCTGTTGAGCGAGGCAATGTATTGCGTGACTCGTTCACGTTCCAATGAGCCGAACGTAAAACCATGCAAAGGTGCTATGACAGCGTGGAGAGGTGCTACAAAGTGTGTCTCAAAACTATGGCTAGTAGGGGCTCGCACGGAGGCTGCATGACTTGGGCGTCTTCGTGCAAGCATTGGCCAGTCCGTAGGCTAGATAGGAAAAGAGAGAGAGGAACGAAAAGGGGGGACAACTGTTTAGGAGCTCAGAAGAGGGAAAAAAGGGCAAACGCACTTTCAGAAAAAATGTCTGGGGGGCTGCGAGGATGATTCGAGATGATGGTTGGAGAGCGACCTCTGAGGGAAGGGAGGTGGGTAAAAGGCATGGCAAAACCTGGGTTCCAGGAGAAGAGGAGGTCTTTGGTTTTTCCATGAACCGGGTGAGGGGATAGAATTAAAAAGTTTTATCTAGAAAAAATTACTCCGCTCAGCAGAGACCGCGCCTATTTGTGCAGCTTCGTCCAAAGGTGTGTGTGGGGTCTTTGCGACCTGGATTAGAAAGGAGGGGAGACGTGGACAAGCGTTCGGAGGGGGAGGAGCTGGACACGTATGGACGTGGTCGAAGGCCCCAATCTAAAGCGTCTTTGCTTCAAAATATCCTTGATACCGTATGCTGAAGTGGGGGGGCACAAGAGAATTTTAGGGATTCGATAAAATAGTCGCTGGTACCTCATAAAGGTAAATGGAAACTATCCGATTCGCTTCTGTAAGTGATGGGCCTGGGGGATCGGAGCTGGACGGTCTATGTGAATATCTTGAGAGAAAGATGCCTATGGGCGACGGAGGCCAATTGAATGAAGATGTTCCCACTGGAGGTAGGAAAGAAACCAAAACGGTCGGGAACGTGTTTGGTGCTGAGTACAAGGCACTTTTACCGCTCGTGCCTCCCAAGTCATACGGAACTGGACGAGGATAATGGGCATATTTCGTTAAAGCTAGAACAGGGAGCAAAGCCGGCTGTCTGTCAAGGCATGGAATGTGTCCTGACACGTCGGGGCGGAGGGCGCAGGACGAGGGACAACGATGCCTCTAATCTTCTGCATGGAAGGTACTGGATCTTTTAGGAAGGGGGGTCAGCAAAGTGGGTTCACAACTCCGGTCGAGGGAAAAAAATAAACCGAGAAACGCACGTTATGTCTCCGAAAGCTCAAGAAGCTCAACCGAAGGATGACATCCATTCAGGATAGAGGGAGACTGGAATCAGTCATTCGCGAGGCAAGGACCGGTCCCGTTTGGGATGAAGGCCTTGCGCAGCTGTACGGCGCAAACACTCAGACACAGAAAAAAAAAAAAAAAAAAAATAAACCACCCCTACTAAGTGTTGAGGTAGGTGAAACAGGCCGCATCTATGTACTTAAATCGAGGGAGAGGGGATCCACGAGGTGTGCGTCAAGTGGACTGGAAGAGGCAGAGGGGGATCAAACTGGACAAGTCTGTTTAGTGTACCCACAGCGGAGCTCTCGGTCAGGACACTGCTGGCCGAAAGGACCATCGGTCAGAGCCGATAGGGGGATTTTCTGGTCAACTATGGGTTGACGGCTTCGGCGTTGCATCGGCTAGAAAAAGAAAAGCTGGGGAGGAGTGTCTTAGGATGGGAGGCAAAAGGTAAAGCTACACCAACTTTAAGGGGGACTGCCTGAAAATGTGGTGGAGGGCTTAATCTTCTGAAAGAAATGAAGCGGCATGGAATTTTAAAACCGTGGGGGGGTTTTGCGGCTCGCTACGGATCCAGGCTGAAACACTTGGAAAAAGATAGGTGCGGTCTAGAAGGAAAACAGGGTTATCCGCGGGATTGACGTACTATGGGAAGGCTTGACGAGATCGCAAATTCATATCTTTCTGACGGATAGCCTTGCGGGTATCCCTGTCTTCAAGTCTGAGGACAGTCCGGTAGACGGTGTAGAAGGAGTGCGCGAAGGGGTCATACAGGAATGGTGATGAGAAAACGTTATCGGCAAAGGCACAAAAAAGCTCGATGAGTAATATGCGGAGCCAGGGAGAGAGGTCGAAGGGACCGGGGGGAAATTGGGGGGGGGGCGACGGTGCGGAGAGCCCCTGAAGCGAGGGGTGTCAATATTGCTGTGGAAACCATTGGAAGGACTCGCTTGAAAAAGTAGGGGCTTGCAACTGAAGATTTCGACGCGGAAGTTACTGACAAATACAGCACACTACATAGACGGGTTCGGGGTAAAAAAAGGAAGGGCTTTGAGCAGTCGGGTGGATAGAAAACGGG
>Ga0179591_1252807_pt1 | contig 27520 bp, 26 predicted proteins | sample CZOMad2_1_08_16f_FD_182891 | JGI IMG/M metagenome (GOLD analysis project Ga0179591, IMG submission 182891) | Vadose zone soil fungal communities from Angelo Coast Range Reserve, California, USA - CZOMad2_1_08_16fungal (PacBio error correction) | ecosystem: Environmental > Terrestrial > Soil >...
CAGGAAAAAAACATCAGAAGGGAAGGATGCCCACTGGAAAGGCGGCCAGTTCCCAAAAGAGGCGCGAAGTGACACGAAAAGGACACGGACTCCAGTGAAGCCGGAAAGGGGGGAAGGCCGAGAAGCGACCGCCGAGGGGAGCCCCCCGCTAGGCCTCCCTGGGATAAGAGTTATGACGACAATCATATTGAGAAGGGCCCGATTACTGTGGGGATGAAAGCGGGGACAAGATGGAGGGAAAAGGGCGTTTAAAGGAGAGAGGAAAAACAAAGGGAGGAGAGAGCAGGGAATTAACGGCCATTGGCAGAATCAAGAAATGTTAAACCAGCCCGTGACACCGATCGGTCCAGCCGGGGGGAAAGGAGTGATGGAGGGCAAACTGGGAGAAAAGGAAAAGGGAAAAGGGGACGAAGCTCCTCCTTGAATGGCCCGCAGAGACTTCGTTCTTCAAGGGGATAGGAATACGGCAAATTGGAGGGGTTGATTTTTTCAAAAAGGAAAGAGAACGGGTTAGGAACTGTGCTGGAAAGGGGGGGGGGGGGGGGGGGGGGGAAAGAAAAAGGAAGAACTGGGAGAATGGTTTCGGGGCGGTGTAAAAAGAGGGAAACATGCGATTCTAGGGGGGGGGGCTGCGTGGTCAAGGGAAAAAAAAGTCGCAACTTATGAAAAAGGGGACTGAGGTGTAAAGGTGGAATAGAGCTTCGGGTTATCAAGATCCATGCGAGCCACGACCACTAAGGGGGGGGGGCAGTCATCTAAAACCGAGGGGGGCAAAGGAACAGAGGATTGGAGGAAATCGAAAGGGCATTTCAGGGGTCAACGAGGCGAACGAACATGAGTACTTGCTGGACAGCCGATGTCTCGGGGAAGCGGAACTGTTGGAAGGGGAGTGCATGTGCATGAACGCTCAGTGAGGAATTTTAGTTGGGTGCGAGAAACGGCTTTAAGAGGCCCGCGCATTGAAATCGGTGACACCTTTGTCTCCTTTATAAGATGGTGGTTGAACAACACGGTTTCTTGAACAACGCGTTCGACCAAGAGGGACCATTTTCAACAAAAAGACTAAAACCTAGGGAAGGGGGGTTGTTGCAGATGTGATGGCGGGCTGATTAACACCGCCGCATAGAGAAAGAATCGGGGAACTTAGCCGTTGTTTCTAACTTTCAAACATTTGGGAGTACGCCTTCGGGGAACTTTCGTGAAAGACGATTTTTCGTGGGCACGTACAAACGAGACGCGAGATGGACGGTGCGCTTTGGCATTCTAACTTTGGGGACTCTCCGGAAAGTATATCGAATTGTCGCGACGTTGGGATCCGGTGGAATCGGTGGGAGGAGCGACTGTCTTTGGCAATACTCTTACACTAGCGCGAGGTCTTGGGAGTGGAGAGACAGGGAAAAATTGGAATAGCAAGCGTGGCGGGTAGGAACAAATGACTTCATTACTGGTTGTGGTTTCGCGTGCGGACGAGATTGTAGATGAAGGGGGCCGTAAAATCGAAAGGGGGACGACGAAAAGCCTTTGTAGAACATTAGGGGGCGGGAGAACGAGATCTGGTAGCAGTTTCAACCATTAGCGATAGTGCAACCTTAAGGGCTAAACCCTAATGGGGTTACTAGATTTGAATTATTTGCAATGGCTCTAGCGCTTAAAACGGTAGGGAAGAAGTCTACCCAAAAAGAAAACAACCTATTCTTGAACCATAGTGGGGGGGCGAGGGTGCCGGGGCGAAACGTCTTACTTGCCTCGCAAACAATGCACACTCAAGAAAGATCCGAAAGCATTTCCATAGTCAAGGTGGCAGAGGAAAAAGTTTAACCTTCTTTACGCTTGGGAAATTTTTTAAAGGCTGTATGGGACCAGCTGAAAAGAGGAAAAAAACGGGCGTTGAAAATGAGAGTTCGCGGTGTAGACAGGGAAAAAAGCTTCGGGCAGAACTTGTCGACTTAAAGATTAATCTCTGACTCATTGGACAAATTGGGAGTTGAAAAAAAAAAAAAAAAAAAAAAAAGTTGGGCTCAAACAGGGAGGAGGACGCCCAATTCGTGGTGAAAACGGATGAAAAGGGGTGAGGACGACCTCTAACTCCGTTACAATCTTGAAGTTAAATTGGGATGGGGAAGGGAACAATTGAGGGGTGGGGGAGGATGCGGTGGGCAATCCACGGCGATACAGCGAAGTCTTAGGAGGACGAAGCGGCCATCAAGTCACAGCGAAGAGAGGTTCCAGCAGAGAGGAGAAAAACAACTCATATTTTCGATTTTTTATTCCGTTTGTGGCCATTTGGTCGGGGAGGAAAAAGATAAGAATGGCGCGCCGACTTGAGCTTTTCGCAAGGGCCGAAAAAGGAAAAGTCGGGGGGGCAGTGGGAACTTTCTTTCTTAGTGCTCAGCCCGTACAGAACTGGGAAACCTAAAAGGACGACTCCAGGGAAAAGGGAAGCGAAGCGTAACAAGCAGAGAGGGAACTTTCGGGGGTTACCAGAGAGAGGAAACGGTTTCGGCAAAGGAGTCTCACACACCACCATCAACCGGACCTGACTTCTTGAATGAGATGAGGGGCTATTGGAGGGGGGGCTGCCGCACGAATGCGACACCGAAGGAACGAAGTAGAGAAAGGAAAGGGAGATGGGAGGGGAAGACCTGTACGTGGAATGTGTTCCGGAAAAAAAAGTCTGTAATGGATGGCTATTGGACCAAAAAGGGGGAATGAGTGGACAGGTCAAAGGGGAAGAGAACAGAGAATGTGCGAAGAATCTCTTATTAAAGCTCTCAAAGAAGGCGGAATAAAGTCTATATCGAAGGCGCAGGGTGGCAGGGAGGGAGGTTTGGCAGGCAGGGAGAGCGAGGAGGGAGAAGAGACAAAGAAGAAAAGAGGAAGCAGAAACTAAAACACCAAGCTTGGTGGCTTTTATTGTCAGTCGGAGAGAAAAAACAAGAGGAGGGAAAAAAAAAGGGATAGGGCTATGGGAACACAGCAATCTGAGACGGGTCAGCCGCTTGAAACCGGGAGGAGGGAAAAAAAAAACACTTCCAAAAACCAGAGAAAAAAGAAGTTTCAAAAAAGTCGAAAAAAAAAGTAAGGCGTTGTTTTAGCAATCAGGAAGGGGGGGTAAGGAAAAAGCAAAAGCGCGCTAAAAACAAAGAGGGAGGAAAGAAGATTTGTGGAAGGTAGGGACAGTCCTTTGAAGGAGGAGAAAAGAAGACTTGAAAAGGGGAGGGGAAAGGGGCTCAATGAGGAGCGGGGGGTGGAAAGTGTGGTGGGGGAGACGAAGAAAGGTACACGACGCGGGGGACCTGCAAGGAGGAAGGGAGTCCACAGGGAAACGAGAAAGATTAATGAGGGCAGGGGGGGAAAGAAGAGGGGGGGTCTTGCGGCATGGATCGAACGATCCTGACTTAAATGGGGGGGTTTTGCAAAGGTAAAGAAGTGTTACACGAAGTGGCGAAACTCAGCGAAGGGAGAAGATGAAGGAAGAAAAAAGAGAAAGCCACCGGGAGAGGATTGGAGTCTCTCAGCATCCTTCTCTATGCTCTTGTTCTAGAGGATCGCCATGGCGGGGACGTGGGAAAATGGAACGAAAAAGGCTCCATAATAGGAAATATACACTCATGAAAAACAAAAGTGCGGAAGGGTGGCAAAAAAATTGATTCCACAAAACCGATTATTCTGTATTTCATGAGAATGCGGGTCCGGAAAAAAGACCTATCTTGTCGGAGACGAGAAAGGACAAGAGTCGACAAAACAAGAGAATGAAGGCGGTCCGCGAACAAAAGAAATTGGGCAAGAGGGAAAACCTCTTTTTCCGTATGTGGGGTCCCAAAGCATGGGAAACATTGGGGGAGCGAGTCAAACTGAAATGGTGCATCGAGCCTAGTTTCGTTAAACGGGTGGAGGGGGGAGAGTAGGCAAAGTGGACAATGGTCAAAAACATATATTGGGAATTCGGTCGGCAACTCGAGACAACGAAACGTCGGCCGCAGCAGTGCCATCCTAAAAGGAAAACCCATAAGAAAAAAAACACCTCGTCAGGGTAGAAAATAAGGGGACCGTAACTGGAATACGGCTGAAATCGTAAGGGGAGAGGTGAAGATGGCCGGCTCGTTCAGGCCTGGACGCACTGGAAAAAAAGGACGGGGTGAACCAGAAAGCATAATGCGGGAAGGACCAACGTTGGAAGGACAGAGTTTAACACGGCGAAGAGGTCGTCGATCAGGACGTCCACATGCTGGAAACCGGAAACGCGCCCAGACGACATAAAAGGGAACACCGAGATGGAGGAAGCGGGTCTTCCTGGAGGGTGGAAAAAAAGTTAGGAAAAAAAGAGAGTCGTGAGAAAAGAAGAACTCGAATTGAAAAGACAACGTCGGAGAGGTCGGTAATCCCAGAGGGGGAAAAAATTCAAAGTAAAATCGTCAAACCCCGGGAGAACGTCGTCCAAACAAGGAAAGATGCAAAGATAGTAAAGAGAGGAGAAGTTGTGCGCGAGGGTTTTTGCAGCAGGTCCTATACCCGATTAAAAAAAGGATCAACCGGAGAACCACAAACTAAGTGAACGAAACGACGGGTTTTCAGGGTGGGCGGACTAGGAGAGGAGAGGCAGCAGCACAAAAGATAGGAAAGAAGGACTCCATGCCTTATGACCCGATCAGGCGGTTCGACCTGAACAGCAAAGAAGAAAGACCATGGCATATCAAGGGTCGCAAGTAAAAATAATTGAGAAAAAAAAAGGAGTCGGAGAAAATGCGTCGAATTTTAAAACGGCACACGTCCTCTCCAGCGAGCGTTCAAAAAAGCGCAACAAACCACATGACATTAAGGACGGCGACAAGATGTGCTTGAGTCAAGGGGGAGGAAGAAAACGCTGAAACCCGATCTCAAAAGGAAAATCACCGGGATCGGCACACGAACATGTAAGGGGTGTGACTTCATGCAAGACAGTCAGCGCTTGACTAACGTCACATGTGGGGTCGAGAAAAGATTAAGGAGGGAACGCAGGGGCGATCTAAGAAAAAGGGTATAAACAAAGGAAGCCGGACCAAGAGAAAGGACATCTCGTCGAGCAACAGAAAACCCAGAAATTGGGCCGTGGGAATAAAATGAAAAGGGCAAACACGGCGACGAGGAGATCTTCCGAGGGGAGGGGGGGGACTCTGTCAGACATCACAGTGGTTGCAAAAAAACAATGAACACGTCTCTGATGCCTGGGGAGAGGTGTGCTTGCAAAATAAACTGTAAAGACTAAGAAATTCACACCGTTTTGGGGAACATTCATACAATGAAGGGAGGAAAAGTTGTACATAAGATCTCGCCTGCCGAGTGCCACACACCATTTTATAGAATTTCAATAAAGGTAGAGGGGAGGCAAATTTCAGAGGAACGAAAGGGGCAAAGAACCCGACGCCAGAGGAGCCCCCTCAAGAAATAATCTCGGTAACAGTCAGTCCCTAAGTGGCTTCGTGGGGGCAAAAAAAATAATCCTCTTTTCCGTGCAAAAGTAAGAGGCGTAGGTCGCCGAAAAAGAGTTGGTTGGCGGAAAGCGGGGGCTGGCAGATGGATGGATAAGCAAAGAACGAAATCAGGGAAAAAACTGTTTCCTCATCATCAAAATGGGGGGGCGACGAAGGGGAAAGATCGAATAGACAGGGGAGACGCCGCGGGGTGACCACACCAGCATGTACCATAAGACTACATCCAGTTATGAGGAAACGGGAAAGAAAAAGTTTTCAAAAACTTCGAAAGAGACTATATGGGACCCGAAAAGGCCAAGGAAAATCAAGTGGGGAAGAAGGACTTTGGAAAATATGCGAACCCCGAAGCCTCTAGAGGGGCTGTGGAAGCGCGCGTCTGGTAGAAAAGGGAAAAATTCTACAAGGTACGGACCGATCATATGGCGCCGGCTGGAGACCGATTCCGGTGGTTCACCGGAATAATGTTAGACAAGGGTTAGGTCGACCCTTTGCAAAAACCAAAAACGGGAGGGTGAAAGAGCGAGATGAACTAAGCCGATCAATAGAAAACGTTGAGATCGGGACCAGCGTATTCGGTGTCGTACCCTGGAGGTCAAAAAGACGCAGGACAGAAGACGCAAAGTGACAAGAACTAAGGATTCGCGTAAAAAGCAAGAGTTCAAGTACGGAGGCACTATGAATTGAAAAAGGGTACCGGAGAAGATCGCCTTGGGAAACTTGGGGTGGGAGGGGCAGGACTTCCGTCGCAAGGGGGGGGGAAGTTCAAACGTTTACCTGCTTTTAAGCGCGCGCAAAGGATTCCGATTGAGGGAGGCGTCGCCAAATGGAGCGGAGGAAAAAGGTGTGACCCTGTATGGCAAACGGTGGAGCAGATTCCTTCATAGTGCCAGACAAGCGCGTACGCAACCAGAGGAGCGACGGGAAGATATTTTTGAACGGACCTCAGCGGATGGATAGGGGCCCGGAAGCACACGATTTAGCCGATACAAAAACAAGAGAAATGGTGGGTGGGGGGGATGGTGATGTCGAGATAGTTTAGGGGGGGGGTACGTTTATTCCTCTTGTTCCAAGGCGGTGTAATCCTAAAGCGACACATAACTTGGTGCTTGTTTGCGGAAGCGTATGCGTGTAACCTGCTTGATCGTTTTACACACTTTTTCGTGGAGCTCATCTATTCGCTGGGGGTTTTTCCCGAAGATCAACAAGTGTGAGGGGGATTTTTTAAGTCTATAGTGGGTGTGTTTAGAGACATTTCTTTGCGCCTACCACCGCAGAAAAGCATCAGCTCTTTGTGGTTAGGGGCTTCTCGGGTGTAGCCTACGCGAAACGCTTTACAGTCGATAAGGGGGCGATTGGCACATGGGGGGGGGGATGACACATTAAATTCGACATTGTAGAACACCAAAAAAACCCGTGAAAGACGAAGTTGCTTGGCGCAAAGCGGACGCGAGCTTGCGGGGCGCTTTGTCGGAGAAGGTGTGACGGTGAGAAGGAGGGGGTCGGGCGGGAAGAGTGGAGAGGACATGGTAATCGGTCGGAAAGGAAAACTGTTAGGGCAATAAAAATTAACACTAGGCATCTGGTCAGGGGGCGCGACCGTGACTGGGAGATAGGCAAGCGTTTCTTACACACAAATCTTGGACGAGGGCAGACGAACCTTTTATCGCGGTCGGCGGAGGCCGGTTGCATTAAAAATACGAGATGCCAAAAGACGCCTTTTGTGCGGAGCATTGCGGTGACGGGTGAAGGTCATGACGGAGGAGGCGAAAAAAAAGGAGACATTGAAAAATGAATCACATGGGAAGGCGGGTTCCGGCATGGCAAGCTTCCGCTTCAAGGGTGCCGCCGAAGCCCAAAAACAAACACCGAAGGGCGTTCACCATAGTGGTGGAATTCAGGTACGCTGAGGTGATACCACAGAAAGTCCAACAATGAGCTAAAAAGCCATTATCCAGATTCAACACGGGTGGCTATTACGGAAAGGCGGGACAGAATTGGAATTTTTGAAGGAGTTACCAGCGGGAAAAAAGCGGACTGAGAGGTGGGGAAAAAAGTTCGGCGTTGATACCGAAAGGCGTTAGCGCATCGACCTAACGGAAATGATAGAGAGTACTCAGCGGAAAAAGGGGGGATGGATGCGAGAGGGATTGACGCCCTGGCAGGTGAGAGCATCAGTGAGAGAAAAAAGTTAAAAACAGGAATGTGAAGTAAAAAGAACTGACGCAATTTCAGGTTGGAACGCTGCGGGGTGGGAAAATCCAGCAGGCGAGAAAAAAAAGCGAATGTCTTCGGCATGAAAGAAGCGGCAATTGGCAACAACGCAGAAGAGAAAAGGAGAACGGGAAGAGGGAACGCGGGGGCCGTTTTTAACAAGTTCGAGGCGAAAATAAGATAAGCGTTGAGCTTGTAGAGGAGTGACGAACGATAACTTCTTATGGACATGAACGGACAACTGTCGTAATGAAAGAGACCCTATGCAGAGGGAAAACGAAAAGCGGAGACTGGCGGCACCAGGAAAGGAGAGCCTCCAGCGCCAAGAATGAAACTGTGGTGTCAAGGACCTGTCTGTGCGCAAAATACCTAACAGAGGAATGACGGCTGTCGGCTATTGCTGAGATGGGTCTACGAAACGAAGGAGACGATTCCGAATCAGAGAAGGGGGGAGTTCAACTGGGGTCCAAGAAATGGGTTGTGGCTCAAGAAGCGGCGTGACGAATGGGAGGATGGAGATGAGCCATTGAGTCCCGGGGTCAAAGGAATCGCCACGCAATGGCGAGGAACAGTAGTAAAAGCAAATAAAAAAGGAGCGAGAGGACGCTAAGGGGCGTTGAGAGTGGTAGGCAATCATATCTGGGGATTCTGCGTTCGCCAAATGCAGTCCACACATCTAAGAAGGGAACTTTGAAACCAACAAAACCAAAGGCTTTTGAATGGGGAAGCAGGTCGGAGATAACGAAAAAACAAAGTTATACTCATACTTGGAATCGTGAGGGTGAGCCGAAGATTCAACGGGCGCCGTCGACCTCTCGGAGAAAAAAAGAACTTCCAAAAAACACAGCGACTCATCATTGCAAGAAATCGTCGAAAAGGCGAAATGAAAAGGGGGAGGACTCAAAAAAAATCTCAGCACCACAAAGTATTAGAAAATAGAGATTTTTCTCACTGTCTTATCCTATTTACGCTAACCGCGAATAAGGTGTGCGCCTTTTCGAAGAAAAAAAAAATGGTCGAAAGATGGGTCGCGGGGTGGAGTGGTGGTGTGTGAAAACGTCACGAGGTAAGAACGGCGAAAAGGGGAGTAAAACACATAACGATTAAAGTAGCGAGGTCGGATAACTTAATTTGACAGGCTGCGGGGATCCAAGATCCGATAAACTGGTTTTGGGGTGGTTCCAAAGGGACTTGGAAGGGATTTTTCCGACGATTGCAGATTAACAAGGGCAGCAAGTCATGCCTACAAAGGACGAGCCCCACTCTGCGTCGGAGGATTTAGTCCGAAGCAAGCATAAGGGAGTCTGCACGGGGGAGAAAACGTTCGCCATGAAGGGTCGCTAAGGGACACCTACCGCACAAATCATCTTAATCGCACATAAATAGAACTCCTGACCTTGAAACCAAAGGTCGAAACAAAGAATCAGCAGGGGAAGAGATAAGTACCCAGGCGCTCTTAGTGGTACGGAAGAAGAGAAAAGCATAGCTTCCGACAAAGAAGCACGCATCCCTAGGGAGGGTCCGGCGACACCCGAAAAAACCGCAGAAAACCTCTAGAGACACAAATTTCCAAAATCAACCTCTGAAGTGAATGACTGAGCCGATGTTTTCTTGGGAATCTTATGAAGATAGGGAGTCGAATGGGAAAGGAAAGTAAAGCGACAGGTCAGGAGACAAAAGCAAGGACAAGCGGGCTCTACAGACTTTAGATGCATCGCATCGAAAAACATGGAAAAAAAAGGGACAACCTCGGGCGAAAAATGAAAGTCCATCCGGACTCGGAAAACAGAAGGTCGTCTGCGCTGTGAAGATTGGCTTCGTTCATGCCGAGCATTAAGAAAGCTTTTCTAGACGGCGGATCCAAAAAGAAGAGCAAGGAGGGTTCTTAAGCAACCACGCGTTTAACTTCAAGTTTCAAGCGGGACAGGGGGCGGGAGGTCGATCGCGCCACAATGCTGGAAATCAATGGACTCAATAGACCCACCGCCATCATCCAATTTTCCGCTGCATGTTCTATATCATTCCGTCAGGACGGACAGACAGCTAACGAGGGAGGGGCGCAAAAAGAAGACTCGAATTTCAAACGCAACTAAAAGGAGATGTACTTTTCTCCGTGTTGCCAGATAAAATTTCAAATGTCGGGGGACCGCCGGAGACCGGAATCTCGGCCAACCATTGAGACTGGAGTAGACAAAAGGAAGTGTGTCATAGAAAGGGAATTTTGGGAACTTGGATCAACGACCATCGTTACGTGTCTGAACAACCGTTCGCAAAAACTATGTAACGCCCGAGTGTGGTTAGGGGGAATCGGAGGCATTCGAACAACCATTCTCGCCACCGTAAAATGCTGTGGGAATCCCGAAGCAGTCGGGTTTCGGGAGGGTAAACGGAAAAGAAGAGGAAGGGGTCAGGAGAAGGGTATAGAGTGAGAACCGTCAAAATTCAAAGGGATTCGGCAAATGAACGAACGGGAATCGACCACAGAAAAGGCAGTTAACGACCGCGCCAAAGACCAAATGGCGCATTGTACGAAACGATGGGCTTAATACAAAGGTTGATCCGAAACGCTTAGGAGCATAACCGGTCCTCGGCCCACAGAATCGCGAGTAGGGGTGGAAGATATGTTGAAAAGAACAGTCGCCCGATGCGTGAACAACGTGAAACGGAATATCCAAAGAGAGGGGAACGCTCGAGGCTCAGCAGGGAAGGTCCACGTCGTACCAAATCGACCGCAGATCGGGAGGACGTGCGCAAACGCAAAAGCGTCAGATGGGGGTCTTGAATGTTCCAGAAACCAGGTGGCAAGTTCTCACAACGACGAGACTCAAACAACCCCATTTCTAGAGGTTCAAAGAGGGAGGTGGAAGCGAAGAAGAACCTTGAAAACCACTAAAAAAGATATGTGCTGTTACGCAGTGTTGCAACTGTCGAACGGCTTGCAGTAACCTGGGGGGGGTGAAAACAAGTAGAGCGCGACTAAAAAGGGGGAACAAGACTCGAAGCCAAAGGGCAAGGTCTTATCGAAACCTTCATTTGGGGCTACGTGCCACTGGCATCGGCAAAAGTGCCAGAGACACGACGCAAGAGGCGAGTAAACCAAGAGGATCCGCGCAAAGGAAGAAAGACGCAAGGTCGAGCCGCATCCTAAAAGTGTCCGTGCCAAAGAGGCACTTGGTCTAAGAAAAAAAGATGGGTTGAGGACGCGAGGTGCTGGAAGAAATGGGATTCACAAAAAGAAGCACGAAAAGAAAAATGGAAGGGGTAACTTTTCCCCACAAAAAAAATCGATTCCGACAAAAGAAAGTCGAATCTGAGTCAGACTAATCGGGTTTCCAAACCCAAAAAGGTTAAAACATGGACAAATGTTGGTGAATGTGATGACCCACTGAAAGGCATGAAAAGTTCAACCCAAGGCGAGCTCGAGCAGGTGAACTCCACCAAGTAAAGGTTTGAAAAAACGTACTAATATGCGCCGGCCTCAGCCGCCTATGAGGTGAAGGGGCAGCGCGAGTCCTTTGGAAAGAGGAATGGGAAAGAGAAATTCGACCATGAATTTACCGGCTTGATGCAGGCACAAACGAAATCTTTGGGGCGAAAAAAGGGGCAGTAAAGGGAAAAGATCCAAAAAAAAGAGAGGAGGAAAGTAAGACAGCGAAACATTGGTTAAGAGTTAAAAAGCCACCGAATCGGCAGACCGGCTGAAATTGATCAGGTCGTAACGAGTCTCCGAAGTCAAAACTCTAAAAAGGGGATGGGGTATTCGGGCATATTAAACAGTACGGGGGCTTAAATTGTGTAGATTGAAAACGGGTCCCAAGGATAGAGAAAAGCCGGTGGGGGGTTGAACATGGTGCAAAACCGTTAATGTGGGCTCATTCATACTTGTTTGGACTGGGGGCTGGTAAAAGGCGGGGGAAAACTGCAAGAACAGAATTCTTATCGTGAAAAATTTCTCAGGGAAACTGGTTTCACCCGGGGGGGGGTGGGGGGGGGGGGGGGGGGGTGTGGGTCGGTGCCATAGCAGAGTAGGTGGGGAGATGAATAAAAATTAGAAGAAGATGCGGGTCAAACATATGGGGAGCTCAAAGAGGTTTGCACGGACCAGAGATGATCGCTCGAAATTGATTAAGGCTCAGTAAGGCGGAAGGGCGCGGGTGGTAACTGGTGGAAGGGCGGGGACCGATTGGCTAGTGGGCCCGCTTTGCAATGGCAATTGGTACACCGGACCGCCAAATAATTGTAGTGTTGCGAGTAAACGGCGGAGGACCATCGGGGAGGAGGGGCGTTGCATTTTGTGGGGGACCGTGTCACTGTTTTCAAAAAACAACGCAAGGGTTCGACAAGAGGGCTTTGAAAAAACCGAAAGAAAAGGTTGGAAGGGGAGGGTTGCGAGGGTAACCGAAGGTAGAGAGAGTCAAACGTTTGAGTTGGGTTCAACAAGGTGTCTGGCAAAGTGCCTTAAGAAAAATTTCGGACTTTTAGAGGGTACAAAAACGTAGCAGGCGTGGGGGGGGGGGCTCCTCTACTTGGCGACGAACGGGGGGAATAGATTACCGGGGAGAGGTTCGCTGAAAGATGGGAGCGACGAAATGCTGAATCAAAGGTGTCTTGGAGCTACGAGAGCGCGATCTTTATTGCAGGGGGAGGGTATATAGCAAAAGGTGAGAAAAGCAAAAGGGAAAGGAAAAAACAAAAAAATACCCTCGAGCGACAGAGAAATTTTGAGGGGATTTAGAAGGGAGAGCAGGTGCCGTAACATTCGACGAATTGCCGCCTTTTGGTGCAGACATTTCTTTAAAAGGGAGAACAGAAGAAAGAAGGAGGAAGTGGGGGAACGTCGCGGAATGACGTGAGTGAGAAAAACCTACGAGAAAAAAGAAGTTAAGGGAGGCGGCGAAGTGTCGCGCAGCAACGGAGGTTAGGAAGTACTGCCCAGAAAACACCTATTGCCGTACCATATTGTGGTGAGAATCTTGCAAAGAACGGCAATCGGGATATTCATTCGGAACAAATGCATAGCAGGCAAATAAGGCGCGAAGGATTCGAGTCACCTGGTTGGAATTAAAGATTCGGGAGACAGGGAATTTTTGAAGGGATGTCCTGGAACAGAGAGAAAAGCTAAACGCTCAGGAGGAAGGGGGGTGAATCAAGGAGGGGGAATAATGGAAAGGTTAGCGTCGCACACTTGTCACCTACTGAATTATCAGTGAGCGAAGCAGAGAGGGAAAAAAGGGGGGGTGGGATTGAGAAGGGATGTAAAAAAAAGTCTTTGTGGAAAAGGATTCCATGGCAGATCGACTTGGCACCGTTGAAATAGAAGTAAAACGAGTTCTGGAAAGGAACGCAATTGAGTTGGGGTTGCGGATGTGGGGATAAATCAGGAAGAACGAGAAGCTTAGGGGGAAGGGAAAATCGGCCATCGACAAGCGAGAATATTTTCCACGTATGAAACGAGCATTTCAGGAGAGAGTGTTGAGGGACTTTTGTTCACAGTTTGGAGGGAGGATGAAAACAAGGGGGCGGAGAGTGTGCCAAGGAAGTGGCACAGGGGGGAAAGGCACTTTTCGCGAATGGCAAAATATATCATAACTTACCAAGGAAAGCGTCGACTTCATGGGAACATTCCGAAGAGAGAACAAATAGGAAAGGAGGGGGGTACCGGAAAAGTTTTCAGCAAAAGGGGTTGTCGCCTTCGGGGTCGTCAAGCTAGGTTGAGATATTGCAACGAGACGAGGAAAGATAGAGAGTTCCTCTAAAAGAATAATCGGGAGGAAGGCACACTTGGGCAAGGACATGGTTGCCACAAGCAGGCGGGGCGAGATGAGGGAATTCCAAGCATTATGCCCGTTGTCACACCGCAAGATTCTCTTAGAAAGTCAATCATACTAAGAGATGGGAGATAAACGCCCGGGGCGAAGTGGGGGGGGAGGGAGAGGGGTAGGATACAGAGAAATTCAGGGGGGAGAAGGAGTTCGCAGAGGGCACTACCATAGAAGCATCCTTAACTTGGGAAACAGCGTGCTTTTTTGGATCACTGATATAACCAGACAACGAATAAGGGGGAACAGAAGAGTAAAACGTTAAGCGGAGATGGAAAGGGGGGAAGAACGGCCAAGAAAAGTTCAACCGCGGCCGGCTTATGCGGAAAAAACAACTCCACCCCGACCTACGACCACTCGTCTAACAGGGGCGAAAAGAGTTTTAGGGGGAAATACAAGAGGGGAGGGGAGAATAAAAGCCATGACAAAAAGTCGAGAAACAAAACAAAAATGATGAAATAAGATAAGTTTAGGGTGCTTAGTGGGTAATCGGGATGTACTGATGGAGAAAAAAATCGATTGCGCCTTTTCGACGTCGCTGATGGGAGAAAGGGGTTTGTTGAGGGTTGTTGGAGAAGAAGAAGGAAAAGACGGACACAAAAGGAGGCCGGTAACAAAAGAGATGAATATTCAGGGAAGGGCCATGATCCGGCTCGCTTTTCCGATATTCAAAAGCAAAGTGTTTTGTTGGTGAAGGGGGAAAAGGGAATCAGGAGGAGAGGGACGGGGGGAAAAAGGGGAAGAGACGAAAACATGAGGAGAGGGAGGAAGACAGTACAAAAAAAGAACATGAGTCCTCAGAAAGACAACTTACTAAATTTCAAAGCTGTCATCGGCCATTGGGGGGACGGAGACATATGGAGAATAAGAGGAAAGGAGAAAGATGGGGGACGACGGCGCCTGTGGCAAAAAAAAGGTCAGGGGTCGGGGGGAAAAAAAGGGGACAGCCGATTACTAAGTTTTATTCTGATATCTTCCGGCGGCGCTCTTCATTGGCAGGGGGAAATAAAGATCAGCAAGAGGAGAAAGTAAGCATTCAAGGGTGGTAAAACCAAACCCTAAAGTCCGCCTCTTTTCCTGGGAACAGCATTTTTGACCCGAATTGGCTAGAGCGGAGAGGAAAGGGGGTGTCAAAAGGAAAGAGGAAGATGGAGGGTCACAAGGGGGAGGGGGGTAGCAAAGGACGCAGAATTATTCCATCAAAAGGGAAGTTTGTCGAACTCTGAGGAAAAGCCAGAAAGTAGGAGAAATACTTTGGGGAAAGAATCGATGAAAACAAAAGGCATCACAAGCTCGCGAAAAAGGGACTTTTCCACTGGCTTCGACTGCTGGAGACTCTGTTACGATGTAACCCTCGTTCATTGCCGAAGAAGGAGCTTTACAGAGAGCACGGGACTGGGGAAACAACGCAGAAAGCAAGGGAGTTCATCCGAAATATTGACGATTTACAGCTGCCGCGGATCGGGGTCTAAAAACGATGAGGAAAAAAAGCAGCGAGGAAAGAACGCCGCATCAAGAACATCCAGTGTCATGATCATCAGGAACAGGTCAAAGGGAGGAGAACTGCTAACGAGGGAGGGAGGGGAAAAAACAAACCGACCGAGGGAAAGACGTCGTCGGGGGTGCCGCTTTGTCATACTTCAAACGATCAACTGCTTCAAAGGAAAGGGTACCAGAGAGAGAAAAAGTGGGAATAGAAGGGAAAGGTAGAGCCCTATTTTGTTACGCATACGAATCGTGGAAGCCTGGTCAGCAGTCGTAAACTAACGAGTCTAAAGCAAGAGAAATGGGACGCACTCAAAAAGGGGTTTGAGGGTTGGGCGGAGGAGCCGGAGGGGATATTGACATGCTCGGCCACGGAAATACCCATAGTCTCTGTTTTCGCCTTCACGGACAAGCAGCAAACAAGGGGGCCAATGGACTAAAGGCTCGTTAAAAAAGGTGCAATGAGAAAAAAAAAATGGCTTAGACGAAGGAGGAGTAGGGTACTCGCCTCCCACTCGGAAAAAGTTCCCTACCCGCGCACCATCCAACATTGGGGAGAAAGGAAACGGAGAAAAGAGGGGGCGGGCTTCAAGGGTGAATGAAGAAGACAAAGGGAGGGAAAAAAAAAAATCCATTCTACCAGGAAAAGAAACAACACGAAAATATAGCTAGGAAGCGTATTTCAGACATCTCTCGGCCCAAATTTCCACAAGGCTATCAGCCTAACGAAAAAAAGAGAATCGAGAGAAAAAGGTCGAGAAAAAAAATATTCCAAGGGAAAAAAGCGGAAAAATATCTCGGCTTTGCGCAACGCAAAATCTTAGTTTACAAGTTGTCGAGGATTTTGCCTACACTGAACGGTCAGAAAACGAGGAGGAGAAAGGGAGATACGGGAAAAGAGCGGTGGGGAGCCGCAAGAACCGTGAACCCATCACCCTTCGCAGGCTCCCGTGGTTCTTGCAGAAATCTTTACGAGAGGCGTGCAAGAAAAACACGTGGGACAAATAGAACGGAAAAAAAGAGGTGTCAACCATACTAAATAAGCCGCTTTCCTAAAACGCACGTGCTCGAAAAAAAGAAAAGTTAGTGGGAGAGAGGCTAACACAGCATCGAAAAAGACCAAGCCTCAAAAGAAGCTCGGCGAGACTGCCCACATACATACGTCACGTCCGACCGGAATGGAGCGAAATCGCAAGGTAGATGGCCGCAAAAAGAGCAGTTCAAATTGAGGGACTAACAACGATGGGTATTCGAAAATGCGGGCCTAATGTGGGAGCTCAACAACCTAGCGCTAGGAAAGAAAAAGGTAAAACAAGGGGGCCTGAGACATTGGGGTGCCTGGACGCAGGGACATAATCGAATCGAGGTCGCGTGTAACACCCCAATCAAGTAAAAAAAAAAAAAGGGAACAAAGGGGGAAAGTAAGGGGGACAAGAATTCAATGAAAGTTTCCAAACGATCTAGTGACCGCAATCCAGTGACATCAAGGTTCCTCCTTAAGTTGAAAAAAAGCTGAAGAAAAAAGGAAGACGCCAACATAAGATCTTGGGAAAGGGGGCGCGCGGTCAGGGGCCTGTCCATCGTTTGTAAAGCCGTTTAAAAATGAGGCCCGAATTCAAGGTGGAGTCACCAGCATGGAAAAAAGTAGTGTGATCGCAGGAGGGAAATCGAGAGAACAGGGAGGAGGGGTAAAGGAGATTTAACGCCATGGGCGATCATATTTTTGCAGGTAAAAAGGGAAAGCGCCGCGACTGGTTAGAACGCTGTGATCCCGAACGGACAAGGAAGAGAGAAGGGAACATCAAGGGATGCGTCTTAAGGAAGTTGAAAGTACGGCGGAAACGGTGTAAGGGGATTTGAGTCACACTGATGAGAGCATTGGAACTTGGATAAGGGACAAGGGGGGGGGAAAATCACCGGCATGAACGAGGGGACTGGGGATTGGTCTTAAAAAGTTTACCACGCGGGCTCCATATAGGGGAGATTGTAGGGCGGCGGCGGCCAAGGAGAGGGATTAAAGGGGGGGAAAACTGTTTGTGAGGGGACTAGAATCGGGGGACAAGAGAAATTCGCCAGCAAGGACTACGAAAAAACTAGTGGGAGGGAGGGGAAAAAAAAACGCAAACGGAGAGCAACACAAACAGATGGATAGAACCCACTAAAGAACTTTGGCGCCAGTACGCTACGGACGAAAAGAGGAGGGTCTTTGATGGAGGAGCCGTGAGGGGAAACTCTGGTGTCCGAGGGCCAGTGAACCTCGACCGTATCAACGAACCAAAAAGGAAGGGTGATGTGTGGATAAAAGCTGAGGCCCAGAGAGGAAAGAGAATGAAGTAGGGGAAACGTTGAGGCAAAACGGGGTGGAAAACACGGGGACTTTCCACCGCTTTTCCGCTTCTGGGGGGACAACAACCGGCTCCCAAAGACAGCGAAGGGGTTGGAAAGGGTGGGAAAAAGGGGGGGTTGGAGATGACACAGCCACCGCGGAGATCGAAAATATTCCGTTGTTTAGAAGCACTGTTTACACAGGGAAGGAGGGGAAAAGTGAGGGAAAGAAAGGTGAGTTGACAAAATCTACTCACTAGGTTGCACAAGGTCAACAAAGTGCTAAAATTTTCTCGACGGTGATGAATAATTCGTCATATTGGATGTACTCTGGGGCGGGGAAGAGCAGGAAAAAGGGAGGGGGGAAAAAATAAGAGGAAAAGGAGCGGGCGACGGGTTCTTTGGAGGGGGCTACGGGTTTTGGATAGGAAAAGCGGGTGATCAACCGGAAGAACAACCATCGGGGCAATTACTCCGGCCGTATATGGGACGTCGGAAAAGAGGAGAAGGAGAGTCGGGAAGGATTCGACATGGGAAAAAGACTGTTTTTGAGGGAGAAGGGAGAGGGGAAGGGGATAAGAGACGTTAGAAAGGGTGACCAAGGACGATGCTTCCGTGAAAATTGAACGACAATTCTTTAACAAAGCGGGTTTCTAGCATGGCATAGGAGAGGGATGAAGGAGAACAAAAAAGAAAAACACGAGGCGGTCACCATATTGGTTGTGCATAGGGGAAGACGTAATTCGGGATAGGCAATTCACTTCTGGACAAAAGCATATCGCAAGACCTACGAGCGCGAGAGGTACGGATTCCCAGGTGGAATATGACGGTGAAAAGAAACTGTGGAAAAATTTTTAGGGAAAAGGCCAACTCAAAAAGAAAAGAGTACGCTCAGGCGACGTGGAAATAAACAGTTCGGTTTATACGAAAGATTTACAACGAAAACGGGGGGAGAATGGAAAGAAAAAGGGATCGATGATAAAAGAAGGACTGAAAGGGATTCAAATGAGAGGAGGGGGAAATTCCCCATGCGGTTGAAAAACGGGTCAAAAACATGGTTTAGAATAGTGAAGACAGGGGGGCTGAAGACAGGGGGGAAAGAGGGGGGGAAGGAAAAGGGAAGGGGAAAGGAAAAGAGAATGGAGGGGGGGGGGAAAGGGGGAAGTTGGTGGGGATCCAGCCGGCAAGAATGTCTTCGCATTAGAATACCTCGGCACAGCAAGAAACATCAAGGATTCGAAGGAAAAGGGAGTTCGCAGAAAGGGGGGGGGAGGAATGGGGGTGAAACAGTTTTAATGAGAGAAAATAGCAAATGCTGGAGAGACTGTACGTGCAAGGTTAGAAGTGCCTCACTAATGAAACCCATTTCCATTAAGTCCTTGAGAGGGTGCGAAGCACGAAGATCATAAAGGAAAACGAAAAGAACGTGACGGGGGAACAGTCATCGATCGTAGAAGACAAGGTGAAAGCAGACAAAAGCTGGGTCCTCGGAACATTTGGAGAACGGACCTAAACCGGAGGGAGGAACTGTACGAAAGAGGGGGGTCAATACAAGAAGGGCGACCCTTCCGACGATTATCAGACAATGAATAAACTTTGATTCCTTTTTGTGGCGAATTGGGGCCAAAAAATACGGCGGGTCTAAATAAGGTAGGGGGAAGAAGGAAGGGAAAAAGGAGAAAGTGGGTCACAGAGGAAAAGGGGAAGATTCAAGGAGGGAAGAAAGAATGATAATCAGACTAATCGCCAAATCCCGTGGTTTTGTCTAATTCATTCGCGGTCGCCCAAACGTCGGGAAAGAGGGGAAGAAGAAAACGTTGGAAAAAAAAAAAAAACAGCTTATTTTTTGCTAGATCGGAAGGAAAAGAGACACGAAGATGATTGCCAAGAAGCATACGTATCGGATTGCAAGGGCGGCCGTTCAGGGCAGCCGATTAAAGGGGAGTCGGGCCAAAAAAAAACACTTAAAAAAAAAAAAAAAAAAAAAACAAAAAATGAAAGAGGAAATGCGAAAAGCGGGGGAGGGGGGTAGTCACCTTAAGAGGTACTCAAAGAGTAAAAAAAAAAAAAAAAAAAAAAGAAAGAAAAAAAAAAAATCTCGATCAAAAAAAAAAAAGAGGGGAGAAGAGGGGTGATATGGCTTTGTAGTGGGGGAGAGTATTTACTGATGCACTAAAAAAAAAACGAATAAGGTACGATTTTCGACATTCCAATGGTGCGCTTTTTTGTGTGTTGTTTCTGCCAACCGGGGAACCTTTCAGAAAAAAAGAGGGTCTAGTGCAGGGGGGAACAGGGTGAACATAAATCCCGAGAAAAGGAGGCTTGGGCCTTTCTGCTTTGTATCTCCTCGGAGAACAAAGGGAGGGTGGGGGGGGTTGGTCAAAGTTTCCTTCAGGATGAGGGTTGTCCGAAGGGTGAGGAGGAAGAGACGCCGAGGATGAAGACCGACATAGAAAAGAAAACGGCGAATAACTACACTATTCGCTTTGAAACATTAGGAAAGGTCACGCCATTTCGGGGGGACAGGTGACAGGGAAAGATGCTCAAATAAGAGGAAGAACGAAGGAAAAAGGCAAAAACATGGGGGGCAAATGTCGAACAAAGAAGAAGAAAGGATTATATTTCTTCGGAAAATACCTTCCTTCTCTAACCAGTGTCGAGAAATAGAAGAAAAATAGTAGGGAAAAGACCGATACCAGGGGGCGGGAAAAAGAAAAACGACCATGTCCGAGGGAAAAATCGTCCTCTATGGGTCCTTTCCCGGCTGCGCTTTCTCAGGGGATGGGGGGCCAAGGAAAGTCGACAAGGGAGGGGGAGGTGTCAAGGGGGGGATAGAAAGGAATAACTTAGCGGAAGGGACCAAAATACATGAATGTAGCGCTCTAAATCTCAACGAGGTCTCGGTATTCATCTCCGAAACTGGGAAAAAAAAGTGAATAAAAACAAATCGGAGAGAAAAAAGGCCGGAAAGGGAGGAGCAAACGGAATCTTCTGCTCGGGTAAGATGGCCTTCTTTAATGCCTAAAAAATGACAGCGTCAAGCGGATCACCCCAAGAAAGGGCAAAAAAGAAGGAGGACATGACCAAAAGGTTGGTTGCAGATTTAAAAAACGTCGTGAGCGGAGCTTTATCTGACGCCAACAAGGAGGGACCGAAAGAAATGGTCGGGACAATAAATATCGCAGCAAACAACGGGGGGGGGCCTCTTATTGGTATGAGATAAATACTTTCCGTCATGTCATGCAAGGCTACGAGTATTGACTAAACGAAAGAAACTCGAAAAAAGGGAAAAAACGAAACGGAAGAGCGTTACGCTTCCTGAACGCGATCATTCAAATTGACGTAAAGAGGCCGGAACTGAAAAAAAGTGAATAAGGAGGACGCGCACGAGGTGAAAAGAGGGCCTGGGAAGAAGGGGGTGGGATCCAAATAGTACGCTTCGGCAACCCGGGGGGTTAGAAAAAAGAGGGGTTGACAAAAATTTGGGGGTTTGTGCTACAAAGAATCGGCCGCTCAAGCCGCCTTCACGCCATGCTGAATACCGAAGAAGAGGGCAAAGGTTTAGAAGAAAAGGGAGAAGGCGAGGCGCCACTGAGAAGATAGACTGTTCTCAACAACCTGAGAAGATGATAGAAAAAGGACTTAGGCACTTACGGGAACCGAAACTCTAAATGGACACTGAAAGGGAGAAAAATCGCAACAACAGGAGAATGATACTGAGCCAAGGGAGGAGAACTTTGGTTCCGTAGGCGTGCACTAGATAAAAGTCAAAGGTCCGGGCCAAAACACAGATCTCTGCTAGAAGCAGTTTGAAAAAGAAAGATCTCTGACTGGCCAGCAAGGGGGGGGTTCCACAGTACGTAAAGGAAAGGGAAAACGAGCTGAAAGATGAAGAAACCGTCGCACAACCGGACCAATCTGACCCGAGATATCTCTGTCGAAAAAAACGCAAAAAAATAGGAGTGGAACACGAAAAAAGGGGCGAAGGGGGAAGGGTGGGCAAAGGGGAAAGTGCAACAAGAAACTGTCAGTCTTTCAAGGGGGCAGTTGACGCTCCACACCAATTGGGCACCAACACTTAAAACCATTCGCTTGTGGATGGCGCCGGTGGAATGGAAAGGAATCGGAACGAAGGAGCGAACAGGGGTGGAAACCATTCCCTCCTCCATTCTCAGTTTTCACTACTAGATAGACGAGGAAGAACAAGGGGTATAAAAAATAAATGGGAAATTTTGGGAGGCTAAGAACTTCCATGCGAGTCTTCCAACAGCCAGGCGCTCCCCGACCGACAGACTTCTCAAGAAATCAAAAAATAGAAAAAGTCTAAGGAAAGGGAAGGAAAAGCAATTTCGAAAGGGTTACAAACCGTCTTGCTCTCCGAAAGTCTAGGGAGGGCTGAAAAGAGGGGAGATTGGGAAGATAAAACCTAAGGAGAGAAAAATAAGGAAAAAAGGGGGTTGCAACGACAGTGACCGAACAGAAAATCGAACGACTGTGCGCAAACGGTGGGAAAAAAAGCATGGTAAACAGAAAAAAGCAGGGGAGGGTTAGCCACGAATGACAGGTCCAAATGCATATCATATGGCCAAACAAGTACATCAGTGGTGAAGCGAAGGGTACAAGGGGAATGAAGAAGAAAGCAGAAGGGGAGTTTCACTGAGCAGGGCGATTTCCTTCCGGACAGACGTTACGAAGCGGAAAGAAGAAGTGAGCCGGATGGGGAAAAAAGATAGGTGGATTCACGGGCTTTAAACTTGGTGAAACCATGCAGTTAACTCATTCACAACCACAGAGGAGGAAAGAAAGGGGGTTTAACGGAAGGGGAGAGCAAAAGGGGACCCTGGGACAACGAATCGGGCAGTCGAAATGAGCTTTCCAAAACGCTGTCTGAACAGAAGGAAAGGGGAGGGGACGAGAAGGGGGAAAATCAAAGGAATATGATATAGAAGATGGTGAAAAGCGGGCGGAAGGGTTGGAGGGGGGGTTCAACTGAAGATCTCGGGGGAAAAGGGGGGGAGAAGTTCCCAGGGGAAAAGACACTTCAATAAAGTTGAGTAAGGTTTCGTTTAACTGGTAAAAGACTGTCAGAAATCGATGAGAAAATTTACTTGCAAGGGAGGGGAGGGGCCAAAGGAAGGGGACGGGGGGGTTGAAAGGTGGGTCTGTGAAGTCTCTTCATGAGCAATATCACTTCCATCCAGCAAATGAACGGTTCGGCTAAAGAAGAAGAAGAGTGTGCACGGAAAAAGGATTGAGAAACGAATTGCGTTGCAGGGAAAGGAGAGACTAAAGAGTATGTTGGTGGGGATGCTTCTGGTACCAGACCACTAAGGGGAGAAGATGGGCCGAAGGCAGGGTGAAAAGCCTAAGGACCAACTGAAAAATTGGGGGTTTTTGGAGATAACGCTTGATTCACCGCCGCAAGTGCAATTGGGGGGGAGAAGCGCGAGAATGGGTGGACCCAGGGGGGGACATTGCAAAAAAAGGTTCGGGTCATGCTTGATTCAAGGGCTCCAGTCAGCTAATTGTGGATTGTTGGGGTGTAAAAAGGGGGGAGGGGAGTAGAGAACACCTGGAAAAAGAGGGTAGTAGAAGGTGTGGGCGAAGTCACAGTTCTGGAAAGTTGAGGAGACACTTTCGGGAAAGCTATTTTGACGGTGAAAAAAAAGTTCGAGTGCAGAGGGGAGGGTTTTACGCTACGGTGGGAGACACTTATCGAGTTCGAATAGGAGAGTTTGGTAGGTGGACTCGTTGAAGTATAGGAGATTTTCTTTGCACTAACGTCCACTACAAAAAGGGGAGGGGGGGCGCGACAAGAGGGGGGGGGGGATCAGCGGGGATGACAAACAGGGAGACAAAATCATGTCTCATTAACACCAGTTGTCTGATGGTGAAACGTCAGTAAACGAGGTGACTTTTAGAAGGGCCGGTGGCCGTAAAAGGACGCGAAGTTGAAAGAAAAAAGGGGGGGGAGGAAAAGGGAAGGGGGGAGGCAGTTATCAGTGAAACGGAGCGGAGAGGCTGGGGAGCGACCGACGACCTTCGGGAATCACATGTGCTGCCGATCATTTCAAGCGGCCGGCTTCGAGGGACAGGAGGAAGGACCAAACTAAAAAAAAAAAAAGAGGAGTTAAAAATAGGTGGGTTAAATCGTGTAGAGATGGAAAAGGGGCTACCCCTTCTTCCAAAGGCATAAGTCAGTACTCTCAACGAGTAAAGAAGGAAATGGGCAAAGAATGAAGGGGAATCAGAAGGACATTTAAAGGGGGGGTAAAGGGTCTAGGGCAAAAAGACATGCGTAACCGCTAACTTTGGAGGGGGACAGGCAGGAGGGGGAGTCGGGGTGAAGGAAGAAAAGAGTGAATTCGCAGAATGTGAAATTAGAAAGATCGATGACTCCTCACGGGGAAAAAGGTGTTTGATCAGGATTGCCACGCGTTGGAAGGGACTCCAATGGTTGAAGAAGGGAACGACCGAGGGAAACCAGGAATAGAGGAACTTAAAGGCATGAGCCAATGGTTGCTCTGCTTGGTGGATCATCCTTCTATGAAACGAAAGGTGTCTCACTAAGACGGACATAGGAACCGCAGAAAAGATTGGCAAAAGGGAATGAGAAGAAGAGGGGAGCGAAGGGGGGGAAAGGGGGGTTTCGTTTCGAGGCGATTAATCATGGGAAAGGCCTGAAGGCTTCGCTTGCACGAAGAATTCCCTGGGAGAGGTATTGTCACGTTCAATGTCAGGGAGGAGGGGGGGGGAAACGCAGAAAGGAGAGAAAGGGGGGAAAGAAAAGAGTGGAAAAGGGGAATTTCACCAGTCAGAGTGAGAGATCATGCGGGAAATGCGGTACCAAGGGATGAAACATCTTTTGTTGCGAACCATTCTTTTGGCGACAAGAACGAGGAAAGAAAGGCGATGTCGAAGCGTGAGGGATAAATGGGCAGGAAAAAGGAAAAACGAATATCGACCACAGGACGGAACGATGATCTCAAAAGTTGAATAAGAAGATTCAAATGGGGGGAACAAAATGTTTTCCACAATGTCAAGACGATTATTTTCGGGATTGACTATTAGGTGAAAGGGGTCCGGGGAACAGGGTAAGAAGAAAGACGATAGAAAAAGGAGAGGGAGGGGAATAAGATGCTGGAAAGGCGGGAAGGGGAGTTCGATGGGGGATGCTATCGAGCGATGCTTAGACTCTCTTCCACATCGAAGTACAAAAAAAAATTGGCTTGGGGGAAAAGGGGAAGAGAGCGGAGTAGAAAAAAAGAAAAGAAAACGAAGAGGAAGAGATGTAATAGTCTAGGGGGGGAAAGGTGAGCTGCTCTCCTTTTATCACCGGCTGGAAGCCAACACTCCAATCCGCTAACAAATAGCCCTCGTAGAAAGGAAAAAAGTATGGGTCGCTGGTGGAGGAAAAAGATAAATAAAGGGGGGTAAAGATCAAAGAAAAGACAATCTGAGAAGAAAAAAACTGATGAAAAGGATAGATTTTTGCTGATGGAGATGTGGTTACCTCCGTTTATTGACTTATCAAAACGAATACTTTCGCCAAGGGGGTTTTAGAAGATTTTCGATGATTGTAGAGGGGGGGTGGTGGGAGTGGTGGGGGGGCAAGGCCTTTAATCAGCTGAAAATGAAGAGTCCAGTCCACCTTCCCAGCAGCCTATTAACTTATGAGTCTTGGAACAGAAAGGAGTGACGGCTGAGTGTGAGGAGCCGATCCTGAAAGAGGTGAAAAAGAAAAGAAGGTGTTGGGTGGGTTAGGGGAAAAAAAAGGAGGACGATGTTACCGTATTTGCATCGCGGGAACGCTCTGCCGCAGATATGTCCTGCAAATATCGACCACTGGGGAAACAAGTGAGGAGATAGGAGGGGGACATGAAGATTCACGCAAATTGAGGGGATATGAATGGGGGGAACCGCGTCCATCATCTCTAGAACCTCATTCAACCCTTCTAAGTGGAAAAAACCCGGGAGAAAAAAGAATAAAGGAGTAGGAGAGGCATGAGATAATCGTCAAGAAGGGGGGTAATCCATTACGTTGTAAAGATATCTCATAGTGCCATCAGGTCATGAAAAACCCGTCTTTCTTAACACCTACTGTTCTAGAGGGAACAAAAGGGTCAATACTTTGGGAAAACAGCATGTAAAAAGGGGGATGGATCGCGATGAAAGGGAAAGCCTGACGACTTTGGAGGGTTGGACAGATGATATGGTCTGAGTTCGAGTACCTTGAAGGCCATAAAGGAAGGTCATGCGTTAGACAGTAAGACCAGCACAACTTCTGCTGCGCTCATTTGGATTACATCGCCTCTACTTTAAACCGGAAAATCACGTCGCTAAAATCGAACCTGTGGAAATGCGGCATCAAGGAGGGAAGATCGCTAGGGAAGAGTGGGCAGAACGAGAAAAAAGAAATGCGGCAAGAAGCCGGACAAAAACAACAAGAGAAATTTCTTGTCCTGAGCGCCTCAAGAGGGGTGTGTAAACTGAAAGATGGGAACGGGAGGGACCAGCTGTCGGAACAAGAGAGCCACCAGAGAAAAGCCGAAAAGGAGTGCGGCAATACCAGAAAACCTTTTTCTCCCCCTTTTTATTCGCCAGGAGGAGGGACGACAAGGGGACGGCAAGAACTAAAGAGGGACGGAGTAAAAAAAGAAAATGCAAAACGTCGAAGCGTTGAACTTTTCTGCTCAGAGGGGCAGACATCTTCAAAAAAAAATAAAAAAGAATGCTACCGAAGAGGAAAAAAGGGGAAGGGAAGAAGGAAGGGACGGCAGGGGGGGCGCATCCTTTTTGGCAGTTTTAACTATCCTATTAACCGGTCGGAGGACCGATTCAGTAACACCACTAGGGGGGGGAAGCAATCGGGGGTGGGAGGTCATGCGAGCGACGAAGGATGAAGCAAGCTGCAAGCATCCTCTCTAGTCCGGGACTCCGTCTTTTCGTCAAGGGCGAGCTCAGAGAAGGGGAAAAAGGAGCAGGGGGATCGAGTTGAGAAAAAAGGAAAAGATGCTAATAAGTTCTTCGAATCGTAGAGAGGGTACGGAAGGCCAAGAAACTGTGGACTCTCAACCATCAGGAGGACGGTCTCCAAGAGGGCTGTCGGTGCAAAGGGGAAATGCCGAAAAAAAAAGGGGACTAAAAAGCAAATCACAGGTCCTCGACAAGAGACATAACTATTTGGCGTATGTACAAAGTCCCTCCTTATGAGAACGAGGACCAAAGTCGATCAAAGAGGAGAGAAAAGAGAGGGAATCGTAAGAACACAGGTTGAGTCCAACGGGAGAAGGAAAAAAACACGCAAGTATCCTCTGCGTGCAGCAACTAAAAGTCAGGATGTCAAGTGTCATGCACTGAAGAAACTGTGCAAGTGGAAACAACGGCTAAGAGGGTTGCGAGCTTGTAAGGGGGGGAGTGGAAATAGGGGAAACAAGAAACAGGTGCCAAACCCTTAAACTGAAGGGTCTGCACGGTTGTTTTGCAAGAAAAGCAGATCCAAACAATAACAAAAGTGGGGTAAAAAACCAGTCGAGGGGAGAAAGGCGACCAGAAAAGGGAAAAAACAGCTATCGAAAGGAAGGGGCCGCACCCGTTGGACTAAAAAAAAAAGTGCATTTGGTCGTCTCGGCTCAAAAAACTTTGAGCCGGAAAAAAAAATCCCGAAGAAAAAAAGAAACAAGATCCTAAAAGACAAAAAAAATAAATCAAAATAATAGTCCCAACATCCACGGTCACAGCAGTCAATGTGAGTTTGGGGTAAAATCAGGAAGAGGGGACGTGAAAAGAGATGAAGGAAAAACTAATTTGGGGCGGAAACCGCTGGAGCGTCTGGATCTCAACCAGAGCGCTAGGAAAACACAATCATGGAAAAAAGGGGGTCCTCAAGAAAGGGGGGAAGATCCGAAGAAAAGAAGAATAGCCTGGAACTAGCGAAGGGGCGGTCCACCAATGTACCAGAACACCATTAATTGATGCCCGCATGCACGGGCCAAAGGTCGATCTAAAGCGTGGGAGGAAAAGAATCCACTGCAATCAGAAAAAAAGTACTCAATATGAAGAAAGCCACTCCTAACGGATGGGAAAGGGACTCGCGAAGGACTTGAAACCGTCCTTACGGTTACGGAAAAGGGATAAGTCCGCCGGGGGAAAGAGGAGGTGGATGGAAAAAAAAAGGGAAATTTGAAAAGGGAAAAAGGGGCGGGTCCG
>Ga0179591_1334691_pt1 | contig 27502 bp, 33 predicted proteins | sample CZOMad2_1_08_16f_FD_182891 | JGI IMG/M metagenome (GOLD analysis project Ga0179591, IMG submission 182891) | Vadose zone soil fungal communities from Angelo Coast Range Reserve, California, USA - CZOMad2_1_08_16fungal (PacBio error correction) | ecosystem: Environmental > Terrestrial > Soil >...
AGGCAACAAGCCTTTCATCTTGATAAAAGGTTGGATGGTTAATATAACAATATGGTAAAGAACGAGTAAGAGGTCATCTGAGAGGGGGCGAAATAGAGGGAGATATTCGCCCATTAGTAGGTTCTTACCGGGAAAAACACACTATCTCCGAGTAGCATAATCACCTGTCCTAAGGAATGCTCTTCAATGGGGGGGGGGGGGGCGAGAGGTTACTCTGACTTCCTGTACTAAGAGTTCGACTCAACCCTCAAAAGTACCGAAGGACTGAACCGGCATGACTAATCGCTCCATGATCGGTGCTAAAGACACCCGAAATTTCGTAAAAGGTTCCTCCCTTTAAATGGGGTCTACCATGGTCGAAGGGGGGTAATGTAGTCTCTGAAGAACCCCGCGCCTGATTTAGAAGACCGGTGTCTCTAGGGGAAACTCAGGTCGGCAAAAACTTCCCCAGACTAAGGGCGGGAAATGGAGAATCTTCCATATCTTAGAAGTGCAAAAAACCGTGAGGAGTATCCATCAACAGAAGAAAACACGGTGGATGGACGGCTGGCAATGGAAAAGGCGATAGGACCGTCAGGGTGAACATCAGAGGTGGTCGCTAGAGTATGGAAATATAAACCATGAAAGGGGTAAAACCGTAACATCAAAGAAATGGAATTTCCAGATGTCTCAATGACCGGAACTAGGAGTAGGAGGGGATGTCAATCTAAATCAATTGTAGTGCCTAGAAGGAAGGTAGAATCATCTTCTTACAGGTACACTTTACAGAACTACTCTCTGGTACAGAGGGGTTAAGGGAAAACAGATAAGCTCTCCCATAGGGGGGAAAGTAAAACCTCAGGTTCAAATCTGCTCATTTCGTCGGGGTGGGAAAAGAACTTAGGAAACGGGTATTAGCTTGGCCGTCTGAGGGAGTGGTACATACAAACACGTTAAAAGAACTAATATATAGGGAAAAATTCCACAACATAAGGCACTGAAAAGAGGGAAATAGAAACGACCCAGCGCCGTTTTTGCCCCACGCCTTATAGGAGTTCTGCTGAGCATACTCAGAAAAAAAAGAAGGATTGGCGGGGAAGAAAGGGCCGGGCAGTTCGTCATCACAAAGAGGGGAAGAGATCTTACCAAAATCCTCAAAAGGGTGTCGGAGGTGGGCAAATCATTTGCATGGAAAGAAACCTCGCAGAAAACACGCGCCTACGGGGGGAACATTCCCCTTTCCGGGACAGGACATCTAGTCTCTAAAGTAAATCGGGACAACGACAAGGAGTCGTCCGAGATAAAGAAAAAGGGGTACCCGACCTCCCATGCGTATATCGTCCATAGAAAACAGGGCGTAAAAAAAAAAGACAATATCGCGGAAAACCGATCGTTACGGGGGGTGGGGACATGGGAAAACCGTTGGGTACCACCATCGGTCTTACACAAAAAGGGGCCCAAAATTTGGCACGAGGCCATTATTTAGAAAAGACCTCTAAGATCAACAAACAACTGATTAAGAAATATAGATTCTGGGTAGGAAGTCTGGGTCATATAGAAGGAAAAACAAGGGAGGGGGAGGGAAAATGGTTTTCCCAAACGGGGGTTTCAAAGAACTGCAGCTGTTAATTCTCATTATATGGTTTACTACGGCTTGCACGGGCGAGGAAAAATGGCCCTTTAGAACGGGCTGAACGACTCGAGCGGGGAACTTTGTTCGCTGGAAGGGAAGGCAAGACTAGTAATGAGTGTGACCGCTTCAAACGGGGGGACGAGGTCTAAATCCAGGGAGGTCTCTAATTTTACAGAATTCCGCCGAGGGGGAAAATAGCCCCCGAGAAGAAAATGAGGGGAAAAATGTGTTAAGAGAGGAAAAAAATTGGGACTTTTTGGGGGCGAGGTGCGGCCGTCTTCCGGCAATCCGTTGGGAAAAATTGCGCGCGCTCCGCCGAGAGGGGGAGAGTCAAGAAGGGATAAGAGAAAATAGGAGACTTGTTTGAAAATTTGAGCCAACCATGATGTGGGATTGGGGTTCCTTCGCCAGGAAAACCAAGAGGGATGGGAAACTTTCCGCGGAGGGGTAAGGGGGAAAACTCAGAAAGCCAAAGCTCATAGGAATAAACACCGCGGGCATAAAAAGGAAAAAAAGGTCACCATCCGAGGGGGAGGGTACAACAGGGACAGTCAGATTCTCGGGGGAGTGAAGATGGACTCTTATGAAGCATCGATGTCCGTAAGTACTGGTCACGCGGACTCTGCGCCGGTAGAAACGACTTTAACGCCTGATCTCTGGCACCTACATCTTATTTTTTCGTGATCACATCCGAACGGAAAAGGATGGGGGTTGAATGTAGGTACCCCATAACGGTTTCGGAAATAAAGACTCTATGCAGATAAAGACCTCCGGGAAACCTTGAGGGCCGACTTTTAAATGAGCCGTTCCCATCCCTATGGGGATTCAGGGTAAAAGGGGCATCCATACCGAACGGGGCAACTTCTATAAGAGATGGCTCGGGACTCAAATTTAAGCTTGAAGAGATGGGGGTGCGGGAAAGGAGCGGGGCGGGAGGAGAAACCCCGAACCGCATGAGCGTGGGTGTCTCATGAACCCTGCTAAGTGGTTAAAAAAACCTTGTCCTTCGTCATAGTTAATGGGAAAGGGTTCAGAAGTATAAGGGAGATTCGTACGTACTAAAACTCGCGGACTGGGGGAGGCTTATTTGTTTGCTCATGCCCGATTTTCTAAAGGTATACTAAATGGGGTTCCGCGCCCGGGGCACCTATCATTAACGTTCCAGTACGGGTAAAGGCGAGAAAAATCTGTGGGTTTGGAACTTTTTAAATCCAGAGGTCCTTTCCTAAATACGAGGGCTATTGTCGGTCGAAAAAGAGCCTCGAAGATCTAAAACTCTCACCAGATTTGGATCTAAAATGGCCCAAGGGTTCAACCGGGCTGGCGCCGTAGAAGGTTGTAACTAAAAAAAAGGGGGTTCCCTGTACACCTTTGGAGACGTGAGATGCAGTCGATTCAAGGCCAGAGACGTGGGGGGGGGGGTCGGAAAACCGACAACACTCTAATCGGCCAAGAAAAGATGTAAAAGGGGGAGGGTTCTCTTCGCCATACATAATGACAATCTCAAATGCGGGAAAAGGAGTGGGTGAGCTTCCGAGGACCATTTGCAAAACCAAACCTGGGGGGCGAAACCCATACAGGGTCCTTCCTTTGACTCAAGAAAGATAGTTACTAAATGTAAAGCATAACTCGAACGAAAGGGTTTAAACAGATGGACGCGAAAGGAAGAGCACAAGCGAGTCGCCAAAAATGAAAATGCTGCGACAGGATGTTGACTTATGGAGGTTGTCGTCGAATCGGAAAAGGGAGGGGGGGAGGGACCTTCTTAGGGAGATACCGAGGTGTACAGTAGGCCGGGGGGGCAAATAATGCGCTGCCTCGTTGCGAAAACTCGGAGGCCTCGTTTGTGGAAGAGGGGGGGAAATTGCGGACCGGTGAACAGGACGTGAGCGCAGCCAAAGGGGCTGACGTTCCATCGACGCGGCAGGAAGCCACGAAGCCCGGCAATATGGGGGAAAAAAGGCTCTGGTATTAGGAAAGGAAACTTTGAGCCCAGCATAGCGTGGACCTGAAAAGGGGACTCTTTTTAGTTAGAGGGGAAAATCGGCGGGCTCGGAAAACGTTTCACTCTGATCTGCGGTTGAGAATAAAATTCTGGCTGCGGACGGAGAAACCGTCCGGACGAGCTGGGGATTAAGCGGAAAAGGGTACACCCTAGTCTGGTCCTGAGGTGGGGTTCCGGGCATTCAGACATTCGTGTACTGGGGGGAGAAGTGCAGGGGGGGGGAGAAGTCACACCTGGTAAAAATTTATACAGTCTTATAGCGCGGATGAAGGGAAGAAAATCTGGCAGCAGTTCAGTGCCACGACGCACGACAAACCAAAAAGGGAGTAACTGAAAGGGGGGAGTAAGCCGGGTGCATGCCAGCATTCCTTTAGGGTTCCCAGGTGGGCCTGACAGAAGAAAAGAAAAGTTCTTACGTGAACCGCCCGGCTGGAAGGAGAAAAGAAGTCCCGCCACGTTTAGAAGGGGAGTTCGAGCTCAAGGAGCGATACATTGACGGCGGTCGGCGAACGATGGGGGAAGAACGGGATGGGAAGGGCCGATTCAAGCAGAGGAAACTCACACCAACCTGAGGGGGGGAAGGAGAAAGGACTTCCAAAAAAGGGAAAGGAATGATGACACCACTAGTAGAGGAATTTGTTTACACCGGCCTTGGGGAATCGTCTCTAAAGAAAACGACACTTCGCGGCGCTGAAAAAGAAAAGGGGGGGTCCTCGGGGAAACAGGGCCTCTGTTCTCTGAGCCCCCGGGCAGCGAACAGTGGAAAGGAAAGGGACATACCGGGAAAAAGACTCTGATGATGGGAAAAAGACGCCCAGGACGACGTCCTCGGGGGCGTCTGTCTTTAAACACGGCCCGTACTTGGCGGGGATTGGGGGGAGAGGGGAACAGTCAAGGGAAAGCCCACGCGTCGATCAGTCTAATAGATAACCAAGTACTTGCAGCCCACAAATTCGAACAGGTAAACTAAGTTTCAGGGTTTGCACGAAAACAATGAGAAAGGTGACATCGTTCATGGCCAAAGTCCAGGCTGGACTAATCTGACATTTGCTGGGAAGGAAAGCCAGCATCCGAAGCCGGGCATGGAAGAAACGGGCCCAAAGGCCTGTTTCCATCCTACAAAGATTTACATCCAGTGTCAACGATCTGCCTATCACTAAAGAGAAAAGGAAAAGATGTAAACGCTGGGAGTCACACAAAAAAAAAAAGGCTGTACGGGAAAGACCCGGACCTTTACGGGGCGTCTCTAGCGGTTGATACGGGGAGAAATCCATTTGGTGGGGGAAAAAAAGGCGGCGCTAACCGGAGTTCCAGAACCCATGGAAAGACAAAATGGGGTAGCAATTTCATGTGGGGGGGGGAAGAGTTGAGGGGGAAAAGCTGCCTGCATCGCTTCACGCTCCTGCTGGTCAAAAAGACGTACTCCCAAATAAAAAGGGACATACCTACAACGGGATGAGGAAAAAAAAAAGACCGTAGACCAGAGGAGGGGGAACCCCTTTGTTGTGCACTGATGGAGGGGGGGATCCTGGTTGCTCCAAATAATCATAAAATGCGGCGGCGGCTCTGAAAACTCTGACAAGGTAACTCATGGCACGGCAAGCGGAAAGTCGTAAGGGATACAAAATTGGAATTGTCCGCTTAAAGGGGATAGGGAGAAATTCTCGTGTGTCCACTTTTTAGGACGCGAAGATTGAAGAAAAGCGGTTATGTTAAGGAATAGAAGGAAAAAAAAAGAGCGGATACCGTTGTACGATAGCTGGAGGTTCCTCCAGGGTTCTCTGGCTTGGGAAGAAAGGCGCTCATGATTCCGGGGGGCTTCTACGGGGACTGGGCTCCACTGAGGGAAAAAAAAACAACGGGCGTTCAGGCATCCAAGCCGGGGAGGGAAAATCCCGGTTGGAGACAGACCAGCGGGAGCCTCGGGGGGTCGGAGGGTAAGGGGAGCAAATCGATAAGCGGGCAAAGTAGAGGTCTGTAAAGAAACAACCGTCAATCGAGCAATGGGCAATCAAAGGGGGGGGAAGACACCTTTTCCGGATCGGGGGGCAAGGCGGGAACTTGAAGTATGCTTGACAATAAAGGGGAGTCGCAAAAAAAACCGAACCGGGGAAAGGGAAGCTAGAAGGAAATCGACAAAAAGGATCAGGTACCGGGGGGAAAGAAATGCCTCAGGGGGGAAAGAATCGAACAGGGGGGGGGGGAAGACAAGTGAGGGTCCCTTCGAAAAAACGCACTATAGCTAAGAAACCTTTCTTCATCACGGCAGATACTTGGGGCACCAACAACTCTGACGGGAAACTTACAAATCAAGAGGTAAGGTGAAAAAATTACGGTCTGGTGAGCAACAAGATGGTGGGAAGGATGCAAAGTAAGGTCACCTCTCTTAAAGACAAGTTGTGACAAAAGACGCTCAAAGTGGGCGGACCTTCGAGTTCTTCAAATGAACACCAAGAAATAGTGGGTGTGAGAGCACCCAAGAAGATAAAGCCTCATATGGAGTGACCCACTAACGGGAGTTCCCGCGGGCAGGTAGCAGACGTCGGGAGGCAGGGTGAAAAGAAAATTTTAAGAAAACCGCTTCAGACCCAGCTCGCATAAAGTTCCTAAAAATCATAAATGGAGTTACTCATTATGCTTTGAACGGGAAGGTGTGTTGGTACTCCTGCCCAGTGCTTCGAGGCTCGTGCTCTTGGGCCTCTGATTGGGGGGGCGTTTAGCCGCGATACTTTGGCTTGAGCTAAGGAGAAAGTCTGGGACTTAGCCCCCAGGTGGAACTGGGATGGCTTATATACGTTGCAAAAAGACGAAGCAGGATTGGAGAGTTACCCAACTCATTCGGGCAAGAGTTCGTAATAGATCTAAGAAAAAAACGGAGTCAAGACAGGCTTCAATCGTCAACAACAGAAAAAAGGAAACAACTCGGGAAAGTCGATGGTCTGCAGGGATAGGCGGAATTATGAGCAACAACACACGAGGGCGAAATCCAAAAAAAGGGGGGGAAGGGAAGGCATCGAGTTGCGAGACCGTCTCTAAGATATACCTACCCGATAGCAAATTTTTTAAAGAAAAGTGCATACCTGGAAGAAAGAAAGGAGGTCAACAACGAGAGAGGGCCTCGCACTCATTTCTTGAATGGGTGTTACCTTGGGGTGTCCAAAAGCAAACACAATAAGCCTGGGAGAGATGCACGAAAGGGGTAGAAACCTAGAGATACAACAATTAAAATATAATTAGTAAAAAACTGAATTAACTCTAGGGCCCATTGTCTGTGGGAAACTGTGAAAAAAAGTTCAACCAACATTAAAAAGCTGTTTGCGCAAGAAGTAGGGTGTTATGGCGTTAGGGGATACTCGACATGGCACGGGGAAAACCATCTGGGAGAGAGACTCCCTAACGGGGAAAAGGGGCTCTTCCTAGACGGTCTGGGAAACACTCAGGAAGGGGGCCGACTCTTAAGGGGAAGGAAATGACTCCGGGGTGGAGCTGTGTTTTACATCCTGGAAAGAAGACTAAATAAGGGGGTCAATGGCGTCTATTTGGGGGGAGCTTAGGGTGGTTGAGGGAAGTGGCGCCGGAATAAGTCAATCCGTAAAGGGTCGGTTAAAATGCATCAAGAAAAAATAGATTCTCTTAGAAGGAGGGGAAAAGGAACATCCTGGCGCGGAGAGATAACGTGGGAATAAGTTTTGAAGTGAAGTCGCATGGAATGAGGGGTATTGACGTGCCACATGTCCTCCAAAGCCGCCGTTCCAAGATATCTTTTAGATGAACGGTCAACAAAAACGTGAGGCAGTTCAGAAGCCACTGAAAAAAACAGGGAGAAGTAACCGATAGAGGTTATTGATTGGGAACTTAAAATAATAGGAGGGGTAGCCAAGAGATGGGGACGGCTGGGTCCTTCCACAAGAACTAAATTAGAGTAACCAGGGCACGACCGTATCAGGACCGTCTCGATGACTCTCTGTATGGATCGGGAGGTTGAAAAAAGCGAATTCTTGGGTGGTCATGGAAAAATTTGGGACTATCATCTACTCTGATGCATCCTAGAGGGACGTTTGATCGGCTATACTCTAACCCTGGAACTCCCGGCAAAGCACACTGTCTTCAGGTTACTTCGCCATAAAAAGGGGGGGCCTGGAGATACTCTGAGAAAGGAAGAAGTTTAAAACCTATTCATATTTTCAGTTTATTAAGTCGTTCAGCGGAGCGAGAGGTTTTGTTCGAAGGAAGAATGCGAATTTGACTGACAGCCGCTGGACAAAAGGGAGTTTAGGCTAACCTGACGAGTGACGGAGGGGAAAGAAAGTTTGAGGTGGGGGGTTTTATCAACCGGAATCTTTGCAAAGAGGAAAAACACAGCAAAAAAATGTGGCCGATCATTCTGCAAAAAGGGGAAAAAATTTCATGTCTCAGGGAAGGAAAGAACCTACGAAGATCGCTGGGCTAAGAATAGAAAAGAATAGTGGGTCCGACCTGATCCAAGAATGCTACAGATAAGAAGTTGGTGATCTAAAAAGATGACACCTCTTCTTCACTATAAAAGGGGAAGAGCCCCGGGGAGCCGCAGTGAGAAGGGAATGTCAAAAGACAGGAAAAAACAGAAAGGAAAATTATGCGGATAACCCAAAGGGCTTTAGAAAGGACATGGGAGAAGAAGACACCCATGAAAAGAGAACCTTCGGTCCATCGAAAAAACGTTCCGGGGGGGCGGTGTAGGAAGAAATGAAGCGAGCACCTTTGTGATGAAAATTAATTCCTTTGACGAGAAAAAGGACCATAGTGATCGGGAAGATTACAGCGGAATACGCCGAGTCGAACTGGGTTTAAATCCGGTTCCGGAAAGATCAAAGGAGAGGGGCAGTTCCAAAAAAATTTCTCCTTGTTACGGAAGGGATTCTACGGGGAGTAAAGGAGGAATTGGGGGGTAACGGAGTGGTTACCAAGTAGAAATAAGCCTAGTCAAAGAATGAGAAGGCAAACTATTAGGGCGCTAAGATCATTGATCAGGGGAGGAATAGGGTGAGGGGAAGCCCTCCTTGCCACTGAGGGACGCCGTCGGGGGTCAATCGGGATAAGGAAGGGAAGAGGAATGGGAGGCCGATTAAATGGGGGTTTCAGAAAAAGGAGGTAACTCGCATTCTCAGGTTCTCAGGGGGGGGGGGGCAGATTTGGTAAAAAGAGGGGAGAGAAAGTTGTTTTTGGAGGAAAAGGGCAGCGGCAGCAAAACTTCTCGAGTTCTTTCGTGGGAGGGAAAGGGGGTCGAATGTGAACAAGACACCTTTAAAACTTGGAGGTCGGACGGAAAAAGGAACTGGGAAGTTATGGGAAAGATTATCGAATTGGGGTCTGAGGGAAAAAGGTTACCCCGAGATAAAGGTTGATAAAGTGTAGAGATATCAGAAAAAGGAAAACAGAAGGGGAAAACTCAATAACGTCACGGGAAAAGGAGAAGTCCGGAAGGGAAGGACAGGGCAGCAAAGAAAGACCTTATAATCGGGTTAAGGGGAAAGAATGGAAAGATGAAAAAAATTCTGTTTCTACTATAGAGGAAGGGTAAAAGATACCATTTTCCCCCTGGGAAAGGGAAGGTCAAGAAAGAGAGGAAGTAGGAGTCTGAACATCTCCTGTAGGAGAAGGTGTCAAGAGCAGAATTCCAAGGCAGGGAAGGATCTCAAAAAAGAGGAAGGAAGGGAAAAGAAAAATATATTCGAATCTGCATTCCCATCACCGAAGAGAGTCGGAACCAAATAGGCGGACAGGAGAGTGAAAAAAAGAGAGTCTAGTCAGCTAGATAGAAGACCGAGAACTACTAAATGTTCTAGTGGCCTGGCGGAGCTTAAAAATCTTCTCCAAATGGGGCAGGTCCTTTTTGCATGGAAGGATAAGGAAAAGGATTGGAGAAAACGAAGGAAGTGAGGGCCGGACATTAGGGGTTACGGGAGGATCATAGGGTTGCAAGAGTCAAGGTTCATCCACTGAAGTGGAGGGTATGGAGTAAAAGAGGAATCCGGAAAAAGTACCAGGGGGCTTCATCAGGAGAAGTCGAAATTCCATAAAAAGAGGGGGGGTAGGGGGAAAAAAAACACATATGCAAGAATCATGGAATACCGAGATGAACAGAAAGAAAAAACTTGGAAGAGACTCACATCACTACGAAGATAAGGGAATGGACGCACCATCAAAGTTTAAGCACAAGGATTTAGGTGTAGAAGGGAAAGAAGCTGAAAGAAAAGAGAAAAAAATGTCTCGACGGTAACCTCTTTCTGATCCGGAGCCGGGGAGCCTGAATTCGACCTTGGACTCTGTCAAGGACTTGGGGATAGCGTCCTGGGCTGACTGAAACCTGCTATAAACTACGAAGGCAGACAGCACGTCCTCATTGAGATCTCAAACTATGAGAAAGAGTTGGTCATGACAAGACCTTCTGGCTGCCGACGTTCCGGTTTAAACAAAACTTTATAAGAAGAAGAAGTGGTTTTTTATAAAAAAAACCAGAAAAAGAACTAAAAAAACATTACCTTCAAAAAACTGGGCTCCACGAAAGCCGGGGGGGGCACTCGGAGTGATAGGGGTCAAACCAGGACAGAGAAGAACCGGAACGGAGATGTAAAATGAGAATAACTATCTTACTTCATGTCCAATGATGATCATAATGGGTCTTTCAAAAGAATTTGGTCAGGGGAAAAAATAATCGAAAAAGGTGTTGCACGAATAGATTACCAGGGAAGGGGGATGTTCGGGCGAGGGGAACATTCTCTCAAGGCCTTAGAGGAGGGGAGGGAAGTGAGTTAACTAACCTTTCTCTTGTAAAGAGAAAGGAAAGAAGGAAAGCGAAGGATCTAATAACTGTAGTACCGGAGAACACGAAGCGGATCGAACTGACGGTCAGTGCAGCCCTCGAGAAGGTGTGGCCGTTCATGACACACACCCAATTCCTGTGTAAGAAAAAATGAAGCTTTGAGGAGCTGGATAAATGCTAAAGCTCTATCTATCTAACTCCGGGGGGGGAAAACCATTCAACCCCAGATAAATTCATACCGTAAGGGAAGGTTCCGAGGGAAAAAAAGGGATAGTTTCCTTTGAAAAGGAGGAAGGAATGCAAGGAGGAACACCAAAAACACCCAAAAAATAGTGGAGTGGCAAAAAAAAACCACCCGGGACAACTGGAAAAACACCTAATAAGACTTGGAGCAAAATAAAAATCATGAGTTTCAGAAATAAAAAGACTTAGAAGGAAGGAAGAGAAAAATGTTAGAAGGTGAGGAGGAAAAACAACAGATCATGAGGTAGAAGGTTTCGACTAGCAAGCCGATAACAAGACCCAAAAAATTTCTTGGGCAGGAACATAAAATAGTTCGAAGGCAATTAGGTTATGGAAGAAAATTCAAAAAAGCTGATGGAATTAGAGTGACTTCCTAAACGACCGAAGTACAATGAGGGTAGATGTATACGCTTCTATTAAATTGTCACCATTACAGGGGACCTTCATAAATAGGTGGGGGGGGGGGATGTCGACCCCCTACTCTATATCCCCAGTATTATTCTTCTACTGGCACGGATAAAAAAGAGGTGAAACTAAGGAGACCTCGTCTGGAGGACTTGTATACTACATCTAGAGAAGGAGGGAAATCAATTTGCCCACATGAGGAAACAAAAAGTAGGGTGTTGTTCAAAGGAGAGAGAATGATTCAGCGGAGCGAAAGGAAGAAGGTTTGGCCAGAAGCACCTCTGTGAGGATTAGGAAAGGTGGAAGCAGGGGGAAAAGGTCTAAGCGAGAGACGGAAACGGACACCCACTGCGGGGATTTATAGAAAAACGTTCATAAAGACCGAAGTATTTTCTAGGGGTCGGAGTCAAGAAAAAACGATTGCTGAAAAAAGCGGAGATCAGAAAACAGTAGCCGGAGGAAATTGTCTGAGAGCAACCAAAGGACAGTACAGGCTCTTGAAACACATCTAACGGCTGCGGGAGGAGGTCCAGGGAGTGGTATGAACAACCGAAGGAGAAAATCGTCCGATTCGACATGACAAAAGGGGGCGGGGTCAAATGAGTGTAAAAAAAAAGTGTATAGAGTACGGGTCCCCTATCTTCTACGAGACTCCAGGGAGAAAGTTTACAGGGTCAACCGAAACAGCATACTTCTTCAAAAATTCACAATGCAGGAAAGGTTCGTTTTAAAAGTTTTGATCACAACAAGGTTTGCAGAATTAGTTCTCACTAGAACAAAAATTGAAGGAGGGAAATATAGTGGGAAGGGGAGTTGTCAATATCTACGGAAAATGGAGGGGTTGGAAGGGGGGGGGAATAGGTGCAAAACACAGGGAAACTGTCAAAAACGGGACCGGCCTCTAAGGGAAGGGTGGGTCTTTCAGCAGGTAATAGAATTTGGAACATGGAAAAAAGGGAGGTGAATTATAAAGAATACAGTACTTTGAGATGGAGAAAGAGTCATTTTCAAAAAAAAAGGAAAAAGTTGCGATTTCTAATGTGTGCGATTTTTTAACATAAGGCAGAAAGATAGAACGAAAAAAAGACAAATGGTCTTTCGATGTTACGGCCTGGGTTTTGTGCGATACGAGTAGCCGTTAGTAAGAATCACTTTTTATGCGCAAGGCTTCGAAGGAAAATTCGGAAAAAGGAATGTCAAAGAGAAAAGTGTCGCGGTGGAAAATTGCAAGGAGGTTCGATTTGGAATGTTTAAAAAGAAAAAAGATAGAAACCTTTGCATCGGAAAGCACATCTCTTAAGCGAAGGAAGGGAAAAAAAACAGGAGGGAGAGGAATACTGGGAAGAATCCTCTAGTGCTAACAATATGGGCGACCATCTGGATGTGGTTGAAAATGCCTGAAGTCTTCTGGACCAGAGTACTCCTCGGGAAGGCTAATTGACAATAATGCTCCATAGGAAAAAAAAAGAGGTGACTCAAACCTACTAGGAGACAACATGTCAGGGGTGAAAAGAAGGGAAAGGGAAGGGGGGAAAAGGTTGAATGAATCATCGACGGGGCTAAACCGGGGGACACGGTCACTCTTCACCTTGGACTGGGGATCCCAAAAGACAGAGGGGTTGTGGGAGGTGGCAAGAACAGGAAAGGGGGGGGCACAATAGCATGGGTATGGGGGGGAGGGGGACCTTGGGAAAGAGGGGGACTTGATGGACTTATCTGCAGGTTCGGGGAAAAACATGAGAGGGAGCAGGAAGAAAAAGACGACAACGAACCGTTTTCCTTAAAAAGAAGGGGGAATTTTGACTTTGATGCTGAAGGGCGGACTAGGAGGAAGGAGAACTCGGGGGGAGGAGGGGAGGGGTGTTGGGGGACGCAGCCAGAGGTGGGCGCAGAAAGGAGTACACCGAAGCACCCCCTGGGTGAAAGAAAGAGTGCAAAGGGCGTTGAATTGATATCGTTCTATCTTTTTTTTAACTGTTAAAGGAAGAGAGGATTAGTAGCTAGCGAAGGAGAGTGAGAAGAGAACGAGAAATCTACGAGAAAAAAAGGGGTATACCCGACAACTTAAGACTGGGCCTATAAAAAGGGGGAAGCCCATCTTTTAGAAGAGGAGAAAGGAGAGAGCACAGTGCTGGCAGGGATTATTCAGCCCGGGCGGAAAGGACTCGGGGAATACGAAGAAAACGGGCACTGGCCTATGAAGCGGGGAGTCTCTCAAAAAATAACATCTGACCACTCTGGGCTGGGACTGGGCACAACCTATGGGGGAACGGGGGGACGGAGGACCCATTTAAAGCAAAGGGTTGGACTGAAACGGCCGTGAAGAGAAACTCATGGATGAGGGGCAGATTTAAGGAGAGCCCTCTATGATGAGGGGGGATAAGGCCGCTGTGGACAAAACCTGATACAAGAGGGGGTAAAGAAACCGCAAGGGACAAGAGAGGTCGCTCCGAGTACTGTGTAAGTCTACTAGTCTGGTTCGTGAAAAGAGGGGGGAAAGATACGTACTTTTGGGTTTACATACTAGGAAGGCGATGACGAGGAAAAGTGAAGAAAACGTTAGGAGAATCGTTCTGGAGAGAGTCAGAGTTCAGGTACGGACCGTTCCCAAGAAGGAAGTGGATAATGTGTCTTCACTTATTCAAAGTCGCAGGGGGGATAAACCAGGAGGAGAATGACAAAAGGCGAAAGGTAAAGAGTTCGAGCCGGAGGGACCTGGGTCGAAACTGAGAAAAGGTTGGACCGGAAAGGATGGGGATAGTTTAGAGTTGTCAATTTCTGAGTATACGGGGGGGGAAGTCCATCGGAAGGGAAGGAACAGGAGGAGTCTAGGGCAGTATTTCCTTCGCCGACCAAGGGATAGCACGTCTTTCCAGCCCTGGGGACATTACTGGAAAAGTACTGAACTAGGTAGGGTACAAAAGGGAAATTTGACGAACGTGTGTGGTAAAAAACGCGGAAACGTTGTGGAAGATTAGAAGGCTACTGGGAAAAGGAAGATTGAGTAGCTGATCAAATACCCAAAAAAGTCATGTGAATTCCAACGAAAACTACAGGAAAGGAGTAAGTGACCTGATCAGAGGCAAAGTTTCTAACGGGAGAGGGGGATCATTGAAACGGAGAGTTGGAGAATATAACCTAAGCTAACTAGAAACAACCTCAAAGTTAAGGGGAAAGGAGGTCTGTAAAAAAGGGGGAAAAAGGGCCAGAAAAATCTTTGGGAAAAAGCGAGTGAAGGGGAGGCATATCTTTCAGCTGGGAATAAAAGTCATGATCTCTTAAAAAAAAAAGGATGAGAAAGGGAAAGAAAGAGGACAGAAATCGAAACCTCCCAAAAAACCATTGAGAGACTTCGATGGGGGGACCACCGCGACTGCGTCGTCAGTAAAAAGTAAACGAAACTCGTTTCCCGTTAACAGGGGAAAAAAGGAAAGCGGGGCGGGGAGAAGGAGGAAAAAGAAAACTGATAGAAGGGTCAGTGGACATAGGGAAAGGGGAGAAATAAAAAACTACGCTTCCTCGTCCTGTATCAAAAATTGAAGGGAAAAAACCTGAAGAGAGGTTTTGGTCATAGAGAACGCACGAGGATCACGGCTATATCACCGGGAGTGCAGGGCCACAAATGTGCGAGACAGAACGAATGTTCTAAAAACACGGCTAAGGGGAAGAACGAATGACCGTTCAACCGCTTAATGTAAAAACGTGCCTAAGGAAAGAAGTCCCTACGAAAAAAAGCATTTCACTCACAGGAAGCTGTTTTCTCCGACAAAGTGAAGGGCCGCCATTTACAACTAACGAAAGAGAAACTGAAAAGGGAAACGGTGACGGGGAAGAAAAGGGATGCGAAGAGGAGAGGGGGGAGAAAGCTCTGAGAGCTTCAGAAAAACGGGCCGACTCCTAAAAAAGTGACGCCAAAATTCTTCTCACGAAAGGGAAAAAAGGGTCAAAACAAGTCAAGCAATATAGAGGAAAGACGACCAAGGGTCAGCAAGAAAAGAGAAGGGGGACATTCGCTACGGTCAGAAAGGTAAGCAACTACGAAGCCGAGGTTACTGAACAAAAAAAAAGGAGGCGCGCGTCAACCTAATTTCTCCAGAAGGCGTTCATTTGCGAAGAGGGGGGGGGGCTCTTAACAGGGCGGGGCAAGTAGATAGGCGTCATCTCTGGTCAGGGGGAAACATATCATGGAAATGCTCTTAACATGAGAAGGGTTCTACCAAGTGACGACTCAAAACAGGGGGGTGCAAGAAGGTGACAAATCGGGAAAATGAACGTGGTGCGGAAAGACTTTGGTTGGTCGAGAAGGTAACGAGTAGAACTATTCTCGCACTGGGAGCCTGGGGGAGGAGGGCTAGTTGGGGCGCTCTTTGAGGGGGGAAAAAGGTGCGAGGAATCCTACCCTCATAAAATCTCAGGAGTCGAAAGGAAGAATCTTCAAAGACGGGAGGGACTGAGAGGGGAAACGGGGAGTTCTAGAGGAGAAGCCAGGTGAAACTTGTTAGAGGGTGGCAGACGCACACAAATGAGGTAAGGGGTAGGTCGGGAAGGATAAAGAACTCTCTATCAGTCTTCGAAAAGATGAAACCAAAAAAAAGTCGCCGGGTAGACATGCAGTAACTGGGAGGCAGACTGCACAAGGGGTCTCTGGGAAAAAGTAACTGTATCTGGCCAGATGGCTTCTCAACCCCAAACCGCCAGAGAGACAGGAGCTGAGGAATCGAGAAGGGATCTGGAATAAACTCAGGGGGACCCACTTTTTCGGCGAAAAGTGAGGTGGAGGAAGGAGAAAAAAACAAAAGAGAAGGTAGGGGTCCAGGGAAGGTGGCGAAAGTACAAAAAGGGGGCTAAACCAAGATAAATTGCCGTAACTCAGGAGAAAACATGGAGGGAGGGGGGTGAAAAGTGAAGGTCTGACAAATTCAAAACGTGGGTAGGGGCAAAATGGATGGACCATTGGGGGCGCTCAGACTCTACTGGAAGGGGGAAAAGTTAAGCCGGAAGAGGATAAGTCAAAGAAAAAATGGTGGCAAGAAAAAATAAAGGTAGACGGTAGGCGCACCCCGGGGGGGAGAGCAAATCCTATTAGGGCTGCGACGGGAAAAAAGGGGGTAGGCCAGAGAAAAGTTGAAGGGGGGGAGGTCTAGGATTATTAGAAGATGATGATACGAACAATCAGGCAGACTTTCACGATGAGCACCCTGGGTTGAAGGACGAATCGAGGAGAACGCACGAGAGCGCGGGGGGGGGGGTTTTTTCCAAAGTAGGGAGAGACTAATGTGGAGTCCCATCAAGGTTGGTCAATAAAAAAAAATAATCAGACAGCGATACCCATTCAAACAACTTCACCAAGGAAGCTGAAAAGCAACAGGGAAAACCGAAAAGGAAAAGTGTGAAAAAGCAAGGGCATCAGAAAAGAGGATGACAGTAGGATGAACCTCCAAACATGGTCAAAAAAAAGGAAGGAGTGGATCAAAACACAACCCAGCACAAGAAGAAAGACCGAGGCGACGGGTAGTCCGTAGGAGGCGGAATCAGGCTGACAAGGGGATGCCAAAGAGGGAGGCAAAACACATAGAGAGAGAAAAATCACTAAAGGGGGACTTTCAAAAAAGCAAAACATTCAAGAGGGGGGGGATACACGGAAAAAAATCCTAAGAACTCACAGGGGACAGGGGCCCCATGTCGTAAGTACATCATCAAAATCGTCTGAGAGGACTGGGGAGAAAACAAAACTTGTTCCATTGGCCGGGGTGGGTCTAACGGGACCCAAAAGCCCTTGTCTCGGCCGAGGTAAGAGCTAACACCAAAAAGAAATACGAGAAATTGGACTGTTAAAGAGGTGGGGGGAAGGCATGTCGACGAACACGGGGAGTTGAAATGGTTCAAAAGGTTAAAACCCGAAAAAAAAGAAAGCTCTTCTAGGGACTCAGGCCTGGTTGAATAAAGGGGGGGCTTAACAAAAAAAAACCAAAGGGGGGAACCGAGGGATGTCGAAGATGAGGGGATAGTTAGGAACGTCGCATGTCCCTGTCCAAGTTGGAAGGGAGGTCAAACTCCTATTATGTGTTGGCGTCAGTTGTGGGAATGGGAGCACATGGTTGAGAACCGAACAGCGAGCAGTACGCAGTTTGTACTGGATTAAAGGGGGTGGTGTTTTCGGGAAAAAGTTTCTTCCTTGACATGTAGGGGGGCCAGAGAGGGAAAGAAGAAATCGATTGAGCAGTACTAGGGGTTCAATAAAAAAAAGCCGGGCCTGAGGAAAGGTGGGAAGCTCAAAAAGTGGGGAAGGGGTTGAATGGGGTTAACCTGAGGTATGGGAACGTACAGGAGGGGTACTCCAACTCGTCAAAGAGGGGGGGGAAATATTTCTAAAAAAAAAAAGGGGTCAAGGCGTGGACATCGGGGGACTCAATACGCGAGGTCGAAACAAAAAGGGTTGAAATAATGGGGGGAGAATGGGAAAAAATCGGCGTATTTCCAAGCGATGGTAGGTACGTGAAAGAGGTACTCCGCTTCGGAATGAGTCCCCTCTTGGAAGAAGAGGCGGGGCACCATTATCTCTAAAGGCGTTCTGGTAGGGAGACAGCCAACGGAGAAATTAGGGTCGAGAAGGGACGGACTCTGTAATGGGGGATACGGACGTTAACTACCCCGAAACGAGGATCGGAAACGTCTTAACAAGGGGGGGAACCTTTCATCAACACAGGAACGCGGGACTTTTGGAGGGGCTCAACGGGGAAAGGGGGGGTGGGGTAAGGGGTATACAATGGGGAATATGAGGGAAAAGCGCCCGTATCGAAAATTTGTTGTCTCGTAGGGAGGCGAAAAAAAACATGATTAGAAAATTCGGGGTGGAGGGCCGGGACTGCGTGCCACAATTTGAAAGGGCTTGGAAGGAGGTCAAGGGGTCTTCGGGAGCGGTCAGCCTTGCATGAGGAGAAGGCGGGAGGAGGGGTTACAGAACCCTAGAGTCGCAAGAAGATCACCGGCCACAGGTTGAAAAAAAGAAAGGGTAAGGTTCAAAAGTGTCGCGCCGTGGGGGCCTCTTACCCTAACCGATAGCTAGAAGAGAGCTCCAGGGGGTCGGAAATGACCGAAAGCGAAGGAATCTTAAGGATCTACCAGAAACTTGGAACCAAGGGAGTCAGGAGCGCAAACTATCAAACAGAAAGGACGGCTCTACCTTTTTGGACGCCGAGATAAAAGAAGGGTAGGGCCGAACTGGGGGCAGGAAAAAATGATCTAAGAGAAAGAGCAAAAGTAGGGCGGCCTGGGTCGACGGAGTCTACAAGATAGTAACAACAGGGAGTTGCATCCCCTATTTAACGGGAGGGAAAAGGAGGGGCGAAAGAAATCACGGGCTCAAGAAAGAATTCAGTGTTCATCCTTCTGGACATCTTGTCAGCTAAAGGAGGGGAGGAGTATCTCTAACCCTCCTTTTACATGGGGGGGGGTGGGGGGTGAAACACAACAGGGAGCCCAAGTCAGACTTCAAAAACTTTCGCCCTTATGAACTTAAAGGTGAGGCGTGGGGGGCTGGGGGGGGGGGAAGAACCAGTAAGGGGGGACCGAATTGGGGAGGTCTATTCTCCTGCACCGTCTTGGAGAAAAGGTCGGAGGAAGACTGGTCGAGGAGTGTAGTCTGTGGAAAAACCGTCGTTAGGACTGAAGGGATGTCCAAACCGCCGGAGAAACCAAAGGGGGGAGCGAAGACGATAAGGGAAATTTACGAGAAGGATAAAGGGGTGGGGAGAAGGTGAATAAGACATTTTACCAGTATGGGGGGCTCTTTTGGAGCTATCGTGGGAAACCCATATGGGGGAGATAAAAAAGTAGGGCACGAGTAGAGTAGGGGCTGGGGTCCTGGAGGGAAAACAAAGCTATTTTCGAAAGGGCATGCAGCTTATGTCCTTGGAAAGGGGCCGAAATTAAAAGGAACGAAGGGGGGGGCTGGACAAGATGTTGGGATACAGTTGTGGACTAGTCAAGGGGGGACCCTTGGATCTAGAAGCTTCAGGAGAAAAAGGGGTCTTAAGAAAAGAGAAGTCATGGGAACCACGGGAAACTATCAAAGTACAGGTAGAAGATTAAATAGGGGGCAGGCAATATACGGTAGAATGGGGCTGGTCCAAGTGAATAAAAAGTTAAAAACTATGCCCTTTGAGGTGCGGGAAAAGGAAAAAGTTACCGAGAAAGGACATCCCTGGCCCTCCTCCCTGGTACTTGCTCAGATGGAAGGGGGGATATCTTTTTTCATAGAAGAGGGGGTAGATCAATCTGCAAGGGATGGAATGGGACTGGATCTAGAGAAAAAAAAAAACTGAGGGGAATGAGGGGGAATCATTCCAGACGTCAACTAAAACACCAAGTGTACAGGTCCGCAAGATAGTAGTAATCGCGCTAAAGCCCCTGAGAAAAAAAGGGACCTTTGACCCACGGGAGGCTCTTCGCCAAGAATGGGGGGGAGTTCAATTGAAAGGGGTAAAGGGGAGATCCCGGAGGGGAGGGGACCGATGAGGAAAAAAACTATCTGCTAAAGGACAGAGGGACCTGAGGAGGAAGAACGGAAAGCAAACCACTAACATCTTTTCGGGTTGGGGAATCGGTGAGCCTCCAGAGAAGAAAAAGGTTGAAGGGTTTTACCAGTTTGAAAAAGCCGCACATCATAAGCCAGAACGGGAAATTGGGAAGAAATCGGGAGGAACTAACACATGCTCAGGGAATAAGACGGGTTCCGGGAAACGCTAGACCCTCTCGACGCGGTAAAAGGACCCGAAAACACGGGGGCTCAAAGGGGGAGGACCAGGAAAAAGATGACAAGTTGGGAAAAGGGAAACAACGATCGATCCCAAAGATCGCGAATGGGGAAAGGGAAAAAGGTTCTTATCAAAAACCGAAAAAAATGAATTTTGAACCTGAGAAACCTTCGCTTCTTCTTAGAAAGATGGGACTTCAAGAGTGACTCGACGAAAATTTCCCTCCATTAGGAAGAAGACCTAAGGGGTCGAAACCTGTTTAGAAATCCCGTCGGACTCAGAACGAACGGGGGGAGTGGGGGGGGGGGGGCAAAGAGGGGGAAGAGGAAGGGACTGCTCAAGGGGTAAAACTCCTTTATCTCCATCGAAAGGGGACCGGGGGACCTAATAAAGTCAGAAGAACCATAACTTCAGACAGGGGAAAAGAGGGGGGGCCGCTTGACGGTGGTTCTGGCACTTCGTTCGAATCAGAAAATTCAAACTAAGAAGCTGTCCAGCTGGAACTATCCCTATCGAACTGCAGAAAAAAAGAAAGGTCCTAAGGGGTGAGAGTTAGGGAGTCGCAGGGGGGATTTCGGGAAGAAGAAAAATGGGTTTGAAAAAGTTGGGATGGGGGTTCATCGGGTGGGGAGGGTAATTCGGGAAAGGCAGAAAGTATTCTAATGACTCACTTATAGGAAGCGGGAAGCGTGCGTTCAAGGCGATGGGAAGACACCGAAAATCTTTCTATCCGAAATCCATGGGATATCAGGAGGGATAATCAACCGGAGGAACGGTAGAACAAATAATGCGCCACCGGCTCTTGGGAAGGCATCAAAAAAATGCAGAGAACGTCGCTCAAAGTGGGGTAAGCTCACACCAAGTCTGGGAAAGGGAAGGAGGGCTCGGGAGAGTATCGAGGAGGAATACGAAAATCCGTACGGGCGTCCCGGGGAACAACTAAAAGAGGCAAATTACAAAAGGCACGGGGGGGTGCCTGCTCGGAAGGGGGTGGGCAGGGTCAGTAGGGGGAGATGAGTAATTCTCAACCAGATCGGGAGGACAAAACAACAGGACACCGTAAGAGAAGAAGGAATGCAGGAAAACGGACTTCTAATACCTGAAAATTCCTCTAGGGGGGGGGCCGCCGAGTTTCAGGAGAAAGGATCAGTGTGTCAGAGAAAACAAGCTCAGGCGGGAAGGGGTCAGACCGAGGACCATAAAAAAACAAAAAAACGCTATGAGCTGAACGGGAAGCTCTTTCCATCATCGTTATCAAAGGGGAAGACGGTAGGGGAGAAAAGTAACAATAAAATCGGGTGTATTTTCGCCAGTAGGGGAACTCTCCGGGAAAGGACGTTTGCCACAATAACGGGGGGGAACTCTTAACTATGAGATGAAATGGGGGTACAAATAAAGCACATAAGGAGAAGTTATTGAGACACACGGAAGAAGATGAGGGGGAAGCGAGGACATTCAAAACGGTAGGGACGGGAAGAAGTAAAGGTGCAATTTACAGGAACTACATGCGGTTTAAAAATCTCTGTCCAATTTTCCAACAGAGAAAGTCTTGGTTAAGGGACAGAAGAGGGGTACGTGTAAAGAGAAGATGCGGGGGGTTCCATAAAAATCACAAACACGGGGTAGTTTTTACCGAACCAGGGAAGTTCAAAAAGAAAAATCAGCGTACACCCATTCAAGGGAAAAACGTAATGGAGGGGAGACAAAATTTGAACCCAAGCGAAATTATGTTCAAGCTGTTGAAAAATCTGTAAGGACGATTACGGAATGCTCTGCAGATAACATAAAGGATTGCCGGTCGCAAAAGAAACGAAAGGGTCACAAAAAACCTACAAGTTCCCACCAGTTAAAAACAAGGAGACAGTTAGGCATAATGCGGGCGGCTCGGCATTCAAAGATCTCCCCACAAAAATCCGAATAGATTCAGGGAAGAAAGGGTCCTGGGAATCGAGGGCAAAGGACTCCGGAAATTCACCTACCCGATGCTGAGGGAAAGAGAATTGTTTCAAATTGCCCATTTAGATACGGATGACCACAGAGTAACCTATGAGGAAGGGAAAGCGGAATGGTTCAGTTTTGAACGGGGGGGGGGCCAGAGTCTTAAAGACCGGGGTAATTCGATGAAAGAGGGGTACGAAAAAAAGTAAACCAACAACACACTGCGGGTTAAAAAATAAGGGGGATTCTGTGACAATCGCTGGGAATACATAAGGAGGGGGGTTAAAACGGGGGCCCCCCAGTCAAAAACATCCATATTCGGGAGAAGGACTGGGTGTAAAAAAAGGGTTGGCTGAGGACGTCACATAAAAATGGGAAAAAGGTTCTTACTAAAAAGGAGCCTCTGTCTTGGGTGGGATAAAGGGGGTCTCTCAATCGAGTAAAAGCCCATGGAAAGGTCTAGAGTCGAGGGTAAAGATGGTGTACATCAGTAATAGAGAAAGACCACTTATCAAGAAAGTGTGTGTGATCTTCTTCGGGGGTCTGGGGGGTGGAAAGAAAAGGAGGAAGTAGGACAATAAGTTCTAACGAATCTTCCGCCTGTTCTAAAGGGTGAAAAGGGACTGGGACGGGTTGGGACTCAAAAAAATGGGGGGGTGGGAAGAGTGGGGATGGGTACTCCCATAAAACATCGTGGGTTGTAATTTAAACGGTGGAAGGTTAAAAACTTAAGTCGAGGCAAGAGGAATAGGGGGGGAACACAAAAAAAGGGGAATACCTCTTGACAGACGCGTCTACTGGGAGGGAAGCGTATAGGTGTTGGGAGTGAAGGCAAGGGATCAAGGTTGGACTTAGGGAAAAGCGAATCCGGACTGAACTTCAACCCTAGGGGCGCAAAGTGTAGGGGGGTGAAAAACGTAGACACGGAGGGATTTCTATCTTTAATCCAAGTCTAAGGATTGGTACTTTGGGAAAAAAAATGGGGGGGGCAGAACTTGTTAAGTAAGAGCGGTTGTACAGAAGCTGGTTCGGTAAAACCTGGGAAAAGGGACAGACGAATTTGCGGGTGGGAATCACTTAACTTTTGGGAAGGGTATACAGCCTGATGGGTAATTCGAGACCGTGAATTATATCTGGTGCTGAAAGAAGCTTAAAAGGGAGGGGGAACACGTTTCAACGGTCTCACCCGAACGGGGGTTTTTAGGGTCCAAAAGGAACCTGCACTTGGATCGAAACTGCCCCTAAGGGAGGTAGTCGGTATGGAGAAAGGGATAGATTAGAAGGAGTTCCTGATAGCGGAAGGTGCTTTATTGGGTCCGCCGGGGGGGAAGCATAACATCACTACATAGTCTCTCCATCGTGACAATCAGAGAGTTATGAATGTAGACTCTTCAGTCGGGGGGAAGGTAACTGATACGTGACTGGGTCTAGGATCTGGATAAAGTCGACATTGACCGTCTATAAGGGGGAGTCGAGGTGCAAGACGCATACTTTGTTGAGAGGGGAAAAAGGAAGACAAGGGAAGCAGAATGAAACAGGAAGAAAGAGAGAGTTGATCATCCATCTGTGTAGAAAGGTCCTTCGAAAGGGCGCCTGTATAGAGTCCGTTAGGAGGGTCCTAACAGAGGAAGAGTGGGAACTCGAAGCTTAGCAGAAGGAGAAGTAAGACGTGGAAGCATAAGGGTCATCTACCTCCACCCTGGGAAACTCTGAGGCAGAACAAAACTTTCTGGCAAACTGTTTGGGGGAAAGGGGGATTAAAGGGGATCTCTCAATCACATTCGCGGACCTATGGGACCGACTAATTAACGAGTAGTGAGGAGTAAGAAGAATCATGTCGGCGACGGGGAAGACCGCGTTCCAAAGAGAAAACCGTATTCTCCCCTCAGGAGGAAAAAAAGAGTCAGGAAAGGGTGAAGGTAATGGTGTCGGTAACTAGGAAGGGACGGGGGCTATAACAGGAGGTATTTTGGTTTGACAGGTTGGGGGCCTAGGTCCGTATCGTGGGAGAGCATAGGGCTGCGAGATATAGAGGGAGGACGATGGAGGAAATTCCCTATCTACTTAAAACCATCCGGGGAAACGGGGGGCACTGGGAGAACCTTCGGGCCGGGGATCAACCCGACTTAAAAGTCAGATAGGTTCCTTCTGTCAGAATTGGTTGATAATGTGAAATAAGCCAAAGGGTGACTGGAATGAATTTTCTCTTGGTTTTGGATCGTCATAAGTTGTACGTGAGAGGAAACCAGGGGATCAAGACCCTCGGAGGGAAGTGCAATGAGGGAGGCGGCGGGGGGGCAGTTCTAAACAGTTTCAAAGCGAAGCGTAAAAGCAGGTCCAGGAAAAATATTAGGGGAAAAAGGAAAATGGTGGCTTAACGGCGAAGGAGGTTTATGGACCCATAAAAGGTGAGACGTGGGGTGTAAGTCAAACCAAGGACAGGAGAGACAGAAAGGGAGGATCTGGGGGGGAAATCAAACATACAATTCATTATGTCAGCCAAGGGGGGGGACTCACGAAAAGGGGTCCTAAAAAGGGGGAGCGGTAATCAAGGGGAAGGAAAAGCCTTAATCAGTGAGGGAGAGGGGTAAGGGAAAGCGGGAGATCAGTCCTGGTGGGGGGAGGGCATAACAGAACCATGTGGATCAAGGCTAGGTCGCCGGACAAGTAAAGGAGAGAGGGGCTAGGAAGAAATAAGGAGTCTAAAGAGTGTGGCGAGACTCAGTTGCAGTTGAGGGGGAAAAAATCAGATTCCATCTCTCAAACAAAGTCAGTAAGGAGGAAATATAGAAAAAAAGAAAAAAGGACGATCGAGGGACCCCCTCTAGACGGTCTATGTGAAAACCCAAAACATCGGAGCAAAGAGATAGACTGTCGAACTCTTTTCCAAGTACAGTCTCTTAAAAAGGTTCTCGGAAACCAAACTTGGGGAACTGCAGGAAGCACTTGTGAACAAAAACTTCGAACAGGGGTTGCACAAACCCAGCTTAAAAAAGTCCGGGCGGTAAAGCCGGTATTTAGGAGGTAAGGGGGAAACACGGGGAGAAATCTTTTCGGATTTGTATCAGGAAGACTCCATCACCGTAAATAAAGCGATCACACGGGGAGGTTGACATAACACAAGGGGATAACCTTCGGGCAATCTTTTCAGAAAAGAAAGGGGAAAAGCTGGTAAGAAAGAAAACATGAGAGTGGAAGACGGTGGGAGGGGAAAGGAAGAGGATCAGGACGCGTCCGAAAAAACAAACAAACCGAAGAGGGCAGGCAACTCCTTTCATCAAGACAAATGACACGGGGCACCAAGTAAAAAATAAACCAGAGCAAAAATGAGAATGGAAACTCGTGAGGGATAACCGGAGCAAGGAAGGGGTACCAGTCGGCCAAATTCTTCTGAAAGACCGTCGGGCAAGTTACCGAAAGAAAAAGTGACCGCCCATGAAGCTGCCTCAAAAGTACAACAGGTCAGAATTTCAGTCAATTTCCGAAGGGGCGCCGCCCGGTGTGGGGAACGGGACTCTGACAAAAAGATCGTCTACTTCAAAATGGGAAAAAAATTGGAAAATACTCAGAAAATTGGCTAAAATACAATGCTACACATTAAATCCAGCCCGAGGTGTGGCAGTCTTGGGGGAGCCTAGGGGTGGTTGTCAGGAAGGGGGGAGGGGTATCACACCGTTGAAAGGGAGGGAGGCAGTCCCAGGAAAAGGGTACTAGAAACGAATTAACAGGAAGCCGGGTATGTCTACAAAGGTCCAGGACGAAAAAAAATTGGTACAGTTTCTGCATCGTTTCAAAACTCGGGGGGTAAAAAGAAACTTTGTGTTAAAGGGGGAAAGGGGTTCTGTGGACAGTCGAATGAACCAGATAGAACAACACGGAGAAAGGGGGAAAATCGGGGGTGGCTCAAAAAGGTTGGAAGACATGGGTCTCTTCTGGTGAAGCAAAGAAAAAGGAATACCGGAGCGAATAAAGGAGGAAAGGAGGGGCTAAAGGGATAGACCAAAGGATGGGTCGCCAGCCAAAACCTTAGAAGAAGAAAGGGCCGGGGGATCTCGGCAAACTTCAGGTAGGACTTCGAAGTTCAGAGTTAGAGATCCAGCTGAAATCGCTAAGAAAGGGGAAAGAAGGAGACCTTTGTTCTTGAAAAAACACCGATAGAGCATTAGCACCGTACTGGAACCCTTGAAAAGAGGTTGCACAAGTTGGATCGATGTGAAGTTCTCTAGCAAAAGAGGGGGAGTCCAAAAGGGAAGGGAACCGGGAAAACTCTCCAAATTGCCTCTGACCAGAATCTGTAGAAGCCGCTAGGGAAAGACTGATCCAGGGATCTACCCGTTCAGGGGCGGACACACACCTAGAAAGATCACGAAGGAACTGGTTTCTAGCAAAAAGAAAGAAGGGGGAAAACAAAAAACTCAAAGGGTGGGGCCCCCAACTGCCTGCGCCATCTAAAGAAAAAGGGACGAGTGCAACACCCGGATTTAAAAAAGTAAACGGGGGGACCGTGCGGGAATGTGAAATTCCGGACTCGGACTCCCCAGCCGTCTGTTTTAAAAAGTAAACGCGATTCAGCAAGGTGGTGTACCCGTACCTCAACGTTTCCGAGCAGCACACAGACTCCGGGTAGGGCAGACTTTCCCGAGTAGGAGAAGGCGTCCACGTTTACTAAGGCCGGGATAGCGGGGGGGACGAAATCGAGGCCCGAAAGAAGCGGAGGAGGTAAAAAGTATACTCGGAAAATAGGTTATATTCGACTCTTATTTCTTAATTATCGCACAGGTTTTTTGGGGAAATAGAACAGCTTATCTTGTTGGGGCGCCAAAATGTGATTGACAGGAAAAAAAAGAGGAAAACCTCAGAAAAGAAACGGAAACCCAGGGAAAAGGAGGAGTGCCGCTTGCATTCTTTAGCGCCACCAAAAAAAGGATGTTCTATTTAAATAGGGCCACAGAAGGTATGCATAGAGAGGGGGGGGGTCCCCAACGTCTTAAATAGGGCATCAAAATAAAGGTTTCCGACGGACAGGGGCTGAAAAGACCAAAAAAAAAACCAGAAGCACGGAACCTCTTCAAAGCCGCATTGATGGGGGAGGCGGGAACTCATTTAAAAAAGGCATTTTTCGTGGGGGATGAACAAAATATACCAACCACCTCTCATCGGTCGCCTAAAGGCCATTGGGCCTTTTCCCAGGGAATCGTGCGAAAAAAGTCGCGGATGCGGGATCACGACGATTATTCTGAAAAGACGAGTAAGAAAAGGGGTCAAACAAACCTTTTCGCAAAAAACTGAGGGGGCAACACTAAAAAACAAAACCTAGCCTTCTAGCATAGAGGAGTGGTTGTGGGACAACAGGTGTGCCAAAAAGAGTAGTCAACCAACGCACAGCAAGTTAAAACTAGTCTGCCGATAGGACCAAAATCGAGAAAAAAATGGGGTAAGGAAAAGAGAGGTAGGTGCGACAATCAGGAGGGATTCGACTTAAATTCTGGTTGTTGGGGAACCCACCGGGTTCAAAACGCCGACAAAAAAGGAGATGCGCCTTAAGGGTAGGGAGCTGAAGTCTTTGGCAGAGGAAATGGTTCACCGGGATCACGGTATACTCTGAGGCATCCAGGAGGCCTTTTGAAGGGGACAAAAGGGAAGGTGCAAAAAAATTCTAAAGGGGTCTAATGAGGAGTGAAGAAAGGGGGGTGTGATCGGACTCAAATTGTCAAAACGGCCTCCACTCACACACAAAGCAG
>Ga0179591_1307849_pt1 | contig 27479 bp, 28 predicted proteins | sample CZOMad2_1_08_16f_FD_182891 | JGI IMG/M metagenome (GOLD analysis project Ga0179591, IMG submission 182891) | Vadose zone soil fungal communities from Angelo Coast Range Reserve, California, USA - CZOMad2_1_08_16fungal (PacBio error correction) | ecosystem: Environmental > Terrestrial > Soil >...
GCGCCCAGATTTTTTGAGGGGAGCCGACCAAAACCAAAGTTCATCACCACCGCAAAAGACTGCCAAATTGTCTTTATGCATAGATCAAAAAAAAGACCCTCGGGTAAAAAGGAAGACGAAGAAAAAATACGTTCCGATACACTGGCTTTACTGAAAGGGGTTGCGGGATTGACGGCCTCATAAGGGGGAACCGCCTGAAGGGGGACGCGAGTTCACTTCTAGGGGCCAGGGAGGGGAAGTAGAAATATTACGCGCGGGCCAGGGTATTGCCACTGGGCCGTGCTGGGGTCGCCTTACGAAAAAGAGAATATGAGAAAGAGAATAGTGAGGGGAAAAGGACTACTACTGGGGGGAGTCTGGAAAGGAGTTCTAAATTCGTTGGTTTTTGCATCGGGGAAAGCTAAGGCCAAGCTAGTTCAAAGTGGTCCTCGGCATCCAAAGCTCGTCCAGGAAAGTGAAGAAAGACGCGGGTGAGGAAACAACTTTGTGGGGAGCTAGGGATGAGAGAAAAGAAAGAAAAAGGAATGTCTAAAAAGGGGCGGGTACGGGAACAACCTCGGGAAGCTGGGGTCCGAATTGGGGAGCCGGCCGCGACACAGGAGCAACACTTGGCAGAATGAGTTGGGAAAAAAATCAAACGTAAAGGAAAGCAGGCGAGTTGGTGATAATTTTGCAGGTACTAATTGGGGCTTAAGAAAGTACAAGCGAAAAAAAGGGGAAGCTGGGACAGGGGTATTACTGGCGTATCTCGTCGGGGATCGAAAAGATTTTACGGGTTGAAGGGAGAGGGGAGAAAAGGGCTGACATGGGGGGGGCAGAGGTTTTTGGAAGATCTGGGTCAACTTTCCAAAAGGGACAACATCTGCCTCGTAAAAGGTTTGCTTATGGAACGGAGGGGGGGGAGGGGAAAGAGCCCCTCCGAAGGGGAAAGAGAGAGGGGAGCGTAAACAGAGTTTTAAACCCTGGAAAAAGTCTCGTAAAAAAGCTCAAGGCGAAAGGGGGGCTCAAAATCCAAAGCCAAAGGTAGGGACCAAATAAAAACCCAACCGAGGGCGTGTGGACTGGAGAGTCATACCACGAAAATGGCCTATTCATCATAAGGAGCATGAACAGAGAGGTACTGAGCCCCCACAATTCAATAGGGGGGTCTACTTTAGCTTGGGCAACCTCTCGTGAAAAGGGATTGTTTGGTGTCAGTCGCTCTTGAAGACTATGACGAATTATAGAGAGCGTTACGTTTAAGGGAAACTCTGAGCCCAAAGACTCTTTAAACTGAGGGGAGTCCATGACGGCAGGGAGGGTGGGGCTAAGGGAGTGGGCTAGGCTGGTAGAGTTTTTCTTGGGAGGGCATACCAAACGCCAAACTCAACCGTGAAAGGAGGGAGAAGATGCGCAGTGTTCTTCTGAAACCCACCAAGGGCGTACCTACCCTCAAAGGGGTCCTATCTAGGGCTCAGAAAGAGATCCGGAGAAGCCGCTGCCCGAAAAAGCGCTAAAACCCCAACCTTGATCAAAAAAAAAAACTCTCGGTAAGGGATCAAAAAAGGGGAAATGTCACAGAGAACATGCATATTCTTATTCAGCAGAGCGGCAGAGCCAGGGCCAGCTGGTACTGGGGATCAAGCGACATGAGAGAGACAACACAATAAACAAACGAAAGGAGAGATACGGGGGGGAGCGGACTAATGCCACGATAGGGAGGAGGTTGAAAGCTCGGATGAAAATTAGACATCATCTCCTGAAGGCGTTCGTGGCGAATCTCGAGGAAGCCGTCCGCCCATTGATAAGGCGGGAGGAGACCCTTCTGGGGCCGTTATGGCAGGTGAAAGAAATCTCTGGCAGTCGGGGACGTTCGTAGGGGTCACCGAGAACAACCTGGGGGCACCATGGTGAAGGGGGGGAGAACAAGCCGTAGGGATGAGGAGTAGTAAGCTGAAAGCGCTTTTTGTCTGAGGTCGACAAGCCCTAAAAAAAAACTCACTCCGGCGCAGGCCAGCAAATGGAAGAACAACACGGCGACCTTCATTCAGGTCACACGCAGGCGAGGTCGACACCGTAAAGCAGGCTCGAGCAACGAGAGATACATTAGGGGGCTCGTACACCCTCCATTGGACTGGGGGCTCAAGTCGACGCTAACGGAAAAATCCATGGCTGCTGGGCGGAGGAAAAGACGTCCGAAAGCCAACCTGATACGGTATGGAGGAATCGGAATTCCGTGTTTCTTTTCAACTCGAGAAGAAACGTCGAGGATAGAGGGGAAGAGGTGGGGAGTGGGACCGAACGCGAAAGTAGGTATCGTTGGGGAAGCGGTCGAAAGTGAGCAAAGTAGCAGATTAAACAGGGTTGAACAAGAAGAAATTAACAACCAACACGGGGGGGGGGGGGGGAAGAGGGGGGGGGCAAACAGGGAGGGGAAGAGGGGGTCGATAACGAGGCGGACCGCCGAAGGAAACAGCCTGCGAGCAGAATAAACGCAAAATCGGCCGGGGGGGGGGAAGGGAAGGGGATCAACATCGAGCACGAAACGCTGCAACCATCATGAAAAATATGAAATCCCAGGGAACGTCGATCTCGTCCGAGGCCAGATCGAGACTTAATCAGTCAATCATCTGCGTCGGCGAGTAGGAGTTCCGACACCAATAGGCGTCAGAAAGGGAAGAAAGGGGAGAGCCCTTCTCTTTACTGGAAGGGTCGCCCGACACGAGTGGGGCACTAGGCAAAAATGTGTCGGGGCGGTAGGAGATCCAACGCCAAGAGGAGGAATCTAGCCAGGTTTCTTTGAACCCCCATAGTCGTACTGAAGGACTAGGGGGAGAGAAAAAGAAGAAAATACACAAGTTCAGTTTTGAACTATCAAAGGGCAGAGGGCTTCGTTCAGCTCTCCGTCCTCCCGGGGAGTTGGAACGCAGGCGATTTAGAAATCAAACGAAGGAAGAAAGGAAGGAACAAAAATCTGCAGGCAGAGTCGGAGGAGGGGCCGAAGAGGTCGCGATAAGGAACATTCTCATTGGGAAGGATGGGGACCAGACTTATGCATTACGAGAGAAAGATACTCTATGGATACGCCCAAGAGCGGCAAGGGGTCAGGAATAACAACGAACGCGCTTAACGCTGGTTCATCCAGGTACTTTCACCACGTAAAAGAAGGACATTAGTCGAACAGCTATTTGGTTTCTTAGAAAAAGTTCAAGAGGGGTTCGGAACAGCCTGTTTATCTATAACCGCATCCTGAGGGGGCGGAAACGGGGAGGGTAGGAGAAAGAAAAATAAGCGTAGGGGCGGATATACAAAACAACGGGAGGAGGAGAAGGTCACAGAATTGCTCCCGAACAGTTAGGTTCTTGTGGATCCAAACTCCCCGGAAATCAAAAAGCCTCCAGCGGGAAGCCCAAAATAGCGCCTATCAACCAGGGGTCGAAACACCCTCACGAGGACTTGCACCAAAAATCTGGAAGGGATCCAGGAGGTTAAGGAACAGTTTTGCTGGAAGGGCGGACTCATAAAGGGAGTGGAACCGGACGTAACGCTCTTTCCCGGTGGGGAATTCCAGGAAGGGGCCGCTAGCTAGGGACTAAGGAAGGGGAGAAAGGGAAATTACTGTCCAGATGGGATGCCACGGGGGGGTAGAAAAATACAAAATGTCTAATTCTTATGCGAAGCGGAAAAGGCCGACGAAGAAGGAAGGAGGCGTCATGAACTGGGAATGACATTGCTCTGTGGCTTTGATGGGGCGAGTCAAAAGCGAAACAAGCTCGTACAAGTGGGGGTCCGGCGGCGAGGGGGGGTGGGCGTTCTTTCCGACAGTCCATAGCCGCAGGAGAACTGGGGAACACCTGTTTAAAATGAGTAGACGGGGGAAATCTAATAAAAATTATAATCGCGACTGCTGTGGCCTGCAAGAAACCCATCGGCGAGCAGCTCGCCGGAGGGGGGGAAATGAAACCTACCCAAGTACAAAAAGGGAAAAGGACAGACGTTTCCTGAAAATGTCCCCGACCTAATGCATTCGCTTGGGATTTCGGAAGAAGTGGTGGCGTAAATCACACCTCGCACGGGCGGTTATGGACGGGGAAAGAAATCTTGCCGGCCTAAACGGGAGAGGAATTGAGGGCGGCGTGGATCGAGTCTGAGGCATGATGGGGCTGGGAGCGTTTGATGCTGCGTCGGTAGAAACTTCTTCCACACTCAAGCGTGCCGCGGGCTGGTGATGAGGACGCCGGGGCCTACTTGGAGTCGGCGCCTACCGCATACGAAAGATATGGAGCGTAAAACAAACTGTAACTCGTCAAAAAACCCTAAAGAACGAATCGGTCACGAACGAAAAAGGCGCCGACGTTCCCACCCACTAAAAAATCACTCGAAGGAAACGTGCTATCGAGTTGAGAACACCGAAGGCCTATCCAATAAAAAATTGGGGCTTCGGACCTAACTCGAGTTTCCGCCGACGCCCAGACACGGGAACTGGTTTTCGTCGGCTGCCGGAACGGCAGTCAAAAAACCGCGGGAGGGTGTGGGGGAAAACTAGGTTCGATATAAAAAACGGAGAGAGACGAGTTCCGAGAGGGAGGAATCCTACCCAAGAAGAACGGCGTGGCCCGCGTGCACTTGACAAGTGGTTCATCAGGGGGGGCGCTTGCAGCCAGAGAGGTTGAGGGGAACGGGGTAATCCGAAGCCAAGCCAACACAGGATAATTACGGGAAAAGACGAAATCCGGGGAATGAGAAAAAAGGGTTCGCAACTGAAACCACTGGAGAAAGCCCCGCCCGGATGTCCGATCGGGGCGTTGCCACACTAGAAGCCAAATTGAAACCGACAGTTAACCAAACGGAGACCAACGCAATAACCGGAGAAGAACAGGCTCGGGGGTCGAGAGAATCCGGGCCGGTTTCACGAAGGAAGTATGGAGAGAAGGGGGAAACGAACGCAGGGGGGAAAATCGACCGGAGAAATCGTGAGTCCGTTCACGCCGGGATCAATCTAAACACCAACAATGAAAAGAGAGAGCTACGGGCGGAAGAGTGGATGAGGGAGCGCTGCGGGAAAGAAAACATGCGAGGGGAAGTCGGGGCGATCCTAGCGGGCCAGCCCGCCTGAGGGTTGATTATCAGGGCTGGCGGAGCGAAAATCGGGGTGGGCGAAAAAAGAAAAAAAAAAGACTGGGACTTCTTGCGGGGCGTAGGAAGCAACGCGGAAGGGATACCGGACGGGGGGAGGTCGACCCATTGGGTGAGGACCCTGCTTCCGGCGAGGCGGCGGACTGAAACTGTCTAATGGGGGGGGGATGGGAGGATTGTCTTACATCAAGCCCCACCTACTACAGGCGCCGAGAAACCATGAGAATCATTCGCAAGTAGAAAGGGAACTAAGCGGTACCACCGCTGGGGAGGATGGAGGGATTAACTAACGGCTCGTCTCGATACGGAGTGGCGAAAGCATTAGGAACACAATGCACAAATGGGACTGGGGGAAAAAGGTGACGGGACACTAGAACGAACGCGAAAACAGAGTGCCATAATGGGCTGGGGGCGGAACTCGCGTCCGTAGAATCAAAATAGTACGTATGATTCCTAGTACATATTGGGAAAAAGGGGAAATGGGGATCGAAGACAAGCCCCTTCGAAGTTTTTCTGGGCGAAGAGAGGCGCGCTCTTACAGGAGGAAAATGCTCGTCTAAGTTAGGCTGTTAGCAACATGACTTCAAACAGGGTCCGTGAATCCTCCAGATCTCAGAGGAAAAAGGAGGGCCTAGCCGTCAATAAGGAGGGAGGAAACAGGATCTCAAAACCGAAACCGCTAAAACTTGAATTGTGGAAGAAGGTGACTGATCGACAGGCCAACAACGCCCAACCCATCAGACCGGGGCCGGATGATAACAAAAGGGGAAAAAGGGGGCGAGCAGTCAGGCTGTCGCTCTGCATAAATCAGGAGCAGGAAGCAACCTTTCCGTCGGGGCCGAGGTTCACCAACATTTCTACGAGAAAAGAAAAAGAGATGCAAGAATGTACGGGTGGTAAAAAGGGGGGAAACAATTGTCGGGGTAGGCGTCTTGAAATCACCACATAACACGATCAAATCTAGGCTTGAAACCCAACCCGAAAGGTAGCGGTCTTGAATGCAAAAGCAGAAAAAAATCAAAAAACCGTATGGTTTTCCGTAGCTCCCTGGGGAAATACAGGCATGGCGCAGGAAAAGCCGACGTCTGCGGAAAAACGAGCTTTGGCCTGCCGTATGGACAGGCGGGTCAGGGGGGAAAAAAGGAAGAGACGAAAAAAAACGATCGAAGGTTTGGATGCCCCGGTGAACAAAGTGAGTTGTCTGGATCGTGGGGGAGGTCGGGAGGGAAAAAGGGAAGACGCCTTTTCGTAGTGAAACCCAAGCGCCCGGGCAAGCATCCGAGGGGAACCAGGGGGAGAGAGAGACAAAAAGAATCTGAACCCGGAATTCCAGTACCAGCGCTTTACGCTGCAGCCCGCGTGTTTCAAGGAACGGTTCCCGTCAAAAAAACTGTCGTACGGAGAGGAACGATATGTTTGGGTTTCTTAGGACTGTCAGGAAGGAAGGGGGAGCTATCCTCTAATCTAATGTTTCCAGGTCCCTAAGGGAGGCGGGATGACGGGGACGGGGCAACGAAAAATAAAGAGGAGAAGGTGAAGGGTGCTTAGAGAATCTCAACGGATGGAGGAAAGAAAGAGAAGAAAGGCAAAAGGGGAACATCTTCCTCCCACAGGGAAGAAAACAGCCTCCAAGTGAAGGGTGCCCAGGCTAGGATAGAGCAGTTGAGGACCTCTGTAAACGGGAACTAAGAAAACAAAGAGGGTCCTAGCACTTGATAAGCTGGAATGGGGGGGGGAAAAAGGGAAGGGGGAATCATCGTTAGTTAACACTCGTGGAAAGAGTTAAAGAACTGACTTGTTTAAACTGAACCGCATGAGTAGATAGATCCCGGTATGGAAAAGAGGGTAATGATTTACATTTGCACGGATTGGGAACAAAGTAAAAATGCTGAAGGACGAAGATAAGCGCAATACGTCTAACGTCCTGAAAGCAAACGGGGGACCCGCGCGCTCGGGGAGGTTCAAGGCAGTTCTGAATCGTTTGCGCGCCTGTTGGGCAAAAAAAAGAGGAGAAAAAGCGAAGGGAACAATCTTCCAGGAGGGAAGAAGAAGGGATCCGGCAATACCGAGGGTAATGACGGGGCAAACAGACTTCTGTGTGTGATAACTCTGAGTAGCGAGAAAGATAAACCATAATCGCGACTAGGCGGGGGAAGAAAGGAAGACCCCTAGGGGGTAAAGCCGACCAAGGGGGGGAAGGGGGTATACAGAACCGTGACAAACATTAACACTTTGGCCCGCAGACTAGGAATGTCGCCCCTTCCATCAAAGATAAGGAGCGGGGGGGTGATAGTCATTTTTGGAGGCACATACTCGAACGCCGAAATTGTATAGGGTCTGGGATACAGTCAGCGAGAGTCCTTCAGAAATAAAGCTAACTTGCTGAGGAGGGGGAAAAGAGTCATTCTTTTTCGGCGTTAGCGAGGGGATCAACCTTCCACCACTGCCAGCAAGAAAGCGGGGGGAGTTTTAGATAGCAAAGCAGGTGGTGGGGGGAGGGAACTGCAAAGTCCGGCGGTTGCCTCCGATCATCCTGCAGGTATGAGGCCCAATCCCTTTGAAGGAAACAGGATAAGAGAAACCAGGAGACAAGAAGGGGAATTCTAACTACCGCGGAAGATGCTTCGGGAAAGCAGCCAGACCCCATCCCTACCCGGGGGAGTGCTTTTAAGGTGGGGCAGACGGGGGAAATGGGTACTGGACACTTATGAAGGTGGAGGAAGAAGTCTATTTGGAACCGCCCCGAAATGCCAAATTTTGTCGGTCGCGGTGGAGAGGGAAAAAAATAAAAAACGAGGAGTTTGTTGGTCAAGGACCATCGCAGGAAAATCGCCGATCGAGACTAGTAGGTGAAGCAAGGATACAAAGACTGGGAGTGGCCCTCTTCGCAGAACTGCAAAGGGGGTCGGGCTTCTCGTGGGGCGAGGATGAATCTCTATGCGGTTGAACGTGTCATCGTCCACTCCAACACTCATGTAAGATGAACTAAGGCAGGTCGCCGATCCTACAGGCAAGGTTTCTCAATCAACCATGGTCACTGACCGTGCCCCCAAAAATCATGGATTTAAATCTGGGGGATCCTACGCACTAAAAGACCAAAGAGGGGGACCGCCGAACCGGCCCAAAGGGTAGTCCCCGTGGGAATCAGGGAAAAAGACCCACTAAAAGCATTAGGAGACCGGCTCGGGAATAGGCCACACGCAGGTGAACGAGGCTCGTCGGAGCCGCAGAAAGCGCGGGGAAAAATCTGACGAAGCAAGCTTGGAAGTAGTCATTACGACTTAAAGCTCGCGTCAAAAAACTAGGTAAAATGATTAGTCACGGGAGAAAGGACTGTGAACTAGCAGGGAAGAGGGGAAACGAGCTGAAATCTCCGCATATTCCAGGGCGGAAATCGGTAGTCTTACTCTCTGAAGAACAAGGCTACTACAGAGTGAGTGGGGGAGAAAGTGTTGCCTACCCGTTGAGGGGGGCCGGGTACGAGGGCTCAATCTCTGGCTTCGAAGAGTAGAATGCGATCAAGGAACAGGGAGGGGGGGGCTGCGAAAAAAAGTTGGGGGTGAATGTTGAAAAAGCGTACTCTTGCGGCCAGGAGTCATTCTAGGCGCTGGGGGAGTGGACTGTAAAAAAAAAGAAAAAAAAAAAAAAAAAAAAACCACATCTCACGGGCGCCCTCCCGGCCCCACACGGCTGAAGTATTAAAGGAAAAGATTCGACGACGCCGGGGGAGGATTCTTCACTTAAGCTTCTCGTCCAAAAATGGGAACAGCTATGGGAATCAAACTCCATCGACTTGCGCGGTTCAGAAAGGAAAAGAGAAATATAAGTTTCAATGGGAGGCTTTTTCTCTTAACTCGGGCCGGAGAAGCCAACGTTCATATATTTGTACCCTTCTGGTGGGGCAGGAGTCAAATCAAAAGAAGAACCATGAGGGAGGAGGCTGATCGAGTTGGTGGCCGACCGAGGCGCACGGGGCGGACATCATTGAGAGGGTTAGCACAAAGGGAGATGAGGGGACTGAAAAGGGAAGAAGAAGAAGAGTTCCTCTTCTCTGCTTCACCCAAGGGGGGAAGCGCGTAAACCAAACAAAAGGCGGCTCACAGACAGACACCTCGGGTGCGGGGCGGTGGGGAGTGGGGAAGAGTGGGGGGAGGAAGAGGGGGGAGAGGCGCGCGGGGGGGAACGGTCTAAAAAATAAAGGTATGTCCATCCTCTAGGAAACCTAAAAGGAAAAGAGGGGGGGGGGGGGGGGGGGGGGGGGGATCTCGAAGTCAAAAATCAGGAGAAAAAATAGACCCTGCCAGTAGAGGTAGGTATGGAACCAAAGAGGGGAGAAATAATGATCACAATCTGAAAGGCCGGGGACTGGGAAGGAAAAAACGCTACCAAGGGTGCAGAAGGGGGAGTGAGTCTTGAAATCCGGCGGCAAAGCAGCTGAGACGATGGGGGGGAAGCCCCACCTATTGCGAAGATACGTTGGGATTAAACTTCGAAAGAAAGCAGAAACCCAAAAGTTGGAAGTCGGACTGAAAGAGCGATGCTGCAGGTCCTGACCAGAACGGGAGGACGGGGGAACATGAACGAAGGGCATGAGTTTTGCACGATGCAACCGCGTCAAAAAGGAAGGAACTGGATGAAGAACACGACGACAGGAAAAGGCTGCGTTGGCACTAAGATAGAGGAAAAGAACGATACGTATGTGCCCCAGAAAAACCAGGTGCCAAGGAACTACCGGCCGGTCTGTTCAATCCAGCGAAAAATGAAAGTACAAAAAAGAGGGAAAGAGGAAAAAAGGGAAATAAAACCCGTATGAGTCTCCTTAAAGGAAAACTGTTCAGTACTCAGAACCGGAACACTATTTTTGGGGTGTTCAGTTTCCCGATGGTTTTCGGAAGCTTAAGACAAGGAAAAAGCTGGAGGCGGATTACTTGGAACAAAAAGAAGAGGGAAGGGGGGGGAGGGGAGGGGATCTCCACAACCACTTAGTAGTAAAGAGAGATCTAACACAGACAAAGACTATTGATTTTGGTCAAGGGAAAAGACAACCGGATTCCATCGGGAAGGGGAAAAGGGGGCTTCTAATAGATCAATCAACCCAGAGGTAAAGCGGGGAAGAAAAACCCAAAACTTTTCAATAAACTGCTTAATTAAGCAGGGTGCTGGGAATTGAGGGGTGTCAGAAGGGACAACAAAGAACAGGGGCGGATCTTGAACTGGGAAGAAGGGGGGGGGGGAAATATATTTAGCTGTAAAATAGTATATAACAGAGTCCTCATCGGGACCAGGGCTTGCCAAAGGGTGCCGCTTTGGAAAAGAAAAAATGAAATCGAAGTAATAAGAGAAAAAGGAAGGAAAAAAAGATAGTTTCCTGCGCGATTCTTGTTAGAAGGCAGTTCTAAATTAGTGCCGAACGCCTGTGGGGGGGGGGGGGGAAAAGGGGGACGAGTAACAAAGGCGTTCAGGTCCGCAGGCAGAAGGAGAGTCTACAAGCAGCATAGCCTTAGAAGGGGAAAGAAAAAAGAAAAAAGGGTGGGGTCTTAGGGAAGAGGAAATCATTAATAGAACTAAGGGGCAGGCCGGCAAAAAAATCGGCTCAAGCTTTTTATAACGCTGATTGGGATGAGAAACGGGACGCCTTTTAAAGAACATCAAGTGTCTGCGGCCACTTCAAAAGTCGCTCAAGGACGCGTTTGAAGTCAGTAAGAAATAAGCGAAATAACGAACCATTAACGACGAAGGGGATTTGTCATGGGAGTACGGAAGACAAAGCGCGCAAAGACAGAAAAATCGATACGTAGTGAGGAGGGGGAAGGAGGGAGTGTGAATTGGGGGGTGGGGGACAGAGAGGGAGAGGGTAAAGTCCCACCTCCAGAGGGCAGAGGGGGCGGTAACGTGGCCGGGTAAGGGCCTAGGGGAGTGAAAGAAAGAGCATTCGGAACGAGGGAGGAAAAGAGGAAACGAAGTTAAGCGCAACTGGAGTTCAATGCTAGGAATGCCCGGGAGATGCGCAGAGACAAGCCAAGAAAGAAGAAGCAACTGAAGGAGGGGACTGAAACAATACCCCCAAATAAGATTAATCATAAGAGACCGTTGGCTGGTCTCGACGGTTCCGCCCAAAGACATCCATGCAAATGTCGAGGGGGAGGTCTTACTAAAAGCGCAGGTCAACGATTGGTGTTGGGGGGGAGGCTGTCCTCAGGCGCCGATCGCAATGAATTGACCTGGGGGGGGGGAAGGAGAGAAGGAGTGTGGCGGGGGGCACGGTGCAAATTAGTGTGTCAGTGTCATAACAAAATTGGATTGGTGCGTTGGTGCGTGGGGAAGGAGGGTGTTTTGGCATTTCTAACCTCAGCCCAAACGCGGGGTGATGGGAAGGAAGAACTTGGAAGTGGGGGGAAAAAGGGAGGAAGGTCAAACAATTTTGGCGTCCGCAACCGTACGAAATGGCGAATCCTTGTTCACTAAAGCGGACTTGCAGGAGATTGGAGCCCGGGGGGGTCACACGGAAAAAGGGGTACACTAGCGGGGGGCGTGGGGCCATGAAAAAAAAAAAAGATAGGCGGCGCTTAGACCTAAGAGCAACTTAGCATCGTCATCTATGTCAGCAAGCTCGAAAAAAGAGAAGGAGACTCCATCGTGGAAGGTGGGAAAAGGGAGAGAGAGAAACAAAAACAACGGAGTAGGGAAAGAGAGAGCAAACTAGAACGACTAAGCCGGAAGCACATATGTTCAGCTCAAGGCTGGAAGGGAGAAAAATAGGCCGTACGTAAAGGGGGGCGAAGGATAGGGAACCTCTCCTCCTCTCTGAGGGTCAGGTATTCAGAACAACGTGTCCGGGGGGGGGGGGGGAAGGGGGAGGTCTATCTCGATTAGGTTACATGCAACGGTCAGAGGGAAATTTTTCTGACGCCCCATGGTTGGGGAGTTGAAAAGATTACTTGCGGCAGGATGATACAAGTTGGGGAGGGGTCTTATATAAAATCGACGCCCAAATCGGGTGGGCGGCAAAAGGGCGCTGACTGATGATAATAAAAAAAAGAGGAAGGAAGCTAAAAAGGAAACGCGGGGAGCAGTACGTAGGCTTCACTAAGAGGTCTCAGAAGGCAAGAAGGCGACATTCTAGGAAAACACACTCCAGCGGACTGCTCGGTTCCTGACAGAACGGCGACGAGAAAGGAATTTGACTTGGAGGGGGGATTCGGCTCTCGTCCTTAAAGAGTCGATATTATGATAATAGGAAGTTCTGGTCCAGGGATTCACAAAGGGGGGGGTCATCCGAAAAAAAGGGATTAAGTCTGGGTGGTTTGACCTAACGCGATTTCCAAAGCGAGCTTTTTGCAGAAACTCGGTCGCATGGAGCACGGGAGGGGGAGGAAAAGTTCTTCATAGAAAGGAGGGAACAAGCGAGATAATCATACATCTTAGGCACGCCGACTACTCGGTAAAGCCACCGGCTGTGAAGAAAACCCCCCTAGAAGTGGTGGGAATAATTTGAAAAAAGAAGGAGAGGAGAAGAACGAACAAGAAAAGAGAAGAGGGCAAAACCGCATTATCCAACAACGACATAATCGATCTGAGTCGGGAGGCACGCCAAGCTAGCATTATCACCAATAAGCCACTTTCCGGGGAGGGCGGGGGTTAAGTGGAAGGAAAAAAAAACTTCCTAATTTCCGAGGACGGTGGATGGGAAGGCGCGCCACGAGGCCACGTCCAAATGTTGATAAAGTTCCGCGGTAGGGAAGAAAAAATACAAGCTGGAAACCGGGGGGGGGGTGATGGGGGAACCCCCGCCCATATTACGAGTGACGTTTCTTAGCGTAAATGCCAAAAGGAGATCCACACAAAGGGTTGTGGCAAAGGGAGAGAAAGGCAGGTGATCGACGTCCGAACGGAACATTGAAGGAGGGGAAAGATCGGGTGCCGATTGGGTAGGACAAGGGGAAAAAAAAAACGGCATGCTAACACGTCTAGGGGGGTAGGAGCTAAACTTAGCCTATTGTAACGATAAGAAAGGCGCTGAGTGAGGGGACCCCAAAAGGACAAAAGGGGGGAAATCGCATGTTACTAGAAGAAGGAAACGGGGATCACTCAAGCTATCGGCTTAAGGGGAATTACACCGAACATCTGAAAGGCAGTTACCACCGGTTCAACCTGTAGAGTCGCCAGTAAATGAAAAAAAAGAAATTCATTATCATTAAGACCGGGAGAGGGTTTTGGGTTGAGGAGTCAGATTCCTGAGGGGTTTGAGGAACAGCCTGTGATCAAGAGAGGAGACCAAGGGGGGAAGGCCAATGGCTTATTAACGTTTATTAGGAAGAAAAAATAAAGCGGGATTTCAGCTTATATCTCTCAACACAAGAGGAAGATAATAAGCACAGGCAAGACCAGAGGTCTGGGGGATGTCTCAAAAGAAAAAGAACATCCTCCATCGGAAAAAGGGGCCCCATGGGCTTAGCTGCATATCAAACACGGAGTTAACAGGAGAACCAAAAAATAGCTTGAAGGAAGACTGAGACTGAACCGTTTGGTGCTGGTGAGCGACTAATCACGGTGGGAAAAAAGCTGGAAGGAAAGGAATGACGGGGGTGAAAATTTCGGCTCTTGGAACAAATGTAGGATAAATCTATGGACTTCTTTGCTTTAAACCTGTGCAGAGGGGGGGGCCATAATGAAAAAAGGCGATGCTAAGTATTAGGGACAGAAAAATAGCGCTACTATAAAAGAAGACGTGCCGGAGATGTTTTCTGCGAATTCAAAGGAGGGGGGTTGAATAACTCAGAGGAAAAAAAGAGTAAGGGGAAAATTCCATTAACCTCTGCACGGCGTCGGTCCTTAAAACATAGCCGAAGGGAGACTTGAACGGCCATTGGGGGAGCCCTTGAGGTAGAGCGAAGAGAAAGGAAAAAGTCCTCTCGACGCGGGTGAAAAAGAAAAAAAAAAACCCATCGGCTCAGCTTTGATCACCGATGGGATTGTGAGTCACCGGGGGAAAAAAAACATTAGCACACTTCCGCCTCGTGGCGCAGACCCTGAGAACAAGCCCGACGGATTCAGGAAAGGGTGTAAGGGAGGGGGAAAAGAACTTTTGCGGCACTAAAAACGAAGACGACTGATGGGGGGGTCAGTGGAGATTCAGACTCGGTAGGGAGGAAAAAAAATATAGGGAGGACGGGGAGGAGGAATTAGCTTGCCATCGAAGGAATGGTGCTGTGCGGGATTGTGGGTGAAGTGCTAGATAAACTTGAAACAATCCACCACAGGAATGAAAAGCGGGAGGGTCTTCATCCAAGGGAGCGTACAAGGAATGGCGGGCCCTCCGATCATCAAAGATGATGGGCGCAGAGGTCAGAATGAACATCACTCTAAACGATGAAGAGGGGGACGGAGAGAAATCCTAAAAGAGCCCGAGGGAAAGACGTCTTCCCCCCGAAAATCGAATCCGAATGCAGCGAAGTTCGTTCTCGTTGAAGACGAAAAAGAAGTCCGATGGAAGACGGAGCGCCGTTGGTCTAGTCTCCGAGGGAGGCGCAAAACATCCAAAGGGGGTCAGTCTAGCAGAGGGAATGACTTACCGTCGATCCACACTTGGAGTGGCAGAGGCACAACAAAAGGTGAGCCCAGGAGAGAAAAAAGGGAAGGGGGGGAATCCTCGATCCCAATCATGCAAAGTGGACCGCTGGGGGGGGAAATGAGCTGCTGTGGGTAAGGATAATGGGAGCTCCTTTAGAGGGTGGTTATTTTGAACGCAGAATATCCAGACAACACGACAAGAGATTTCCTCTTCCGTCCTACGCAAGCCGAAAGCCGGGTTCTCACCATGCACCCAGGGGGGGCTACAAGCAGGTATGGGGGACGGGAGGGAGTACTCCTACGGAACAGAATAAAATTGGCCCGAATCAGAACGACGGGATCCACCATAGGAGCAAAGAAAAGTAGAGAGCGGCACGAGAAGAGAAGGAGTTCGCAAAACGAAATATTTAACTTAGCAGATGAGGAAGAAGGTTGCAGATCCTGAACCAGAGCGCTACGCACGGGGCCGTAGTTCTTCAGGGCCACGTGATCTCAGAAAAAAAACAAGTCGGAGGAAATAGAGGAAACGGACGGACAAAGACAAAGCTGCGGAAAAGTTGAAGCAGAGAGGGGAGGGAAATCTCAGCGTGACTTACGGTGAAAAAATTTCTGCTGAGATCTCGGCAGCTTGCCTATCCGGCCTAGAGTTGAGGGATAAATGCGGAGGGCGAAAGGGGGAGGGTCCTGGTACAAGACGCTAGTGACGGAGGTTGGGAAAGTTCTTCTTAGGATGCAAGATCGTGCAATCAGGCGGGGAAGATACCCCTTTGAAAAAAGAAACACGCGTCATCGCTTGAGGCGGCGGAAAGCTGAAAACGGGGAGAGGTTTGACGTGGGGAGAAGGGGAAAATAAGCAAATCAACCTCGACTAAGCAACGCCCTCGAAAAGAACCCAAACGACAAGTAGCAGGGGGGGAAGCAAGGGGGGGGGGGGGGGGGGGGGGGGGGTTGGGGGGGGGGGGGGGGGAAAGAGCCCTGAAAATTCACCTTAAAGGATACGTATCGATCGCGAGAAGGGAGCCCTATGGTCCGGAGCTACAGCGGGGAGGGAGGATGGGCCTTACTGGAGAAAAGAGAAACAGCGGGGGCCCATGTTGTGACTGGGCGGGGGAACGCGAAAGAGAAGCAACTGCAGAAAGATGCAAATCGGACCTTAGGGTTGATTCACCTAGCAAAACTCCCCTTCGTCAATTCGTGGAGAGAGGGGGGGGTAGTAAAGTACTCTAAGGGCGCAGCGAGGGTAGGACTGATAGGGAATTTAGCGTTAGCGACCTTCTGACATTTTGAAAGGAGTGACAAAAACTCATATCTTAGAGGGTTTGGATCACTCCGCCGTCAGGAAGCGCCACCTGGCTGCCGAAGGCAGGGGGGGGGGGGGGGGGGGGGGGAAAAATCGAAGGGCCGGGTGCTGAAGATGGAAGTGGGGGAAAGAAGTGGGGGAGAAAAGAAATATAAAAAAAAAACGCGGGAAAAAAACATGCGACTGTGCCATCTCAGGGGATCAAACGCCAACGTAATCTAGCGAGTCAGGGGGAGGCCGCGAAGTCTAAATCAAGGGAATCAACTGTCCTCCCCGGGTCCTTAGGGAGAATGGATTGTGATGGGAACGTGCAGAAAGGAGAAAGCGAATTCCTTCCGGGACGGGAAGGGGGGGGACGCGCCACGAGTCGTACAAGGGTTTCTAATTTGCAGATGGAAAGAAAAAAAATCCAAGCAAGGGAAGAAAGGGAGATCCTTTTTTGCAAAACCGCAAGGAAGGAGGAAAGGACTCTCTTTCTCATCCTAAAGGAAGGACACACAGGTAGTTGTTCACGTAGCTCCAGGGAGGCGATAGGGCAGGGGGCCAAGGCAGAAGGACCGCGGACCTTTAAAAGCTGGGGGAAAGGAGAGGTTGGAAAACCCAAAGGAGGCGGAAAAAAAAGTGAGACAGAAGGGCTACAAATAGAGCGCAGTAAAACCTTTTCTTGTGGGCCGAGGCTGAGGATGAGATCAGACCTGGGAGTGGGGAAAAAAAAAGAACAAAGTGGAAATCAATCCTGGACCAGGAAACGGAATGTCTCAAAGCCGACTATGCCCTCGGACAGCGCGTTAACGAGGGGGAGCCTCGTGGGGGGGAAGAAATTTTCTTCGGACGAAGTCAAAAAAAAAAATGTGGAGGGAAAGAAGGGGTTCGGACCTTTTTTGTTTTGTTATGACCTTCCCTAGGTGCACGGACACATTGATCGAGAGCTAGGGGACAAGGGGTTCAGGAGGCGTTGGAAACGTGAAGGGAAAGGAAGAAAAGAATCCCTTTTGAAAGAGAACAACAAACAAGGAGGAGGAGAAGGTATATCCTAGCACAGGAAAGGCTCCCGCTTTGGGGTGTCGGACTACCCTCCTTTCATCACATGAATCCATCGGGCCCCTAGGATTAGCAGGGAAGAAGAAAAAAGCTGTGAAAAATACAGAAACCAAAAAAGGAGGAAAATACTACTGACATTTTTGCTTGAATTGGGAAGTCAACAGGGATTTAACAGGGCGGAAGCAGTTCGGACTGTTCCGGTAATTCCAGGGAACTAGCTGGAGGAGTGTCGAAGAGGGAGGAATCCCGTTAGATAGGGTCACAAAAGGATTGCTTCAACAAGGGGAGGTGGGGAGGGGAAAAGAAGAAAATGCGAATTCTAAAACGAAATAAAAAAAAAAAAAAGAGGGGAGAAAGAACATGAACCTACTTTTCCTTGCGAGGGGTCTGCATGCAGTATAAGGCGTTTGCGAACGAATGGGGGGAAGGGAGCTAATGGGACCAGCTCGTTCACCCATTGAACCGCGGGGGAGGAGAAAACGTAAAAGTAAAAAAGAAGAAGAGAGAAAGGGGAAAAAAATGACGACTACCTTGGTGGTCTAGGTAGGCGCGAAAGCTATAAACGACATTATCGGAATAGGGGAGGGCAGAAAAAAAACGGTCAGCGACGGAAGAGGGGGAGGGGGATTGGACAGGGGAGGGAAAAAGTAAGAAAAACGTGTCCGCGACCGGGGGAGAGCGAACCACTGCCTAACACGGAATGCAATGGATTGGTTAGAAATTTGGAACGAAGAATGGGGGGAGGGGGGCTGGGTAGAACGAAAAAAGAGAAAGACGAAGGTGCTTATGTGGATTACTGATCAATAGATAGCTCGAAGATAGATGATTTGGGATCATGAGGGACTGTCCTAGGGAGGAGGGGGCTTTAAGGGGGTGGGAAGGGAGAACTTATCACAACTTCTCCAACTTTCCAGGCGGGGGGCGGTTGGGAGGGTTGCTTCTCTGAAGGTGGGATGGACTTCTGCGCCGCGTTGAATAACTAGAAAGAAATACTCTGGAGAGGGAACAACATTGTCACGGGACGCAACGATCAATGCGACCGTTATTGTCGGAAACGATCCGCGAAGAAGAGTCGGGGGGCTTCAAGCAACTCGATAAATAAAGGAAGGAAGAGTGCTGCTATATTTGAGAAAAAAAAAAAATTCAAACTATACATCGTAAAAGAGGGAATGGTCGGGGTCCGAAAACGCTTGAAGGGCCAGCCATCCATGGCCACTGTTCTCGTGAGTCCGTACTGTAATCTCAATGAAACAAAAACGCTGGAAGGGTGGGGGAGTCCCAAAATGCGCCAGCGACGGATCGATACAGATGGAAGAAGGCCTCGATACACCCAAGCGTAAAAAGGGGGGCCCTCTTCTTTATTCTAAAGAAGGAGGATCAGGGGGGGGTTCTCGGGACATGGGGGGGGGGGTCGGGGGAAGTCATACCTCATGAACAAACGAAAGTAAAGGAAAAGACATAAGGGGGAAGCCGGTTCTTAATTAACCCAATGGTGAGAAACAGGAAAAAGGGGAAGGGCTTAATACACAAAGAAAAGAAAAAAGCCAGAGATTGGCCCGTACAACTTACAAACTGGGGACGCGGCCAACGCAATGAAAAGAAAGAGCAAGCTCCGGAAGAAAAAAGGAGGTCCACGGATGAAAGGAAAAACTATGAGGAGCAGGGGACACTAGCGCTGACTCTTCCGCCGTGCGTGGCCTGAGCCTTGGCCGCGTGATCTCGAAAAAAAAATAGGAGGAGGGAATACACGGGAGAAAAGGAAAGTAAGGCCCTTGGAGTAGGGAAATAGGTGAGCGTCTGCTTAACTTCTCCGAAGCCTGATGAAATCGTTAGTGTCTGATAGCGCGGAGAAGGACCCTCAAGGAAGAAGGTTTCTTTTTATCAGTATGGCAGGGGCGAGAAAAAAGAGGGGAGTCAAGTTACTGGGAATCAAGGATGGGGAGGAGGAGCCCAGGAGGCATAAGGGGCGTCGCCCAAACAGGTAAGGGGGAGAAAGGACTTCTTGGGCGTCCTAGTAAAAGAGGGGAGGGGGGTGGAGTGCTGTGTACAAAAAACCACCTCTCCCATGCAGAACCTCCATGAGAAGAACACTGAGAAAGGAGCAATGGCACGGGAAGGAACACCTGGACGTGGGGGGGAGAGCTAAAAGGAACAGAGGAGAATCTCCTGTCAAAGTTCTCAGGGGGGGGACAACAAATGACAAAGGGCTGATTTCCTCTCGAACGCGAACTAAAAAGAGTTGGCCATGACGAGGTGCTTCAGGAAATAGCTCCGAAAAACTTCAAGGGAAAAGTACATCATCTTTCGTGGTAGGGATTAAAATAGAAAGAAAACTAAAAGTCGCGATAATAGCGATCGAGTGGGTCTTGACTAGCGAGAGGATCACAGGGGAAACCGGAGCAGGACGGCTGAGAAAGTTGCGCGGAGGACTTCACAAGGGTTGGACTTCTGACCCGACGAATATCAGACGTAAGGTTAAAAAGAAGGCGCATCTGAACAGGCGGCTCAAAGAAACGCCAAAGGAGGGGAAGAAACCCAACTTTTGAGTGAGGTTTGGAAGAAAAGCGAGCAGGGGAAAAAAAAGAAAAACGCCCAGCACATCATTCCTATGGGGCAAATCTCCACGCCTGATAACGAGCGTAGGCGAGAGCTCGGGCGAAAGAAGTACCTTAAGAATAGACCTTTCCGGGGTGAGAAGGGGGGAAGTGTATAAACCACCATAGAGGAGAGAAATTCACAACTCTAATGCAATGACTGGGAAGGGGAGGGGCCACTGATCTGCGGCAAACGTGTGAGAAGTGTCGCGCTTTCCAAGCAAGCTGAGGGATCATAAGAAAGGGAGGGGGGTTTCTGGAAACCGAAAAGGAACAGGGAGAGAGAAGAGGCTTTCGCGCCTACCTCCGTATCCAAAAATTGTGCCGACGCAAGTGCTATGCGGAAGGTCAGGGAGGGGGAAGAGGGAGTCACTCAGAAACAGGGAATAAGATCTGGGACCGGAAAATTTGGCAAAGCGTGAGGGGCAACAGAAGGAAAAGGAGAACCTCGCGATGCAGAGCGTAGTAGCAGAGAGGGGCACAAGCTATAATGAGACATAGCATTTGCTAAAAAAAAAAAAAAAATGTGGGAAAGAAAGGGACATCGTATCCCTGTATTCTCGGGGGGGCTCCGCCTCCAGGATCGGACATTCCGAGGACAACCTGCAGCGGGGCGGGGTAAGTGGGAAAACCGTGTTCAAAATGCGGGATTCAACAGAAAAAAAAAGAAAAAAAAGGAATTTGTCGTAACAGGAATGGGGGGGGAGGGATCCGAGGGGAAGAGGGGGGGGGAAAGACAGCTTTTGATCTATTCCTACGAAAGGGGCAGTCCCGCTTTCTTGAATAAAGGGTGGGAGGAGGCGAAAAAAGAAAATCGGGGAGTCCTTGCACGCTGTAAGATCGAGATCAACAAAAAGGGGAAAAGGGAAATAGAGTCTAAGCAAAACTAAAGCAGAATGGGGGAGGGGAAAGTACCCTCACCTTTCATCACCCCAAAAGAAGCCCAGGGGACTGAAGGAAGAGAGAAAAAAGGGTTCGAACCTCGGTAAAAAACTAAAATAAACAACAAAAAAATGAGAGGGGCCTGACTACCCTGCTTTACTGAACAAGGGGTGAGGGGTGACGGCGATCATACAGGATTGAAAACACTTCAAAAAATCGGGGGAACAGCTTTTGGGAGTTGTAATAAGGAAGGGCCGAGAAGAGAATGATCCAAAAAAAATGGAAGCGAGAATTTCTTGCCCAACTGGGTGCCGTTTGGGGAACCCTACGAAAGGGGAGAAAATGATACATACCATCGGAGAAAAGGGGAAAGGCAGCCTACTGAAAGCTGAAAGGGGGGTGGTGAGGAGGAAGTCTCCTTCGGGAAAAAAAGCATGGGGTGCATCGGCAAAAGCTAAGGCCAAATCTCAGGCCAGGGGTCCGCGGCAGAGAGGTCAGGACCTGCATCATCCTGACTGGACTAAAATTTTGGTTGAGAGAGGAGAGGGCTCGAGAAAGTATGTAAGAGGAGAGATTTTCTTTCCTTTCAAATCCAGCTCAGCTTTTGAGAGCCTTGGTGTATGGGATTAAAAGGGACCTCCCCGTAAAGAAAAAAAAAGGGAAGGGAAGACAAAGAAAAAAAGAAAAGGAACAGGTCCCTCCTCTCTTTTGATAAGTTCTGAGACATTGTGGCATTGAACCCTCGAATAAAAGGGAAAGGGAGGGGGGGAGTGATTACAGCAGGGAAATCGACGAGATCGAGAAAAATCGGCGTGGAGCAAGGCTGGGGAAGAGGCAAGAAAAATGGGCTGTGCGTGGGTTGAAGGAGATCACTTTGAACTTGGGGAAAAAACTGAAAGCGGAAGAGGTGGCGGGTCTGCTTGATCCGAGGGGGCGTTCGCTGCGCAAGGCTGCGACAGACCAATCTTACGAACTCGGGAAGGCCAAGTTAAAACCGGGGAAAAAACGGGGAAACGGGCCAAGTGCGAAAAAGAGAAGTCACAGGAAATCGCTTCGGTTCGCCCCAGACCCAAAGAGGAAAGGTAACCAGACTGGCGGGCTCTAGGTATCCAAGACCCAAGAACGGGCCGATGACAGAGACGTAGAAAGGTGGATTCCCTGACAAGGGAAGGAGCCCATCCATGACAACGATTTTCCTGCGGTTGGAGCGTTCACGAACATTTAACCAAGAGGGTTTGGAAAAAAGATCTGGCCTAGGCGCCGTAATAGTCGGGACTGTAATCCAAGCTCCCCATCTTAACTGCAGGCCGCTGAAGGGCAGGAGAAGTTCATCAGTTTTGGCTGAACACTGTGAGGGGGGAGAGGAGGCCTGTATAGAGGTTGTTGACTGTCATACCTCAGACAGCCAAACACAGGACGGGTCAAGTAAACTCATCCGAAACTATTCAAGGGAGGGGCAAAGCACAAGATTGAAAAGAAAAGAAAAAACATTGTCCGATCTGGTGGGACTTCCTACGCCAAACTAAGTCCATATCTTGGGAAAGGTAAAGACACGGCCGCGACAAGGGGGGAAAGATCCAGGAAAGGATAAGGGGAGCGAGGAAAGACCCCTATCTCTCGCCATCAAACGGATTTCACTAAGCAGAGCGGTGAAGAAAAGATCGATACCAATGCCGCTAAAACATAGGGGAAGGAAAAAGCAGTACTTTATCAGAGGACACAAACAAAAACGGGAGGAGAGGGAAAAGATATACTCGACGGACAAGGCCAACATCTTACGGGGTTAGGGTCCTCAAATGGCTACCTCTCAGGTAGGGGGGAGGGGAAAGTCTCTAAAACAGAAGTGGAAGGCGCCGCCTAGCTTTGGGGGTCGTATGGTCGGAGAACGTTTCATTGAGGGGCTCAATCAGGCTGATTGGAAGTGGCATTAGAACTAAAGGGCCTAAAGAGGGCTTCTCCCCATGGTGGGGTAGAGACCGGAAAGGGAGCGCTGAGGTGCTTAGGCTAAAAAATTGTGGTTGGTGGGGGGGTTCTTTTAATTAGGGAAAGGAATCAAACACAGAGATAAAGGAACTCAGGCATACGGACACCCGAACCAAGTAACCCATGTCACAACCATGAACTGATCTATGCATGGCACGAAGAGGGCCACGCCTTACCTTTTATCTAGGCATTCAGAAAAAGTAAGATCGCTTACTAGGCAGAAAAGCTAATGGGGGGAGAGGGGGCCGAACACACTCCATCGGGAACGGGGGGATAGGGTCAAGGGCATAAACGAGACACTTGCATTAGGAAGTCTTCGGAAGCTAGGTATAGCCGGGATAGGATTGTCAATTAAAGGTAGGGGCTTGTATTTAATGGGGAAAAGCAGCACGCCCATCGGTGCGGGGGGAGGGGGGGGGGGGGATGGTTTGATGGAAGGGAACAGAGAGGAGAAAAAAAGCAATGGAGAGGTTCGGACATCGGGACTCATGGGGAGGGGGCTACCTGTGCAGGGGTGAACTGAGGGACACCTCCTATGTCATACGGGAGCGGCACTACTGCAGAGGGGGTACCCTCAGAATAACCCAAGGGAAGATAAATTTATGGAGAAAAGAGGACGAGAACGTCACTCTCCAGCACCATCAAGAGAGGGCCAGAAATCGGAATCAAACTAAGGGGAAACGTATTCTACAGGGGAAACTGGAGAGAATCATAAATTAACCATAACAAGAAAGACCTTGAAAGTTCAAAGGAGGTTGGGAGTACGGAAAAAAATGAGATTCCTAAGGGTTATCACAATAATGGGAATCGACTGGGAAGTGAAGACACTATGAGAGGGGAAATTTTGGGAGAAAGGGTGTCGCGTGGGATTAAGCCCGCTAAAAGAAACTTCTAAAAAAGACACTAAAGGGGGGGGAAGTGCAGCCCCCTTCTAGGAGCACGATTAAGAAGGTTGGTAATTTCAGCGCCTAACTCATGAAGAAAACAGTTAGTGCCGTCAACGGGGAGCTAGGCTGTCAGGACGACTGGGAAAGGAAGGGAAGGCACAAAGTTACTAGGATTCTTATATTGCAGGAGCAAAAAAAGCGGGAGGAAAAAAGTTCATTCAGAACAATGCGCAGGCAAGTAGACGTAGGACGGAGCCGGGTCGCTAAGAGGAAGTCGGAGATCGTATGGGAACCCCCAAGATGGAAATTTGAAGAAAATCATGGAAAAAAGAAAGGAAATCTACTATGGTCACCTCCTCATCTGCGGCCAGAGGAAACCTGAAGACGCGTGGCGAGGTAAGCCGCTGGGGAGAAATCGCCGTCAAAAAACTGTTCAGTACAGGAAGGTAGGGGGAGAGAGGGGGGGGGGAGATTCCTCAACCAAAGGGGGGCGGAACAGAATGTGGAGAGAGAAATAACCTGTTTCATCCGCGGATCGGGGAGGGGATGGTGCGATAAAAAAAAGCGGGAGTTTGAAGAAAGAGAGAAAACACCACAGAAAAGCGGAAGACTACGCAAGAAGAGAAAGGATTTAGTTTGGTCAAGCAAAGTTCAGAACAGGGGGCAGCTGGACGCCCCAGGGTATAGCGCAGGATAAAACAGAGCCGAAAAAAAGGGAAAAAAAAGGGAAGAAAAAACCAAAAATAGCTGTCTGACCGAATCCCTAAAGAGACGAAAAAGGGGACTGGATTAAGGAAAACCGGAAGGGAAAACGATGCGAAGAGGAACTCCTGTGTCCGGTTGTAATCCCTGAAAGGGCCCAGCTGAGGCTCAGATAATCCGGGACCGCTCAGGCCTCAGATTGCTTCACATGGGGCCAAGTTTGTTGTGAAAAAAGGAGGAAGGCGAAGGAGGGAAGGAGAAAAGCTCTAACGTCCCCCCCCAAACAAAGACGCTACTGGAAGGCGCGTGCGGGGGTGCAGAAGTTTTCTAGACGGTTGCAAGGGTCAGGCAAAGAGGAAAAAAGCTTTCAATGGAACAAAACTAAAAGCCTGTCGCTTACCTGCAATATCCGAAGACTGACGGCACACCAGCGGTGTAAAAAGAGCTAATGTAAGCCTCGGGAGCTACGAAAAGGAAAGGGCACACCCAATCGCCAGAAGGGTGGAATAAGCGGGGGGGGTTGCAAAACGAGAAAAACATAGTCAACAGGCAAAATGGCGCGCCCTTCCGCAGTCAAAGGAATGAATTCGAAGGTTGTAGAATTCGGCGAAAGGGGGCGGAGCCAAAAAGAAAAAGAAAAGGGGGGTTCCTTTTATTACGGAAATCGAAGGGTCGGCCGTCGAGAGAGAAAGTTGGAGGGGAGAAGGTTCTGAGGCTGTCATAGGATGAGGGGCAACGCTTTTGTTTCGGTGACGATGGGTCAAAAACTGATCACAGGGAGAGAAGGGCGGTTTCCTGGACCGAATGTGAGGGGGGGAAGCTGGGGAAATTCAAGAAGTCAACCGACGGAGAAGTTATCTCGTAGGGAAAAAGTCAACCCTGTGAATAACAAGGGTCTGCAACAAAATGAAAACCGAAGGAGAAGAAAAAAGGATCCTCGCTCCTCTCGGCAAAAACCAACGAGGGAGAAAGAATCCGGAGACCTGGTCGTCTGTGGAAAAAAACCCACTGGGAAAAGGCAACTTAGCGCATGTGGATCTGCCGGCAAGTATCCTCAACAGGCCAGGATGTAACACGGATGGGGAGTTCGTCAGGATGGGAGGGAGTCCCCGAAGGGAGTCCCGCGGTAGGGTGTTGAGGAGGGGGTAACAGTGTACAAAAAAAGAAAAAAAAAATATTCGCAAGCGGGAAGAACTAGAGGAAGGGAAAGCCTCGATCCAAGAGGGGCTACGTCGGTACAGATTAGTGCATGCTATTCAAGCAGTGGGTTTACTCATGGTAAGGGAGGAGGGGGGGACCTGGAGGGGGGTCATTTTACGTGATACCTTCAGGTAAAAATCCAACCTGGCACAAAGTCAGTAGACTGCAGGTTCCTGCAGTACTCCGGGTCACCTTCCACCCGGGGGGGTGCACGGGAGAAAAGCAGTGAATCGAGGGTGGTCCTACTCCTTAAAATAAGCACGCCTTAGAAAGAAACGGTAGTTGTTTACGAATGCAATTCCATATAGAAAGAGAAAAAGCGAGGGAGGGAAAAATTCTCGAAGATCGCAAACCGATTAACGGACATGGGATTCCCATATAGGAAGGTCACAAGGCTGAACGATTCAGAGAAGAAATCGTCCATTAGAAAAACCAGGGGAAATGATAGAGAAAACAAAAACCAAAATGTAGGAGGACCGGATATCATAGAAAGGGGTGGACTAAGGAAACGATGGAGACTTCATGAAGCTGATGGAAAAGGGATAAGAAATACCCTGAAAATTGGGGAAAGATCAGAGAGAAGGGTCCTCCGCCTAGCTTTTCTTGGGGATCTATGGGGAGCAAAACCAGAACCGGTGTTCGGCGGGTATCGTGGTCGAACTCTGATAGGGGGTTCTGGTAGGGTTAAGGAAGAAACGCATCGTGTCCAAAGGGGCGGGGGCTCTCAAAAAATTGTTAGGAGAGAACCTGAGGAATCGGCGGGGGAGGCGGAGAACAAAATGGCAAGAGGTTAGGGAATGAGTATTACACAACCCCAAAAATATCTCAAGACGCTCCCTAACAGAGAAAAAACCAACCAACTGAGTCGAAGGGCAAGAAGCGGGCCCCGCCGGAAGTGGGGGAGCTGCTGCACCGGAACTAGTTCGATAAGGGGATAGGAAAAAGCAGGGGGATCAGAACCACACACAAGGGGCTAGAGGGGTGCCTGTCAGCTCTGAACGGATAACATTTGGACATGGGGTTGGCGGCGTAACTAATCCCGGAGAAAGCAAAAGAGGGACTGGATTCAGAACGGCAGTGGGGAGTTGATAACAACGAGCCAGACAGGGGCAGGATAAAAAGAGAGGTGCTAAGCGATCTGGGCAAGGGGAGGGGGATTACTAATATCTGGAACATCAGGGGAGATTCGGCTACCTTCGGCGCACGGTGGACTATCCTAGAGTCTTCATACTGTCGTAGGGGAGAGCGCAGGGAAGAAGAGTAACCCACGCAAGCAGAAACAAAAAGAAACCGAAAGGGGGGGAGGGAAGGTTTTGATATTGTTATACAATGGGGGGAGAGAAAAGGCAAAAGCTCCCAAAAAGCATGCCGATTTAAAACTCATGATGACCGGGGGATTCTCGTGGGAGTCATATCGCGAGATCAGGGAAAGAACCACATAAGACCCTTTAGAGGAGGAAGGGTTATTCAAACCCAATGAAGAGTCCTAAATATACAAAGAGAATAATGGAAAGGGAATGGGGGGAAGGACCCCCCCAAAAAGAAAGGGGGAATTCCATCGCAATTGTTAGGGGTGGACGAATTCCGGGGAAGAACCAGCCATCTCGAAACCTATAAGTGGGCTTTGCAGTCCCACCCCCTAGGAGCGAGATGGGTTCTTAGCTGGAGAGGGAAGAAAAGCAGATAGGAATGGGAGTCAAGGTTAATTCTAATGCTTCCTTTCCGTACCTATCTATCGGGGCCGCTGAACTTGAAAGACTTTGGCCTTAGCCTTGTGAGGAGAAAAGGGACTAAAGAAGGACAAGAAAAGAAAAAGAAATAATCAGCAATCTGGGAAAAAAGGTACACCAAGGGGTCGCTTAAATAATCTTATCACAGGTGGACAAACACTAACCCCATGTGGCAAGCAGACTGGCGATCGTAAATACCGGATAGGGCTCACGGGGGAAAAAAGCTAGCGGACATTAAAAAAAGGACGAGGTTTAACAGGTAAGGAAAAGCGTCACGGCCCTGAATTAGTCTGGTCGTCCCATCAAAACTGTCATGCAGTGGATTCGGAAAGAGGGGGGGGGGGAGGATCCTAGCAGGGTTTTCGTAAAGACCTGTTGATCTATGAAGGAAAAGCCAGGGGGGAATCAACCTTAGATATTAAAAACGGGGATGGGAGGGACACAGACAAAATAAGCTGGAGCCCTGTGGGCTTAG
>Ga0179591_1422221_pt1 | contig 27444 bp, 21 predicted proteins | sample CZOMad2_1_08_16f_FD_182891 | JGI IMG/M metagenome (GOLD analysis project Ga0179591, IMG submission 182891) | Vadose zone soil fungal communities from Angelo Coast Range Reserve, California, USA - CZOMad2_1_08_16fungal (PacBio error correction) | ecosystem: Environmental > Terrestrial > Soil >...
TTTCAGCCATGCGTGCCGCCGAGGGTGTAATCCGGATTGCGCAGGACGAGGTTCAGGCTGTTGCCTTCACCACTTGCAAAACCGGAATCTCTTTTTCCACAATCGCGCCATTGCGTATACACCCACCGTCGGGTTGTTTTTTTTGGACGTCGCGCCGCTTCGCCGCCGGGAGCCGCCGATGAGCACCCACCGCGATCGCGCCTTGCGCCACGGGCGAAACGGTTTCGTCCGCAGCCGAGCATCGGTGTCTTGCAAAAGGCTTCCGCCCTGGAGCGACTGGCGTCGCCCATGGAAGAAACGCGTCACAAATCGATCCGGCTGCCCGATCGCAACGAGGGCCGATGTCGGGCCGTGCATGACCGCGTGCCCCGTTGCCCGCTTGATCGTGTCGCGCGAAGATATCTGAGAATCCAACAGCTTTGCTTATAATCTAAAGAGTTTTCTTGCGTTTGACACATATTCATCTTTCTGTTTGTATTGCTTAAAGATATTCGCAGATTCTTTTTGTGGTCGACGCGTATAGTTTGAAACATAGAATATGATAGAATTAATCGTTGGTGACCCTTTGCCATTCGCCGTGCCCGTCCAGGCGGTCACGAGGCCGTAGCCGACGAGCTGGTTTTCGCGGGCGCATGCGAGAGCGTGAGACCTTCAACCGCGAAGGCGTTCGGTGACGGTTCCCAGCGGACGACCGTGCCGCCGCAGCAGCGTGCCGGCCCGTGAGTAGATAAAGAGAATGGGAGGCGATGGGAAGGCAATGCCCTACACAAACAAATTGTATAACAACATTGACAAGACTAAAATTTGTTCCTTTGGTTGTTTTGGTGGCTTCAGTCGTTTTTGTTCTATGATTTTCTTATACTCATTTAATTTTTGTGTTTTTTTTTGTTTGTAGACAAGGAACTTTTTTGTTTTTTTTATACCTAGCCACATCGTTAAGCTGGTAACATCTAATCAGGAATCAAGAAACAGACAGCCTATAAAAAAAATAATCGGAGAATGTTTTTGTGTTGTGTTACGATATGTCTTTGATGCTGTGCAAAGAGCTTAAAAACCTGGGCATGAGATGTAATCGCGGGAAAGAATTAAGAGGGAAAAAAATAAGTAAATTTGATAGAACCCCTTACAGGGGATTGTTGCCAATTCTGCTATTAACGAAGGATTTTTTGTTTGCGATAGTGGGAACCCATTTAAAAGACCCGCAAAATGAAAAGCCGAAAACTGCTGTTATCTCTTGCTTACATGTTAGAGCTCCTGTCTGTATTATATGACTGTGTGTCACGAGAAAAAGATGTTTTTGTTTTTTTTTTGTTATAATTTTTTGAATATGACATGAATTTAATAAATTTGTGATTTTTGCGCCCCAGATACACCACTTCTTTTTTTTTTATTAATTTTATCTCTTTTGTCAAACCGACAACTTTTTTTTCGTATGATTTACATTCGTCCCACCAACCCCCGCTGTCCAAACCAGTTTTTGACCGCAATTCCGTGTTCATTTGTGTGACTTATTTTTGTTGGTTCTGTTTTTTGGTTGCCCTTTTTAGACTTTTTTTTTTTTGTTTACTTTGAAAAAAAATGCTTTACACTAGTAGGTTTTGCCTTAATTTCTTTGAAATCGGAAAGAACACAATTGCGAAATAAACATATGAACAAGCAAATTAAACAACACCATTTATTCGTTACGAGGTGGCTTGTAGTTTGTTTGTTCAGATTTTACTCTTTTTTGTTTGATTACTTTTTAAAATGCAGGCAAGGATTGATTATCCGTATAAAATATGTCCTAAGCGACTAGCAAAATACCTAAAGGTGAATTTTTTTGTTTTTTTTACTACTTAAGTTTTTGGTTTGAGCATAAATACAAGTGGTAACATTTAGTGACCAACTTTTTTTTGTTGTTTTTTATGTTTTTAGGATAACAATATTATTTTTGGACTGTCTGTTTTCTTTTTTTGTAGATCTGTGTGGTTTTTTGTTATTGGGAGTTTTTGGGTCCGAAACCGGCGCGATATGATTCGGTTGTGTGCGATATCAGGTCGGTTAGATTTTTTGTGTGTATCTTTGTTCTTCGTGCTCTTCTTGGACCGGTAACATACAACACATTTTTGGTGTTTGTTTTGATCAAGTCCGTTTCTGTTTTTAATCACCAAAAAACTTAAATGTATCTTTTCGAACGGTTGTTTCTATAGGTGTAGTTTTCTGATGTTTTTTCGTTGGTTTTTCAAGTACCAGGCAAAACCTATTTGCTGTTTCTTTCCGAATTAAGATATCTGAATCAACATGAATGTAAGCACGCAAAAACGAGATGATCGACGAATTATGACCGCAAGCTTTTATAGGTCTGCCAAAACAATTAAAATGCAGGTTAAAAGAAAAGGATAGATCTTAGGTTGTTGTTTTTGTTTTTTTTTTATGTTCTTAGAGGACAAAGTTCAATGCTTATTTTACACGAAAATTTGCTGTGTGTGGTTTTTTCTGTTGGTTTATCTTTTACTTTTTTTGTTTTTGTCGTTGTTTTTTTATTTTTTTTGCGTGAGCAACCATAATATGCTAGGTGACTGATAGTGAGTGTTGTTTTGTTTAAGCAGCTTGCCAACAATAAAAAAAAAGAATAAAGAAAGTGTCTTTCCCACGAAACAAGAGTCTTTTTTTGGGTCTTGACATATGTATTGTTCTTTTTGCACAGCACATTTTGCTGAATCACCGCTTTAATCGCTGAGATACTGTTTTTTTCGATATATTGTGTTTTCCCTTCTGATATTCACAATATGACTGATTTGTCTCTTGTGTCGTTTACATTTGTGTCGCTCGGGGTATGGTACGGAGCAACTAACCATTTGAAGTACAAACAGCTTTTCAGGCAGAAGAGGTATCGGAGGAATTTTTATGGACTTGTGAAGAAAGAATAATTTTTTTCTTTTGAGTGGTTTGTTTTGTACGGTTTTGTTTGATTCTGCTGGATTGTTTCATTCACTTGCGAAGACTCTGTGTTTTTTTGTTTTTTTTCTGTTGTGTTGCTTCGAGTCGACTTTATTTTTTTATCGTGTTTTCGTCCTGGAAAATCACCATAGACGCGAAATTTTTGTAGCCTATTGTTTGTGCGAAGTTTTGGTCGTCACTTACTTGTTGTTAGATCTGTTGGTTCCTTCAAAACCGCACACAACCGGGTGCGACATAGAACTGTTTTCGAGTAAGTGATCTTTTCGTTTCAAACTTTATTGTTTCGTTCAGAAAAGAGAAGTGCGAGATAACTCTCACATCTGTTTTTTTTTTTGCTGAGCCAAAATGTGTGCAGTGTACGACTTCTTGCCAGCGGCATTTAAGAACATACAGACTTTCAAAGTGTCATCAGTCACCGCCATTTAAACATATCGACAAGCGTCTTTGATGTACTGTGAGAAAATGTCTTGTGCCGGAACACTTCACAGCGCTCTTTTGTTTTCTTGGTTGTTTCTACACATTCGTGTTCGTCTTGGATCAGGATATTAAAATCCCTACATATAATCGGCATGAACAAGTTGTTGTTGTTTATTTGTGGGTAGCCCTAGAGTGAATAACTAGGGATAGTTCTTTTTTTCTTCTGGTGTTTTTTGTACCTCAAAAAGGTGCCATTCGGACTCGAAGGCTGGGCTATCTCTGTTTGCGGCGCTATTAGTGTGGCGAGCTAGAAAAATGCTGTCTTGTGGGTTTCTAGTTTCGTTTTTATTTAATGCGTAAAAAAATACTGGACGAAATCGAGTACTTGCATTTCTCGTGCGTCTTATTGTTTTGTTTATTTTCATCTAGGTTAGGCGTGTTTTTAAAAATTGGTTTTTTTGTTCGGTTCATGTTGTTTGAATGCTTGAATAATGAAATCCAAACAATTTGTCGAAACCCAAATCAATTACCAGACATCTTTTTTTGTCAGAGTGTGCGGAAGCCTGAACCGGAACGGGATCTCTCATCTATAACGAGCCTAGTCCATACATATTCATTGGCTGAGCTTTCTTTTGAGGAATGAAACATTGATTCTACCAAAAACTATTTTTCTGTTTGTTTTGATGTAAACATCGTGTCTGGTCCTCTACTACACAAGTTAAAACATGAGATTGTCACTGCGTAGCGTTTTCGCTTTAAATGTGTTGGGACGCATCTTTGTTTTTTTTGAACATCCAAGTAAGTAAAAGCTTTTCCGTGTTCTATGTTCCTTGGCCCTATCCCGAAGAATATCGCAGCTCGTGGTGGCTAGTTATTTTGCTTTCCTGGCTTACAGTACAGAGGTGCGTGTGACACGAAACAAGCAGTTGTTGTTCCAGAAATACGGTAATTGCTCGATTAGGTTGTTTGCGTTTGTGTTTTGTTTTCCGAAAACCGTCCTGTCACAGCAACCAAGGTTTTTTCTGACCGTTCTTGCTTGTCCTGAATTCAAAATCGGAGGAAATTAAGGTTTGTTTTGTGCTCATAGGCCTTCCTATTCTCTGCGGAATGGCTGGTTTTCGTAATAAATTTACTAGGTTTTGTAACGTCTCGTAATTTTCGTTTCAACTTGAGGACATGACAAAGGTCCGAGCGAATTGTTTTTCTTTGTTTCTTTTTCTTTATATTTGTGTTTCGCTGTGCGTTTCGAATCACCCGAGAACGCCAAGCGCCTTATGTTGGCAACCACAAATAGTGCATACGGTGGGTCACAGATAGGTTTACTTGACGGTTAGATAAATTTAAAGACAAAACTAAAAAAACCGGTTGTCGGTAGGAATGTGTACAGATTTTTAGCTACTATATTCAAGCCAAACGTTCCTGAAGAAGTTGTTCGGAGCGCTAACCAAACGGCGAGACACAAAAAAATAGAGGTCGGTTTTGTGCTGCATTATTGTTTCGGAGGAATGTCTGCTATTTAGGCCGCGGTTTGTACAACTATGACTGTTGTATTCGAGGTAATTGGTGTGTTTTTCGTGAGAAAAGAGTATGTTTTATTTTGAGTTCATCAAGAGGTATCTGAAGCTCGATATTAGATTGTCTTTGAAGGTCTTGGAAGAACGAATCGCTTCATTGGAGCATTGACTCTGACGGCCAGATTATATGAACGCTACATGAGGAAAATGTAGACATGGATATGTGGTAACTGCAGAGTACGTCGTCAGCGCAATTGCTGTGTGTGTGTGTGTCTTGGTAAGATAATAAAGCAGTGTGGTTTGGAACTTTGTTACACATTTTGTTGTTTCTCGATTCCGACCCCTGAACGTTGACCAGTTTGTAGTTTCGCTTTCACAGAGAAAGGTACTAATACCTGTTGGGTTTTGTCTATTCTGTGGCTTTCCCTACTTGTATTTTTTTTTTTTTTTTTATGATGGTAATTAAAGTTCGAAATCTGTTTTCCCAACAGATCCAAAAATGTAGGAAATAGAGTTGTTGTTTTTGTGTTTCTCTGGGATTAAACAATATGACACTCTTTTGTCTGGTCGTGTCCGCCATAATCGCAACGATTGTTCTACTAACACTAATCTTTATACACTATCGTAAAAAAAGCGCAAACTTGGAGACTCAAGCCTCTTTCTTAGAAGAAGACATTGTGCTTGTTTCTGATAGTTGTCTTTGCATTGCTCGTAATGATATATGCAAAATAAAAAAGAAATAAAAGATAATATTGGTGTTTTTTGTTTTTTTTTGTTTTTTTTTTTTGTACCCACAATTTATTCTAGTATTTTGTGGTTCTACGCTTTGATGTATATGCAATTGGTATGTTGGTTTGGTTTTTTGCGGCTGACAGTAGTTTGTTTTTTCATTATCCAATCCTAATTATTACCAGAAAAATGTGTTATGTGGTTTCTTCTTGAGTCTTTTTTCGAAGCCGTCAATATATGCGCTTTCAGTTGGTTTTATTGTTTTTTTCGAGATCAAAGAAGACATGACAAAAGATCCCTCGATAATGGGTTTTTAAGCGGTGGTCGTAGAATAATTTTTTTTTGGTTGTTACTTTGACAAGGATAAGCATTATTGGTATTAAAGCAATAGAAATTCACTTCCTCTTTGGGATGTTATGATTTTGGCCGGATTGGTTTTTGTTTTCTGTTCTTTGTTGTGTTATTAAATCGATAAGACCTTCATTTTTTTAATTTGTTTTGTGTTTGTTTCTTTCTTTTGGTTTTTTTGATTGGGCCGAATGAACCTTGTCAAAGAATATATTTTTTTTAGATGCTGTTGACCAAAAAATATTTTTTGTCAAGTTTTTTAAAAAAAGAATAATATTCCAGAGTTTGTATTTTTGATAAAAAAGATCAGAGTAGGATATTGGAAATGAAAAAAAAACAACAAGGAGAAAAGATAGTTCACTCGTGTTTTCGGTGAGGGACGAAATAATGAAAAAAAATCCCCATTATAACTAAAACAACGAATATCCAATGGGTTTCGTAGTTGCAATCTTATACTTAGTGACGTTTGTGTTGTTGCTCTTTCTGTTGTCGGTCATGTAAAGAGATGTTTATCTGGATCTCTTGCCTTGTTGTCTTGGTGTGTTTTTTTTTTGCTAACAACGGTGATGAATTTCTCCTTTTTTGTTCAAAAAAGAACACTATGGTTCGTCTTTGTTGTGTACCGTTTGGAAAAACTAACCGATAAAAGTGAACATATAAAAAAATGTTTTTTTTTGAGGTCAACAAGTTGGGCCCTCATAGTTATCGACATCTCTTCAAGAAGAAAGAAAAGAAATTGCAAACAAGCGCATGGTAATTTTAATAAGGTTTTTCTTTAAAGATTAGGACCGGGAATTTCTCTTTGTTAAGGTAAACAATAAAAACAACGTAGACATTCCTAATTTTTTGTTGAAAGAGCATAATTTTTTGTTTGAATTTTTTTGCAGAAATACCAACCAAAATAATATTTTTGATGGTGAAACTGTTTAAAACAACAGTCTGCTCTCTTTCTCTTTATCGGCTCAGTTTGGCTCTAGCTAAAGTCACGATGACCAAACTATTGGTGCGGGCACTGCGGCGAATTTAGATAAAAGACCTGAGAATTTTTCGTTTTTTTGGAGAAAGACTTGTGGATCTGAAGACAGGTGCTTGTTTTTTTGTGGTGTCGGTTTTGTTTGTTTGTAAAACACCAAGCTTTCGTTTTTAGTTCACGAGTATTAATTCACCGTCCTGTTAAGATAGATGTGTTCTGATTGATGTCGGGTTTCCGAACTTTTTTTTTTTTTGCATTAAATTTGTGTTTTTTTTTTTTATTGTTTTGAATGTGAAGTCTTAATTGGGTTTAGTTTTTGAGAGATTCTTATAGGAAAAAAAATTTTTGCTATTGTTTGAAAATGTGTGGGAACACCTGTAGGAACGAAAATTATTTCTCTGTTTGTAGTCCAGTGTTAGTTGTTTGAGTTATTTAGCAATAAGCAAAGAAAAATAAGGAAGTGGAATAATAGTTTAACGAAGTGTGTCGGAAATGGGCCGACACGCCGGTTCATATAGAGCCTGAGTACTGGTAGCAATTGTCTAAAATGTTGCGACTCAAACTGAGTAGGGAAGTGGAATGACGTTGTTGTGTCTTTTGCACAAATAACACACGATGTGTTACGAATCGCAGTGTTAACTGTTTGGAGAAGTGATTGGTGTCTTGTTTTTTTGCATACACATCAATCACTGGAAACAATTGTTTTCGTTTTAACCGCGAACGCGATCTGCGTCGGCGCTGTAGTACTACAAGTTTCTGGACCGGAATTATGGGGGCCCTGAAGACAAAATCCAATCCATCAAAGTAGAGTGCATGCCTTAAACGAAGGCGGTGTTGTAATCTGTGCTTGGGTTTTTATATGAGCTCGAGTTCAACACAACGGTTGTGTTGTCAATCTACTCGCTTTTGTGCTGACCTGGGGTAACGCGTGAGCCCCAGCAAAAAAAGTGTTCAAACGCCCTGAATGTCGACAATGATCTGTGGTAGAGATGTTGCCCGTTCAAATCTTCGATCACCCGTGGGGGTAATCATGACTTGGAAAGTTTTGCGTTAGTATTTTTAGTGGCCCTGTGGTCACGACAGATGGATTAGGTTTTTTTTCTAGGCACAAAAGTGGAGACGAGTTCCATCCTTGTGAAATATCGAACCCGGTGATTGCTTGTATTTTGAGTATTTTTTTGTATCAGTTTCAGTTCGCTCCTTTTGTGATTGCATTCTGGAAAGCGTGGTGCTATGCATAGAAAATAGTTTTCTACACCTATTAGCCATAATGTATATGACCACATCCAAATAAAATAAACTGCCCGTAACGGATATGACGGACAGCCTTTTGTGTCGAAGTCTTTTGTGGAGCCGAGACATGTTTTTTTTGTTATCATTATTCGACCAGTTACGACATCAATCTTGGTGTCATGTACGGTGATACACACCTATTAAGTCTTAAACAAATAGATACATACACGAATAATACTCCGTAAATATCTGAAAATGTTACGAGCCGAGTGCGCCATACTTTTTTTCTCTGAACACGTGCTCGATAATGGGAGTATTTTTTTCTTTTTTACAGCTGATATGTGGATCGAGGAAGAAGGTGCGATAAAATATTATTTTATCTGGCCGACCACGGCCACACACAAAATAGCTGTTTTTGTTTTTAAATCGTTGAAAACATGTTGTTTCTTTAGACCCTGGTCACACAAAGACTATATAAGAGTTTTTTTTTGACAACCAGGTTGGCCCACGGATTACCCCTGACTGGAAAAGGAATAAATAAACTTTTTTTTTTTTTTGGTAAGATGGTGCGGCTAAAATTGCTGACATCGGTTATTACAGAGGGTTTTACCAAAATACACTTTGTTGTTTCTTGTTCCTCTGTTGTTTTTTGTTAGAGTTGATAAACGATATCTTCTTTTCTCAACAAAATATATTTACAAACCACGGACAACGAAAGGAGAGATTAATTTTTCAGCAGTGATATGATCGGTGTGGACAAAATTGTTTGTTCATTTTTCTTGCGGAGCAAATAGAGAATGATGAATGTAACAAATCAGTGAAGAACACCACGGTGCATTATTTTTTTTTTTTTCAGTCAATATACAGCAACAGAACAAGAAGAAAAAACTACAACGTATACCTTGTCACACAATGGGATTATTGACTCGTTTGTTTGGGTTTTTTTAAATAAAAAAAACAATAAATACACAGACTAACAATGCGAGTGATATGTTCACATTGCTGCATTTCTTTGGCATAGTCACTAATGAAATTTTTGAGCCTTCGTTGCAAGATGTATAAAGAAAATTCGACTTGTTATTGTGAATAATCAAACTATACAAAAAGTGGCCAGAAAACCAAAAAAGAAGTAGCAAAATTTCAAACAGAAACATACAAAAGAAATGCCATCACATGTTTTTGTGTGCTGATGAACGAGGTAAGTCTTTTTTTCCAGAAAGTGACCCACACGAGCAAAATACATAATGTTACCCAGATATAACAGACAACTAATTTTGTTTTGGAGGAGAAGCTCCTTTTAAGTGTGAGACAAACAGGAGGTATTATGGTTCACGCTTTTTCTATTGTTCTTATTTTTTTTTACATTTCTACCAACGTCGTTTTGGTCTTGGATTATTGTCTTTTGCTAACGACGAATACTCAAGCGCAATTTAGGGATCTTGTGTTTGGCGATCGTCAGCAATCTTTGTGTTAGCAACTTTCGAAGCGCTCGCAATATGGTCAAGCCAAGATTTTGTAGTATAAGGTTTTTATTTTCTTGTTTTCTTGGTTTGGGACAAAGAAGATTCTACAAGTTCTGCGGGTTGGATTTTCTTTTTGGTTTCTTGGTTATTTCTTTGCTTTCAAGCAGTATTGTTTAATAAAGTGACATGTTTTGTTGCGCAGACAAAGGTTTATAACAATTTTTTTTTATTTGTTTCTATTTCTAGTATTTATGTGGTCACAATCTGTTTAAACAATTTTTTTTATTTCTGGTGTGTTTCACTATATCAACCCGAAATGGGCAGAAACAATTCTTTCCCTGTTCTTAATTTTGTTACATGAAATAGCCCATACGTTACGACTTCTTGTTTTCGTGAAAATCATGTTTGCTGAAAGAAACCCTCTAAAAGCTATTTACGGAGCGAACGGATCGATTTTTGGATTGGGTTTGGGGGGGAGGTTTTGGTTAATTATACTAGAGTGAAAAAACCTCGTGTTGTTATCGATACGTAGCTTCGAATCCACTGGTCCCGTTCCTGAAGGTTGGTTAGTTGCTTAACATAGTGCCGGTGACAGGAATTGTCATTGTTTTCCAGGGCATACAGCGTTCGAAGAAGCAAAACGTTCGGTAGACCGCCCCAAGGAGAATGGTGGAACCGTCGTATCGAGGCCTGATTATACAACCACAATGACAGAAGCATGAGTATCTTGTTTGTGTCTAAGCTTATGAAACTTCTTATGTAATAAACATAATTCGGCAAAATATCGTTACGGTCACATTTTTATACGAATGCCTTCTTGAGCGTAACAAGAGACCAAAGTTAGAAATTAATAAAACATGAGGCCTGGAGTCAACTTGTTGAGGAATTTTTGTTCGTATCAGCAATTTTTGTTATAATGTTGATTATTTTGGTTCATGGTTCACCTGATATCGAAATCCAATGTTCGAAAAATGTGTTCTTTTTTTATTATGTCGTTTGGCATTTTCTCGACTCTGTAAATTTTTAGATATAAAAAGTTGCTTCGGAAATTATTGAAGATGCGCGTAGCGTTCTTTTGCTTTTTAATTTCACAGAGAAGAAACAAAGAAACCATAAAACCTGGAAAAAGATTGTTACTAAAATCGGGTCGTAAATTCTGTTTGTTTTCGTTACGCAAAAATACCGACTTTTCGTATACATTGTTTTTTTATTTGAAAATGATATAGGAGATCAATTACGAACAACCTCGCGAAACGTGAACACGACGGGTTTCAACGCAAGCCAGATCGATTGTTCAAAGTCTCATCTAGCAAAAGCCGCGCCGCGTCGGCACGATGCGGGCGGTGTCGAGTTGTTCACCGAACAGGGGTCGAAATGGGCAACGGCAGCAAGGTCGTTTCCACGGCGAAGATGTTTCGCAGGGTCCAGTTAACCAGACGGCGAGAATACGGACCGTGTCCATTCAGGGCGACGGTTTCTTTGGGTGCAGCGCCCCGACGTAACTTCGGCCTATACCCGCGTGGCAGCTGGAAAGTCTCGCAACGGCAGGTTACGACCAGCGACGGTATCCGGTCCTCATGCGAATTTTCAGCAAATCCCACCCCACGACGATTTCTCGATCGCGCTCGACCGGTGACGTGACGGTGGGGACGCCCTCGGGCAACCAAAGCTTCGCGTTTCAATTTGTGCGCTCAACCCTCCGCGCGGCTGCGCACCTCGGGGTCAATCTTACGATGAGACTCCGATCCAAAACGCAAAGGACACAATAGCCGACAGTCCATGTTGGAACAACTCAAACGACATAGGCGTAGAAGATCGTGCTAATGGGAGTGTAACACGTTCTTGTACACTCCAATGTGTGCTTGTATCTCTTGAGTTGGCAGAAAGGCTACCATACTTTGTTTTCCCTACACTGTGCGGCGAGGAAGTAAAGTTGAGTCAAAACTGAAATACTATAACGTCTACATCTCTAGGTCTGCGTCTGGCAATACGGGGAATGAAATTACCAACCATAACCTACGAAATTATTCATGATAATAAATATACCATATGTTACACAGCATGTATTCAGGACTTCAGGAAAATGCAAAATACCCAGTACACATCGAGACGGGTCGAACACGAATCGTCTCAGGAGAAGTTAGACATTTTCATTTTTTGACACAATAGCAGAAGATAGATACAATCACAATCACTAAGTCTGAACGGTGCGTTTTTTGAACATCTATACCAAACCGCTTATACAGCTGACTGCGTGTCTTGTTGTGGTACCAACGAGACGATTTCGTGAGGAGAATTGCTTTGCTGCTGAACGAAACGGTATTTTTTGTGGAACTCAATTGTGCTATCGAACATCGACAAATGTGAAATATACAGTGCCAGACATACGAATTGTGGTGCTATATTTTTTGTTTCTGTTTTTCTCAGGCATTCTCAGTGTCTCGAGAACGGCGACCCCAATTGTGGTTGCGTAACAGACAATTTTCCTGTTGTCGAAAGTCTGGCTAATGACGAATCTGTTACTGTCCAGTGCTGTGAAGCAAAAGGAATACGATACCTGCGTCCGGAGAAAATGGGAGTAGTTTTAACTTTGTGAGACACAACACGAATTTAAAATTCGTAACATCGGTGTATAGATGGTCGAGCTTTGGTGCTTTTGGCATTTTCACAGTTCGATTGTTTATGTTTTTTTTGGGAGTTGTTGACCGTGCCGTGTTTTTTTTCAGCCTTGTCCTACGTATCCGCATGTTGCGCGTCAGAATAAAATAAAGAATGCAAAAAGACACTGTGGGCAGGTAGAAAGAGCTCTACTTAGCCTGGCGCATAGACCGATTGCGGTGGAATGTAAATTTTTGAACCTGGCCCATTCATCTGAAAAAAGGAACGACTTTTTCTTTTTTTTTTCATTAGTCGAGTTTAAGTTTTTGAGTCTGTCTTGTTATCAGCTTTTTCTTTGTTTTTCTTGTGTTTCTGGCTCATCCTGTGGTTTAAAGGTTGTTGCTATGGAACTTCCACAAAGTGAACAGATATTTTTTGGATTTTTCGTGGTTCTTTTGAACGAGAGTAACGCACACAACTCTATAAAAGGAAAAAGCCCCGTTGTAGAATCTACGCTTTGGTTGTTGTTTGGCTTACTTCTCTTTCCCGGCTCAGTAGACTTCGGTGAGCACTAATGACTCAGCGTAAAGGAAAAAGTGTGTTTTTCGGATTGTAAGGCGTCGTCTTGTATTAGGTAGGGTTTTTACAAAGACTGCGACAACAGCATAAGTGCCGAAACGTTGCCGTTGAAACGACAGAGTTCTTGTGCGATTTGCGAACTCGTTCTGTTTTTTTTGTACCCTCGGACCATATACTACTAGAAAGCGAAATTTGTAGAACACATGCAGAAAAAGATTTTGCCAATCACATTAGAAGCCCGATTCACCATTAATGACGGACCCCCATGCGAACTAAGAACGAAATGGGCAAATTTTACCGAGAGTCGTGACAGTGTGTGTTTTTCCGGCGCACTCAGTCCTAATTTTTTTTGCTTTTCATTGTGTGTAGCATTTTCGTTGTTGTTGATATGTGAGGTCGAATTACTTGCCGGCGACAAAGAGGGATGCTTGCACATAACAACAGTTTTTGGAAAAGGCCATCTAAGAACCATTATGTTGTGTTCTTGGTGCACTTCGTTGGTTGTGCGGGGGACCGGCGCGAAAGTTCAAAATCGTCAGAGCAAATTCTACTGTTTTTTAAGATTGGAGAATCCATCTTGTAGGGTTTTTTATGTATGCACAATGCAGCGAGTAAGTTCACTCGACCATACAATAAATCTATGCGTCTGCCGTGCGAATTAGACACATTTCTTAAACTCGTTCTTGCCAATGAAAACATTATCTATGCATTTTCTTTGGCATAGACTTCGAACTAAAATTTTTTTTTTTTTTTTTGTTCTTTAAAAATCTTCCTTTTTGTTTGTTTTTCTCTGACCCTAGGGCTTTATTGTTTCAGTTTCTTTTTCACACGATCAAATTTGTTTTTGAAATTTTTTTAAATTTTTGTTTTATAAATAAGTATTTTGGTTACAATATATATGCATAACCAAATTCATAAAAGATAGGATTTGGTTGTTTTTTGGACATTAAATATTTGGAAATTAAAAATAAAAAAATAAAGGAAAAATGAGAAAAAAATATCTAATACCGGCTAAGGTGCCCGTGCACTGCGGTTCATCTTGCTGTGAACGTGGATTGAGATCCAATACCGATATCTGATACATCAGCGAATTCTAATTTTTTTTGTTTTTATTTACTTCTGTTACGATATTTAGAAATTGCGCGTGCAGGACATTCGTCGCTTTATCCGATCTCGTGTGTTCTTTTTGGTTTGTATATCTGAATTTTTTTGTCCTTTTTTACCAAACCAGAATTTTCTGTTTTGTAGCAAATTAGGAAAATTTGACCAACAAACATACTGAAGTTCAGACTACACAACATACACAGAATATTTGCAATATTGTTGATCTTTATTAAATATTTTTGGCTGATCCACTTCCAATGTTTCGGTGAGCGCAGGCTATCAAGAAATGAAACCAAAGTGTTTTTCTATTTACGATTCGAATGACCTATTGGAATAAAAATCAAGGTGTCGAAACTTTTTTTGTTCTTGTAAAGTTATTTCGTAATGTTTCGTATCAGCGCGATATAGCTTTACTAAGAATCCTTTTTCGGGAGTGATGCACCATGGCTCCCGAACAAATGAATGGTCACCGCGGCGAACACCAATGGAGTCCCCCGGGGCACGGCGACAGCAATTTTTTTTCTCGGCACGTTTCTCATCATATCGGCGGGCTCGTAGCGACATTCGTTTACACTTGGGTAGCGAGAAAATATCATGAGCACAGTTTAACTAATTGAACACACGTATAAAAACAGACGTATTACTCGGTTTCTCACTTTTGTTGGGGATGAAAAAAAGCGTTCACTATTGTGCCTAATAGCAATAAAGCAACGCTAATAAGCTTACGTTTTTTTTGAAAAAGTTGTATCAACATATAAATACATCTAACTAGAACATATTGAAATTTTTTTGGTAACATGTTTTTCTTTCTTCTATTTTTTGGTTTATTAGCAGAATACGAATTTTTAAATAGTGACAGTAACAAGATTTTTTTTTAAAAAATCTAACAATATTTTTGTGCGCGCTTCTGCTGTTAAGTATCAGACAAAGTAAAATCTGTATTCCTGGTCAAGAATCGTGTTATGATCACAAGAGAAACGCAGGAAAATCAATATACTGCCATACCCAGAATATACAGTTCGTTTCTTATAGCATACGGGTAATTTCATGCAGCTGTTCCTGTGTTGTTTTGTGGCATCCATGAAAAGAGTTGCGCACTATGCTGTGTCAGTTGTCTCTTTGTTGCTTGTTTTAGCTCTAAGATACACACACATAGAAGGAGCAAGCCAAGCGACGGCGCAGCATCGAAGAATGTTCGTATCCGGATGATACTCAACGTTAACAGTCTTTTTTTTGCTAGTTCTTTTGGTATGACTCTGTTTAATTTTGTCTGGGTCACGACAAATATGGTTGGTTTGTTGCAAAATTGGGACTAGAACAATTGATACGATATTTTTTTGTTTTACTAGAAAATACCGTAAGCATGGGGAGTTTACCATTTTTTTAATTGCCAAACAATTAAATTGTTTAGTGTTGATTATTTTTGTTTTTGCTCTTATAGATTTTTTGTTCTAAGAGTGGCCAAAAATAATGGTTGGAGCGATTAATTTTAGAAAAACATCATTTTATTTTGAATAGGCACGAGTGTAACTCTTAGAATTGTCGTTTTTTGGATTTTTTTTCGTCGATGAGATACCTTTTTTTTTTTTATTAAGGAGCCTAAATTACTCCATTTTTTTTTGCCTACAGAGCAAGTTTTTTTGACATCGACTAACAAAAATGGCGAAAGAGTCGACCAATTTTAGGTTTGTTGGTTATTTCGTTTGTTATTTCGTTTGTTTTATTTGATTATTATTTTGGGAAAGAGAAAAAATTTTTTCTGTTCTACGTTTCATGCTAAAAGTGTGGCAACACGTGATTTGTTTGCAGAGAAACAATCAACAGATTATTTAATTTTGTTTTTGCCACAAAATGTTTTTAACAGACATGGTTTTATTTCTTGATTTTTTTTTTTTTCTTTGTGAATTAAAGTCATTTTTATTTTTTTAATATGTAAAAAAAATTCAATAAACAAAGAACTATAACTGTGACAATCAAAAACGCACAAGTTAAATGCGTTGTTCAACACACATAAGATCACACATAAAATAAACATAACAAACCTAACCAACATTGTTTTTTTTTTGGATTGTGGTTGTTTTGAAGCAAACAAGTTTTGTTTCTTTCTTTTTCACGCAAAACGCATTTTTGGTTTTTACTCGTTTTTTTGTTTTGTGGCTTGTCTGGAACTATAACGCGAAGAAAAAGAGTATTTTTTAATGAAAAAATACCAACCAAGCAAAGTACACTTTTTTTTTTTTACCACCGATTCATTAGGAATAAGACAACACAACATTGTTTTTGCGAAGAGTAAAACCAAAGTATACTCAAAATTATCACACAAATTTTTTTTTTTGTTTTAGAGTTCTGATGTTTTACCCCGACAAAAACAAACATACTACAAAGTTAATAAAAAAAAACAAAATTTTGAGGTTTGTGTTTGTACGGCTAAAATACGCGAAAACCATTTTTTGTTCATTTTTTGTTTTTGTGGAATAAAAAAACGCGATACACAAGTTTAAAACAACCAATAACAAAACTAAAATAAACTAAGACACAAAAAGATGTTCTTATTGGGCACTGCATAGATCACGATACGAAAACGATACAATAATATGACTTCGTTGTCCTAGTAATATTGTAAAGAAAAACAAAAAAATTTTTTTGGTGTTTGTGTACAACCGGCTAGCCAAATGTATTATTTTGCCGAAAGATAACAACAATCTGTTTAAAAAAAGTTTTTTTACGATTAAGGATTTGTCTTATCATTTCGAGGTATTCTTTATTCTGTTATGTTTTATTGGAAGAACAATAAATAAATTTTTTCTTTTTTTCAAAGGTTAATTTTTTTTTGACAACAGCTATTAATTGCATTGATTTTTATGCCAGTGTGTTGGGTTGTTTCTAGGAATAACAGTTGTTTTTTTGTTCTGTTATAAATTTGAATTGCTTAGTTTTGGGTCAGACTTATTTTTGATTTCGCAGTTTCTTACAATATAAATACCAAGTCTTAACTGTCTGTGTTGTTGTCGTCTTTATCGGCTCAAAAGAAGCATAGACACACCTAGATTTTTTTTGATAAAAGATATTTTCTAAAAAGATCAGATGATCTGAGACAGTTAAAAACGTGGAATGAACCAAGGACACAGGAATTCGAAAAACATTTCAAGTTTTTGTTTTTTATGAAAATGCAGTAACAAAAAAACTTTGGTTTTTTGTTGATACTTGTCGAAATGTTAATTACGATTAAAATAATAATAAATTACATATATTGGACTTAACGTAAAATTTCCTTCTTTTTTTTGTTTTTTCACGATCAATTTTTTTTTTGGTGCACATGTTTTTTTTGATCGTAAAAAATACGAACAAAAATACATGTTTTTGTGTTACTTTTTTATAGAAATTGAATTTTGTTAGGTTTTTAAGAAGAAACATAGAATAATGCAATCAGAAATTTCTTTGTACATTAAAAACAAACGAATAAAATACGATAATTGTAGCTTAAATAGAATACTTTATACAAAAAGAGTCCCGAAGGGTTTTTTTTTGCCATAATGATATAATTCTTTTGTCGTTATTTGAGCCTGACAAACTTATTTTTTTTTCTACCATCAAATTGGTAATAACTAATCTTTTTCCAAGTGCGAAAATTACAATATTCGTTTTTTTTCCACAGTATCCTATAAATAAAAATAATAATTAATTTGTAGAAACAATAGAAAACACAAGAAATTTTGCTCAGATTTTTGTTGTTATTTGTATGTTTGGTGTAACAAATAAAAACGGATGACGCGGACGAAAACTTTACGCCGTGGCCGGCGCGATCGCGGTGGGTGGCTTCATCTGCGGCTCCGTCGGCCGAAGCGGCCGCGAGCGGTCCAAAAAAACCACCCTACGGTTGGTGTGATCACAATGGCGTCGAATGGAAAAATGAGGATTCCGGTGCAAGTGGTGAAGGAAACGCTCTGACCCCTCGCCTGCGCAATCCGAGTACACCTCGTCGGCACTCATTGCTAAATCTTCTCAAGCTAAACTGAATCAAAAACGAGAGTTAAAATTTTTTTTTCATCTTTTTGATTTTTTTTCACATTTTATTTTTATTTTTTTGTTTTTAGTTTTACTGAGAAATTGATTTTTTTATTTCAAAACAATATTTTACAGATAATATATCTGTTTAACGCAAAAACGCGAGAAATGTTTAGTTTATTTTTTAATATTAGAGCGAGTGATAGTAAACTAAGTTTCAGTCAGAACTCTCATAGTAAAATGAAATGTTCTATTTTTGTAAAATTGTCGTCATTTCTATTTAAATAAGCGTATTAAATTGCCGTATTCAACAACAATTGGAGTTTATGTTATTTTGTTTTCGTTTTTTTGTCAATTTATTTGGCTGTTGAGTAAAGTTCCAGTGTTGTTATTTTTTATTTTTTGTTGTGACTTTTTTTGTTTTGTTTAATTTTATGAAATAAGATAAACTAACAAATAAAAATTTAAAATTTTTTATAAGAATTTGTTTTTGAGGAGAGAGCACAAATCCGAGAACAGCTTTGTGTTGTGTTGTCGAACAGAGTGCAGTTTGATACATCCAATTTTTGTTTGATTAAGAATTGTGATATTTGCTAGTTTTTTTTTGTGTTGATATAATACTATCCAATTCTTTTCGTTGTTTTTAAGATAAAGAGTTTAGTGTTCGAAATCCAATATGAGATTGTTATCCTGCATGGCTGTTTTTTTATTTTTTTAAACACCCATAAGACAATCAACAATTTGTGATTAAAAAAATTAGCTGTTTCACACCAACACTATTTATTTAGAACTATTCTTTTTTTATTTTTAAGAAAAGAGCTTTACGAAGAGTGACAAAAAAACACAGGTTGAAGTTGAATTTCAAAAATTTTGTTTTTTTTGACAACAAAGTATTACGATTTACTTGACAACCAAAAAACAAGTGAAGAAAGAGCACAAAATTATCCATCATATATTGTTTTTGAAAGTATTTGTTTCGTTTATTTTGTACTAATTTTTATATTTTGTTCTTTTTTTTTGCTTTTAGGTTTTTAACTTTTTGTTTTTCTTTTTTTTTGTTTCAATTTGACTCAATCCAAAACAAACAAGTTTTCCAAAGAGAAAGTTAAAATGTTTTTTAGGGTTTTGTCATAGAGATTGTGGGTTGAATCGTTTTAGCGAACAAAGAAAAAAATTTGTGAAATTAATCTCTAATAGGTTTGTTTTTTTTTTTTTATGCTTGTTACAGTAAAAAGAACAATATAAAACAGTTGCTTTTGGTATCACGAAACAATTTGGTAGGAGTGTATTTTTGAAATTTGTTTTTTGAAGTGAAACAAAAGGAAAATAATTGTTGTGGTGTATTTATCAATACACTTTTTTTTTTTTTTGTTGTGTAAAAAAAAAATTCCATATACTTTAGTTATGTTGAATAAAAATAGAGACATTATGCGAAAATTTTTCTACATAGTAACTGGTATTGTTTGTGATGAACTATTAATTTTTTAAAAAGAATGATTTTTTTGTTTTGATTTTTATAGGCTGATATCAAAAATGTTGACACTAAAAATAAAAAACAATGGAATTTTTCTTCGTTTTTGTTTGTTTTTTTGAAACGTTTAAACAAAATGATAATTCTGCAATGAACCAACAAAACATTAAAAAAAAAAAAAACCAAAATTGCAAAATTTGTTTTTGTTTATTTTGATTTTTCAAAAAATAGATGTATGCTTTTTCGTGCACCCATTTTTTAAACAGGTAAAATGATAATATGAAAATTTTTATTTTGTTAACAATTTATTGACCAAGATAATGTTTTTCGTAAAACGTAAACAAAATTTTTAGACGAACATATACAAACTATTTTGAGTCCAAGAAAAGAGACTTAAGTGCAAATTTGTAACGTCAGTTTATCTCTCTTCATTTCACCGCATCCTCCTACAGGCATGTTTTTGGATTAAAAACCGAAATTAATCCTACATATATGCAAATTTTAAAGAATAACTAAACTTTCATTTTTTTTTTTTTTTCTTAAGCGATAAAAGAACTTTTGTGTGTTTTTGAACAATCAAAACATTTTATTTATGTCTACTAAAAGGTCCCCACGCTATTCGAAAATGATGAGCAGTAGAGACACTACCCACACGAACGCGATTTTTCGTTTACTCAATAACCTACATAATTAAAAATTTGATTTTTTTTTGTTTTTTTTTTTTGTCAGTATCCCGACGGCTGTTATCGCACGTTCGTACCTATATGCCGAGTCATTAGATCTGTATCTCATAACTCATAAAATTATAACTTAACGACATAATATTTTTGTTATGTTTTTGTTTTTTTTTGTATTTTTTTGACCTTCAGAGTACACCCAAATCATTTTTTTTAGTATTTTTTCTCACTAAAAACACACGACAACCTGGTGCATTACTTTGTGTTGTTCATTTCAAGTTGTATCTTTTGATTATGCGTTCAGATACAGTACACATCTCTTTCAATGGACCCATTATGTATACAGCTGTCTCACATTCAGCGTGTGCGCTGGTGAAAATCACGCCCATTCTTATTTTTCAGTTCTCATTCCCCAATATACGAGAGATGATTTTATTTGATTTTAGTGTATGGTAGAAATAGAAACGGCTGTGTGATATATTGAATTTTTTGTGCCATGTCCCAGCTTTTGTTTTTTTTTTTTTCATGAATGGTAGCGTCCCATGACGCCCTCCTTTTTTGTTGCCCTTGTTTTTCACATGTTATTTTTTTTTGCTTTGGCTGTTCTTCATGTTAGGTGTCTGACTCCGTTTGCGCACTGCTCACCCCCCTGAACCCCCCACACGCCTCACACACCCGCATCAGCACCTTCCCCTCCTCCCCCCCCACCACCTTTTTTAGGCTTTTCCATGGACTCGCGGGACTGTCTTTTTTTTCTTCTTGTTTTTTTCCGTGCCCCTGTGTATGTCACTACCGCGACCACCCCCCCCATCCCCCTCAACTATCCCTTTTTATTCCCTTGCCGCCACAAACTCTCTTTTATCACTAAGTACATCCAAAGTACGTGGGGAAGTATAGTGTGTGTTTTTGTTTTGAACGTTTCTGTTTGTTGTTCTAAGGTAGATTTTACTGTTGAGCTCATGTTTGCAACAATAGAAACCCGGACATTTTTTTGAAAAAGCATTATTCGATCACTAATTTTTTTTTTTGGTGTTGCAAAGAACCAATGCTATGTATTTGTGTTGAGCAATTTTTTATGCCTGGTGTTTTTAGTCAATTTTTTTTGGTTGTGTTTTGTTTGTACCAAATTTTTTTTAGTGTGAAATCAGGCAGTCATATTCCTTTTGTTTCCACTTTTTTTCAGCCATCTATAGGGTCATCTTGTGTTTTTTGTTTTTTTTTAACCTTTCTCTTTGTCCTCGGAAAGTCGAACCCCCCATTTTCCCCCTTCACCCCCCACGTTCTTATTTTGTTCTTTTTTTTCGAGTCATATTTTACCGCAACCGAACGGTCAACCTTTTAACCACCAACACACCCAAGTTTTATTTCAAAAAAGACCACATATACAAATAGGATTTTTTGTGCAAATAAAAAAAAATGTTTTCTTTAAATTAAAGCAAAATTTTTGAAAAAAATTTTTGAAGTTGAGATTAATTTTGTTTTAAATAACGCACCAACGATCCCCTACCATGCCTTCCACAACGCTGCCCCCCTTTTTTTCGGTTTTATTTTCTTTTATCGTTGTTGGTGCCCCCAACCATTTCAACTCCGCGAAATAGACCAGTCCACTAGGACCATCCGTCCCTACACCTGAATCCCACTAAATTTTATTTGCACCGCACGCCATTTGTTTTTTTTTCTTTTTCTTTGTAACCCTTGTTTCTTTTTTTGTCATTTTTGTTTATGTTTTTATTGCACCATTCCATGATCAAAGAAGTATTTTAATTTTTGTGTTTTGTATGGGTTTTTGTGTTCTTTTACTGGTGGTGAAAAATAACAAAGAACGAACAAAAAAAGAAATAGAGAATTCAAGAATAGTTGTTTTGTTTGTCTCTTTTTGTTTTTTTTGCGGCGATTCTTGTTGAACTAAAGTTTGTTATTTTGAGTTTGTTTGCATTTTTTTATGTTGTTTTTTTGTTTTAAAAAAAAATTAAAGATAATTAATTTAGTTTGTTTTTTTGTTATGTACAAACGGGATAGAAGTGTTAAAATTTCCTTTTACTCGCGAACATATTTTGGTATTCCAGAGATATTGGTGACAGTGAACTTATTTTTTTTTACTTATGGTTTTTGGTTCTCGCTTTTTTTTTTTCATTAACTTAAATAAAAAAACAATAAAAATAAAAGTGGTTCCTTGAAGTCATTTCCTAGTTTGTTTGTTTATTTTTAAAAATTGTGGTTTTTTTTGATATATCGCAAGAAATTTTGAGAATGAAAAAAAAGAGACTTGTTCATCTCGGAAATGAAGTTTCTGAGTATACTCTAAAATGAGCACGTAAAATTCGAGAAACCAACATTCTATTAGATAGGCTTCAAAATAATTATTTTTGTCTAGATAAATACCGCAAATATTTTGATTTGTTTGGTGTTTTTTTTTCAAGAAAATTTTCTAATGTTTTTTTTTGGTTTTTTGTTATTAAGTTTTTTTTTTTTGTTTTTTAGAAAATTAAGTATTTTTAATTTTTTTGCGTGTAAAAAAAAAAAAGAATAACTACTATAAATAAAAAAAAAAACAAAACACGTAAACCAAAAGCCGAATCAGCTATTATTATTTTAAATACCCTCACTGCTAGGGCATAAGTTAGGCGAAACAAAAAGAATCAGTATCGAGTAAAACAACAATCAATTATTGTGTTTGGTACTGTCTTTTGAGTAAGGAATAAGCTAATAAATAAAAATGTGTCACGCGAGTCGTAAAGTTTTGTACCCGCAAGTTGCAAGATCTTGTGAAGTCAACAAATATGTGTTTAAGTGGATTGGGGAAGAATAAGGACAACGCCTCAACAGTTTTTTTCGGTTCTTGGATTTTGATTCCCACCCTTTCTTTCTGTTCGCTTTTTTTAACGATCCAGACGTCTGGCACACTTTATCTTTGCAACTCCTTTTGTAAATTCAGCCTAACATGTTTTCTCTTTTGGCTCGTTTCTTGTTGCCACACTCGGCACATTTTTTTCTCATTTGAACCGGATCGTTAATTTTTTTTGTTTTTTTCTCTTTTTTCAGTTTCCTGTTCCACACAACTCCCATCCCCACCTTCCCCTTTTTTTTTTAGTTTTAGCCTACCGCTCGGTCGCGCACATACACATAAAAACCCAATTTTTGTTTTTTTTTCCAAAAATTTTTTAGGTTGTAGTGAATCCCTGTTTTTTTTTTATGAAACTTAACCAAATCAAATTTAACAATTTCTTGTTATCTAGGGCAACATCGTATTTTTTTTTCTTGTTTTGGACTGATATTATAAACATCATTTGAATGTCCTCTGATTTGTTTACAAAAATTGTTTTTTTAGGTCCGCAGGTCCACCTACTGCTGGAGCATCGCAATTAGCAAATAATGATGTGAGTTCCTATTTTTTTACAATACTATCCGCACTAACACTACTTTCGACAAATTCTAAGTATTTTATTTGTGTTTGTTTTTTGCCTTTCCACCAAAGAATATTTTGTCGTCCCTAATACCCACCCCCGCCTTTGATACTCCACCATCCCCTTTTTTTCTTTGCTCCACGGACCCTGTTTTCTGTTGGGCCCCACGACCCCACGACACTTTTTGTTTCTTTCCCCCCCTCCTTACCACCCTGGCGTCGCTCTTAGGCCCCCCACACCTCCCTTTGCCCGCGCCCCCCACCCTCCCCCCCCCCACCGACCCTTTTCAAAATCCACTCTACCCCCCCACACATATGTTCCGTACTTCAAACAAAAGTCGTTTTTTTTTTTGCAAAACTTTTGTGCCGCAACTCCCTATACAAGAAGACCACACGCGCCCCTTTTTTTATTTGTTTAGAAAAAAAATTTTATTTTTTCCTATGTCGTCGAAAACCAATGATATGTAACCCAGTGACCAAATAAAGGTCAAAGAATAAAAAATCTGCGACAAACCTTTTTTTTATTTTTTTTTTTTGACAAAACAATTTTTATTTTTTTTTTTGTGTTTGATACTCCAATACATTTTTTTTTATTTATGAAACCACTCAGACAGGAATAATTGGTTAAACAACAAACAAAACACGAGGCGATTACTAATTTGGCACATAACACTTTTTGGCCAGAAGTATTCGATTTTGCTTTTGATTTTTTGTTGTTGTTCTTTTTGGGAGTCAATGAAGAAAAAGTAAAAAGGAGAACGTGACTTTTGTTTTTAGTTTTTTTCTTTTTTGTTTTTTGTTTGCGCACAAAATAATAGGAAGCAAGCATTTTTTGTCCTTTTGTTATTTCCAGAATTATACTACAAACATATAGATAATTGTTTTTTGAGTAAGACAAAATGAGTTACAAATTTTTATTTACAAAAGACCGACAAATTATATAGGAAAAAAGCTTAATACTTTTTCTTTAACTTTTTTTTATTTTGAAATATAAATAGGGAGCACGAATCACTAACACGAAAATACAGATGAACAAAATGTATCCACTGAAAAAAGAACAGAAAACATAATTTTTTCTCTTTTTTACTTTTTGGTTCGAATTTTATCGTCTCTGTTTTTTCTTTTTGTTCACAAACACAAATGTGAAATGTCTTGTTGTTTGTGCTGGTTGTTTTAGTTTCTACACAAAAGTAAAATATAGATTTTGTGTTTAGAGCAAAATTCTTTTGTTTGAAACGTTATGTAGAATTAGATGTAATTGGGGGGGAATTTTGTTTATGTTTTTTGTTATTTTTTTTTTTTGGCATTCTCAAAAAAAGAAATAAGAAAAAATTGTTTTCTATTTTACTATTTGTGTTCGCTTCTTTTTTTACCTCATTAAAATTTTGTACTTGTGATCGACGTGATTGCAGATATAAAATAGTTATATTAGTTTATTTTTAACAACGACAGACAACAAAATTTTGTCTTATTCAGTAATTGTTTGTTTGATTTTTTTATTTTTTCAATGAATTTTGAAAAAATTTTTATTTTTTATTTTTCTTACTACTAAGAAAATGCTGAAAATGGCAAAAAATTTTTTTTTTTTCGAATAAATAAGCATATTTTTTATGTGATGCAAGCGAAAGTAAGTTTAAAAATTTTACACCAACAACTGTAAACACAACGAAAAAAACACTGGCCTTTTTGTTATCGGCAGTGCCCCTTTTTTTTTTTTTCTTTCTATTTGGTGTTTTTCTCCAAAACATTTTTAATTTTTGGCAACAAACCAATTCGTAAAAAACAACTAAAATTCGTATACTTCTAATTTTATTTCCCTAGGGAGCAAGAATACAGATACAAGAACGCCGTATGTTTAATAGATTTACAAAACCGATAAAAAAAGAATCAATTTACCAATAATACAAAAATTTCTCTTCTCTTGTTCTGGCTCACTCGTGTTTCGTTTCTTTTCTTTCTTCAAGTTTTTTTTTTGTCCCAACGCAGGAACTTTACGCGTGACGGCCGCACCCAAATTTATTTTTACACGGACGTTTCAACCGCCACCATAGATTCATGTCCCCACACCACCCCCCCTCGCGCCTCTTGCTTTCCACCACACCCTTGCTCCCACTTTTAAAGCACTTCGTTGTATATTTTTTCGCCCTTCCTTTTCGCGCACATCTATTACCCTTTTTCTTTTTTTTTCACCCCGCATCCACCACGCTTTAACAACAAAAAACCCAGTATTTCTTTCTCGCCGTTTACTTTTTGCCCGTGACCCCACCCCACCCCAAACAAATAGAACGTCACGAAAAATTCTAACCCACTTCTCACCCCCCTTCTATCTTCTTTGTTTCTGCTGTAGACGCCCCCCCGCATTCATCTTTAACAAGCCCAATACCCTGCAAACCAGAAAAATTTTTTCTTATTTTTCCCCGTATCCCTTTATTCCCCCACAAAACGAGAGCTACCGATTAATGCTGCACGCCCCGACCCAAAGGAGCCCTGGTCCGGACTCTGTTAGTAATAATTGTGAGTGTTTCCGCCCACCCCCCCCTCCGAGGAGAACATATTTTTTTTTTTATTTAAAAAATTTTATGTTTTTTTCTTATTTCTGATTGAGAATTTTTTTTTTTTCATCAAACTTTTGTCCTTCCAAATCTTTTCGGATTTGAAGAAACCCCATAGTAAACTAAAAGATATTCAAGCCAAAAAAAAAAATACAGCATCAATAAATGTTTGGGACATAAGATAATGACAAATTTCGACTCAACTAACTCACTGCTAGAGATGAACCAACATTTTTTTTTTTTTTTTGTGAAACATTTTTATATTAACCAAAATCATTGTTTTTTTTACGTTGATTTGATTATTTTAAGGGCCCACACAAACAAAAAAAGAACTCCAAGCTCCTATTAATTTTTTTTTTTCACGACGTTGTTGTTTATAGATTTTTTAGTTTAACCAGATGTACTCAAAAAAAAGAAACCAATTTTTTTGTTGTACCGCTAAGCTAACACAATTCTCTTTTTTTTCTATTTTACAAATTAACCAAACTTCCTGCAGTAACTATTTTGAGATACCCTTTTTTGTTCTTCCTTTTGTCGCTTGGACAGCAAAACAACACTCTCCGAATATACATCAATATTCCACTTCTTCTCCAACACTCCGAAAACATTTTTTTGTTATACAATAAATCAACTTGATTATGGTGAATTTTTTTGGCCTAAGTTTTTAACTTGTTTTTTCTTGAAAACTCAGTCTCAGTCTCCGAAAATGATATATTTTTTTTTCCTACCAATATAAGAAACTTCGGAAACAACTTTCTGGGTTTTTGGCTAGATTGCAGTTTGTTTTTTTGTTTGTTTTGTTTTCTATTTTTTTGTATGCCTACCCAAGTCAGCCCCATCCCTTTCTTCTTTATTTTTCTTTTTTTTTTTTACCATTTTCAACGACCTCTAGCCATTTCGTTTGACCCCCCCACGGAGCAATAAAAAAAAATTCATTTTTTTTATGTTTTTTATATTCCGCGTGTTTTTTTTTCTTTTGATCATCAAAAGAAACACTCTTTTTTTTTTTATAATTATTTTACTTAATGTACTACCAACCAAGGGTTTTGTTTTTTTTTTTCTGTGTTATAACCAAAACCAAGCCGTGATTGTTTTAGGTTTTTTACGAGATTGTAACGCAATGTTCATAAAAAAAAAAACCAGGAACCCTCCTTGACTAAAACACCCGCATTTAATCTTACCAGAGCTTCCGTACGCTCTCTAACCTATGTCTACATTTCATTGTTTATCAATAGCACCATTATTATAATTTTGTTGTATTTTTTGGTGAGCGCAACGTTCTTTTGTTTTTCTTCTGCATCCCACAACACCGCTCATTTTTTTGTATCAAAAATACACAGAGCTACACCACGAATGCATTACTGAACTTGTACCGATAGTTTTGCTTGTGTGGATTTGTTTTTTTTTTTTTTTCGCAATAGCCCTAAACCATTTGTGT
>Ga0179591_1374769_pt1 | contig 27426 bp, 19 predicted proteins | sample CZOMad2_1_08_16f_FD_182891 | JGI IMG/M metagenome (GOLD analysis project Ga0179591, IMG submission 182891) | Vadose zone soil fungal communities from Angelo Coast Range Reserve, California, USA - CZOMad2_1_08_16fungal (PacBio error correction) | ecosystem: Environmental > Terrestrial > Soil >...
CGGGCACACCGAGCGGAAACCCGCAAGGCCCGCCGAAGACTTCTGCTTCATCAACCGGACTATCGTAGTCTTGGAGGGAGTATTCATCCACCTAGGTGGGGGTAAAAGCAAAAGAGGGGGAAAATGCTACAACCAGTGTGTCGATGTGCGGGAGGGGAGAAAAAAAACCAACACTTTTGCCAAATCGACTTTTATCGGCACCAAAGGTTCGAGGAACGACGACAAACCCGATAAACTCCAGGCTAAAGGAAAACGGGATCCGGATCGCTCGGTGAAAAGGTTCTGGGACAGTGCAGGGTGTGCAGACTTTTTGCTTCCCTGGTGAGTAAGAGTGGGGTGTCGGAGGATCCCCTAAAAGAGAGGAGGGCGTGCCAATATCCGAAATCAACTTCTGAAAGCCTCGACTTCACGTAAGGGAAGAGGGGGGAGCCGCGGCGCGAACGCTTCGGTCCCTTTGGGCAAGCTATCTGGCGGGTGAGGATCGGGGGAAAAGGATGCGGTCCGCAGGGGGCAGAAAAAAAAAGAAAACTGCTGGATGGGGTTCGCCTGGTTTGGGGGATGTTCCTGTCCCTTTGGATGTGTGGGCTGGCACAGAACCTCGCTCTGTTACTTAGCGCCGCCGCAGCCGGGGTGAAAAAAAGCTGGCCGCCAAAAGCAAAAAGAATCGTGCTTCTCGCCCGTCTTCCTGATGGCTCTGGTTCAGTTTGCTCCCCCTGCTACGAAGCCTCATCTGCATTCTTTCGGATTCCCGATCGGACTCGCGGTCAATTAGGACTCATAGCTTCTCTTTGACATCTCCATCGCGGGGTCCGCCAAAAGCCGCACTAAAGTTGTCCTCATTGGCCGATTCCAACCAATCAAAGTCTGCCCACTACTACATAGGTTATATTTGGCAACGCGGGATATACGGACGTGAAAGGGGACGCGCGGCACTTATTCTTGAGTTCAGTCGCTTCGAGCTACAGGAAGGAAGGCAATCGATAACGCTCGTGTCTTTCAGACAACTGGTAAGACGGGCGGCTGGGATGGAGAGAGGCCGGCTATCACGGGGTCCAACGATACTGGAAAGAAACAACCAAAGGCAACCTATAAAATAAAAAAAGGTGATTGTCAAGGCATTTGTCAAAACCTGCGGCTCATTCTCTCGGAGAGGGCGTTTAAAAAAGGGGCAAACCGGAGGGGGTGAAGCAAAAAGAAGGGAGGGATAAAGAAACCTGAAGGCCATGGAAGGGGTTTATCCTTGCTGCCGGGAGAAAAGAGTATGCACACTGGGCCCGCGCTCCAACGACCCGCATACTGGTTCCCGAACCGACCCGGCGACGTGGGGGGGGGGGCCGGAAGACAGAGGGACAAGGCGGGGTAGGCTTGATCGCTGGCTCAGATGGACAGAGGGAAAAGATCAACCTCGAAACCACTTAATAAAAAAAAAAAACTACGCCAAAGATTACTCCAAGCGGAAGGAGAAGGTGAGGGGAGGAAAAAACTAAAGTTGTAGAGGTTAAAATGTGGGAACAGGCGGTCTTCACGAAGACGTAAAAAACTTCTGGAGTTGAGGGGAAGGGCAGACAAAGGGCTTGTGGGGGATCCGTCAGTGGGGGAAAGGATGGACGTTTAACGGAAAGGCCTACCTTCGTAATCATCTCGGACGAAACACTTCGCGAAGGAATGGCCTCCGAGAACGGACGACAAAGGGAAGGAAAGCTAAGAAAAAAAAAATATTGGGGTGTGGAGGGGATACTCCCCTTACTGAAAAATTCAGGAAGAATACCCTATTCAGTCAAATCCAGATGATCACCGACTGGGGTGCGCGATGAGGGCGGGGGGGGGGACAAGGGGAGAGAAAGAATAAGCTGATCGAATAAAAAAAGACGTAGTGGACGAAAGAACACCGGCGAAACGAGTGACCGGAAAGAGCGGGAGGGTGTCCGGAAAGTGAAAGCTAGGCGCCCTCACATATGGGAAAGGAAAAGATAGGGGATGGATTCCGGAAGATCGAAGGAACCTTTCCTCGGTGGAATCCCGCCGCTATTACCACGCGAAGATTTTCCCGGAAAGCGTCCGGATTTGCGTTAAGGCACAAAAGAAAGAGCGGAAAAGAAATAAAGAATAAATGAATTGGCCAGAAAAAGAAAGGAAGCTCATCTGAGACTGCTCAAAAACAACCTTCCGAAGGAAAGTCCCGAGGCGGCCACGCAACAGGCCGTCACGACGGCTTGTGGGGCGCGAAGGGGGTCGCGGAGACCGGGAGGAAGAGTTCATTCCAGCACGTTATGACCCACTTCCAACAACCGAAGCTAGAAGACGTCTTCCTTGAGGATATTCTCAAGGGGTAAAAAAGGGGGGAACATGGGGGGTGGGGATGAAAGTCGGAAGTTGGTTCACAATCTTAAAAAAAAGAAAGAGGTCCTTTCAAGACTACTAAGGAAGCTCCGTAAAAATGCGGGCCCAGCGCCCAGGACGCAAGAAGCTTTGAAAAAGAGGCTGGTAAAAGATATGCACTGCTAGGTCTAACAAAATCCAAAACGGGTATTAAGAGTCCGTTTCCATTCGCTTGCTGCTATTATCAAAACAGTGAAAAACAACAAAACAGGAGGAGAAGAGGATCCGTCGGGACGAAATCTCCCGCACGGGAAGTACTCGGCCCGAACCGGGATCGGGCTCGGTCGAACCGATGCCGTACTGGACTCATTCGTCAAACGGTTCTCTAGGCGCAGGGGGGCTGCTGGGCCCATAGTAACAGCAGAGCCCATTCGGGGACTAGACAACTCAGACCTGAAGCGCCCGTCAAAAAAGGTTCACACTCCGCTCCTGATTGGCTCCTCTAAGAAACCAGAAGGCGCCAATGGAGCGTCGCCGCAGGGAAGAAAGGTCAGTCGTCCCGCACGGACGGGTTTGAACAGGCCCGTGAGAAAGGACGAGCCTCGTACGGGCGCCGTGTCGTACTTAACAAAACAGGGGGAGGGGCCACCAGGAAGGCGGCGCGTTCGTCGAAGAAGGAACCGCCGTTCGGAGGGCAAAGTCTAATGCGAGGGGTTTCTGCTTCGCTTAACGGACCCCCGTGAAGACGGGAGGGGCACAAACGCATCGGTTCTGAGGATACCCAATCGAGGGCGGTAGCGGGCGTCGCAATCCTCCCCTCACGAACCTACATCAAAAAACTCCACATATTCCTGGGAGGGCAAAGGGCGACCGTGAGAAAACTCAAGTATAGCCGTGAAATGGTGAGTAGATATGCACGTTCGGATAAAACCATGGGGGACTGAGAGATTCTGAATCGGAGGTCGCATCCCCGGCGTCGGCACAGCATCAAACCCACGCTAACTCTTCCTCAATAAGAAAGAAGTATAGTGAGAAATCAAAAGTCGTAAGGGTCTTGAGTCACTGTACTGTGGCGGAAGGGGGAGTAAACGGGTAGGCAGAGGCATCGAAACCCAGTGGGGAGAGGCAGTAGGAATAGATAACGAAGAATGGGGAATCATGAAATTCCGGGTAACCACACACCGGTGGGAGGAAAGCCATCCTGCATTAAAGTTTTCAAACGAAAAAAGAAGTTTCAAAGGAGGGGAGACCAAGGGCACAGAACTAGTTTCCGCGGCGGAGACCCGCGTATCGTCTCTCGTCGATTCTATGACTTAAAAGGGTGGCCGGTGAAGAGAGTAACAGAGAATACGTCGCCTCAGAAACGCAAAGGTCGGACCAGAGGAGAGGGAAAAATCGGTCTTGGCCCAGCAAAAGGGAGAGAAAGCGAAAGTCGAGACCACAGATAGGATGCACTCTTCCCTACGTGAGGGGTGAAAGTAGGAAAAGCAAATGCGCTCTTCACTATCCCAGTCCGGAAGAAAAAAAGAACGGGAAAAATCCGTAGGGATGAATGGGGAGTCTGGTATGTGCGAGCAAACCAGGTAGAGGGAGAGCGACCAACCCAACCTTAAAGTTTGGGGATCCCAAAAAAGAGCGTCAGGGGGGCCAGAGGGAAGTAAGGAAGGCGCCGGTATTACGAATCGCGGGCGCGAGAAAACTGCACGATAGCGCAGACATCGCCCATTTCTCGAAGAATTTTATTGGTCAAGGGGGGGGGGGGATAGGTGAAGGAGGGAAAACAGAAAAGACAGGGTGGGTTCGCCGACCCGCGGATTGTAGGCAATTCCTAGGAAGGAATAAGTCGAGAAGGAGGGAACCGAGTCAGGCTGAGCTGCGAACGCGCAGCCAATCATCAATTCATCATGGAGTTATCAATAAGGGGGTTAACAAAGGAGGGGAAAAGCACCGGCAAAAAGAAAAAAGAAAAAAACCAAGAGCGGGCAGACGACAAGACGGCTGTAAGACCCTGCTTCTTAAGGTCCACCAAAAAGGGAGAGGGGGGGATGTGAAATTAGAATAAAGAAGGAAATTAAATAACGGGAAGAAAGGAAAAAAAAAGGAGGGGACCAACAAACTTCTTTCTTGATAAATAAAGGAAGAAGAAAAGAAAAAAGAAAACCAAAAAAAAAAGAAAAGGGAGGCCACATCCGTCAGTCTGAGGAGGGCGACGACAACATCCCTATTAGGAGGGGAGGCACGGACTCCTTCAGGGTCTATGAGAAGGGAAAGAGGGGGCAAGGGCAAAAAGGGAGGGTAATTTATGATCACAAAAACCCGAGGAAGGAGGAGAAGTAAAAAAACTTCCTGGAAGAACTCACCCCTCACCTTCCATCGAAGAAATCCAAGAAAAGGAAGAAGAAAAGTTATCAGAGGGTCCTTTTGAATTGAACCTAAAAGAGAAAGGGAGGAAGAAGAAAAACCAATCTCTTTAAGACGCATGCTGGCGGAGGTGTGCCCAGAAAATCGGGAAACTTTATCACCTCAAAAAATTCTGCTCAGAAGACCCAGTAGGTTAAGAAGAATGGGGGGTAAGGGGGGGGAAACGAATGAGACGCCTTAGAGAAAGAAGCAAAGTCTCCGTGCCTTTAGATTTAACCTCGGATTTGGGGGGTGAAAAAAAACGTGCAGTTAGAAAAGGCTACCAACGGTTGACTGGCTTAGAAGGAGGAGGGACGTCAGTGTGACAGGATTAGTCCTATCGCCAATGAAAGGGGAATAAGGGGACAAAAAGGAGGAACAAGGGGTGACAGTAATCCTCTTGCGTAACTGGACCTTAGGAAAGTCTTGTTCCCCCAAAAGAAAGGGGGAGGGGTAGGGAAGAAGACAAAGTTCTTGGTCACGCAAAGTCTTATCTTTAGAGAAAAAAAGGGGTACTTAAAAGATATAAACCTATCTGGAGAAAAAAAAGGGAAAAGGGGGAAGGGGGGGGTACACGAAAAAAGTCCAGGATGGCGAAAAGGAAAAAAGCCTGGCAAACGAAGTGAAAAAGAGGGGGGTAAGTCAAAGTGGGGTAAGGGGAGAGTAGCAATTTCTCTGACTCCATAGTAGTGATAATCAATATTGAAGGATAAAGGAAAAACTCACGTCTCTTGTCCATATCAAGGTTTTCCTCTAGAAACAGGAAGAGGGGTGTTCAAAAAGAGGGTTAAAGAGGACCAAGACGTGCTCATCGACCGGGCCTGATACAGTTGTGAGTACGCACTGAACTTGGCAATAGAAAGAGAAAGGAGCACCAAGGGGGGGGGGGAATTTTCTGAGAACCAGGACCAAAGCAAGGCGGCACTAAATAGGGTATACCTCGCCACACAGCTCAAAACGAAAAGGAAAAAATGACCTTATGAAATTAAAGCGTTCTAGGGGGGGTGGGGACCTGCACGTCTTTTATCGTCGAAAGAGTGGGTGTAGGATAAAGAAAAAAGGGGAAGGGGCAGTGGAAAGGAAAAGAAGAGAAAAGACTCACCAAAATAGTGCCTCGACACTCAGAACTTGAATGTATGCTGCACACGACCGAGCCGCCAGCGTGCCAGGCTGGGAAATCGGAAAAGGGAATGAAGCAGACGGTATCGGGTAGGGGTAATACCCTGGATTTGGGCTCAGAGCCTATGGTCACTGGTCCTGGCCGCTTTTTGAGGCGAAAGGGTAAGAATATATCAGCGAAAGGAAAACAGCCCCAAAACCTGCGCGCTCACAAGAGGTGGGGGGAGGAGGGAAAGGGCCTTGTAGTGGGTGACGGAAGGGGGGCCTCTGGAGAGAAAGAGGGCTCGGGAATCATCTTGGCATACTCTCTCGGAATTCTCCGTAGAACTCTGGGGGAAAGGTACTATGACTTCCATAGAGCGAGTTAGATACCAAGGCAGAAAAAGAACTGAGAGGGAAAAGTCAGTCCTAAAACAGGAAGTCTTCGAAAAAACATAGTTCGAGGTGTGCCTAGCGCGGAATATACTTGAGGAAAAAAAGCCGGAGGAGATCTGGCTGGGTGAAACGGAAGACGGACAAGAGGACGAGAAAGCGAGGGGGAGAGGGAACAACCGTACACGGGTAATGTTTTGGTGGATACGGAGACACTCAATTGGTTCGCTGATTTGGCCCAGGTACGGATATCATCATCCATGAATTCCGAACGAGGTGACAAAGTCAGTTAAAAACCATCGCTGAGAGAAGGGGAGTTCGAGCACGTCCACGCTGAAAAACGGAGGCAATAGCGAGCCTTTCTGCCTCAAGGAGAAAGAACCAAGGCAAGAAAAAAAAAAATGCCCTATGAGAAAAGACCGCCCAGAACACTACGACGAAGGTATTTGGGAACGGGGTTAGGAAGCTTCGTAGTGTAGTCGGCCTGAGGCGTTCTTATCCCTTAAAAAAAAGAGCCTTCGAAATGGGGGGGGAGTACTACCAGTCTCCTCTCGGTTCAGAAAGAAAGAAAACTAGGGCAATTTATCTGCCAACAAACTGCGGTGTCGAAAAAAGCACGCATCCCAGAACTTCCGGGGGGATGGAGGGGAAAGCTGAAAAAAATGTGGTCATTAAAAGCTCCGAAAAAATACGGCGGAACGGAAATGGTCGACTCTCTACAACCACAGGGGCACGGAAGAAACCGGCAACCAAGGTCATTGGAGGTGACGAAACCAAAGTCTTGGGCCGACAGTTCTTGGCTACATCAAGACAAAAAAAAGCTCGGGGGGCGCGATGCTGCGTTGGGACAGAAGCAGGAAGAGAAACAAAAAAAGCGCTTTGTAAACAAAAAAGGCCTGAAGAATCGAGTGACAATGAGCAGTTGGTACTCTGCGTGGAAACAGAAGAAGGAAGCCATGCCCCGGGGAAATCTGTATGGGGGGAAAGTACTGATAGGGACCTAGTGGCTGGCTAAGCCCCGCTATAACAACACGATAGGGATCGCTACGATTGCGGTGGAACAGCACGGGGAGAAACGGAATAACTAAAAAAAGCATTTCTTCCGACTTGGACTGGGAACAAGCAACACCACCAAAACGCCGACGAAACCGCCTGGCCACTCACCGTCCGTCAGACGCGGCACAATCTTCGGAAAGGGGAAAGGAAAACGGGGGGCAACTTCTGACCGAATCTGAAAAGGTTAAAACGGCGGGAATGTTCCGCCACTTGCGAACGTCCGGGCGGGGGCGAGAGAAAAAGGAAAGGCCTACGGAAAAAGGAAAAAAAGAGCAGGGGAGGGCTCCCTAATTCCCAGGTGGCTAAAAAGGCGGCAGACCGCTCTCGGAATCCGAAAACGCGGGAAAAAACTGGTAAAGACTTAAAAAGGAAAAAAAAAAAAATTCACCAAGAAAAACTTAAGCGTCCAGTTATTGGCGATTCTTACGAATGATCCGACTGATAACAAAAAAAAGGGGAGAAAAATATAGACGTAAAATCGCACGCAGCGTCAGCAGCCAAGCGTGATCGGATGCGACCGATCAAGTTTTAACATCGTCAAAAAACGTGAAAACGCCTACTGCTGGGCCGCAGTTCTGTGACGCCAAAAGACACCAGTGAGGTTATTTACAAAGGAAGTCAACTGGATCTTGACCACGATATGGTAAAAATACTTCAGGAAGCCGGCCGGGTCGAAAAAAGCTAAACTGAATAACCGAACTTGGCGAAGGGTCAAAATTCGCGGGGGGTTTGTTTCGGCGCTGGAATAGGCGAAACACAACCGCACGGACAAACGCGCCATCCGGACGAAGACGGGGCCTAGGGCTGGCTGCCGGTTGTCGACACTAGCCCTTGTTGCTGCGGAAACTTCAAAGGCGGCCCGGTGCCAAAGGGGAGAAAAAAGGAAGTTGAAATCCTTAGCGTCTTTGAAAAACTAAAAACATCAACTTGAAAAGCGTCACTAGCAAGTGAAAAAATGGCCACAACAACACTAGACTTAATCGGTGCAGTTCGCCGGATGGAATACGGAGGATCGTCGCCGGTCATTAGGAGCTCGGAGCGGTGCGTGGGGGGAAAAGTACGGGCTTGCGTCGCGGTCCTGGAAAAGAAAAATCGAATCGCGCCAAAATCTGGACCAATCGCCCATGGATCTATCCGAAGGACAATATTAAAAAAGGTGAGTAACGCTCAATCACCACCCCGACCGTTGGCCGGGACGTCGCCGTTCAAGGTTAAACGTGTGTAGATCGGGTAACTATCACCCAGATCTGCCAGGGGAGCCAAGTGTCCTCGTGGGGAGTGTAACTTCATTCTGGCACCAATCCGGTCCGAAAAAAAAAATTTGAAAAAAATCAAAAAGTACGTTTGTGCGGGTCGTAATAAACAAAGGGTTGAGACGTCCTCGAGGATACAGTCGCGGTGGAAAAAGAGCGAAAAGCGGAAAAACTAATCGGCCGAGTCGTAAACAGGGCCGTGGGAAGTCGTAAAGCGCAAGAAGCAGCATACCCGCCGGGTCCTCCCCGGTAAAAAACTCAAAGCTCTGAAATAACGCGAAGGGCTTTAGAAAAGCAATTAACAGAAGAAAGCGCGAACGGCGCGTCCGAAGTAAAAGACACGCTCAAATTCGGGTACGGTCACACCGTTTCGTGCAGAGGGGCCAGTTGACTCTTAAAAAAGCTCATTAAGAAAAGGGGAAGCCTTGAAAATCAGAACTTTATTGATGAAAAGAAATTTAACCGGTCCGGCAAGGCGAGACCCAGGAACTTGTTCCAGAAGCACCTCCCCCCACGTACCTGGTTACACAAGCCAGCAGACGGCTCGAGGTCCGGCATGCCGTTCAAAAAGGCAGCATTATCCCGACAATGACCACGTCCCCCTGCAGCAGAAACCGGATATCGCGATCGAACACATCCGCACAATCGTGCCGCCTGGCTCAAAAAGGGGGAAGGGATGCTAACTCATACTGCGGGCCGGTGACCGGCAAAACCCGGATGGTAGATCATCAAGGACCCAGACGTCGTGAAAAGACCGATTCGCACGGAAGTCAACGCGCGCAGATGCAAACGCGCATTCGAAGAGAAAGGAAAACCCGGAGTAACAACCGCAAACCCTATATCACAACCCTCGAACCGCGTCGGCACGGCCAGCGGCTGTGGAATGCACCGCGTAAATGGAAAAACTAAAGAGTAAAACCAAGTCCAGCCCAAGAAGTAAACAAAAAAGTGAAAGAATCGAGCAACCCAATAACGCGTTCGTGCGGGAGAAGCGACCATGAATAAGAGGAAAAAACATGGATTTGCAGATTCAGCTTGCCGCCTTCAAGAAGATCCAAAAAAAACTAATTCGGAAGACGAAAAACCTAAATCGTCAACGGAAGGTTTGGAGAGACCCCAAACTCTTACTTCGAGAAAAAACGGACGTGGCAGGAACTCCCAGCACTGCCGCACGGACAGTCATCCATCACTGACTAATTCGAGGCGGGAGTCATTCCACCGATTCCTGGAAATCGCTTTTGAAGCGAAGAAACTCTTTTAGTGTTTTCTTAACCGCAAAATCAAAAAAAAGTAGCAAAAAAAATAATTCGCACACCTACAGAAAACGTGGGTGGAAAATCTTCCCAACGATTCAACTCCCTTTCGAACCATTCTGCACCTGCGCTTCCCGACCTGTGAACCACGTGCAGTTTGCAAAACGGCTGCCCTCACACTCTTAAAGGTGTCGTTCCCACCTGATTCTGGAGAAAAGTACCTTATTAAAAGGAATAAAATTGGGCCAAAACTGACCGGACGGCCTTTTGCAAACTCGGGGAAATCGATCAAAACGAGACAAACTGAAATCGGAAAACAAATCGTTGGTGCGGCATAATAGTACGGGTATCCTCCACACAACGGATAGAGAGTAAGTTCGACACAACATTACTGTCCGAACGCTCATGTTCGAAGCTGTACCGATGGGTGACAAACGCGCGGCCAGGGATACAGAGTTTGCGGTACAATGCTTGCAGGTCCTGGTACCCACTCACATGGAAATCAAGGTAAATAGAGAAGACCCGACACGGGTTCTGGCGTGGGCCAGAGAGACGGGCAGTCGACTTCACGAAACTAGAAAGGTCAATGAATGCGGATAAACCGAACTATTATTTGGCAACGCGAATCACCGCTGGAGACCGAAAAGCAGGTGGAGGCTACCCGAGGGGTCTTTAAAATACACAAAACCTTAAGCTGCCACATCATTCTCCGACAATACAGGGGGATTACCTAAAAAGCGATCACCGAAAAGGACAAGTCGCTGGATCGCGGTAACTTTGCCTTCTTTTGTTTGTTGAGGGAGAGGACGGTAGTTCGAGTTTTGACCCCAGAATTGTGAATCTGATAATCGAGCTGGCATTGTTCCAGCGAATCGGGGAAAAGATGCGAGAATGCGCGTGAGACGCTAAAGGGGGGGAAATGAGCAGGGTTCGACGCTGGGCTCTACCGAAAATTCGGGGGGGGGGCAAAAAATCTTTTGTGGTACCTGCCCTGGGACTTCGTGGGCTGGAATAGACGACGAACCGCAGACTGGGTGAATTTGGATTCTTCGAGGGGGCAGGGCTGGGGCGGCGGCGAGTTTTCCTGCGTGGAAAGGTGAAGACCAAGTCTAACAGCTTCTCGGATACGGAAAAACAAAGGGAACTCCGCGGACGAAGGGGACGGATACAGACGGGGCATACGCAGAGCCCACGCCTTAGCTAATGCCGACCAAAACGAAAATCAATAGACAAATAGATGTGGCTAAGCGAAGATCCTGAGGGATGCAGGGGACCTCGCGGCCGGGAGAGGAGGAATGAGGGACTAAACAGCGGTCAGACGACCCTAATGGGCTAATACGAAGACTTTCTTAATCAGAAGTTAAAGGCTAAACGTGGTGAAGGCCGGAGTGCCGGACCAGGAACCCGCTAAAGAAGACCCGATTTTCACGTCAGTTGTCCCCGGGGGGTGGGGTGGTGGGGGGGTGGTGGGGGGGGGGGGTGGGGGGGGGGGGGGGGGGGGGGGGGGGGGGTTAACGTATCGAGTTTCTTTAGGACCTCACGCACTGACACGGCAATGAAGATCCCAGTAGGACGATATCGAGCCCGAGAAGCGCGACACCCTTCTACGGGCACGATGACGCGAAGGGGGGGGTGTACGTCGAGGGACACGGGGTCCGTGGAGCACCGGAGGATGATGGGTCGTGGTACTTTCCTCAAGTCCGAAAAACTACGAAAAACGCAAGAAGAAAGCAGCCAACGAATAGATTGCTGTTTGATGGAGTGTTACGGAAACAAGGGTCCCGACAAAAAAAGCCCGGAACACGGCATCAGGAAGGCAACATTAATTTGAACAGGTACATCATGACGTTCCAACAAATCCAAAGCGTAAGCTAGTAGGAGCAGTGAACAGTGGACGAAAAAAACGAACAGAATGGGCCGATAAACGCGCAAAAAGGTTTACAAGTCCATGAAAAAACGAGGGGGGGGGTGGAACTAGTGCTACTGAAGCAGAAGAATAATTAAAGTCGTCTCGAGACCAGAGGAAGCGGGCGACTTGCGACTTGGACGCGTTGCTCCATCAAAAAGAGCGATCGACAAAAACCAACTTTGTCTGCAAAACCGCTTTCGAGCGACATGGCGAAGTGCCGGCCCGATCGGTCCCACTCTGGAGTGGAAGGGAGGGTCCGGGAAAGCTCGTGGAACATGGACCTATTTCATGAAGAAAAAACTATGACCAACCGCGATGAGGAGTTTCCAGCCGAGGCAAATCGGATGTAGAAGGTCTTCAAAAGACGGGAAACATTCCGGTCAACCAGGGGAACCGCGTATAAGCAAAGAACCAGAAAGCCCGTCAGCCGACGAAAAATATCAGAGTAAACAGAAAGTATCGCTTAGAGAAGGAGGGGGAATAGGTTTCAACCGTAAAGGGGAACTTAGTCCCTAGGAGAGGACGACGTATAGAGAAAAAAAGGATGTCTTTTCCAGTAGACGATCTCAAAAGCTCCACCTGGGCCAACCCTGAATTAATGTTCGGAAAAAAGGCCGCTACTTCAAATAAATGAATTAAGCCGCGCAGAGGAGTAAAGAATTGGGCGGCCCAGAACGCGTCTCCGCGGTTACTATCTTAAACTTAGGGAACGCACTGCGAGGCACTGAAAGGCATTAAAAAGCAAGAGTGTAAAAGGAAAAAGATTACGACGATCTAGAAAACAACAGAGGAGAGAGAGATCAGGTCGCTCATCGCATCGAAGGAGAAAAAAGGACTGCAATACCCGGGAAGAGGAGACTCGAAAGGGTTCTAACTTCCAGACTGAATACCAACGACAAAAAGCTTTCCGAATTGACCGCCGAGGGGCCAACGGGGAATTAAAAGTATTACCAAAACAACACCGCGACCTGAGAAGAACGTTAAGTGCAGAGGGTCCTGAGGATAGGAAGGACACAAAAGACTGTGTTCCGAAGAGGAAAAAAGAGGGATAAGGTAGTCCTCGACGACGGGAAGGACTTGGGTTATGCACCGACCTTAAAAGAAAGAGCATCACTTTGAAGCCGCGGGCAAAAGACAACGTTTGACATGCCAAAGAAAAAATAACGGCCAGCCGAACCATTTTAGTAAAGTCGAAGCTCAAAGGATAATGCTAACTGGACGTCCAAACCCCTTGGACAACCAGGGAGCGAAAAGCTGAAAATCATGCCCCTTCGGATTGAGTCAAGAAACAAGGGGACCTCAGGGAAGAAGACCCTCCACTAGACATCAAAGAAGGAAAAAGTAAAGCGGGGGGGAGGAGGTAGTTTAGGAAGAGGACACTTGATTTAATTCGTAGTGTCCTCTGCGGTGTTAAACAGGAATCCGGGGAGTTATTAAAACGAGAAAGGAGTGACATCAGGGCGCTCCCCGAAAGCGAACCCCCACTAAGATCGTCCCTTACAGATGAATCGGAAAAAACGGGCGTAGGGACAGAATTCAAGAAACACTGACCGGGATGTGGTCGCCTCAGGTTTAAAGCTTTTATGGGAGATTCAAATTTCTATGCAAGTGGGTCCGAGGACGAGCAGTAGATCCAGGTATTTCGAAAAGAGAACAAAAGGTCCGACTGTTGGTCGACCGGACACTCCCGCCGGGAAAGTGCCGGGGCTACGCCTTCTGGGAATACTCCGTCCGCTTCGCCCGAAGATCAGAAAAGTATAAAATTAAGACCGAGTCTGGGTCAGCTGCTATGGGGCGTATCTTAAACAGTGCGGGGAGAAACTGCCAGGAATAGAAAAGTCAAAGTACACCTCGATCTAGACCCGACTAAAGGAAAGTTCAAGTCCGAAAGGGAATTGCGCAAAGGGCAGGCGCGGTAGTGTGTCTTCAGGATACCACAGCCCTACTTGGAAGAGACAGTTCCGGAAAAGAGGTGCGAGAAATTCTTCAGCGAGAATTGCGCCGGTGTGAAAAGGCCGTTAAATCAGCCTGGATGAATTCCGCAACTTGGGAAGAGACTTCAGGAGCACCATTTGTGGCTCCTTAATACATAAAAAGCGAAAAAAAAGGTCGTAAAAAGGTCGCCAGCCATCCGACAAACGGGGAGAAGGGCCGTTGATCAAAAGGCGTAGGAAAAGTATGGGAAGACCAGCGTAAGGGGCAAGCGTCCCCGGCGAACGACCGTATTAGCCTCAGCAAAAAAGTCCACATCAAAAAAAAGTGAGGTGCATCTTTAGTTATACGTCAAAGAAATCTTCCGGCGAGTTTTTACGCCACCAAAGCGGATGAGCCGGCATGGACGAGCGCCATGGTCAGAAGAGGAAGTCATCCACTGAAAAAGACAAGGGCCACTCCTCTCTCAGTTGAGGAGCAATAAATGTGGAAACAACTCAAAGCAATGACCGAAGACGCCCAAGCCTGATAAACGTCTCTCAAAAAAGTCACCGTCTGATAGATGAGACGGAAGCTGAGCCAATGATGACTCCAAAAAACCTTACAAAGGGAAAAAAAATCGGTCAAGAAAACCCCCAAGCCGAGTTAGTGTTTTAGCCAGACTACGATCATCCAGTCCGAGAAGGAACGCATAAAGCCAAGGCTTCGAATCCGCGGGAGCAAGAATCAAAGATTCGAGGAACGTTCGTGCAAATCTTCTGCCTGCTCAAAAAATATCTTCTGGAAAAAGAAAAACACAGGGGAAAGAAACTGTAGCATGGGACCATCACTTCCCACAAAAGCAGGACAATAGGGAAAGAAAATAATCACAGAACGTTTCTTGGTGTGGGTTGAGGATGTGGCTCCTCAAAAAAGAGTAAGAATGTAGTAAGAGAAAAAGGCCGCTTTGGGGGAGAGGGGACTCCCCGTTTTTGGGCCCGAAAATCCGGGGAGACGTCCTACACAAGGGGAATAGAAAGGACAAATATAAGGGGTATCAGCCCCTCCAAAAAAAACCTAACGAAATTAATCGAGAAGGGAAAAATTTTACAACACGTCGGTGGAGAAAACGGCGGTGCAAAGGACGATGCATCTGGAGCCTGCAAAACAAGGCAAAGGGACTGGCTGGGGAATTCAATAAATGAGGCAATGTAGAAAGGGGTCGAGTAGTCCGCCTAGCCCCGATAGGGAAAACCAAAGGTGGTACGGATCAACTCTTTGAAGATTACGCGCTTTGTTTGTGAAAAGGGGGGGAAGTAAGCGGTCGAACTCTCCCTTACATGAGAAAGGGCAAAACATTTCTTGTTTGTATACAATGTAATGGGATTTATCAGACAGAAGTATGAAAAAAGAGATTTTAGCTAATGGCTGCAAAAAGTTTGTCCAATAGGTTTCGAGAACGCGGAGCAAGAACTTTACAAGAGCGCTTAAGGAGTTTGGAAGTAAAAGGGAGGGGGTTTGAACCTGGGGAAGCGTTAAAGGTCCAGGCGAAATAAAAGGGACCATGAGCGAAGAACGAGCTTTTCAAGGAAAGACACGACACTTTGCTGGCGATCAAGAGGTGTGGAAAGAGCTGACCAAAGCAAACGGCTCCAAGGGGAAAGGAAAGAAACAAGAGAAAGGGCGGATAAAATCGACAACGATCTGGGGAGGTAGGGGCGCAAAACACCGGAAGAGACAAAAGTCATTTTTATCTTTCGCGTGTGGATTATGGTTAAAAAAAATCGATACCTCATGAACGCTGGAAGGTCGCCCCTAAACCGAGTTTTATTAAAAGGAAAAGCTCTCACAAAAGCCGGTATCGAGTTGCACTACTTCCTTTCGAAAGGATATGTTGGGGAAGGAAGCAGTAAGGTTTGTACCGCCGGAGATTTCTGGGACCCCATGCTTCGAAAGGAATTGAATCGAAATGAAAATTTTCAAAGAGCTCGGACGAGGTTACCGTCCCGTCCGCCGCCTGCGCCGCGTCATTCGGCATGGGAGACTTTAAATCGGCGGGTTCGAAAAAAAAGGATAAACCTCGCCACGGTTTCTCGTATTTGTGGACGGGGGGCAATGGCCCTGGTCGTTCTTAGAATGGAGGACGCAAGTTAGGGAAGAAAACAAGGAGAGGGGCTGGGAGAGATATTCACTGCGGGGCGAAAGAAGGGATTGCCGCGAAGAAATGTATGGTGCTACCGCGGGCCTGGTCTAGCCTCTGTTAGTGCAGATCCCCTGACGACTGACGCTTAGGACGCAAATTGAAGCGAAATAAAGGGTGACGTCCAAAGAAACCAGACGAAGGATGGGAAGCATTCAACGACATCAATTCCGCCACTACCCTCTTATGTTGAAGCGAGTATCTGTCAGGTATCGAACGATATGAGTCAAGGGAGGGGAAGCGAGGGCCAGGAGAGGACAACGGCAGCGAGTCGTAGGTCTTTCGAGACAACCGGGTACTAGCGGGAAGGCCCGTTGTTGTGGCTTCTAAGGTTAAGGATAAAGTGGTTTCGACATTGAATGAAACCAAGAGAGAGCCTCTAAAAATAGCAAAACTTAGGTTGCATTTTCAAAGGTTCGAGCTTAAAGATTTGAACCGGGGAAAAGTCTGTCGCACAAAAAGAAACGGATGTACTAAAGACAAATCTTGGCCTGACATATGAAAAAAAAAACGCAAACACGTCAAAAGATGGTTCCCTGCAAACACCGACGCGACGATGGGCCTGATCGTTTAATTGAGCGAGAAAAAGGGGTCGCCGTTTTCTGGCTTAATAGGAAAGGCCAACAAAAAAGAGAACAGTCGAAAGAAGGGAAGATCCGAGGGGGCACCGCGACGTTACTCGAAAAGAGAGGGAAAGAGAAAGGAACCTAAGAACCAACTTAAAAGAAAGTATTTCGCCAAACCAAAGTGAGAGCTCAAATGGAACCCACACCCCAACAAAGGGGCACGCATCCTCCTCTATCTATGAGGGAACACTTGCAAAAGAAATGAAACAAAACGCGCTACAAAAGTGGGAACCTGAGGCCACCAACATCATTCTTAAAAAAAAAAAATACGATGCAGGGGCCCCAAGGGCAATATTCTACATATAAAGGGAAAGATACGAAGGTCAGGGGAAGAGGCGTGAAATCCCCACCGTAAGCGATGCCCTCAAAGGGTAAGGAACCACAAAAGACAATGACCTCGAACTCTAGGTGGGGGCCACTAAGAAAGACAGATTGTACGAGAAGGATTGGGTCTCGCTGACGTGAGTTTAAACCAAAGCTATGACCAGAAGCGAGGGGAGGGGGCCGAATTAAGCGTCGAAGCCGGATTGAAGCCACAAGCCTCAGGAGTACAAGGGGGGAAAGAGGTCGAAAAACGCCTGATTGAAAAAGAAAAAATTATCCAGAGAATAAAAAACCCCAATAAAAAAAAGAACGATTCCACGAAACATCAACCAAGCAGCTACCGGTCAAAGGCTAAAGGGACGGAGGCAAAATCACGGTATGTCCCCAACTTCATGGCAAAATCTAATACTAAAGGTAATTTTCCACTCTGGATAAAGCTCCCACGGGGGGGAAAAGGGGACCCTAGTTCGGGGGGAAAAAGCCACATAAGTCATCGAGTTGGCAACTGGGCTGCCGTCCAAGGTGAAGAAAGTCCTAATGAAAGAAAGGAAAATTCAGAGATCTAATTGACCCAAAAAAACCGGACGCCCATCTGCCTTGGAAGCGGGGAAGAAGAGGGTCCAAAGGAAAAGGTCGCGAAAAGAATACCTCGGATTCAATTATAAAAAAAGAACTTTCGAGCCCTAGAAAAGAACAAGAGGTTGGGATTTATGCCTTATGTAAAAAAAGATCAAAGAGACGAAAGGAAGAGTATCAACGCAAGAGGGGATCCGCGAAAGGTTACGGCGGAATGAAATGGGAGAGTTCCTCAAGGAGTAAGAAGCCTGGCCTGTTCCATCTGGGTCGTGCGAAAGAAAGCAAAAAAGAATCAGTAAGTATTGGGGACGTCTACAACCTAATAGAAAAAAACTAAAGAGGTACTGAAAAAAAGAGAAACTAAACAGGTAAACCTCAATGCTGACGAGTAAAAAAGGAAAAAGAAACGAGTAATCCGTCGTCCTCGCCGCTTTTGGGTCTCCGTTCTTATTAAAAGAAAAAATCAAGAGGAAAGATCCGACTTTTGGGGAGCAATCGCGAGTTCACCGGGCGGAAAAGAAAACGGACCGAGGGGGTGGTGCTTCTTGGTTTAAAAGGACCGATCAACCTTCTTATAGCGGAAGCAGACGGCAATCTAAAAGTCCTGGCAGAAAAAGAAACAAAAATTAAATCGCGGGCTGGGAATAGCGGAGCGCAAGTTCTCGAATGTAGCAGGAAGACAGAAAAACCAAAGAAATCTTTTCAACGGAAGTGGAAAGATGACCAAAAAAACTCTGAGCGGACGAAAAAATAAAGGTCGCAAAGGGAAAGCGTTAGGGGAGGAAAAGGCGTTTCTATCTCTTAAAGCGGGCACATACATGAAAAGAAAACAGAACAGAATAGAAGAGGGCCTTCCTCTGTATCTTAGAAGGAGGATAGGCAAATTATCGTCAAGGACCAGTGTCCGAGCTAGTGGCAGGAAATGTTTTGCGCGTCGTAAGGCCATTCCTGGGGGAGGGAAAAAAAAAGGGGCGCAAGAAGGGAAGGAAGGGAGGGGGTCATGAAGGGTAAAGAAGTTACCAGTCCCAGGGCGTTCTGTTTTCCGGGATGAGGCCGTCGGGAAAAAAGACGTGCAAGTTGCTACGTAAACTTTCACGACTCTTGGGACGCCCGAAAGTATGAAGGCCATCTGTATGCGCCTGGGCCAGAGGAATTTGAGACTGGTCCCATCCTTCCATCAAAGGATAAGAAAAGAAAAAAGAAGCCGCCCGAAGGTTACCCGAGATGGGCCAATATCTCTCGGGTTATTGTGCACTTGAGACCGGGAGTAAGAATTTGACGGTATCGCCTGTAGGACATAGCTTAAGGATAATACAAAATCCGTGAGGAGTGGAGGGGAGGACCAATAGTCCGTGGACAGCGAGAAGCCTTGCAAAGCTTCCGTTGACACTTGGGGGGAAACCGGAGACTTTTAAGTTCCTTGCAAAGCCTGGGTCACGGAAAAATCTTAGAACAAAGGGATGTACGGTAGCAGCACACAGGCTTCACCGGGGGAACACCAGACACTAAAGAACGTCAGTCGATCCTGACTCCAAAAACAAGCGGCAAGAGAGGGACAAAGCACGAAAGGGATCCAGATCCGGCCAACTCCGCCTTGGTCGTTCTACTCATGGGGGTTGAATAGAATATCAATCTAAGTCAAGCGGGTATTTAGGGTTAGAGACGAGAAAGCTAAACGTGAAGACGTAGTCCAGCGGAACCGAGCGCTCATGACTGGAAAATCAGAATCAAGGGACCAAAGAAAATGCGGCAACAGGGACGTCCCGTTGAAGAAAACACTCGGCAAAAGAGGAACGACGACCAAAAGCCAAGAGCGTGGCAATGGCGTTCCGCTAACCCTTCTTCTTTCTTGCGAAAAAGGAAAAGCCTTGAAAAAAATGGAACCACCAGAAAAAAAGAAGGACCATACTGAAAAAGTCAACCCATAAAAACAAGAGTCGGGGTTAAGACCCTCTTACGAAGATGAATAACCGAAAGATAGTGGCACCGAAGGGGAAAAGAGCACGACCCGCGCTCGCCAAGAAACAAAGATGCTGCAAGGGAAGTAGGGCCAAATAGCAATGTTTGTTAGAAGGACAGGTTAGGGAAGAGCAAAGGGGAAAACCATCTTCGGAAAACGTCGTGCCTCACACAGAAAGCAAAGCATTGAAAAAACATAAAAATCGAAAATAACGGGAACTCGGGGGGAGAGGGTCATCCCGGAACATGTCTGCAGGATACCTGGTAATAAAGCTAAGACGGAGGTGGAGTTAATCTCATAAAAAGTAATAAAAAACGCGGCTAAGGCCAACCGCTTTGAGTCGGCAAAAGCAGGGGGAGAGTCCCACCCTCCAGGAAAATACATCCTAAGTGAGCGGGCCTGAGGGCCCCAAAAAGTGGGTGACACCACGGAAGTTGCAAGGATGCAAAAGACGGAACAGAAACTTTTTTTAACTCGAATTAAAGGACGAGAGGGACAAGAGAAGAGTATCCTTCCAGGGGGATCCATGAACGTACAGAAATGAAAAAAAAAAAGAACGTCCACCGAAGGAGAAGGGACGTGGCACGTTTGTCCACGGTATAAAACAAAATTGCCAGGATCGGACAAAAGTAACAAAAGCGCTGGGGGGGAAGCAACCAGTAGGACATGTATCGAAACACCCGAGTCGTATCTAATCAAGGGGAGGGGGTCATACAACGACAGCAAGATCACACAAAAATTGGAAGGCGAAACGCTGAAGATGACAAAGCGAAATAAAGGGGGCTGGGGAAAATTTTACTTTCAGTACGAGTTCACGATCTGAAAAGGGATTCTAAAGGCACGGTCGGTTCCAACGAGAAAGGACACATTGCTGGGGCGCATGAAGGACTGTCAGGACAAGTGGTTCACCACCTCTATTGACACTGAAAGAAAGTGTACAGTAGGCATCGAACAGGCCATAGAAAAAGAGTATTAGGTAACAGCGCCTCAAAAATTCTTAAAATAACATTTTCTGGGGTGAAAAAAATACGACCGCGCAGAACGCGTTCAAAAAGCGACGGGGGAGCGCACTACAAAAGGATAACTCGAAACCGCGCCGCGAAATCCTCGGGAACCGATGAAAAAAAAGGAAGCGGGTGGGCGGGGTCACTCTTCTCACGGCCTGTGGGGGAAAAGGAACGAACCGTCGGAAAAGGGGTCGGGGATGAACCCACTTGGCGTGCGATTTACAAAGTCAGGAGACTATTAAGAAAAAAGAGACAACGATCTTATTGACCTCTTCATCGCCTCGCGTTAGGGAAAGTCCACAAACGGGGCCAGAGAGAGGGGAGAATAAGTATGCGGTGCCTCACGAACGGGTTCTATTCCTGACACAGGGTTAAAAAGTGTGGCAATCTCATGGGGAAAGGCTCAGGGCGAACACGAGAAGAAGGTAGGAAACGAAGCAGACGTTGGAAAAGAGACCTCCTAGAGGCCTAATTAATTTTTAAAAAGAAAAGGAAGCCGGCTTGAACCGCGGGTTCCTCATGATTGCTCAAGACCTTAAAGGACTCAGCCTGGAAGTGCATTAACGTCTGGAAGAACTGGCGTCAAACTGGCACGTACGAAGTCTTAATTCGGACCGCTCTGTCCGAATCTACCAAGGTACAAGAGTTCGGAAAGAAAGAAAAATCAAATCAATTAAAAAAGAGAACATAGCGGATGTGGACGTCTCAGGGCGGAGGCGGGGTTAAAAAAGGGAAGAGATGATGTAGGAAGAAGACGATCGGAGGGGGAGAACGAGACGTGGACTACTTTCAGGGCCGAGAAAAAAGGGTCCTAAGGAAAAAAAAGGTGTTTGACTTCAAATTATTAAAGGTGAAGAGGTCCGACCAATACAAGGCACGCGACGGAGGAAGAAAGCAATGTTTACCCCTCTCAAAGAAAGCACTCTAAAGAAAAATTGTGCCAAATGGCCGCTTCGAGAACCGGCACTAAATAGTGAAATACAACGGGAACATGTCTTTATTTCCAAAGAACGAAAAAGAAGGCTACATTCCCTTAGAAAACAAATTGGAGAGGAAAAAAACGGGGGGCGACGAGAGTGGGCGAATCGATTGGCTACCGTTGAAAAGAAGTGCTACGCTTTAATAAAATCTCAAAAGGCCAACGGGGGAAAGAGAACAGCATCGGGGTAAATTGCAAGGAAAATAAGAAAAGGGTACGGTCCCAGTGTTCGAACACGGAGTTGCGCCAGAAGCACAAAGCCCAGGAACGTCCCCGCTGGCCTGTAAACACTTGTCGAAAATAACCTCAGACAAATATCAAAGGCGCCTAACCAGAACGAACTCGGGAAAGATCGCCACGCGATCAAAAGTTTACCTGCACGGACCACGGTAAGGTGTGTACGAAAACGGCCAAGAACCTATGAAGAAGAGAACGTCAGCTCATTACGCGTGGAAATCGGCGCAATATAAAAGGAGGACGTTGGAAGAGAAAAAGAGAATGAACAACGTTTTCACTCTGAATCGAAAGCCTCGAAGGAACGTACGGGGAAACTATTTCCACAAAGCCAAGAATGTAAAGAAAGGAATCGTTGGTCTGGTCACAGGACGGGCTCGAAGGGAAATTTCAGGAAGAGGGACCAAGCCGTTGACCAGTGGAAGAGTTGCCACAAAACTTGGGCTTGGAGGAAGAACCAAAGAAGTAAAGAAGGAGCGAGACGCTACAGGCAACTCGAAATCCAAAAAACGGGGTCCGGCGTTCCGTCCGAAAAGAGAGGAACGGAAAGAAAACATAGTAAAGAAAAGGGCGGCTGAATATTACCCGACATTCAAAGAAAATTAGAAAAACCACGTCAATAGCGATTCAGGGGTCTGTGGTCAATGAGGACTCGTGAGAAAAAAAAAGAAATTTGTAGCACTTTCGATAAGTAAGGGCTTCTTCTAATTCAAAGGCTCCGCCGGCCAATACTACTGATTCATACCAACGGAAAAAGACGAAGGGGAGAAGACCCAAAAAAAGATAGGAACGGTCCCAGAGGTAACAAGTACTTCATGAAAAAGAGAGTCCAAAAAACGGAGAAGCGTCTGTTTACGAAAGCGACGATGCGTGCCGATAGAAAAAAGAGCGCCGCAAACAAAAAACGGAGGGGATAGATGCCGTCAGGCTCATCGCACCAGCATCCCATGAAAAAGAAGAAATGGTATCTAGGATTCAGGGGACTTCTTGGTTACCACGTCGCTTAAAAGCGCGCAGGGCATGACTGTTAAACCCGCTTAGGCAAGATGCCGCGGAATTATTATTGAACCGTACCAGTAAAAAATAAGGCAGAAGTTCACGGGATTGACATTGGGGTCCCCGGTACACCGGAAAAATGGAGGCACCTGAACGAATGGATTTCAAAATCCTCGTAAAAAAAATCATGACTTTATAGTTTAAGAACCCGCTGATTTTACCTTCAAGAAAGAAGGTGAAGCAAAAAAATTAGATACAGGACTCCTCGTATTTTCACCGGTTAGGGGGAAGTACGAAGCTCTAATGGGCTGCTGGTGAAACATTCGGAAAGCCTAAAAGCCTAGTATAGGGGGAAAAACTCAATTTGTCTTGTTACGAACTCCTATCAAAAAGGGTGAATAGCCGGCGTAGCAAATCGATGTTCCAGTAAAAAAAAAAAAAAATCCACGGCAGTAGAAAAAACAAAACTGTGGGGCAGAGGAAACGAGATGACGCAACTCATCTGGCCGGTCACTTCGGGTGAACGCGAGTGGAAATAGAAAAGTTGTATCTGCCTGGTTCCTGCGGAAAGCGGCGAGAAAAACCCGCATCTGGACAGAGGAACATCGGATCAGGAGAAAGAAAGAGGGAGTGCGGAATCATCGTCATAAAAAACAAAGACGGTAGGTAAGTTTGACGGTTGTCAAAGGAGGGGAAAAGCGAGAGCCATTCAGAAAGTCGAATCGTCACCGGGTCAGCAACTCAAAGTCGGAAAACATGCTGGGGGACCGTAGAGGTGGGGAGCAGGGAAAAGAAAAAGACGGAAGTTCAGGGCTGGCCAGTGCTTCTAGAATCAAGGTCGGCTGGCTGAAAAAAAAACACACCAGGAAGGTTTCCTGCGCGGCCTTTGAACAGAAGATTGAGTCATGGTCATTATCTTCTCAATCCAAAGAAGAAGACACCACGGGTGCGCCTAAAAAGAAAGAGAATGCACAAGTTCGGACCCATCAGGCAATACTTTCGTTGGGCCTGGGGAATAAGGGGAACGGACCCTTCGTCCGGGCGATGCATCTAAACAGAAACGTCTACCCATCAATCCGTTCGGGAGCGTTCTGAAGGCCTAGAAATGGAAAGAGATAAAGAGCAGAGTGTGAAATGCAGTGAAATCCAAAAGAATCCTTGGGCGAGCATGCATGGGGTCCGCAAGAGAGAAAAATTGCTGGAGAATACTATCATCAAAAGAATCCCAAAGAAAAAAAATACCATGTTCTCGCCCATCCTCTTCTCACTGGGCAGTCCCGACCCGGTTAGCCAGGCGGAGTACATCCTCCCAAGAACCCTTCGACGAACTGTTAGAAGCGAGAAAAACCAATCCGCCCTAGGAGGGGCGAAAATTTGATTGGTCAATTCACGTTTGGAATAGGGAATGTCCATCAAAAAAAAAAAGACTTGGAATTACCACCATTAGTCAGAGGCTGATACAGACGAACCGGGGGAAAGAAAATCGATCCATTCAGCGACGCATGAAAAAGCCGGCGAGCACGGGTCATAAATGGGAAAAAAACAAAGAAAGAAAAGGCGCACCGCCCAAAACGCCAGCGAGCGTCAGAGACGCGGACTGACTCTGGATAAGCTCCGCAAGAGTCCTAAAAAAAGCCAATGAGGCCCGCAATCCCTATTCAAAGAAGCATGAGAACCAAGAAAAAAGGAAATGAACGGTAGGCCAAACGGGACCGCAGAAATCAGTCCACAAAAGGAAATCCCGCGGCAGGTCTGATCTCCTCCAGATTAAAAGAAAGCTGAATCGGGGCAAGAGTTCAGAGGACATGCGATTAATCTGGCACAATCAGAGGGTACATCAAACAACACGCAGAGGCTCCTACTTCTAAGCTGTGGGGGAAAACGGACAGAATGCAGCAAAGGTAACCGAACCCCGCAGAATAGAAGCGAATACAGATAAAAGACGGGCCTTGCGGAGAGATTGAGGCATACGAAAAGAAGGGAAAGTCAATTTCAGAAACGTCCAAGTTGAAGGTTTGTCTTAAAAAACCCGAGAAAAACAAAAGCGTTTATCACGTATCCTGCTAAAAAAAGGATCCGTACCTACTTCAACAACGGAAAAGTCCCGAAAAAAAAAATCCCCGAAAGTCTGTTGAGGCCTTGCTGCAGGAAATTGGGGACAAAAACAAGAACGAGTGCACTTCTCTTGCAACAAAAGTGGAAGAGGACAGTAATCGAAAAAAGGCGGACGTCATGGAGATGTTCGCAAAAAATGCGCCATTATGATAACATGGAAAAAGTTGACGTTACACCGCATTTCCGAACCCGGCAAATGTGGGAACCACGGCAGGTCGGAAGGCCGAAAAATCCGGCCAAAATTGAGGTAGAAACCAAACGGTAATGGAAAAGAAACTAGTAGGGGGGAGGAGATCTGATAGAAAACAACTAAATCCCTACAGTACGGAGAGGGGCGAAAAAAGTGGGAAGGACCGAACTCACCAGTGGCCAGTCCTGCTTAGAACTCATAAAAAAAATTCAAATCATCGTGTAGGAAATTCTTAAATACCTTAAGGGAAAAGGTCAGCGGACTAGGGGAAAAGAGTGGACATGACGACGAAAGTTTAAAGAAACATGTTTGAGGTTTTGCACGAGGCCTCGGGTGATCGGAAAAGAAACGGCACGGGTGAACCGACGCAACCCCGAAGACCTATCCTAAAGGTAAAGATAAATAATTCTTAAAAAAACACAGCCGGCTCACCCGCGGTGTTGTGGGGCAAGAGTTATAACAGCAGGCGGGATAAGTCAAAAATACTACAAAAAAACAAATACTGTCCTAAAGATCATTGGCGGGCGCACCCAACGCACACAAAACCAGCGTAAAGGCCCGCGGGTACCGCACTCCTGCTATTGGGAGAAACTTTCCCTGCAAAAAGGGGGATTGGAAAAGCCTCTCTTTTTGGGATGAGCCAAGACCGCAAGACCAAAACCTTCGGAAAAAGAGCCCTGAAAGAATGTTCGCCAGATTGACACAACAAGAGAAGGTAAATCTTTATTATCAGGTCACCAAGGTCCAGAAAGTCTTGATCGTAAAAGGGGCCATCTCTAACACAAAAGAGTGATGATCGTGGTAGCTTCAAAGGGGGCTCTAAACCGAGACACGCAAACTAAAGTGTGTGTTGAAACTTTCCTAATTGGGTTTTGTCCCTGTCAGTGGGCAGCATGGGGCGCACAAGGAGGATGGTAGACAGCCCGCAACGTGAACCGCCGCAATTTGGTTAACCCACGGACAAGAGAATTCATGTTGGATTAACGGCCTAAGTGCAGCGTGGTTAAAAGAATTTAGCTAAGTCAAGGCTCGCCGGGCACTTGGCATGACGGCGCGGATACGGGCCTGTTCTCTAGATATCGTGAACAAAAAAAAAAGAGACAGCGTACCAGCAATCAAGAGTCAAAAAAAAAAAAGATGGGAGGTAAAAAACGCATTCCATAGTAAAAAACGAGGAATCAATGAGTAGCCATAGGGGGGTTGATCGGCGGATGACGCGAGCAAAACGCGCTACTAAATTCATTGAAAGATCTATACGGCGCGGAAAGACTGAAGGACGCTCAAACTTAAATAACACAGGTACGAAGCAAGGGAGGCTGGGGATGTGGAACGTTCCTGTCACGCACTTTGGAAAAAAAAACTGGTCCTGAAACCTCCCCGGGCTAATCATCATAGACAAGCCAGAGAAACAAACATGGTCCCAAACCGGCTGGTTCTAGCTGAGCGGGGGAGGTGGCCTCAAGGAGACGGATGTGAATCCAAAGCGTTAAAAAGGTCTCACCCATACGGCCGAGAAAAGCGAAGCCATTCTGGTTTCCCGGGAGTACATTGGTGCCGAGATCGGGACGACCTGAGAGTTCGATGAAGACCAGGGAGAGTCCGCTTCAGAGAGATGACCCGGAAAAATCGATGGACCCCGTCCGCGCGCAGATGAAGGGTCAGCGCGAAACGCACGGGTATACCCAGCTAAAAAAAACATTATTTTGCCAAGGCACAGCACAAGAACTTCAAGGGGGGCCGTGAGAAAACAGTCGTGTGGGCAACGCATGAAGTTAAGAGAACTAAGACCAGAGGGAGAGGACGCAAACCTCTTGTCGAGAAGGGGACTCAAAAAACACACACAAAAGCCAAGAAACCATTTGGGGAGAATTAGATCTCTGGGGGGGGAAAAGGTAGTTATCGTAACGCGGAAGGAGTACGAAAAGCGAAATATTACCTTTGGGCCAATAGGCTGTCTTTTTATCATAAACCGATGAAGCGATCAATCACAGAGGAAATGGGGGGAACTAAACCATGCTGCAAAAAGAAACCTACAGAAGTGACGGAAATCCGATTGGGGGAATCTTCACCTCCCTGAAGGAAAACTTAAAAGCTCAAAGGAAGGAAAGAAGGCTCCTGGGACCCTAATCCCCGCCTTAAGTGAACAAAGGCAGAAGAGTTTCAAAAGAAGCGTCGAACGGTTATCCCGCAAGAACAAGATCTCCGCCGAATTTTCCATAGGGAAATCAGACTGAAAAAACAAAGTCGCCGAAAAAAAGAGTCATGAGGAAGCAACCGTCCGACGTCAACAAAGCATAACGGCCCCTCAAACAGACCAGTCAGAAACCCAGTGCGGGACACAAAGTACGTTTCATTTTCCAGGAAAGAAAAGTCACGCTTTGTCCTGTTGGGGTCGATGAAACAAAAAATGCATAGTGACCCCTTATGAAAACCAGAACCTGGCGCGAAGACGTCTTGGGCAGGAAAACTAATGGCAGAGGCAAGCAGGAAAAGGCAAAAAAGGAAAAAGAGGGAAGGCACAGCAGACCCCGGCCTCCGCGTTCATATTAACGCGCTTCAAAAGAGACCAAGGAAAACGAATGATCCGTCTGGTCCATTCAGAGACGCGTGTGAAAAAGATTAAAAGA
>Ga0179591_1339917_pt1 | contig 27337 bp, 36 predicted proteins | sample CZOMad2_1_08_16f_FD_182891 | JGI IMG/M metagenome (GOLD analysis project Ga0179591, IMG submission 182891) | Vadose zone soil fungal communities from Angelo Coast Range Reserve, California, USA - CZOMad2_1_08_16fungal (PacBio error correction) | ecosystem: Environmental > Terrestrial > Soil >...
CGCCTACGAGGACGAAACATAGGGGAAGGGGGAAGAACGAGTGGTATGAACTCCTCAGACCTTCAAGCGGAGCTCAAGGCGGGACATACGGTCAACGGCGGGGGTGGTGAAGACGTGCACAGGTCAGGCGGTTGATTGCAGGAATGACAAAATGAGCAAGTATTGTCGGCAGTGGAGCGAGGGGAAAAAGTGGGGGAGCGACCCATAATGCACCTCAACTTCGACACAGCGACATTAGGGGCCGAAACAGGGGCGGAACTCGATTCACAGAGTGAAGGGGAGAATTCCAAATCGCGACCGTCATAAGCCGATAGAAAATTAAGAGGCGCAAGACAAACCTCTGACGTTGGAAGGGAGTGCAGCTATCAAGGAGAGGTGAGGGTGGCTCACAACGCATGGGAGGCGCACTAGTGAAAAAAGGGCGAGTAACGAAAAGAATGCCGCATTCCATACAGACATCAGCGTAAGTTGGTGGTGTGGTGTCGCGGCGACAGAAGAATGGCCGCCTTGACGATCGGGGTGTCAGGAGGTGGGAGGAAAGGGGCCGGTTCGCCAGCGGGGGTAAACCAAGTCAGGGGGGGGTCAGGGGAACGGGGCGGCAGGCACAGGGAATCAGGGGCACGGGCAACGTCCTGGTGCCCTGCGATACGCGCAGAAACCAATGGTCTTTGAGGAGAAGGAAGAGCGGCCTCGCTGATCCGCGGCACACCGTACCTCAGAGGGGAAACAGCGATCGGATTGCGAAGATGAACCACACTTCTATAAAGCGTCTGCGGGAAAAAGTTTGGCCTGAGGGACAGCGCCCAGTCCGGGCCCACATGCTAAGAACGGAGGAAAATCGTCTGACGCGAAGCGTTCCCTACACAACAGAAATATCGCCCGGACCATATTCCGCTTCCCAGCAGCATGGAACGATTGATGAAAGGCCAAAAGGGACCTTACCGAATGAAATCTCCGGAACTGGCTGCAGCCAAAAACGGATCTCGATCAGGAAGAACTGTTAACACGTCTGCTTCCATAGCAATCGAGAATCCCGTGCTCAAAATACTTGACAGAAAAATCCAGGAGCCGGGGACAACGGGCAAAAAAAACAAAAAAAACAGTGGTAAGTTCGACCAGCAGATCGAGACAGGGAGTTGGCTTGAAGTTTGGGGAACCAACCCCTATCCACCCGGGAGGGTAAGGTTCAAAGAAAGGAAGTGAAAGGGTAAGAGGGAGTCGAAGGTGCGGAGCAAAAAAGAGGAAGTGACTAAAAAAGAAATCTGAAAACAGCCTCCTTGTGTCAACGAGCGGAAACTAATCGTCAACAAGGAATGGGTGGAAACAAAGAAGATGCAGGGCTGAGATCCGGCAGGTGTCCTAGCCTCGGATTGAGGCCACCCGCGGGGTAGGATTGCAAAGGAGTAAGAGATCGGCGACGAGTGCGCATGCTTATGGGGAGGAAGTTCGCAGTAGGCAAAAGGCATAGTAGAGGCGCTAGTTAGGCACTCCAAAAATAAGCAACAGTCCGCCGGGGGGCAAGTGAGCCGGAACTATTTGGGACTAGCAGTAACGGCATAAGAAAAGGTCGTCGGTCAATGAAAAAGAACCAACGGTTGATGGAGAACTCATTTGAAGGCAGAAGGCAGAAAAAGGATTTACCGGGGGCCCGGTGAAACCATGAAGGGTTACCAAGTACCCATAGCGAAGGGGAAAAAGACCTCTCAGAGGGAGGGAGTTGGTGTGCGGCGGGAGGAATTCGAGAATTTGTCCTAAACACCGTCTGTTAACCAAGAAAGGAAAACATGGGGGGATGGGAAGAAATTCTAAACAATAAGAAAGTGTCCTGAGACTAAGAGAAAGGAAGCGCGGGGCATAAGGGAAATTCAGGGAGCAAAATTGGCTCAATTGAACCGGTACGTGCGCCGCCGGGCCGTGACCCAAGGGAAGAGACCCGCCTGAGGGGAGGTCAAGAAAGCTCGGGGGCGGAAGGGGAGGACGTCTCCAAACCATGATAAAAAAAAAAAAAGAACTCAGTTCTCCAGGAGCGGTGGGACCGACGTGGTCAAGATCTAACGAAAGTCCGACGGAATACACAGGCGTACCCAAGGAAAAGATCATTGCAAAAGGGGGAGGGCTACAGGCCTCATCGCAACAACGGAGGAAAAAAATGACAAAACAGGAAGGAGGAGGCTGACCTCTCAATGGAGAGGGGATCTTTGTGCTACCTACTTCTGAGACCGGTCAAAGCCGTAGGCAGGGTCGGGTCACCAGCTCATGAACTTGCACAGGGCTTTGAGGAGGGAGGGGTCGAAGACAGGGAAAGAAGGAGGGGAACCCGCCTCCGGGCGGTAGAAAGATCGAACGCGATTTTGCGGCCTCATGTGAAGATATTCAAGAAAAGGGGGGGATTGAAGAGTCCTGGAAGGGGGGGCTCACAGGAAGAGGCTGAGAGAGGTATAGGGGGGCATCCCATACCAACAACTAGGAGACTGAAGGGACCTTGTTCCGATCCAACGCAGGGTGAAAAAAATTTACGAGATGAAAATCTTATTGGGGAAAACGAATCATGGGAGATCTACAACCTCCCATCCATCATAGGGGGCGGTACCCAGTGCAAAGGGAGGGCAGACTGTAGAAGTGACTAACTAGAAGACCATAATGGGGGGACTCCAGGTCCAAGTACGGATGACCGGGGTTAGACTGGGAAACAAACGGGGCAAAAGCGTTGGAGGGAAATTGATCTTCAAAAGCTTTTGCAACGCATGAGAGAAGAAGAAGTGCCAAACCCAACAGTTCAGAGTCGGCCATCGGGGGACGCGGCTCTTTAGAGACAGTCTATCAAAAAAAGTAGTCGGCTTTGGGAGAGACCATGAAGAGCAAGCCCTGCCCGGCTCCGGCGTTGGACCCCAAAAGAGGACTCTGAGACGCTGAGACATCGGTAAGACCGCGTACGAAGTGTACAGCGATACCGGGACGAGATCATAGAATGTGACATCGCCAATCCCCAGGTAAGGGAGAGACAGGCAAAACAAACCGAGAGCCCTGGCCCTGGTGGGAGGAAGAGGAGGGAACGTCCGAAAAGATCAGGGGAGAAGAGTCGGAAAGGGAATTGCCTCCCACGGCCTTCAACGCCACCCTAAAGATGACGCCCTGGTTCTGAAACGAAAGGGTGGGGAGGGGGAAAAACCCAAGAGAACATGCTGGCACAAGAGAAGCTGTGCCGTGTGGGAGCGGAGAGACGGGGTCGCTGGTGAAGCTGCGGTCTGCGGTCGGAAGGGAGGCCGTCCTTCGATGAGGAAGGGACAAGACGATGGTAGGGTACGCGGGCATGATCGAATGAAGCTTGCGCTTTGCAGCAAAAAATTCTCCAGGCTCAAGATGGCGAAGCATTAAATCAGGGGAGCAGAGAAGGGAAGAGGTCCGCTCAGGTGCTTGGATGTTCGGGGACGGAACGACGGAAGAAAAAGAAACCAGGCCATTAGTAAAAGAAGAGGGTAAGTTCTTAGACCTGAAAAGGGAAGAAGGGGCGGTCTGGAACACGATCAGGGCGTCCCAGATAGGACTCCGCAGAGCGTGCCATGCTAAGGAGGCGCACGCACGAGCGGAACAGTATACACCTGCTGTTTCAAAAAGGAGTAGGCCCTGCGCAGAGAGGAAGATGAGGAGACAGAAAAGAAATCGACAAGACCAGAATGCTCGATCCCAAGGGCAACAAGGCCGTCCGGAGGTGCACGGCAAAAAGAGGGGAGCCAGGACAAAAAAAGGAGGGGACCGCGGCTCTTCCGCTGGCAAAAAGGGGGGTCCCGCACCCATAGGGTCCAGAACATTGCCGAGGCCGTAATGCTGCAAAATAAGGGAACGCACAGTCGCAAACCCACAAGGGGATCACACATTGGAAAATCGTCGAGACAAGGTAGGACTAAAGGGGGGCTCTTCACGGACGGACCAGAGCAGTATCGCAAGAAAAGGCGAGTTAAAAAAGAGAAACCTAGAACGCGACGAGGGTGTCTTAAAAAGCTGGAAAGTGTGATGAGAGGCAAGGAAAAGCAGCCCGAAGTTGCACTGTGACTCGTAAAAGAGGTCGCAGGCGAAATATGTTGCAGAAGGCGCGCGATGGCGACCAGCGAAGAGAGGCGACATCATCGCATGCCGCGCGATTTGCAGACTGACAGCAGTTGGTCCTGAGAAAAAAAGGGGGGAGTCCTCGCACGTCTGCACTCAAGAAACGCGAATGAAATTAAGGGCAACGCAGGCTGGGGCTAAAATCAGGAGGAGATGTAGGTGGAATATTTCCACGCACGTCACCGGAAAAAAAAGGAATGCCCGCGATGAGCCGGTATCAATGAAACGAAAGAGGAGAGGGAGAAATGGCCGCCGGGGCCATCTGTGGGGCCAGATCGGCAGGTTGAACGGGAAATGGGGACGTTCTGAAGACGCAAGAGAACAAGATTAACCATCCGCAAGTTCTTAAGGGGGAAGGAGAAGCTCAACAACAAAAGTTATGAAAAAAAAAAAGAAGGGAAACTGCCATGAACGGGCGGATGAAGAAGATTGTCCAGGTATGCAAGGTAAACGCAAGGGCCTACCAAGCGCGGAGCGAAAAGATTCGCCTCTGCAGCGGCCTGGAAACTCGTAGCAGGGAGAGTGATAGGACAAAGAGAACTCCAGGGCCTCTGGCACTGGACGGGGGGAACGGGGGAAAGAGTAACCGGACCAAAGAGACTCAGCCTAGGGGAAGGGAGCCTAATCCAAAGACGAGACAACTGCTTTTCCGCGGGGGGGGGGGAGGAGAAAAGGGGAAGAGTGCATGCTTGGGGAAAAGGGATTGTCAGACACTGCTAACGCACTAGGTCGGTGCGGCGCTGAGCACAAGGGGCTGACGACTGATCAGATCGAATGCTCCTGTATCCCAGAAAAATGAAGCGGGGAGGAACTCTTTCAAAATTCAGTGCTGCCTCAGAAAACGCACCGTCGAAGCTTCAAAGAAAAAACACACGTCTTCCTTCAGGAAAAAAATTGATAGTACGTCGTGCGGGAGGAAGAGAAGGCCTGGACGACGAAAAGGGGGATACAGCGAAGAGCTTGACTAGAGCCTCATGAAGGTCTTGCCGCGGAGAAAAAGCCGGGAGAATGGGGCAGAAGGGAATGCTCGTCAGGGCGAAGTAATGGGGGGGGTACGGACTGCCATCGCCGGGGGGGAAAAGATAAAGGATCTCTTTTTTCCTTTAAGTCCAATCCAAGAAGTCGGGTTGTAAAAAAGAAAGGCAAAAGGCCCGACCCGTTTCCGTTTGGCCCTTGTCGGGAAAAAGAGGAGCCAATGGTCTTGGCAGGATTTTGCTAAAAAGAAAATTGCTCGAGAGAAGAAGAAGCAGAAGAAAAAAAATAGAAGAAGAAACTGTACAAAAAGTCGGATTAAGGGACTGCTGCTAAATGGAAAGAATAAAACAGTGCGGCAGCCTCCGAGTGTGAAAAGGATCGGTTTTAAAAGCGCAGTCAAAGTCCCAGTGTTCCGGTATACATAAATGCCGTGTCTGTTCTTGAAAGAAAGGGAGCGTCTCAAAAAAAGTAAACACAGAGAGCGGCCGACCTCTCCTAGGAAAGACCTGGCGACCGAGGAGGGTACCAGAGACCGACTGGGGGAGAAATGGGGGGGTTTGGCGGGGCCAGCCGGCCCTGAGAAATATCGAATCACCATAGAGCAGGAAGCAAAGGGGGAGCTCCTTCTTTCATCGAAGACGGACCATCCCGCTCGAAAAAGGCAACGATCTTTCACCAGCGACCACAGCGAACGAATGCCTGCCACACCCCAGGCGGCGAGCCGTTCATTGTGGAAAGCATGCGATAGCTTGGGGGAGGAAAAATAAACAAGATGGAGGGAAGGATTACAGAGAAGAAAGCGGTCCGATTTGGGGAGAGGAGTCAGTGAACGGAGCAAAACAGGAGACAAATGAAGAATCAGATCCCAGGCCTCCTGTGGGAGGAGCGGGAAATACGCGAAGTCCAAAAAATCAAAGGGCTTATCTCCGCAAAGGGGGCTGGGAGCGATCGAAACGGGAGGAATGCGTAACATTGAAATCAAGAACTGAGGCCAAACGAATTGCCGTGCCGGACCTTAGTGCAAATGCATATTAGGGAAAAACTCCGGGGCAAGGCTAGTGGCCACAAGCACAAAGGGATTGGAAACAGAAATAGAACTCAAAAAACGGAACGATGGATAGAGTCACGGGGCACAGTACTTTCAAGAGGGAAGGGAAAACGGCAGAAGATCAGAAGAAATGGCCTTGGGGTCGGTTCGTGAAAGAAAGGTGTTACCAAAAATAAGATTGTAGAAAAAAAAAATACGGCTTCCGAAAAATAGGGGAAAGGGACGTCAAGAATCTTAAGATCTTGGAAGGAGTCGACTTAGGAGGAAGCCTGGCGTGGGAGATGAAAATCAAACTCAGAGTAATCCGGAGAGAAAGTCCATCCTGTACTTGCAGACGGAGAAAAAAGACGCAGCAGCAAATCAAAGAGGGGCAACAACCTGAAAGGCGGTAAGGCTCTTCTAAATAAAGACTGAACATCAAAAAGGAAGTGCTCAAAAGTTGACACGACGTTTGACCAAACAACAGCTAACTAGTTCCTGAAAAGTAAGACTCAAAATAAGGTAGAAAAACGAGGAAAGGTATACAAGGGTTGCCGCGGCTATAGGTGGAAATCTGATCACAACAACAAAGGTAGTCAACTAGATATGGAAAAGTAACCAACAGGTATGTTGCGCTTGGACTACCGAATTGAACTGAACGTCCCGACCGGAAGCCGCCCTTTATATCCCGGGGAAAAGCTCGGGAAAAAAAACATTGCTTGGGAGGGGGGAGGCTTGGAGAAACGCAAGGGACAATTGTGGAGGGAAAAAGCCGGCCGTCTTGGTTAGACCAGTGGGGGACGACTTAGGCTAGGGGGAAAGAGAAGAGACCGATCAACCATGCTAAGCGGTAAAAAAAGCCTTGTCGGGGAGGGCATCCTCCACAACAAGGATAGGAGAAAGGACTTTTCCACTCGTAAAGCGGAGGAGGCGACTCTCCATTATTGCTAACCCAGCTTTCGGGTGTTGATCAGAAAAAGCACGAAAAAATGGGGATGAAATGGGTAACCCTTGAACCGGGGAAAAAAACTCCCAGGTTCCAAGGCCAGGGGTAAAAATGTGACTCCGAAGGTCCACTCAGGAATCGCCAGTCCACTTTCAAAAGAAAAATGGGAGGGGGGGCCTTCGGGCCATACGGGTCCAGGTCGGCCGCTTTTGAAACCGCAGGGGTTGGAGTGGTCCAGCTAGCCGGAAAAAGACGAGTACTACAGAGGATCATGCTGAATCCTTCTCCACGGGAAAAGAAAAGAAACAGGTCCGAAGGACGAGAGAGGGAAAAGGACCAGGCCCTCAAAGAAGTTCGGGGGGATGAGGACCTCACCCTGCAGGAAAGAGACGCCTGGCAGTTGTGATTGGGCTTCATGGGGGAAGAAGACTTCACGCCACCTGTATCCGTTTCTGTGGGCGAGGTTTTAGAAGAAAGGGGGGCAGTCAGATCAACCGGGAAGCAAATGACGCCCTTGGTTCGCTAATCCTTCAATACATCAGTGGGGGGTGAGCAATCCCCGCTTATCGAGAATGAGGCAAAAAGGAACTCTTAGGCCGTGGGTGGGAGGGATAACCTGGAGTGTCAACGATGGCATCGAGAAGGAAACTGTAAGGAAAAAATGGGAAGAAGATCATTACGCAGGGAAGAAGGGGGGGGGGGGAACTTCGCGAAGATAGGACTTGAGGCTGTCATCAACCACTATTTACGGTCAAGGATAGGTCTACATTAAAAAGGGTCGACGCTCGGATTGAGAGTCTTAGAGAGGCGGGGCTTTCTCGGAACCGCGCGCAGGGAACTACCCCGAGAGAAACCAACCCATGAGGAGAAAAGAACACGCTGGGAAAAGGGACTGGGCAAGAGGGGAAGAGGGAGCCCCAATCATGAGCGGCGGAAAAGGGCCATGCCGAATAACATTCTCGAAGCGTCCGCAATCCGATACCAGGGCGGCTGGGGAAAAAAGGGGGGAACTATTCCTACGGGGGGAAAAACATCTTCCAAAACAGGAACAAGTCTTCTCGTCGTCGACAAAAAATTCGGGTCGTAAAGGTCCAAAGGGGGGGGCACGAAGGAATTGCATTTGGTCAGGAAGACACAACGAACCGATGTAGATGAGTGGAGGACCACCGGTCCCGGAGAAAACCATTCCTGAACCGCAACCTTGCCTAGGCCGAGACTGAAGGCCAAAAAAACCCAAAAAACCCAAACCCCACGGAAGAGACGAAGCGTCACGCCACACAAAAGAAACAACCCTATGCTACTCGTCGAAACAGGGCGAAAAAGATCGTCCATTCTACACAGAACATCTCCGACGAAAACTATGGCGAAGACGGGGGGAAACTACGTTGTCGGGGAGGGAAAGAGTACTCGACAGGTATGAAAATATGGGAATGCACGAAGGGTAAGACACTTGCCGCCGCTTAGAAGAAGCATTTGCAGCATCACGGCGGGATGAAAGCAATCGGGGGGAATCGTCGAGCCCAGGGAGGGCAAAGAAAAGCTCCGCACAGGGGAGGATCAATTCGGGAATGTCCTGCAATCACGCTGCACAAATGCTGGGGACAAACGTCTTCCACCCTGCAGGGAAACCGCGCATAGACAAAGGCGGGTCATCTAACGAGCGTCGGGGGAAAAAAATTACAGGTCAGAGGAAAAAAACGTCAGGAAAAAAGACAAGGACGAAGAAAAAAGGCGGGGAAACTCTAATTCCAGTAGATGAACGGAGGAAAAATCTTATTAATGGGCCGCCTGGGGATCGGGTGGGCCCTCTATCCGCGCTGAAAAAACTGACTCTCCGTGGCAGAGGGGAAAAAAGAGAGAATCTTCCAGCAACCAGGCAATAAGCAGAAGGAAAAAAACACAACACCGGAGGAGGAGGGAAGGGGATGTTACCATTGACTTCTGGGTTGCTAGAAAAGGTATGTCAGCACGGCATCACGGACGGGAAAAAGGAAACCAAACGGAGGAGGACAAACAAGAGGGATGAAGCGCTAAGGTGCTTCACGGAAAGTTGCCGTTACTGTACCGGCAACGGCCCGCGTGACGGGGACGGTGACTTTAACGGTGAGAAAGCCCGCTGGGGGCCAAGGGGAAAAGGAATTCGAGCTGCATTCAAGGAAGTTTGACATTAGAAATTGGCAGAGGTGGAGAGAGGAAAACTGGGCTGAAGAAAAGGAATCGGTGCGCAGGAGGGATGTGAGGAGATGCGCAAAGGCGAAGGGGGGGTGAGGCAAAAACCGCGGTGCCATCCTTGAAGGAAACAGGCCGGACATCTTCGTCATAAAGAAAAAGCATCACCTGCGAACCCTAAAACAACCCGCGCACGTCAGGGGCGTAAAAGAGGCGGTTCTTGGAAGGGGGGGAAAAGCCTGGACGACGGGGGTTCGAAGGGTGCGAGTAAGGTTGGGAATAGTATGGCCCGACTTTTTGGGGAGTAACCGGCGAATCGGGTGGATTGGCCGCAGAAAATTCGGGAAGAGAGACAAGGGTCGACGGGAACCTGGTGTCGCCACACCTTGGGATCCAGCTCTGAAGCGTTGGAGGCCACTCCGCCGCAGAAATTGAGGGCAACTCCTTGGGCAAGCAACCTCCAGTGGGGAACGGGAAAGGCGACAGGCGCAGAATAAAAAAAAGTGAAGGGAGGGGTCGTTTACGGAGAGCAGCGGAGGCGGGGATCCTCAGACAGCACCTAAATCAGCTTAAAACAGCAATGTGGAAAGATTTCATGACGCGGGAAGGCGCCTCCTTAATGTTAAAGCGTCGATGCATCGCTCGGGCATGAAAACGAATAATCTTTTAAACAAAGGAGGCCAGGTCAACTGGGAAAAAAAAAAGGGGGTCTGTATAAGTTTAATGCGTAGGAGCTTGGAGCCTGATTAGATAACGAACATACATCGAGAAAAAGACTTCCTCGACATCATCTCATAAAGGGAGATTAGCCAGAGACTACCTCCTAGTCAATGTTTCGGGGCCAAGCCTTCATCTAATTACTCGAAGACACGTACATGACATCGAGAAAAGGAGAAGCTAAGACGGGAACCATCCCGTTCGACGACGAGAGCTTCAAAACCACGGAAAGACTATACGCGGACCCCGGGAAAGAATTAAAGTGGTTTCCCATCATTTTCGGAGAGGGGGGGGAAGTCCCCGTCCAACCCTGGGGGGGGAAGGTTAACAAAAAACTCAGAACTCGCTTGGGGCGTCAAGGAAGGTGCCAGAACCAGGGGGGCCTGACGAACAGAAATCGAAAAGAAAACAGCACTTGGTCGGACGTTCGAATAAGAGAGGGTCCACTACATCAAGAAAAGGAGTTAGCAAAGAGGGTAAAGAATCGGGAAAGTAACACCTACCAGGGGATTCTGCGTCATTGCATCTCTGAGGAAAGGAAAGGTGGAGAAATAAATGACAATAAGGCAATATTATTCAAAGAAATAATAAGAGTGGGCCCGCCAAAGCCGAACGGAAGACAAAGGCCGACCGCCAAGACAGACGGGAGGGGGATTGAAATATGACTTTCTACTCGAGGGAAAAGATCCCGTACTCAGGTGGAATTTTGCCCTGGACAGGTAACCGGTCCAAAGGGGGGAAAGGACCGGGTGGGGGGGGCATTCTTGGGGGCTAAAAAAAAAAAAAACCGGGAACCCATTCTTCAGCATGGGAAATTTTGGCGAGCGAGAAAAGGGGAAAATAAAGAGGAAAAGGAAGGGATGGAAACGCGTTCGAAGGATGATTCCTTGCGATTGATTAACAGACCTAAGACGAACCTGCGGAAAATTGGCAAGAAATCCAATTGGATTACCTACGCGGGCCAAAAGAAGATGAAAGAAGGGGCGAAATACACACCGGGGTTCATAAGGCTACGTCTGAACTCGGGAGGACATACTTATCCGCAAGCCCAAGGAGTGCCAGGAGCGTGGGGGGAACTAATCCAGCACACTGACCTTTGAAAAAAAAGTGAGCTCCGCAATCAGCGTCAACGAATGTTGTACAGCAGGGAGCTCTCACAAAAAAGTGAGGAAAGAGAGATGATGACGCAGAGGGCAAGGTAAGTGGGAAAAAGACTTGGAAAAAACTGACGGAGCGTGCGGGGCCGAGACTGTAAAAAGAGGTCTAAAAGGATCCTGGGACCTGCAGGAGGGAGATCTCTTCGCGCACGGAGCAGAGAGGGATGGACACCCCGGAAGGCTGTGGTTTCGACCGGGACGTCTGGGCTAGAAGTTAAAGAGCTTAGACCTGATGCCTGGCAGTGCTCAAAAGGTAGCCTTAGCGAGTAAAAGGCTAATCAGCCAGACTGAAAAGGATGGGATAAAAACTCGTTCCCAAGATTGAGGTACGATCCTGAGAAATCCGACAAATAATTGCTCATGGAGGGCATGGTCGGTTTTGGCTACGCAACGTGGTTAGGTCCCGGGGCAGAACGGGGGGGGTACCAGGCAAACTTTTCCAAGGACAGTGCAGTAGAGGATGAACGGATTTCCACTCATTAGGAATCATCAAATGCCACGTCACCAATCGGGCGGGAGCCGGCCATCTTCCAAGAAAGGAAGAAAGTGTTTTCCAAAAGTTCGGCTTTGGAGGCAACTAAGGGGACCGGAACGACTGTGCCTACGGAGGAAGTATCAAAAACAAGAAACCTAAGAAGCAGTTGAAGATCAACGCGCAGCCAAAACAGGTGATCAGTCCCGCCACACCTCCGGAAGAGAAAATGGAATGGATGGATGGGGACTTCGAGATGTTGCCCGCGAGGGGGGCCGACCACCCCGATTGAGGTTACTGCGACGGGTTGTTGCCCGCACAAAGGGAAGACGCCAAAGAGAGAGGACGCCCTTGTGCTTGGGGGGGAAAGATCACCTCCATCGGGGAAGAGTACGGAAAAACATCGACATGCTTGGGCACAAGAACTGCTTCTCGTGGGGGGCGGTAGAGAAGGAGGCGATGTGACAAATATCAAGAGATTACGACGGGATGGTAGCTGGAGAAGGAGAAGACAATGTCACCGGTTAACGGGAGAGAAAATATCGCGGACAGAAGGCGGCCGGCTGGAAGCAAATAAAAGCTCCAGGAATGTCATGCAAGAAAAAGAAGAGAGGTCGCCGAGCTGCTTGGGGGGGTAATATGTCAAGGGCGGATTGATTAGCTGAAACGCGCGGCAGCTCAAGACCAAGACCAGTGATTCTACTAAAAGAGGGGCCAGGGGGGGGGCGACTGTTTAAAAAAAGAACGGGAAAAGAGGACGGAGAAAGAAACGACAATGCCGGGAAGGAGGCATTAAGGCCGAGGGAAAGCAGTCCTATACACGTGGGGGGAGTTAGACGGGCTGCAAATGGCTTCTCTCCCTAATCCGTTCCTCAAAAATGCGTATACAGGAGCGTCGGAAAAAAGAAGGTCTTTCCCGGCCAAAGGCACGAAGGGAGGTCGGGCGGATGTTGCAAGAAAAAAGATACGCGCGGGCTCGTACAAGACGAACCGGTCGCCGCGAAAGAACATTCCTACCCCTTGGACCTATAAGGGCAAGCAATCTCCCATGCGGAAGAAGGAAGGCGAAAAACCCACCACTCTGTACGGCATCCCTTAGACAAAAAAAAAAGTTCGACACCGCAAAAGGAAAAACTTTTACTCGGCCACCATAAAAAAAGAAACGCGACATTGAAGAAACGGAGAAGCCGACGCGGTGTCGGGAGACTTCTCGAAAATTTAGTCAGCATGCCCAATGTCGTAAAAAAACCGCGTAGCTGGGGGAGATAGGTGCAAGCTAACTCGAAGACTTCCATCGCATCTCGAGGAAAAACGCGCTAATCTCAGAAAGAGGAAAAGAAGCTCGGCCGACAGCAAGGTACTTATAAACTGGGCGTCAACCGGAAAGAACTTCGCACTCCGGAAGAAGACAAAAGGAACTGCAACGAAAGCCACGGCCAGACTCCGAGGGGACAAAGCGCTGGATGAAGAAGTTCAATATTCGGGGGGGGGGGGCAAAGGAGTGCAAAAAAAGAAGGGCGTTCCGCGCTGGCCAAGTATCGGTCTTACGAGCTCGGATGAAAGGAAGAAGAACAAAAAAAATCTGGTTGGCCCGCGATCCAGCGACGGCGGCACCGGCGGGTGAGGGGGGGAAGGGGGTAAGGAAAAAAGATCATCTTCATCCGGAACGCGGAGGTTGAGAACTCTCCAACAAACGGAGGGAAGAGATATTGTAACATACACACTTCAGGGGAAGGAGCGGTTTGAGCTCAGGGCAAAAGCCGACGGGAGAAGAACCAGCAGCGGAGACGGGAACACGATCTCCTCGAGAGCCCTTCAAAAAACGCGCGCCGTAGAGGCATATAAGCAGGAACCAAGGACCTCTGCACGGTAAGTGAATAGGGCCAGGTAACATCCGATACCGAAAGAGGGGCAATGATCCCAAGCCTTCGTAAAGAAAAAGGAGCCTTGCGCGGGGCCCATGCGTGGATAGTCAAAGGGGGGGGACGGGTTTCCATTGAACCACTGGAGGGAAAAAATTCGTGGCAGGCGATGGGCGAGGGGCTAAAAAGCATAAAACACCGCTACCGTGATTTAAATATCTTCAGGATACGAGAACGTCCTCCACTTCGGGCGGAACTCATAAGAACGCTCATCCCGATTGAGACAGAGGGACGAAACAAAAGGGGAGGGTTTAGTCATGTGCTTGTAAAATCGCGTCGGTGCGATTTTCTGGCCGAGATGTAAGAGCGGGGGTGTCGAGGGGGAGAAGAGAATTCCCGCATGAAGGAGGAAGAAGCGTGAGTGCAGAGGAGAAGAAGGGTTGGACCCGACTGTATAGCGGCGGTGCTGGTGGCCAGACATTGGTGAAGTAGGGGGAACCGGGGGTAATAGAAGCAGGATCGCGTGTGGCTTGTCCTCTGAAGAAAAATCCCGTAGAAGGAGGGCACCGTACTTTCACAACAGAAACATTGCCTGTTAAAAGAGTGGGTGGGGACGACCCGCATGACGAAAGGTAAGGGGAGAGGGGGTGGACTGGAAGGGGAAAAAGAAGAGAAGCCGAAGCAAGGGGAAAGAAGTCTTGAAAAAAAGAGGGTATCGATTGCAGTACCAGTTCGATTGCAGAGAAATCGGAAGTGTATCTTCTGCTTCAAAGACTCTTAGATGTGGGGGTAAAAAAAGGCATTCCTGGAAAAGGAAAGTAGAATAACTGAACAGGGAAGGGCTTGGGCTGCCGAGGGTCCAAATCACGAACGCAAGCAGTATCAGTACCGACGTCCGCAAGAGAAGGCTAACGGATGTAAGGACGGGGGAGAAGAGACCTGAACAAATGGAGATAAAACTAAGGTCGGGGATGCAAAAAATCCGGCGCTTGTAACCGAGATCAAAAAATGAGAGCACGTAACGGTTAAAATCGTCTGCAATAGAAAGAAGTAAAAAAGAAAGGGACGCTACTCATATAGCTGACAAGAAAGAAGACGGGGGGAAGGACCCACGTAAATTAAGGGGGGGGTAAAAACTTTGAGAGCTGGGTAAAAAAGATCCCACCGATGGAGGTGGAAGGAGTCAAAGGGAGCAAGGGCTTAAGCAAAAGGTGGGCTCTGAAGGGCAGGGCAAAACAAGCCAAAAAAGAAAAAGATAACAAGACCTTCAGGAAAAGGGGAAAAGAATAGGGATAAAGGAAAAGACATAAAAGGGCGCTTGAGGGCAGTGGAGGATGAAAAAGAGGGAACTACCTGTTTTATCCTGCAAAAGAGAAAGATCCGTAACTGAGGGGAACTGGATCCTGGACCGGCATAGGACTTAAAAATTCTATGAAAGCAACAGCCGGAAAGGAAAATAGGCCATCCCGGACAACGATGGCCCGAAGGACTACGATTGGAGTGGCAGGAGTACTCGACTATGGAGACGGCAGGATAGCCAGTACGCCTGGCAATTGGGGGAAAAACGGGTCCATTTGAAAACAGTGCCCGGCGGTTCCAGGAAAACGAAAGAAGAGGGTCGGCCAAACGAACCCAAAAACCGGAGACCGAGGCATGGGGTTGGCGAGCTAGAGGAAGCGGAAGGAGAAGGGTAAAAATTAAAGACGAAAAAAGGGGGCATAGAGACGTGGATGGGAAAAATCGACGAAAGTGAATACATACGAGAAAGTGGGAAGGAAACGTTCTCAATTGCGTCGGTAACCTAGGAAAAAGCAGGTAAAAAACTTGGTCTAAATTAAACCCAAGGAGGACGAAGGTGTAAGAAAAGGCGGCCCTTTCTGTTCAGGGCGAAGACAGAAAAGATAAAGATAGGGAAGCAACGGGGACCCACGGGTTCCAGGAAACGACATGTAAGAAGGGACTCTAGTCAAAAGAAGGGAGTCCAATCTCAAGGATCAGAGGGCTAAACGTTAAAAAATCAATCAACAAAGAAACAACTTGAGGAGGAAATATGATCGCCAACCAAAGGGATAGTTGCCTTGTTATGAAGGATGAGGGGAGAGTACTGATAATGTGCCTTTAAACGAAACCAGCCGGTAGAAATGCAGCGGCTTTCTGATCAAGTCTGTCGGGAACGGAAGAAATGGAATCCGAGTAAACCTCCGTCCCTTGGGTTTCGAAGGTGTTTGACAACGGAGGGAGGGGGAAAAGGGTTAAACAAATTGGGAGACCGGAGAAACGGAAAAGGGGAGAAACAGGGGCTAGCGTCGTCGAGGGCATCCATCCAAGACAGGAAGAAACCGTGAAACGCGTTTCCAAAACTGGAAGGGTCTCGGCGAACAAAAATAATACATGAATTGTGCGGAACCCCTGACTTTCGGTTTTTTGTTGCGGCACTAATGGGGTAACTTTGTTAACCGAGAAAGGGGGTTTCCCAAAATGAAAAGGACATTCTGACGGAGCAAGGTGCCGCTTGCCACACATGAGGGAAAAACAGTCTCTTTCCACGACAAAATCTGTAGGGCTTCGGCCATAGGGGGGAAAATGCCTAATGAAACGCAAGCATTTGGAGAGTCACTAAATTTCCGAGCTTGGAAATACGAGGACCGGAGTGATGCTCAAAGAGACCTACCGGAAACCGGAAAGTGGCCTAGTCTCGAAAGACAGGCTAAAAGTTAAGTTACGTGTGAAGGACCCGCACAACGATCAAGGACCTGTCATGGATGGGGGGGGGTAACTCTGGCGAAAGTAGTGGAAAGGCCGGGACCAGGTCAAGGAGAAAGAAAGATTGCTGTTCTCAGGTCGCGGTTGGTGGACTGAAGGAAAACGCCACCGAAATGACTCAACTTGGAAGTGCTAAAAGAAAAAAGAAAGAGGGAGAGATGCCACCCCCAAGCTAGCGAAAAATTAGGCAACGGAGGAGTAAAGAAGTTGGGAGGCGGCGGTCGCCTGAAAGGGAACTATGATCGGCGGAGACGGGAGGGGTAAACTTCACTCGGAAGAAAGGGCAACTTTACACAGTTACGCTAAACGAAGGGAATTAAGCTGGAAGGCAGGAAAAAGAAACCATGAGATTTTCTCCAGGAGGAACAGGTCGCTTAGGAAGCGGAACATCGGTCGCTGAGCGGAGGAGAGAGGAAACGGAAGGAGGGATGTTCGTGGAAAAAGCGCGCGCGGGATTAAGACATCAAAAGGGCTTCGGAAGCAGCGCCAGACTTGCCGGGGGGACAAGGAAGGGCCAAAAAGGCGGCGAGAAAAACCACAAAAGGGGGAGCTCAGTCTCGCAAAGGGAGAAATACGTACACCGCTTTTTAAAGAGGGAGGGTCTGAAAGGAGGATCAGCGATCCGCTTAAAGGAGACCGCACGGCCTCTGAAAAAGGGAGTCCTGACGTCGGGAAAAAAGGGGGCAACCAAGGTACAGACTTTCCCGTGCCCAGGAGAAATGCGTCTGATGTGAGGGAAAAAAAACGAGAGCGCTGGAAAAAAAACAAGGGATGGCAACCCGGAGAAACCCATCCTGACAACAACTGGCGAGCCGTAAGGCGAAGATCACCGGCGGTCTCCAAATGGGGGGGGGGGGGCACACAAATGGTGAGGGGCGCCACAACTCGAGCCGAGAGCGAACAGTCTCTTAGAACAGTCGCAGCCAAGCGTCTGAAAGTGGAGAGGACACCAAGCATCGGGAAAAAACTATTTGAAAACCAGAAAAAGAAATAGTTGCGAAGCGCAGAAGATTGAGCGGCTTCTCTATGAAAGAAGGGACGGAAGAGTACAAGAATCAGGAAAGTCATCTATTTTTGATCTCACTGCGGGGGATGCAAGAGGCCAGGGCATCGTTCTCGCATCAAAAAGAATGGAACCGAAATCGCGAAAGCATTGGAAAGAAAATGAGGACAATGGAAAAGGGTAAAACTCCTTGCCGCAACGAGAAACGAAGTGTAGCAGACAAAATTGGCAGACCATCGAAAAGGAGATTGGACGGGGAAAGATTTCCAAGTAAGGGGGGAAATTAAGGAAACTAGGAAGACTAAGGGGAAAATAGATAGCTCCTCTCGCGAGTAAAGGCAAAAAGAAGAGGATAAGAGGGGGGGTCCCTCTATCCGAGGGGTCAAAAAAAGAAAAGTGCTGACGTGAAGGCATACCTGGAAGACCTGAGGAATCCACAGAAAACGTTAAGAAAGGGGAAAGTGGGGCTCTCTCAAACAAAAAAAACGGAGGAAGGAAAGGCTTTTAACCAAAAAGGACAAAATGAAAGGGAGGGCGGTATCCCAGGTATTGCAACGGCAAAGGAACAAAAACGTGCCGCGACCCGCGCGAAGAGGGGGAAAACGAAATGCCTCGGAGGGAGACTGCATCAGCGCGCCCGGGAGGTTATCTGAAAGAAGAAACGAGTTCCATCTTGCACTTAGCTGGAATAGGAAAGGTAACAGAGAAACTAAGTGTAACAAAAAGCCTGCTTGAGCTAGAACACTTCGGGGACTCGGGTGGGAGTGGGAAAAGGGGTCCGAAGGGAAACCACTGATGTCCGCCGAGCGCGGGGAGGAAAAAGAGTGAGTTGCGATGGACGCGAGAGGGCAAGGCAAGCCATCCCGCGCCTGTGAATAGGAGAAGAGAAGCTTCTGGAAGCGAACCGACATCGGGCAATGCATCAGAAGGTCACTTGTAGAAATGGGCTAAACCAAGGAGAGGGGTTCCGTCAAAGGGTCGGGCGCTCGTTGTGTAGGGCACGAAAAAGGGACACTCGGTGTACGGGGGGAAGGACAAGCCGGTCAAGAGGACGCAAGGTGGGTGCGTAAGCGTGCGACAGGGAAGGGGAGTGGAAAGGGAAGAACAAAAGGGAAGGACAGTGGTGTGCAAAAAGGCGCCAAAGAAACCAGAGAGAGATGGCTGTGTCAAGTACGGCCACATCCGAAATTGAAAGAAGAATCCTTGGGGGGTTGCACGTAAGAAAAGGAAAGGGGGGCCCTGGCCGACGAGGAGGGAATAGTGTCGATCGTGAAGAAGAAAAATCCTCGCTGATCCTCAGCCTAAATGGAGAAAACAGCCAGCGGTCGGAAAAGAGAGGAATCGCCGGATCGGCATGAAAAAAGAGAACAGCTCTGCTTGTGAAAGTTTGGGAAAAAAAGAGAAAAAATGGACAGAGGTAAGAATGTATTCCGTAATGGCTGGATGGGTCACTCGGAGTTCACGCATCACGAGAAAATCAGGATAAAGGCGAAGGAATCTTCAGCGGCCACACCAAGAGTGTAATGCTGAACAAGAGGAAAGGCGGGAGAAAAGAACTCTCCTGACGGGTCCGAAGCCGGCCAGATGGTACCTACGAGCAGGTAAGGGAACATCGTCTGCTCCTTCGTCTAAGATCCCAGACCAGAAAAAAGAGGAGCACCATCCGAAAGGCAGGGACTCCCCACTTAAGGAGGCAGAGAGAGTGTGGGGAAAAAGCTGGGGTAAGTCCCCCTATAAAAAAAGAGGGAGGAATTGAGCAAGGGGACCAGGGAAGCAGAGCGGAGGGCGAGTGTACTGGCTTTCTTAGGCAAAGCTACGGTAGAAAGAAAAACAAGAGCAATAGGGTAGGTGACGAACGGCACTAGAAGAAGGCACAATCCACCATCAAAAGACATTGGAGAGACCAGGAGGGGGGAGGCTAATCGAACTTACCCTGTTGAACTGCGTGGGGGGCCGAGCGCGAATGGGCAAACGATGGTTCCTCGTTGCGGAGTCAAAATTCATAGTAGAAGAATGGCGGGAAGGCCTATTGAGTCAACAAAAGAAACTGGAATTAAATAAGTCCTAGAAGGGAAACTGGCCGAATTGGGAGGGGATTGCCGGTAGCTCAGAGGAGGGGAGAGGAGAGAATACATTCAGGGTGAATTTTGAACCTTTTTCCATGGACCCCTGTCGAGGGACCAAAAGGAACGCAAAGTAGGGGGTTATCCAAAAAAAGAACCAATCTTTCAGAGAAAGAAGAGGGGGGGCTAGCGAGAACCTCTTAATAGCTGTTAGAGGAAGACGATAGGCCAGTCCTCTTGGGGGAAGACACTGACAAAAGAGTGACTACCTGAGGGCACTTGAAAGAAGCAAAGCTCGCGTGCCCTCGACTCTCAGTCCCTCAGCTTCAAAAGGGTTAAACCGCCGACGCAGGTATAAACTACAATCCCTTGCGGGGTTGAAAGGGAAGGAGACAGACACACCTACAGGTCTCCGACGGACCCTACGTGGGTGACATTCACAGAAGATCTGTGAAGAATGAGACAACCTCAGTGGGACAAGCGGCAAGAAGACTTGGGCCAGGAGCGTCATCAAATCAAAACAACACGAGGAGAGAGATGGACTAGGGTAACCCGCGCAAGGGTCTTGGAAAAAAGCCTGGGTCGGTTAACAGGCCCGGGCGAAAAAGAAGGTGACTGGGAAACGGGGCACCCGGACGAAAGGAGAAAGGCATCATTGGAAAGCATCTGCGACGAACGAAAGTTAGCCGGGAAGGTGAACCCGGACGTCTTGGGTGGAGACCCGGTTTAAATGCGGGTAGGGGGGCACGAAAAGGGAACGTAAAAACGGGCCATTCTCACGCAGGGCCTTGCGTAGGAATGGAAGCCCACGCACACCTGAATTCCGAGAAAGGTGGAAAAGAATGGACGTCTCAGAAAAAGCCTCCCGGGTAATGGGGGCTACGTAGATTGACGTTGGCTAGACCACGGAAAGGGTGGAGGGTGTCCAAGGGTTGGAAGAAACCCTGTCCACGTCCGTCAATTTCGTACTTAGATATTAAATCTTCAATAGGAAAGGTAGGACACTCCAACTCGTGGAAAACTTCGGGCCAAAGGGGAAATTTCAGCCTATCTTTCCCAAAGGGCGGGTGAGTCGTCACTAAAAAAAAAAAGAAGGGGGACCCGGCAAAGACCCGGGGAAAGCCTTCGGGACAATGAACCAAGTTCAAAAGCGCAGTCGGGAAACGATCGCAGGACGCAGGCCAAAAGTGTTAATCGCAGGACCCCCGAACCCACGGGAAAGCCCATCTCATTGATTTGGAAAAAATAGTTGCCCAGGCGGGACCAAGGAGGTGGAAAATTTCTGTTCGTCAGGAGCAGGGGGAAGCAAACTGTGCAGACGCAACCTCGATGGGAACGCCCTTGCTTGGAAAAAAGAAATCAAACGGTGAACAGAAAACCCCCAAGCTCTCCAAAGGGGGAGAAAGGAAACGGCTGGGAACTGTGGAGAAAGGCCTGAGGGTGCTGGGAGGAGGAGAGTCGTCTCGACTGGATGGTCCCTTAGGAAGATAAAGAGACAAAAGGATGGAACCTTAAACCTAGACATTGTTACATGGAAAAGGGGGCAGCGGCAGAACTAGACAGGGATATTAGAGAAACTTTGAGGATCATGGAGAAGGAATGGGCTCCGGGGAAAGGCTGGAGCGGAAAGGGGAAGAGATCTTGAGGTAGGATCGGAAAACGCGGCGTCAAAGAGACAGCCTTACGTCATCACCGGAAACAGGGGGTCACATTACTGTTCGCTTTAAAAAGAAAGGGAAAATGCGCTTGCAACAAAGAGCCAGGAAACATGCCGAAGGAGGACGTAATTAAAGAAAACCATCCGAGACACCGAGGCGGAGACACTTATTAGGGGCGACAAAGCAAGAAGGCGGCTCTTCCAGTCAAAAAAAGGCACGCCAGTGGCGGAAGGCAAATAGGGGGGGAGAGAAAGTTCCAAGGGGAAAGTTCGGGCCCGTGGAAAAAGAGTCGAATGAGGACCAGGAGGGGGGGAACAAGGACAAACCTCTATAAAAAGAAACCCCAGGGGCTGGAGCTGGCGAAAAAAAATGTCAAAAAACTACCTTGGTCCGACGTGAAAGGCGACAGAACCAATGCGTCGCCGCGGTAACCAAAAATGGGAAAAGAAGAAGGGACCGCTCTTCGAGGGAAAAAGAACCCGCGACGTATCAAAAGGCCACCATAACATCGCCAAAAACGATTACACTCCCAAGAGGAAACTAAAAGGGTCCGGGGCGAGAGAAGGAAGGGAACGGACAAAGGTGGAGAGCTTAAAAAGGGGAAGAAGGGAGGCGGTTTCGCACATTAAAAAAGAAGTTTCGCTAAAGCGCGCAAGATTGCAAAGAGGAGAATAACCAAAAAAAGAAGAAAATCAAAGCGGGCATCCAAGCTCTAAAGACAATGGGGACAAGAATGCGGCCCTGCTCGTGAAAAAAAAAAGAAATGGCAAAAAAGAAGGACAAGGTCAAAGGAAGACGAAAGCTTGGCCTCAAAAAAGGGGAGGAGTAGATTGTTCCGGTTCCCGTTCCAGGCCTTCACCGGAACCCACACGAAAAGGAAAGGCGGCCCGCTGCAAAAAAAGGACGGCGGAGAGCACTGAAGGAAGGGTCCGCGAGCATGGGGGGGAAAAACGAACCGATCTGGAAAACGAAACGTCGGCGTGCCTTTCCGGATGCAATACGATCTCTCCCAGTCAGGGCATGGTACAAAAAAAAAAGAGGAAGATGTAAAACCAGGCCAGGAATGCGGAGGGAAAAAAAAAAGGGGACGGGAACTATGAAGCACACAAGGAAAACGCCGCCGACCCAATCGGGAAAGTCGGGAATGATCAAAGAGAGGGGAGGCCTTCACACGCTGAAAAAAAAAGACGTATATCATACCGAGGTACATCGAAAAGGAGCGCAGGGAAGGGGAGGAAGTAGAACCGGTACATCGAACGCGCCGATGGGGGTCGACCAAGAAGTCAGTTCATGAAAACAAGGGAGAAAAATCGGTGCGGCAGGAGTGGAAGTGAAGAAAGGAGAAAAGATGACAAAGGGGGGGGGAGGGGGGCACAAAATCTCTTCTGTGCGGAAAGGCGACTCTAAGGCTCAAGTGGGTTAGCGTCCTCGCCGTGAGCGGGGAAAAAAATATCAAGAAGAGAGGAAGAAACTTCGCTTCGTGCCTCATAATCGCGAAGACTTGTCGGCATATTAAACAGAAAATCTTCTTTCGTCCGAAGGAAAGCGGTCGGGAGGGTTGAGGAAAGGAAGGGGGCGGATAAGGAGAATTGTGTCGACATTTGCTCGTGAAGATCCTGGGGATAAGATTAGGGCAAAAAAGTGTTGGCTGCCGCGGCGAATTTGAAGATGAAAAAAGGTGGGACTGCCGAAAAGCGGGACAATGTGTTGAGATTAGCCGAAGGTGGAGAAAACAAAAAACGCGGTGGGTCCTTGAGAAGAAAACGCAAGGACTTCGGCACCAAGCCGGCACTACTCCTTTTGAACTTGACGAAAAGACGCCACTGGGTCCGTGGGAAAGGAGTGGGGGAAGAAGCACGGCCGGAAAAAGCAAGCCCCGTAAAGAGGAAACAGCCGCGGTGGAATCGTATCGGACCGCAGGAATGCGACACGTACGGCAGGGGGGAAGCGGAGGGGCAGAAGGACTAGTTGTCCTATCTTTTGGAACATAGAAAGGGGGAGGCCAACATCTTGTTCACCGGTAGAGAGGGGACGTAGTGGTAGGAAAAAGAAAGGTGGGGAAGCGGGACGCTCACGAAAAAAGAAAAGTATCGCCGACCTGTAGTCCTCGTCCAGACTGCGCTACCGATGGTAATGCCACTAGAAGCCCTTACGCCGGGGGAGAAAGCCCGAGGGAACGTAAAAACCAATCCGGAAGAGTGTCCAAGCATTAGAATAACAGGGTCTGAGAACGTCGTCTCTAAGACGGTTAAAAAGGAAGAAGGACAGAGAGCTTGAAAAAAGGACCAGAAGAAAAGACAAGGCCAAAAACGGCTGAGCAACGTTGAAGTGTGCAAATCCAGGGTTCGGAGCTTGGGGGAAGAAACTATCCAACCCGATAGAAGGGAAAAAAAGGGCGGAACGCGAGGGGCGGATGGTGAGGAAAAAAAAAACCGGGGACTACGAAAAGAAGAGAACCATCCTTTGAGGGGAACGGCCGAGACGCGATCATGGGGAAGGGCTGTATATCCTCGTTGGAGGGAGCGAGAGGGGGGAAACTGAGGGAGGGACGTAAGGGTCCTGATCACGAGACTCGAGGTGTCCTAACGGGTCATCAGAAAATAGTGGCCAAGCCGTCCAGTCCACAAAAAGGATAGTGAGACACTCAAAAAATATGAAAAGGCCTATCTGAAAGATGGTAATTCCGGGAAAGATTTTGGAATGATGGGAGACTCATGATGGAAAAAAAGTACAGTACGCACTGGAAAAACCGGGGAACCGTGGGTAAAAAGGGGAACCCGGCATTCGTACAAGCCCAGGGGGAGTACTAAAAAAGAAAAGAGGCCTAAAGTAGGAGGAGGGGTCGAGCGTAAAAGAAAGATCTTAAGAAAACAGTGAGAAACTGAAATTATGAAGGCGGTGTGATTACCATAGTCAAAAGAATACCTTTGGGACGTCCACATGGCATCGGATCAGGGGCAAGGAACCTACTAGCGAGAAAGGGACGAATAACACACATGACGTTTATAAACGAAGCTCGGCGTAATTGGACTTCGCAACTGATCAATAAGGCTGCGGTTTCCAAGGGGTACGACGTTCAGAAAGAAGATGTACCGGGAGGGAAGGCCAGAATTAAAAGGAAAGACAGGGCAAGGGCTGTCTAGCGTAACTAGGAAAAAAAAAAAAAAAGTAGGAAGAGAAAGCTGTAGGGAGGGGATGCTCTTGGGGGGGTGAGAAAGGGCGAGGGCCTTGAGAAAAGCGTAAAGTGACGGAAGGACAAAAACATCAAAAAGGAAATTTATGATTACAGGGGGAGAAGGCAAGGGACGCAGATTGGGCAAACCGAAGGGAGGAGGGGGGGGAGGGTCAAGAAATGAATGCGGCGAGAGGTAGTGGGGCATAAATTGAGACAAAGGAGGGAAGGGCCGGGGACAACCCAGGTTGCTGGGCGGGTAGGCAAACATCCACGCAGATAAAAGTAGTTTCCGCCAGAACGCGTGGAAAACCGGAAGAAAACAGATTCCTCACGCAAAAAAAACGGCCACACGCCATAAAATTGCTAAACCGGTCAGGGGTTTTTGGAGGGGGGGGTGGGGGGCCAAAGAATGTCTATGGTAAACCCTGGGGGTGGTTTTTTTGGTCAAAAAATACAAGGTTCAAAACTCATTGGCAGGGATAGGCTGACGCTTCCGACGAAGAAATGGTAATGAAATTCAAAAACGTGCGGACCTGGGAGCGGGAATCAAGAAGGCTGGCCTGAGGGGCTAGCCGGACGGATTGGATGAAAGAAAAAAAATGCCAAGGACGCATTGGGAGAAGAGGCAATTATGAAAAAGACTCCTGCGCAGGGCAGCCCTGAATGGGGAAAAAGTTAAAAGAGATCGACATAAACAGGCAAAGCCCCAGGAGGCAAGGATGAAACTGCACCCGGCGGTCTAAAAAGGGGAATGGATTGGAGGCGATTAGTTGCCCGCTAGGAAGAAAAGAGGGAAAAGTGGGAATCTAAGTTAGTCTCGCGGCTCAGGGGGGCACTCAACGAAAACTCGCGAGGACGAAAAGTGTGTTGCTAGAAGAACAAATCCATCGGGGGGGGAAGGGGGACTGTCCAACCCAAAAAAAATCAGAACATCTGAGAAACGGAAACGTTAGGGACGTGGGGGGGGCGAGGGAAAATGAAGAGGGTGAAATCGTCAGAGGAGTACGGGATTGGTCCCGTATTCGAGAGGAGCAGACGCACCGCGCAGGAGGAGTAAATTGAAAAAAAGAGGCAAAGGAAGACCCGGAGATTTACAGCCAAACAGGGGGACTCGAAAATTACAATCTTGCCGGAGCGGGGCTAAGTGGTAGGCGGAAGTTCAGGAGGGGCGGGAACGGAAGAGTCTTAAGAAAAGGAACATCCATTTCTTCTAACCAGACGCTGGCCCTAGGGGTAAAAAAGGGAATTCACCAAAGCGTCGAACGAAGGAAAAGGAAGAGTCGGCGAAGGAGAGGGCCCCGGTCCCGGGAAAAGAGAGGGACTTGGAAAAAAAACCTGATTACGAGGGAGGGGGGATTTCACTAGGGTCCGCGATTCAATCACCCCGACTTGGAGAAAGACTTCTTAAAAGGCAAAAGGTGTCAGTGCACAATGGAGGATGGGGAGGAGGAGGATGTGGGTAGTTCCGGGAACTAAGACGCGAGAAGATCTGGGGTCCCCAAGGGCTGTACCGCCCACCAGCCTGACACCAGCACCGGGAGAGAATCAAGCGAAAAAAATCTCCCCGGCGCTCAGACACACAGGAGGGTCAATAGAGAACAGTCTCTCGATAAAGTGACCAAACCCGCGTAAGGCGCAGCAGAAAAAAAAACGACGCTTTAAAAGAACTGACGGGGAAGACGGGCGTGCTCAGTATTCGAAAAAAAAGGTATTATGCGGCGGCAAAACATCCGAATTGGGCCAAAAAGGGCGACCGGGAAAAGAAAATATGTGGCATCTCACGGGCGAGAAATGCATCGCATAGTCTCGCAAAGAGAAGTCATACAACTTCAATACCGGGGAAGCGGGGGAAGGCTTCGAGGGAAGGAGAAAACTGGCAAAAAAGGAAAATTCTTCCAACCAACCGGGGCCCTAAGTGAACGGATATGCAGGGAGAAAAAGAGCGAAGGATTCGTGATGTAGATGTTAGAAGGGGGGAAAGTATTCCACTCACCGGAAAACTTAAAGAAGGGAAAGGAGGCATCGCGGGCAAAAAGGGAGCACTTCTCCTGAAGACAGCCTCCTGAGAGAAGATGCCAACGGATCCGAGAGGGGGGTTCTGACACGAAAAGAATACCGTGAGCATACCTGGCGCAACGGCTCTCTTCAAGAAGAAAAGGTAATGGAAGGTTGACCAGCTAGAAGAAAAACAACTGAGGAGGGGAAAGGAAAAATGAACCAGGAATGCAAGAAAAGGGCTTGAGGACAGGTATGCGGAAATCGAACATCACTCCGACGTTTCCGAAGAAAACGGATCGAGGCAACACGATGATCGCCTGGAGGCCTTCATAATAGAGCCGTAAAAGGGATAAGACCGCATCGTCACCTGATGAAAGGTGACGTTGACTGGAAAAAAAAAAAATCTGGCCCGACGCTTCAGGGAAGGAGGCGGAAGCGTCGGAAAAAGGGAACTGAAGCAGACGCGGTTGCGCAGGGGGAGACGTCAGGTGAAGGAAGGGATTGAAGGACCAGGCATGTCCTCGACGCTGGGAGGGAAAAAAATTTCGGGGGAAAGGGAAAGGAAGGGGCAGGATGATAAAAAAAAAGTGAGGATAGCTTCTTCAAAAGCGAAAGCACGAAAGCTTCAAGCAGAAAAAAAAAAGGGCTCATCCCACGGAGATTGCGAACCCAGAGGACGGCGGTCGTGGGTCAAAGATGAGAAGGGCTTGTTGCCCGAGAAACATTGGACACAGGGGGGGGGGAACTGTGACTGAGAAGCGTGAAGGTGCCGCAGCGTTGGGTGGCGTGCCGCTGAGAACCGCACTGGGAGACTTGGAAAAGACTCAAAGGAAGGCGAACATGGTGTGGCGACAGAAAAAAGGGGTTCGACAGAAAAGAGGGGGGGGAAATCCTAGGATGCGGGGGGGTTGCCGGGCAAAAGCCGCCGACCTGAAAACGGCACCTCCGTGGACGGAGAAAAAGGAAAACCCGTTCAGGGGGAAAGGTGACGAAGGCGAAAATCTTGCGATGGCTGTACGGAACGGCCTCAGATGAAGAAGATCCGGGAATGAAGAGAAAACGCAGGGTGTATAGAAACCGGGGAGAGAAGGAGACGAAGATTGGCGGGGAGACGTGAAGCGCAGACGAAAGATATTGGGAAGGGATCTTTTTTTAAACAAAGATCTGGAACAGAAAAGAACTGATTCCGTAAGGGGAGGTCATTGAAGCTGCACATAACAGACGAAAATAGGAAGGTAAAAAAAGGAA
>Ga0179591_1191872_pt1 | contig 27292 bp, 43 predicted proteins | sample CZOMad2_1_08_16f_FD_182891 | JGI IMG/M metagenome (GOLD analysis project Ga0179591, IMG submission 182891) | Vadose zone soil fungal communities from Angelo Coast Range Reserve, California, USA - CZOMad2_1_08_16fungal (PacBio error correction) | ecosystem: Environmental > Terrestrial > Soil >...
GACGAGGGTTGAAACGCGGGGGTAAATGGGAAAAGAGGAGTTGCTCACAACAACAAAGAATATAGAAAAAAAGAAGAAGAGAGATGTATGTCCTAAAAAATTGATGTTAACCCGTGTGTTACACTCGGAAAACATCAAGGAGTAGGGAAAGGACCTGATGTCTGTCTGGATTGAAGGACCATGCTGGATTCTTTGGAAAGGATCGCAGAACTGTTCGAAAGTCTCCTCATTAAGGACAGGCCGATATTATGAAAGGCGTGCAGGAAGTGTCGGACATGGCCGTGTATATAAGGGCCCTTCCCTCAGGGGTAATAAGGACGGCCGAGATCCGTTGGTATCTAATCAAATTTCAAGTTTGAAACCGGACAAGAAACAACTTTGAGGAGTTGTCGCCTGCGGACGAAAAAGGTGCAGCAAAACTTCACCGGGCCCCCTTCAGCACATGACCAGACGAACGCGGTGAAAACCGGTGATCGGTTTGGAACCAATGGAAACAGGATTTGAACGAATAATCGCCCGGACGCCGGGATAGCATGAAAAAAGAATCACCACGAGCCTGATTAGAGGGGGGGGAAGGGGAACATAATGCTGCATGCAGGAATTGCAAAAAAAGGTCCTGACGTCTAACGAGGGGGGAAAGGCGGGAACCGCTGTCGAGCGGAGAGCCGTTAAAGGGAAGGGCAGTCTAGAGAACACACGATGGAGATAACATCTGAGGCCTGCGACGAAGTTGGTCGCTCATGATAAAGGATGCGGAGAAACTATATGTTTTTGGTGGGGGAACGGTTGAGGGTGGGGGGGGGGGGGCTTCAAAAGGGCCGCCAACAATGACGACGGGTTTGAACATGGGGGACCAAAAAAAGGGGGAAAGATTGGGCAACCGCCAATGGGGAATGCTAGCTGAACCAAATTAGTTCCATCAGACCGCAAACAAACCAGAAAGTCCGTTTTAAAAAAGAACCAACCAGGGGTCCCTCCCTGCGGGAGAAACGGGGAAAAATTGAAAGATCTAAGGGGGGCGTCCAACCGTGGACTTATATATACAGCAAACCAGAGAAGGGGGGCAAAACGAGATGGAAAAAAAAGGTGGGGAGCTTTTTGAAACCGCCGAGGGGGGCAAGGGCAGGTTGGCAGTGACCGATGAGGTTATATTTGAAAACAGAGCAAAACTAAAGGAGGGTAAGCATTAAAGCGTGAGGAGAAGGGGGAGAGAAAACAAAGTTAAAGGAACGACATCTTCGGCGACTAACGAGTGTGTCCCCGACCAATTAAATCCGAGGGGGAAAAGACGAAAAAGAAAACTTGAGGTTGGAGTGTGTTGAAGAAACAAATCAAAAGGCGGGGGAGGCAAGGGTCGGAGAGCGCAATCTTTTACGAAGGTGTCGGGGAGAACCCAAGAGGGGAAAGGGGCCTAAGATCTGAACGCCCTGCAGACACAAAAAAAGATTACCAAAAAAAAAGCATAAGAAATGGGGACCAAAGAGAATTCTATCCTGAGAGAAAACGCGAAGACTCCTTCAAGTACCCCGGGTCAGCCAAAGATAAGCAGGGGGAGGCAAGGAGGGGATGGATTTGGCGCAGAAAGGAAAACTGTTCGAAAGGCCTCGTTCGTTAGAAACGAAAAAAGAATCACTTGCACTGTGGGTACGCAAAAACAGCATGGAGGGTCCAGGGAAGCTTCATAAAGGTTCAATGAGGGCAGAAAACTGTGCAAACGCTCGAACTAATTCCCCCAGTAGGGCGGAAAAACCGTGAGGAAAAAAAATGAAATTACCGCGTCTGGGCTCGTTTGGGGCCGGGAAATAAGGGGTATGGCACACCAAACCAGGACCAGAAAAAGAAACGTTAATTGTCAAAATTGAACGTGAGGGAGGGAGGGGTACAATCACGCCAACGCGGATCGAGCCTGGGGACCTGGCAAAAAAATGGCGAAAATGATCGGGGGGGTTTGGGGGTTTTAGCCTGGGAAAAATGTAAAGAAAAATTAGGAACATCCCGTGTGCGGCGAAAAAACCGCGAAAGCAGGCAGTGGGGTTAAAAAAAAAAGCATGGTTGTGGGGACAGAGAAAGGAGGGGGGAATGAAGACAAATAAGTGGGGTCGCGCACAAGACCTGCTCAAAACGCAAGGGGAAAGCTCATGCCCGGTTTTCTCAAAGCAGGGGGGGGGCAGCAGGGCAAAACCCGAAATGGGAGCAGGGAAAAGAGGAAGTCAACAGAAGACGCCCAACATTCAAAAGTCTGTCGAAATCGTCAGGGAAGAGCAGGAAAGGACGATGCGGAACCAGAGGCCGGGGAGTTTGATCTATGCAACTTCCCTTTGCAGACTCTGAAAAAGGCAAGTTGAGTCAAAAAGAAAACGAATTTACTCGAAACCTGGGCAGCAACGAATAGAAAGAGAAAACCAGCACTGGGTTCAATGGCAAAACGTCAAAAGAAAAGTGCGAAAACCACAAGAAGGTTCGTACACCCTTGGAAAAAAAACGAAGACATGGCAACTCACAAGGTGACAGCCAAAAACGGTTACATGACAAATGGGGCGGGGGCGGGGAGAAGGTTTCAAACGCCGGGGAGAAACAAAGCAGAAAAAGTGGGAAAGAATGATGGGTAGAAGGCAGTGAGTGCCAACACAAAGGAGAAAAAACGAAAATGAAAGCCAAGCTAAAATCGCTGGAAAAAACGGCAAAAAAAAACGAAGACCTTGCTCAGTAATCTCTCTCACAAAGGAGAGGAGAAATGAGAGTGGGGTCAAAAAAAAGGTGCCTCGTGGGAGTGTAGACCGAGTGCTTTGTTCCCCGCAGCAGGGCGAAAGCGCTGTGTCGTTCGAGGTCAGACAAGGGGGGGGGGAAGGGGGGGTTTGGGGCCCGCTAAGCCGCAAAGACAAAGAGGAAAACAGTCATGAGGAACTGACCGCTGCCGAAAACCCGACATAAGGAGCCCGCAAAACTGCAAAAGGAGAACGAATGTTGTCCAGGGGGGACGGGTAAAACTTGCGCCTATAAAAAATTGAGACCGGGCCTGGCGGGAAAAGAAAAAGGGAAGGGGGTTCTGAAAAGTCGCTGTGTTTGCAGATCCAGCAGAAAACGCTCAACAGGGAGAATGCAGGAAGACCAAAAATGTCAATCACTTTTTCAGAGGAATCAAGGAAGAAAAGCTAGGCAACGAGCATAGCACGAAAGGGGGGGCCGCGTGCTGGGCAACAAGGCATAGAAAATCAAACGGGATAATTGGGGATCAAACTTTTTAGTGCAGGCTGCGACAGCAAACAGGATGGCGAAAGGGTGAAAAAAGGGTTGTGGGACGGCGAAACCTCGTTTAGTTTGAGAGTCGGCATGATGGTTATGGCAGGAAACAACGAGCCAAGCGGGACCCGGGTGGAGGGAGGGGGCCAAGCGTGACTGTGAAATCGTGTAGAAAAAAGGGGCCTAGGGCATAACACACCACGTCTCAAGATTGAAAGGACCAACAATTGGAATAAAATCAGGAAAGCGCTGACATTGGTAAGAAAAAGAAAGAACTATTATAACTGTCGGGCTTTTTTACCTTGCAGGAAAGTGGTGCGGACACACGTCTAACTGACGCAGGCCGATTGGGTTGAAAGGCAAAAACACCGGTGGAAGGAGAGGGCAATCGCGAAAAAAAGAAAAATCGGCAAGGAATCGCCCGCAATGCTTCGCTTGACCATAACCAACGGCAACGGTGATAAGTGTACACGCAAAAACGGGCCAGGACAAATAAAAAAATCGCCGAGCCCTCGGGCTTGTGGACAACCAGGATAAGACGAGGGGCGTGGCAACCCGCGATCGTGGGGGTTACGATCATCACGACCTTGGGACCTTGCTACGGGGTACGGAAATGTCGGGGATTCAAAGAAACGGTGTGGGGGGGGTGTTGGTGGGTTGTTGGTGGGGGGGGGGGGGGGGGGGGGGGGGGTGGGGGGGGGGGGGTGGGGGGGTGGGTGTGGGGGGGGGGTTTGGGGGTGGAAACATGGTGGAAAATCCAATGTCCACACAGCTGGCAAAGTTTCTACACTAAAAACCAAGGATGATCGTAACAAAAGCAACGAATCTCGCAGAGCCGCGAATCGTAGGGACTATGGAGGTTGTGAGGTCTTGAAAGTCCCCGAAGGGACGCCGGGTAATACTGCGCCCCGACGTGTGGACAAAGGTTACATCTCCAAAACGGCGACCCCGAAACTGAAAAGAACGGATCCAAAATACACCAAAAAAAACGATCGTGGACGCGATGGGGTCTAGGGAACTCGACAGGCACCGGGGGGGTCCCAAGAAGTAGGTTTTTTCAGTTGGTCCGAGGGAGGGGGACTGAAAGGGGGGTAACGAAAAAAACCTGGACGCCTTTTGGGTGCGCGCCGTCACAATTTGCCGATGAAAACCCGGGAAGGGGGGGGGGGGGAAAAACGCGAAACGATTTGTTGGGGGTCGGCCACTTTTCAGAAGAACAAAGTTGGACAAACAAATAAGACAAGTCCTCCTACCCAAATCATTATCGAAGGGGAAAGGGGGGGGGGGGGGGGGGGGGGGGGGGGGGGGGGGGGGGGGGGGGGGGGGGGGGGGGGGGGGGGGGGGGGGGGGGGGGGGGGGGGGGGGGGGGGGGGGGGGGGGGGGGGGGGGGGGGGGGGGGGGGGGGGGGGGGGGGGGGGGGGGGGGGGGGGGCTACACTCATGACATAAGAAAGACATATAAGGCGACAAAGGATAAAATGTGTCAATCACCGTCACGTACAGACAAAGAAAAAAAAAAAACCTCGCTGGGGGATCTAGAACAACTGTGTGGTGGCAAGAATTCAGAAAAGTACCGGCACCAAAGAAAAAAAACTTGGATCAAATTGGTTGAGCTATCGGCGGGATTTTTTGACTCGGGAAGAAAAAAGTGACACTGGGTAAAAACCGGGGGTACGCGAGGGTTAACGAAGGCCGGCAGTTGCTCAAATTGCGGAGGGGCAGGCGAAGAGTTGGAACAGGTGGAGCGAAAGAAAAGGAAACGCCCGCGAGAAATTACGTGAGAGAAATCAATCGGCCCCCTCCGCGGACGGATAGACCTTCTTGTAATTAGACGAAGTCACATCGAGGATCGTTTTCAGGGTCCTAGGGGGGGAAAAACAAAAGAAATCGTCCTGCCTTCCGCGGTCCTTGCCAAGGCCATTTGGTTCAGACAAGAGCAGAAAAAAAAACGGAGGAGAATTAAAGAGGGGGGGGGGGGGAGTCACGAAAGTTAACCACTGGGGAAAAGATCAACGCGTGACGGACAACTCCGATTGGGAGTAACATTTCTGCATGGGGGAACGGACGGTGCATTGATCAAGGAGGTCGAGAAAGAAGGACAGCAACGTCCTATGTTCGACGGAAAAAAAACGGGTACACTGTACAGGGTACAGGAAAAAAAAACGGAGTCTGCAAAGAGAGAAGTTTGGTCAAAAAGTGGGACCGTGACAGTCAAAAACCCAATTGGGGGGAAAAGGAGGCAAGGCAAAGGGGGAACGTCTTCCTTAGGCAATCAATGAAAAAAGAGAATGCATGGAACCACCTGGGGGAGTTGTTTACAAAGACACCTTGGAGACGAAATCAGACAAATCCAGGGGGGGGAGATGCAGCACCAGAAAAAAGAACTCATAAGGTGTGGCAATTTACAGGCCGGGGCAAAGAACCAATTCTTAGAGGAACCGACGGACTCGCTGTGAAAGATCACTCTCCTTTTAATTATTTTTCTTCGATCTATGGAGATAAAGCTTAGAAAAGAGCCACAGTAACAATGAAATGCGATACAAGGGGAGTGGTTCGTAAGTACGAAAGGGGGTGACACTGGGGTGGGGGGAGTACGACACCGCCAAATCAGGGGAGTACCAAATATAACTGGCATAGGCGAACCAATGTTATGCCAGAAAGAAAAGAGAGTCACAGGAAATTACAAGGGTGGGTTCCAGGGTCCTTTGAAAAAAAGAAAGAGAACGGAGAAAACGGGACACAATGAAACGGCGTTGAAAAAAAAAGCGTTAAGGGAGTCGCCCTCATAAAAAAACGGAAGCGGGGGGAAAAAGGAAAAAACATCAGATGTAGGCTTGAACCCCAGGGACAGGGGACCGGTCACCAGTAAAGTATTGGAACACAAAAAGCAGAAAAACGGAGGACGTATTAGAAGGCGGGGGAAAAGGGAGGGGGAAAAAAAGCAGGAAAAAATCCGTTCCTGAACGCAAAATACGTCCGACGAAGAACGAATTGGTCCAAGCCAGATCTCCGCGAGATTGGGGGAGAAAGGGTTGACCCGGGGTGGCGGGCGGGGGAAAAAACAAGGACGTTTCCAGGAAAGAGACAAGGGTCTCCAACTGGGAACTGCCATCGTGAGAAACATCGGTGAAAAGGGGAAAAGGGGGAAACGCTCCCGGGCAGGAGAGAGGTGCCGACAGACTCCCACATATAAGGGTCCAGACGAAGGCACAGAAAAAGGAAAGGATACAGAAGAAGAGACTAGAGCCCCCCACTGCCTTCCTGCACGAGGGAACAGAGAGGGGGAAAAACCTCGTGATAATTTCTTCGGGGTCAAGGAGAAGGAAGCAACAATAAAGGAGGGGGGGAACGAAGAACGTCCCTGGTATGTACGCGGCCGAAGGAAAGGGAAAAGAAGGGAGTTAAAAGTGAGGCTTGGCTACTATAGGTTGTTGGGGAAAGAACGGGGGAAAAAGGAAACCAGGTGAAAGTAAAAGGAAGAAGAAAATGCCCGCAAAGGCCATCCTAGTGGAGATCGTGTAGGTCCATTGACAAAAAGAAAATTCCCTGGGCCGAAGGGGGACAAAGTACCTAATTGGGAAATGGGAGGGGTTTTGTATAGGACATCATTCCAAAAAGAACGACGGGAAATCGAAAGGGGAAAAAAAAAGGGACACAAAGGGGAGGAGGAAAATAGGAGAGTGTTTGGGGGTGTGCATTATATGAAAACGGCAAATTTAAGGGGCGCTGTCACGCGGGGGCAAGTTCCTCAGACAAAAAAGGGCGACGGGAAACCCCAAAAAAAAAAAAACCTGCGTCAAAGTGGTGTGAAACAAAAAACCAGAAGGCCAATTGGGGGTGGTCCTAAGGACCGTCAGGCACGAAGAAAAGAGAAATGAGAAAAAGAGGGGGGGAAGGAGGAAAGTACAGGCAGAAAACAAAGAACCGCAAACCCATAAGTTAAAAAATCCAGACAAAAACTTGAAAAAGACAAGAGAAAAAAAAATGGGAGGCAAAAGACGAATTCTAGACGCAATAGCCCTGGTGAAACACAACAACTTCTCTTCCAGATCGCGCCGAAAAAATAGCAACGAGCCCGCTTTTTCCAGAGAAAAACTGGATACCAGGGAAGTAAAAATACGAGACCAGGGAAAGAAATAAAAGGGAAGAGAGGCTTCAAATGATGCAGGGTCCTGTCGGCGGACGAAACCAGGAAAGACACTAGACCATTACTTTGTTGGAAAAAAGGGGGGGGGGAGAAAGAGCGAGGATCGAACAAATACGGAGAACGGTGGCAATGGAGAGGGAAGAAAAATGGAAAAGGCCATGGACAACATATTGCGTGACCCTGCCAAACCACACAAAAACGAAGAAAAGCGGAGAAAAAGGTTGGGGACGGTTGAATGTCCTATGGTTTGGGGGGGGTCGAGCAACGTTAAAAGAGGCACCTGGGGGAAGCTCACGGAGTATGGCAACAAGAGAAGCCTTGGATCTGAAAACCCAAAAGTATAAAAAAAGGAGAGCTTTCACTCAAGGAAGAGAAAGTGGGGAAACCTCCGACCGGAAGCTAAAAGAAAGAAGGGTGCAGTAAGGATCATTCGACACGATCATATTCAAAAACTTAAATGGTATTATTAAAAAAAGAAGAGAGTTAGAGAAAGACAAACGCAAAAAGGGGCGGGACTGTATCTCTGGAGTAGTTTTTGAAGAAACAAAAAAAAAAAGGATAAGAAAACGGTAATAAGAGAAAGGTTCTGTGTGGTCCATGAAGAGGGGAGGGAAGTAACCGCATCGAAAACGATTAATAAGCGCGAAAACTCCGAAATAGGGTCACATTAGTCGCACACGGCGCCAAGGGCTGGGAGAAAGGGGGCAAAGAAAAGAAAAAGCAAGGTGGGAACGGGGGTTTCTTGACACTTCCGGACAAGTCTCAACGGGGGGTATGCCGCAAAAGTGGGGAAGACATCTATCTTTCGCAAACAGGAGGAAAAAAAAGACAGGTGTAATCGATAAAGCACAGGCGCCCGAAAGGTTCAAGACAGGCCCTACTCCTATCCATTAGGCTTGGGGGGGAAAATAGCAAAGGGGGGAGCCAGGTCCTTACAGGAACGAGCCGAGTCAGGCAATTTTAGGGAAGGGACTGGGCAAAAAATATGATGTACCCTTCACAACTCTATAAGGGGAAACCATTTGGGGAAGCAACTGAAGACAAAGAGGGATGAAGGTCGCGGGGAAGCCTTAAACTTCTCGGACAACGGGGATTTGGAGATTGATGAAGTTGGTAAGGGGAAAAAAAGAAATTGCGGGATGCAAAACACTACACATCGTCACGAGTTGGGGGGGAAAAAAAAGGGAAGAGGAGACCTGAAAGGTCTTGGGCGGGAAGTTCTATACCAGAAGCCTAAACAACACCAATTCATAACTAGGGGAAACGCCCGACAATGGCTGACATGAACACAGAAAAGGGGTCAAACGACACAGAGCAAAAAACTCATTGGAAAGGTGTGTAAAATGAGTCAAGAAAAAAGAAGGGGTAACAATTAACTTGGTTTGACGGTATGGGGGGAAGGGACACATAAGGAAGGGAAGGCAGACACGAAACTATTATGCTCAGAGAAAGGTGGGAGCTCAATTCAACAGTCTGTAAATTATTTCGAAGGGAAAAAGGAGGAAGATCGACCTAGAAAAATAGACAAGAAATGCAAACATGACAAATTAGGCTTGGGGCAAGTAAACAATCCTGACCGGGTTAGGTCAAATACAAGGGAAATAAAACGGCCTTACGAAGGTTGCTTTAACTTTCAGAAAAAGAAAACCAGAAAAAATAAAAGGAAGGCGGATGGGAAAAAGTAAATCTGGAGACGAAGGGTGCCACTGAAATTGAAAGCAAGCAAGTGTGTCTAAGGGGAGAAACGAGCGCGAGGGGAAAAGGAGATTTGAGGGGGGGTTCTTCAACTGAGTGAATTAGGGGGGAGACACGTACGAAGTGAAAAAAAAGGGGAAAACGCAAGGGGAGGGTCCAAGAATGGCGTAAATCGTCTCAGGGGTCGACGACTGTAACGGCCCCAAGAGTTTGGAAAAAAAAAGCAACAAAGAGACCCCTCCAATAGATTGGAGAAAGAATCAAGTAGTAAGAGAAACGCATGTCTTCAAAGGGGGGAAGGGGTGAACAGGGGCCTTTGACCAAGAATAAATGCGAAGAAGAAGAAAAGAAGGAACCACGTCCACGTGTTGCAAGGAAAAGAAACAGAAGGAACGAAACCACAGAAAAGACTGCCAAAAAAGGTCATCAGACACGAGGACAAGAAGAGAAGATGGGGAAGGGGTGGGGGGGGGAGGGCACTCTCTAAAAACACAAGTTTTGCCGCAACACGGGAATCGGGCGGGAAGGGGGGTCAAAAAAATTCAAATAACAAAAACTCAATGGACATGATGAATAAAAAGGGGGAGCCTGGGGGCGAGTCGTCATCACAGGGGGCGCTTTGACGGCCGAAAAAAGAATGGACGAGTGTTGGGGATTAAAAAAAAAAAAATATCAGAAAAAGAGTTCAAACACGGGAAGAAGGGCAACACCATTATCAATGAAGAGAAAAATAAGGTAAGAGGGGACAAAAGGGTGGGATAGGATACTAGAAGATAACTTTAAAAACACCGTGGTCCAGTAACAAGGCGGTGTGTAGTGGGTGGGATGGGGAATGTCGCGTGGTCTATTGTGCTTAGTCGCAGCCAGAAACTGGACAAGGACAGGAAGGGAGAAAGGTAAGTCAAAACAAAAAGATCGAAAATATGAGGGGGGGGTGAGAAACGGGGCTTAGAAGTGGACTTAGTAAAAGCCTTTTTCACTGGGGTAAAACCGTAAAAGGGTGGACAAGGGGGAAAAAGGGAAAAAGGGAGGACGAAAAAGGACCGGCCCGGGTTACTCAAACCTGTTCGCACTATAGAAGAAAGAAAAGTTGATGGCGAAAGACAAAGGGGGGGGTCTAAAACAAGGAGAGCCTACATAGAAGAGGAAACTTTTTAAGACTCATATCAGGCGGAAAATAAAAAATAACTAAGGGGAGAAAGAAAAAAGAGGACCGGAGGTGAAACAAAAATGATCGCCGGAAGTCGTAGGTAAGGGCGATACTCAAAGTAATCAAAACCCGCGAACAAGAGGACGGAGGGGGGGGGGGGCTATCCTCTGCAGGGCGGGGGGGGGGGCGACAAGTGTGAAAAAAAGGGTCTGGAAAGGACAATATATAGACAAAAAAAAACAACGTAATAGAGAGTAGAGATGATGGTAGACAAGAAAAGTCCTTGACAAAAGTTTAACCGCTCGCGGATCGGGAATAAAAGGAAAGAAACCTGAAAGGCGGAGGAGGTACCTTCTTATGTCAGGAGGATCGCATCAAATTTCGGAAGGGGAAGGCAGACATAAAAGGAAAAGAAAATCACGTCGGACGGGCTCTGGAACCGACAAGTGAATAGAAGGAAACGGTCAAAAAAATGGGAGATGAGGACACGTATAATGGTACACCTTGGGACTCTCATCAAGGGACCAGTGACTCCAAACCTTTGAGGAGCAGTCAGACGCCCCAAGGGTTGAGAAAAAGGGAGCACCACTGGGACGCCAGAAACCATGTCAAGAAGAAGAAGGGTGGCATGTGGACCCGTAACAAAGGTTGAAATAGAAAGGAGCCAGAAACCGGAGACGGATGGACGAAAAAAACCAATCAAAAGCAACAGCACGCAAGAAACGTCCTATCTATTTGGGCCGACATGAGGGGGAAAAGGACGGAACGGAAACAAAAAAAGGATGCATAGAAGGAGAAGCCATGCGTGGTTCACTCGGGCCAGGGTTGGTTCCGACGGCACAGAAGGTTAGAAAAGTTTTCTTGTATCAGATAAGAAGTATCAGAGACAATCGGAACCCGAAACTCCCAAAATTTGCACAGAAGGAAATAAATGCAAGAGTTGGAGGGGTCTTGAAAAGAGAATGGTTTTTTAACAAGTTCGGGCTGAGTGAAGAGACAACAAAAAGAGGGGATCTAGGGTTTGGAAAAAAGGGAAGGGAAGAGGAACTGACACCAATGGGGTGCGTAAAGAAAAAAACTACCAAAAAAATCGGGGGGAACCCATGGGGGACAGAATCAAAAATTTTGAACCCCAAATGCGGGACAGAAACGGAAGGGAAACTATTTCGGGAAGGGGGGAGGAAAAAGGTGACTTTAGCAAGCCGGCCAACCAAATCAAAGAACTACACAGAAAAAAATCGAGAGTTTGTGGGGGTGATTCTTGAACGCATGACAGGGCAAGGGAAATCGGGTGGTCAAAGGTCACCGAAGGTAAGTTTTCACAAAAAAAGAAAACACGGTTAGGGAAAGAAAGGGAAGTAGGACGTGAATCAGATAAAAATCGGTGTTTCACTGTCCCAGTGTGTCAAAGGGAAACGCAATGTAGAAGAAAAGAAAGGGAATTTTTTCTACTGGAGAGAAAAACAAAGCTCCAGAAATCTAGGTGCATGAATTCTGGGAGGTCCGAACGGTAAAAGGGAAAATAAAAGGGAACGTTCTAAACTAGTAGCAAAAAAAAAAGAGGGGGAGCGGAAGGAGGGAAAAAAAGTAAACGAGTAAAAAACATTGCAAAGACCCCGAAACAAGGAACACAACTCATTCATCTGGACGAACAAAAAAAATTCTAATTTCACCGCGAAAAGTGCACGACGAAGGGGGAAAAAGAGAATCCAAAAAGCCGGCCTGCACGCCCCGAGGGGTTTAATCCAGATAATTGGAAAAGAGGTCGATAACTAATTAAAGCTGCGGTCCGGGGAGAAAAAAGCGTACGGAACCGTTTTCTTCGGTTTAAACGACCAGAATCACGGAAAGGTCTTTTGACGCAAGAATGAAGGGAAGAGTGCGGCAATCGGGAGGGGAAAAAAGGTGGGTTCAAGGGAGAGACGAGCAAATTTCCCAGACGAAATAATTGCCAAAAAAAGGGGAGGGCACTGAAGGAAATTCGCACTAAAAAAAAAAGACAGGAAAAAAAGTATAAGGAAAAAGGGGGGGAAGGTACGTACAACGTGGCAACAAGGCAATGAGGCAGAAAGAAAAAGAAGCGAAAAGAAAGTTTTTAATTTGGACACATAGCGTCTGTGACAAGTTGGGGGGGGAAAGTCAGGGACAAAGAAATCGCTATAGTAGCAGGGACCACTTGATCCCCAAGTGTAGGGTCAGGAAAGAGAAAAGAGAGGGGAAAGGGGGGTGGTGGTTTCCATATGGGTGATAGAAAAAAGGGGAGAAATCATTTCAGAGCAATTCACGAAATGGAGAGCAGAAAAAAGCAGACCGAGCCGTCTTAGGTTGTGGGGGTTGGGGGGGGGGGTTCAACCGAAGAAAGGGTTTTGGAGAGACAAGGAAGGGGCAAGAAGATAATATCACCCAACGGGTACAAGCAGGCAAGTACCGACCAAAGAATCCAAGTAACAGAACCAATACCATGAAGGTGGGAGGGAAAAAACATGAGGGTAAAAGCCAGGGGAGAAACAAAGAGCACAAATGATAATCAAAACTAAGAGAACCCCGGAGAGAGGGGGGGTGGACACAGCACTTCTGCGGCCCCAATCAGTCTAATGTCATTCCCCAAAAAAAGGTGACAGAGACCTGCCAACAAAAATACATTTCTAATCCGACTGCCCAGATATAAAGAAACAGCAAAAAGAGTAGTCTTTAACTGGCAACAAAATTGGGGGAGGCACAAAAAGGGGGACTTTGGAAGAAAACATGGTGCGCACAAAAGAAGGATAGTCCGAGATGAAAAATACTGGGGCGAAAAAACTAAGGTTTTGCAAAGGGGACGGTCCGGCAAGAATTGACGGCAAAAAGGAGGGTTCGGAAAAAGGCCATTCGCACCGAAAGGGAAGGGACGGTGGCGCCCTTTCACATGTTCGATGTCAGGGGGCACGTGGGGGGGGGGAAAAAAAAAGCGAGGAAAAATAAGAGAGAAAAGGGGGGGCGATTTGCTGGAGGCCTAACTTTAAAGGAAACCAAACAAAAATAGAGGAGGAAATAATGCATCTCCTTGTAATTGGGGGGAAAAAAAACTGGGGAGAGGTTGACACAAAAAGGAATCCATAAAGGAAGGGGGAAAGGAGTCCATGCTAAAAGGAAAAATTCAGTAAAAAAAAAGAAAAAACAAAGGGGAAAAGGGAAGGAAGGGGAAAGAAGGAGAGCCTTTCGCATACTTCTTAGAGGAGGATGGGTGCCAGAAAGAAGGAAAAGAAGAAAAAAAGAGCTTCTCTGGTCTCATTGAGGGTTGGGGGAAAGGGACATAAGAGGCGAGGAAAAGAATAGAACCGTGAGCGCTGATCAGATTCAGTTTAAAAAAATGAAAACAATAGAGAAGGAAAAACTGCAGGGCAAGGGCGTGGGCAATGGGACGACTACAAAATCTGTTGGCACTACAAAAGAGGGAAATTTGTAGAAGGCCGATCTACAGGAGAAAAAAAAGGATCAAGGGCGTGGAAAAGGATAATAGGGGATGAGGACGGGCGAACAGTGGGCTGAGTCTATGGGGGTGATAGAAACAGTCGAGAGCCCAAGGCCCCATGAATGTCCTATCAATCCGTCTCAAAGGGTCAGGAAAGGATAGACCAGGGGATTTATTAGGAAAGATATCGAAGCACTCCCCAGATGTAAAAGCGCCGGAACGGAAAACAGAAAAAAAAAGAAGAGGGTAGGGATGCGATTCATAAAAAGTGAGTGACTGTTTGAGGCACCTTCACAGTTCAAGAAAGTAAAAAAACCTAAGGGATTGGAATGGGGAGGGTTGTAAGAAAGGTTCGCTCTTGACCAGCGGTTTATTTGCGAAAAATGACGGCAGGGGGATGGGTGACAAAATGGTCTGAAGTTTCAAAAAACCAAAGGCATCTCGTAACTCCACCCGGAGTAAAAAAAAAAAAGAAGGGAAGAAGTTTAGAGACAGGAATTCTGCGACACGGGATCTAAAAAAAAAAAGAAAAACAGAAAAAAAAATGTCAGAAACAGATTTCCAAGGAAAAAAACAACTTTGCCTAACAAGGCGAGGAAACGCCGACCTCAAACGGGGGAGGAATTTGTAAATATACAAGTGGCAAAAACGAAAAAATAGAGGGTGGACAATTAACTAGGGGGGGAGGTAAAAAGGGGACCAAAGGACATGACAGAAAGTTGGACGGAAAAACAAAAGAGAAGGACGGGATGCAGCAGTAGACGGGGGTCCCACTAATAAAAACTATTGGAATTAAGGAGGGGTTCAATCTGAGAGCGGGGCCGAATCTACGACATGAAATGCAATAGGGGCCTTCAATACCTTGCAGGGAACCAAAGACGGGGGGGCAAGAAGGTATCGGAGTAAAAGAAAGAAACGTGCCGGAGGTGATTAAATTTTGAGAAAAAGAAGAAAGGGGGCCAATACTTCGCGCATTGGGGGGAAACATTCTCGGAAACCAGGAGGGGGGAAGGGTCAAGGCGATCAAAGTTGGGAGATAAGAGCAGGGGGACGGGCACAGCGGGAAATATAGGTGGAGGGGGTGAGGAAATAAAGACTGGTCGAAAAAGTTCGCAAAACGTTCAAATGGTAACATGGCTTTTCGGTCAACAAGTAAAGAGGAAAAGAGGGAAAAAAACTAATGGAAGAGACCCTCAATAAGACTGTACGAAAACGAAAGAAGAGGAAAAAAAGAGTCATCGAGAAGTGGAAGCGAACACAGTTCGGAGAAAAAGGCGGTTCATGAAAAGGGTAAGGGGAAAAACCTCTTGGGGTTTACCTCGAATTGACACGCCTAATAAAGGAAGGGGTTTGGCAGACAATGTTAAAAAACTGGGGCTCCTCACGAACCTCATCAAAGGACCAGACTTAAAAGGAAACCAAAAGAGAGATCAGGGGAGCAGAAAAATGGGGGGCGGAGATATAAAGGACCTGTGGAAAAAAAACCCCAGGAGTAGTTGGACAAAATGTTGGGTCCAGGGAATTCCAACCGAATTTGTGAAATGGCGAAGGGGAGAAAGGGGCAAGGATTGGGGACGAGGGGTGCGCTCGGTCCAGCAACAAATGGGGTAAAAGCCGGAAAAGGGCAACCCTGGGCATGTGGGTGGGGGGTGTGGCGGAAACTGGGGGAAAACAATCAAGAACCATTAAAAACAACAATAAGCGTCCCTTCCGCAAGCATTTAAGCAAGGAAAAAGGGGGCTCGTGAAAAGAGTTAAGGATAAGGAGAAAACCAACCGGGGTTCCTTTCAACCAGTGCGATCCCGAATCGGAAGACGAAAGCATGAGGTCGGAGAGCCATAATTTGTTGACAGGACCGGAAGCAATCGGGAGGAACCTAAAGGGGTGGGGAGAGGAGGGGGAGTGAAAGTAAAAAAGTGAGAAAACAAAAAGGAAAACCTCAGGGAACAGATTTAGGAGTCAATGCCTGGGGTTCAATGGGTAACACAAATAAAACAGTGGTAAGAGGGAATGGTGTTTTGTGGTTTGGGTCATTGATAACGAAGGAACTTCGGGCGCACCGAGGCGGGAAAGGACTAAGCAAAAGGGGTTTCTGGCTGTCAAAACGGAAAATTGGAATCGCGACAGGGATAGACATCAAAATCGACAGAGGACTGTTCAAAGGAAAGATCAACTAGGGGGACTCTGACCAAAAAAAAAAAAGCATCGGGCCAGGAGGGTACAAGGGAAGCCCTTCCTAATGAGTATGGATGACGGAGGCCTAAAAAAGCATCAAGGAAGAGAAACAAAAGCAAGCGGCGGGCACGAAGCAATTGACCGGGCACAAGTGTTTGAACAAAAGGGTAAATTTAACTGAACCAGAAGGGAAGAAGTACAAAAACAAACAAACGGAAAGGAATTCGGAAAAAAGGAAGAGAGAATGGGGAACTGCACCGACATGCGTTAAACACCTCAGGACCCGCAAGCAAGACGGAATTCAGGTCAAAAACGATTGGAAGGGTTTCTTGGGCATAAAAAATAAAGAAAGGGGAGATCTCAAAAGACCAGAGATTTTCGACGGACGAAACTCATTGGTCCAAAAAGCCATATATAAAGAGTCCCAGTCGTCCTTAAAACTCCGAAGGTGATAGAAAGTACAGTCCGAGGTGAGATCTCTGGGGGGGAACTGGGAAAAGAAATCACTTGGGGGGGACGCGAGCAAGGTGCACCAGGTGAAACGCCCAAGGGCCGGTAGGGGTCCAACTGGAAAGCCCAGGAGGCCAGAAAAGAGAAACAGGCCTTTCGGAATAAATGACCCTCGACGAGAAAAGACGGTGAGCGGTTTGGAACACAGTTACAAAGGGGGGCACCCAAAACTTGACACGGAAATACCCACCCCCCCCACCAAAAAAAAAAAACAGACGGAAGGAAACCCAGAAAGCCAAACGGGGATAAATCCCCCGGAAACAAGGGAACCGATCGAAAGTTGGGTGGCAACCCGGCATGCTTTGAGGGGGCCCGGGACATGCCCAAGGACTTCAAATCAGAAGGCCAAAGCGGACCAAAAAAAAATGGTTACGAATAGGAGGAGCCGGGGGAAGGAAAAGTTTCTTCATCGGGAGCGAAGAAACCGCGGGGGAAAGGCCGCGCAAAATAGTTGTCGAACAATCTGAGAAAAATATTAGGGGGGAGGAGGGGGAAAGAGTGGGTGGGGGGTTTGTTAACAGGTTGCCTGAAACTGCACAGGGGTAAACTCCAACAATCGCTAAGGGGTTGACGTTGGCCGCTAGGCGCCAAATTGGGATGGGGGTGAAAGAGGACCAAAAGGCACTCCAGGCCCGGAGGGGTTCCAAGAAAACCAGGAAAACCCCGGAGGGGAAGACGAGACGGGGGAAAACGAAGATCGGGGAACCAAACGGGGAAAAAAAAAAAACGTTACCGGGGAAGAAAGAGCGAAGAAAACCATTCAAGATTCACGATAGCGCGCTTGGGGTATGGAACCTTGGAAAAAAGGGTAAAGGGAGAGGGGTGGAGGTGCCGGATTGTATAATTGGCACGACAAAAAGTGGAGGGGGGAAAAGCACCGGTATGAGGCTGGGTGAACTTAGAGGGAAAGCTTTAAAAAGACAGGTAAGGGTAACTCATCGTAGTACGACGGGACGAAAAAGGTGTGGGGACTCGCGCACAAACCCAAATATCCTAGAGATACGGTGCCAAGAAAAATGGGTGCAGGTTTTGGGAAGAGTACACAGAATGTAAGGACCAGGGTAAACGAGCATACTAACTTAAAAAAAATCTATTGAATCAGAGGACAGCGGAAACCGGAAAACATCGGGAAAACAAGGGCACGTGAAAAGAAAGCGTCCCCGCCTTCAATCGGGTACGAACAAGAGAGGAGACCTGCTAATGAATCGTATGCAGTGATCAAGGAAAGGGGGAAATATCCCCTTGAAAAAAAAAAAAATAGGGGTTCAGAAGAGATTGCAAAATCGCGAAAAAGAGGAGGCTTGGGGGGGGGGGGGGGGAAAAAAAAGTTTTCGCTGGGGAAAAAGAACATCGTCCGGAAACCCTCTAGGACTGAAAACGAATGGAGGTGGGTAGCAAAACGGATCTCATGGCGTGTACGATGAATTACAGGAGCCGATGTTCAGGTCAGTCCTCCGGGGAAAAGTTTTTGCCAGATAATAAGGTCAACAGAGAGGGAACTGAGAAGGAGAAGTAAGAAAGGTCAACGCCCAAAAATGATAAATGGGCGTTGGGTGGTGCCAATAAAAGGGACTTCAGGAAGGGCAAAGAAGGGAACCAAAGTTGTAAAATTTGTCAAATAAGGGAGGTCCAAGTAATGGGAGATGTGAATCTGAAAAAGAAGAAAGCGGGATAGCCGTGAATTTCAAAAAAAGGGATGGAGGTAAAAAATAGAGAAGGGGTTTTTGGAGCTGATAGCCACACCTTTGCCCAAAAAAAGGGACGAGGAAGTCCCAAAAAGGAATTCTGCTCGACAGCAGGGGATCAAATCCAAAAGGGGATTAGGTGGTGCACAACCCCCTTTGGTGTACAGATACATGACATGCAGGGAGTGCGAAAATCCCCGAGGGGGGGGGGAAAGAAAAAAGTAAAAGGAAGGACAAACCAATGCCAATCGACAGAATTTAGGGGGGAATCATTTCGGAGCCAGTTGACGCCAAAGAAAGGCCTACCTATATAGAAAGACAGAGAGAGAGGTGGAACATCCACTTCTCTTAACATGACGACGCGCGCTCGTTAAACTGACCTGAAACAAGAGCCAGTAGAAAAAAAAAAAAAAGAAACGAATACCCGGGAAAACAAGACCGAAAAGGGGACTCTTCTTACGGGGGGGGGGGCCATGCAAACGGGGATGGGGCCCTTTGGGAAAAGGGGGATCCCGCCATGCCTAGCGAACAATCGAACTTTGGTTTCACCGAGAAATTGATTCGCCCCAAAAGAAAAAAAGACGCTGGAAAAGAGGAGGTGCAAGCCGTCGAAAGGGTGAAACTTCGGAGTGGGCGAAGAGTGAAGAAACAGTGTCCAACATTAAATGTTCGTCGAGGAACCCCTGTTGTGACGAGATCCATCCATTCTCACTCAGGTTTGAGACAGTTCAGGTGGAAGGTGGACGGGGGTAGCAAGGTTTACTTTTACCCCCCGGTATCGGGGGAAGAAGAAGAGACGGAACTACAAGAGAGAGAAAGAAAGGGTGGTCTATAGTTAGAAGAAACTGGGGGGAACTGCCAAAACACGAAGGAAGAGTCACGGGAGAAAGCGGATTTTCGCCGGGAGTGCGAAAAAGGGAAAAAACGAAATACGAATCGAATAAACCTTGGACGAAAGGGGCAGATCTCAAAAAACAAAGAGGGGGGGAAGAAGAAGAGGGGGAATTGCAGGACCCTTCTTCCTTATCTAGGGGCGTGGTGCGGCCGAAGAAAGGAGAAAGCATCTACTCACGATCAGACTTAAAGACGGGGGGGGTGGGGGGGGACGCTAAAGGCCGGCAGAGAGAGAAAACGGTAGCTCTGATCAGAAACTCTGGGGGAACCGAGTTAAAAAAGAAATCGAAGCTTAAGGCAACACCGGCTACTGGGCTTCGTTAACAAGGTCGAAGGTGAAATAAAAGGGGGGGGACATGGGAGGGGACACGGAGAAGCCTATCTGAAACATGACAACGTAAAGGCTGGGGGGAATATCTATCAGTAAATTGAGGTCAACACCGAGGGGGTTTCTTAAATTGAGCGTGTTCAAAAAAAGAGGGGCAACGAAACAGAAAAAAAGGGAAGCAAGTCCCTACTCCAAATCCCGGTATACAGAGGTGGGGGCAAAAGGGGAGAGGGACCAGCGAAGGAGGTTACTTCGGGACAAAAAGTAGCTCTCCAAGCCCAAACCTGGAATTTGTATCTCAGGGTGAAAGGGGCACCAGTCGAAGTAAGGAGGAAGAATGGACCTTTGGGAACGAAGTCGATGTGGAGACACTGCTTAAAGAGAGGACAAAAGAGGGGCGATGTCAGGCGGGGACGGCCAGACGTCTTGCAAGACCAGAGGGGTTTGGACGATAAAAAGGTTTTGGGTCAAAAAATTGGGGAGTTGGGCACAAAACAAAGAAAGGCAGCAACAGATGTGTCCCTCACAAAGCGCGTGAAGGAAACCCTTGAAATGCGGGTTGGAGAAAAAAAAAAGGAGCCATAAGACAAAACAAATGATCCTGGAAGATGTAACGCCCGGAAAAAAGGGGGGGCATAAAGCAAGGCGGTCACGCCGGGGAAGATCGGTTTGAACTGCTATGGGCATAATAACAATTCAGACGCCTAGGGGGGAAAAAAATTAAATGGAGTTCTGTATTTTTGACAGGAAAGGGAAAACGAAGGGGTGCGAGAGAGGACTACACGAAAGATGACGCAGGGAATTGCCGCCGGGGGAAGTTTGTGCAAATAAAAAAACACAGTCAGCAGAGGGGGAAAAATGAGTAAGGGCAAGGTCAGAGGGAAATGAAAACAGAACGCAAATGAAAAGGCCCTCTACCGGGCATGCTTTCAGACTTCACAATCCCGACGTGAATAAAAAGGAAAGTTTGAAAAGAACGGGGAAAACCGAAGAGGGGGTGACTACCTTTCGCGATCGCACAAGAAAGAACTTGAGAGAAAGGGGTGGAAAGGAGTAGAAAGGGCCAAATGGCAGGCCGCAAAATCTAGTTTTTGACGAGCAAGAAAAAAAAAATGCAAACTGAGAGGTCTGCAGAAATTTGGTCCTTTTTGGTGACGCAAGATGAGGCGGAGAAGGGACCAACACGGGAAACAATGTGTGGACTCTGGGGGGTCTGTGGGTCCAGAATGCGTCAGCAGGAAGAGTACAAGAAAAGATGGAGATCAAAGACGATAGTGAACTAAAAAGACACAGAAAGGAAGCCCGAAAAGAGAGCGGGAGTGGGCATCTAAAAAAAAGGGCGTTAGGAAGAATACGAAAAAAGGCGGGTAAGGGACACTTGGATTGTAAAGAGTTTCAAATCGCATTGGAAAACAAGATACGACGGAAAAAAACGGGTTGGTGGCGCTGTTCCAGGGTACCCCTCCGTCAACGACCAAGAGGGGAAAACTTCAAAGAGAGTAAAAGAATAAAACACATCTCGAAGAGTGAAGCGGGGGGGGTAAGGCAATTATAAAGGAACCAGAACGTTTTTGGGGCATAACCACGTCTATCGTTGTCATGGGGTAAGGAGTCCTCCAGACATGGGACAATGGGAGAGGGGACAAGGACAAAGGGGCGAGAAGTTTGGAAGAATTCGGCAAGAACACATTGCGACAGTCTTCCGGTGAAAAAGATTCAAAAGGAGCAAAAAGATTGGGGGGTGGGAGCAAATGTCATCATACAAACATGTCAAAAAGAAACAAGCTCGGGGAGCGGAGAAAGGCAGGGACGCAGTGAAGGAAAAAAATCGTAGCGGGGGGAACCCTCCTCCGTTTATCAAGATACGAGAGAGGGGGAGAAACTGGACAAGGGAACCGGCGAGCCAGATCCGACAAGCGCGAAAAAGCGTGGCATCGTCGAGCAGAAAGGGGGGGGACAGGGAGGCCGAAAAACAGCATGTACGACAAAAAAGAAATACTTCTTGATTCGGTGAGCTATAACAAGGAGGGGGGCCAAAAGTTGAGGACGTAAAAAACACGGTTTTCACGGGGGTGAAACAGAGAAACTGTGGAAAGAGGAAAGAAAAATGAGAGAAGCAGGCCGTGCAAGCCAGGCGGGTCATAAAGAAAGCAATTCTGGTCCGTAAAACGACAATGGGGAAGGAAAGAACAAGTCGAGGAACGAAGAGAAGAGGACGGTTTGTAAGGATAATACAAGGGAGGAAAGGCGCACGAAGGGGAAAAAAGGATCATCCTGGCAAGGATGAACCTGATCAGGCCGTCGAAATCGGAAGTTATCTATCACGGAGGGACAGGACCGCAGGTTCAAATCGAAGGAAGGAGAAGAGGAACGGGGGGACACGATACGCCTGCGCGGGTGAACAGTGGTTGAAAAAAAGCCTGGGTGTACGTGAAAGGGGGGAAAAGAGAGATCACAAACCACGGAGGATGAGTGAAAAAGAAGAGATATGGAATCACTACAAAAGGCTTGCCACAAACGGGCCCTGCGAAACATCGGCTCTGCAACGACGATGGGGTGGAGGATCGAAAGGGGGACAGGGGACGGATGCTTGAAAGGATGACAACTCAAGCATCGATTGAGGACCTTCTGCTTCAATGGAAACAAGGTCCGAAGGATAAAGTCCGTCAAAGGCGGCTTTTGAATCAGATAGACGTAACCCGGAAGAGTTCATGCTGGGCATCCTTTGGGACGCAAGGCCCATTTTCCGGAGGGCAAAAGACCTTGAGGTACGCAATGAGAAACTCCACGGTGATCAAGGGACCGTAAGAAGAGGAAACTCGGGGAAAGGTCAAACACCGGGAGAAGGGGGTGAAACAACCAAATTGTACAACATTCTTTGACTACGAAAAAATCGCCCAGGAAGAAAGGGATACGATACACAAAATAATAAAGCACAGCAAACAGCACACAATCACTTCCGAATCTCAGTTTGGGGAACAACGTAACAGAGGAAAGAATTCCTGGGGCATGACAAAAAAGTCCTGCTCCTCAAAAAGAATAAAAGGGGCTCTATGGGTCACACTGAGCAGGCTAAAAAACGGTAAGTACAGTTTGCTCGATCGAGTTATCTGAGAAACGCAACCGGGGGCTATCCAGGAAACGAGTTTTCAGGGAAGAGGATGCTAGAATGCGGGGCGGAGGCCCTAGATTGGTGTTGGGGAACGGGGGGAGGGCTGACAGTGCCGAACCCCAAAAAGATCAAGACCCAGTTGTTGACTTGGGGAAGGGCAATAGAACAAAGATTTTGAAGGGCGTAGCGCCCAAATTCAGAAAGAAGGGAAGGGGAAAAAAACCAGAAGACACAGGGGCCCCCCCAGAAAAAGGGTTCGAGAGACGTACAACCTGAACTATAGCCGGGACGAAAAAAAAAGAAAAATTTGTGTTAAGGGGATAGAGACAGAAAAAAGAAGCACGGAAAAAAAGCGGGGGAGGCGGGGGTAAGGTGACTTTTAAATTTGACAACGGAAAGAAGGAAGTTTCGCAGGGTACTTGCCGGGTAGGTTGAGAGGGAAAAAGGTCCAAAAAAGTGCCGGCCCCCTGGTTAGGGGCGTGGTGTAAATGAAGGGAAGCGGTCAAAAAAGGAACCGTGGACAGGGAAAAACGCATCGTCTACGGAACTGACCAAGGAGGGGCACAATCTAAGGAGGGGTAAGAAACGACGGTGAGCCTGTCAGGTGAGGGTCTTCGAAGAATCATGCGGGGGGCTGAGTAAGGTGAGTCGGGGACATCAGCGGGGAAACCAATCAAAAAAGGGGGGGGGGAAAAGAACAAAGAGGGAAAAAGGGCCCTGAGGAAGGTCTCCCGCCCGTCAGACGTGCAAGAAAAAAAAACAACCAACATATCATGCCACGCAATAAGGAGCGAAGAAAGGAAAATCGAAAAACAACGCGAAAGACAGGCCGGCCCTCAAGCCCCATAGGTCTAACAGAATAAGGGGGAAAAAGCGGAAGAGGATTGTCGGTCCAGGAGGGGTGAGAGGGTCAAAGTTGGAGAACGTCGTCAACCTGAACTTGAAGGGACGGGACGACTCATCTCAGATGAAGGTGGTAAGAGGGAAAAGGACGGTGGAAAGGGGGGCACTTCATCACTGCAGAAAGGTCATTCTAACTATCGATTGCCATCGGATTAAAAAGAGATTGCCTGGAAAATTAGGACTGCGCACTACCAGTCCCTTATCAGAAAGTGGAGGAAATCAAAAAACGTCGTCAGGCAAAGCAAAAACCGAACCGAAATTTGATTCAAAAGAAACTTCTTGAATTGTAGAGGGAAAGCAATAATGAAAAGGGGGCAAAGAGCAGAGGGAAAGTCTATCCGTTCTGGCCTCCAAAGGGGGGTCGGGGAGAAAGAGGAAAAGGGGGGGGTTGGGGGTCAGATGGACTGAACGGGAGGCCAAGCAGGTCTCAGTAAGACCTTTCAGAGGGGGGATGGAAGGGAAACAACAACTCTCCTCTCCATGGAAGGGGCTGTGTGTTGGGGGGGAAAAACTCAAGAAAGTGTTGTAAGATAAAATACATGCAGAATCTCAAATCACCGCCAAGGCGGGTCAAAGAAAAAAAAAAGAGAACTGAATGGACCGGTAAAACAACCTAGCACACATCTCCAAGCCTTCTTGGGGAGGATCGCAGGACCGCGGTTGTTGACCACAAGCAACAAGAAAGGTCGCTATCCGCTAGGAAACCAGAAGGGGAAAAACAGCACCACAGGAGAGAAATACTGCCGAAACTCAGAAAACGTGCGTGGCCAGGGAAACAGGAGAAGTCCGTGCCGCCTGACCAAGCGAGAACACCAGGCTAGGGCGTCAAAAGGGGAAAATCGATGCCCTTGTTCGGCTCGCAGGAAGACAGAAAAAAGAATGTTAAAACGAAAAAGGGGGGTCAGAACAAACTCGTATATGATTTCCAAGAAAAGAAACGGTTGTCATGGGGGGGATATCAAAGGCTCCTAAAAGGGACCTGAAAACGTGAAAACAAGGGATGGGAGAGACGACAGGCCCGCAGCCCAGGCTCCTGGTGCGCAAACAGGTCACTTGGCCGATGCGGAGCCGGGGGACCTGACCACGGCGCTGTAGAAGCGCTAACCCAGGGGGGGTGGGGTGGCAGATTGCGGTCTGCCAGTCCTTTAAAATCAGGCAAAAAAAAAGAGGAAATAGCGAAGAAAAAAAAAAAAGAGAGCAGGGACCTCCGGACCAGTTAGCCAAAGGGCAGAAAAGCCCGCCCGAAGCTAACGACTCATTGGGGGAAGTACTTAAACTCTCAAAAAAACAACAAAGGGGGGAGGAGGGAAAGAAGAAAAATGACTGGACACCATTCCAGGGAGGAGATCACAGGAGGATGGTGGCACCAGAGACAAAGGAGAAGGGCGCAGTTACCTCCGAAAAGAACCCTTCGGGGGGTTTGCCCATAGCGGCGACGCATAAAATCCACGTTCAGCCGAAGAAAAGTAAGCCGCGGGGAAAACTGACTCCAGAAATAGCAATTAGTCAAGAAAAACACCCAGGAAAAGAAAGGGGGAACGGGCAGGGCGACTACATAGTGTTGTAAAATTGGAGGGCCTTCGAACGAAGAGCACATGACCCACGTAGCGGCTTTAAATGAAAGCATCAGAATCACTGGGAGGGAAACGCCAAAAAGTTCGAAGGCCGCGGGGTTTCATCCGAAAAAACTGCTCAAAAGAGGACCAATTTACAGAAATGCAAAGAAACGAAAGCCCGATCCACTTGGGGGTCAGCGGATCTACCCCAGGGTAATCATTTAGTAGGAAAAGAGACGCGCCGAGGAAGACCGGTGAGCGCCGTGCTGGGAACCAAAAATAATCGAAGGTACTTCGCGATAGTCAATTTTGCTCTGGGGACCTAAACTTCCTGCGACTGGCCAACAGAGGTCTTCGAAAGGAACGCTGGGTTAAGGCAGGGAAGGGCAGGGGAGGCCAAGAAGGGTTGGAGGGACTGAAATGATGGTAATACTGTACACACTTTGCTTGAGTGGAGAACACAAAAAAAAGGACAGCTGAGGGGGGGTCTCTTTGGGGGGCAGAGAACACGCAGAGGGGAAAAGAGACCTGAAAATGCTGGCGCCACTTGGAGAACCATCGGGAACAAAAACACTTCTCACTAAATTGGAAGACCCCTAACAACTGTGCGGCACGCACGGCTCGGGGGAAGTCCGCCGATAAGGGGCATGAAAAGGGGGGGGGAAGGTACAATCAAGACGCCTAGGGGGACAATGTCACTTTCGGGGCTATTTTGGTGCAACGGCATGACTGGGGAGCGGAAAACACAAAAAGATCTACGGTAAAGTGAGACAAGGAAGAAAGTTTCCCGACAGGCAAAAAAGCTCTTGAAGGATTCGAGGGCCAATCGAGAGCAATGAAACAGAGCGAACATTTGAAGGCTCGACCGGACAAAGGCGGAGGGAGGGGGGTAACAAACCGCCGTGATCAGAGTGCGTGTCCACGAATACGGGCCGGAAGAGCTAAAGGGAAAGAAAAAAAGACGGGGGGCAGAAGAGCAGGTCGCGGAGGGGGCCACACCCATTTTAGGGAAAAAAAAGAAAGCGGGGGGGAAGGCCCGGCCAGATCAAAAAACGCCGTTGACGAAATCAATGCAGCGAGCCTTCACTGCGCTTACTATGTGGCCGGGTGGGGTGAGCACGAAGGAAAAGGCAGGGGAAGCCCCGTTCTCGGGGGGCCAGGGGGACAATCTGGGGCCGGGGGAAACGATTGGGGATAAAGGCAAATGCGCCTCGAAAAGGGGGACGACTAACGCAAAAACCCGCACTGGGATCCTTTGACTAACCAACAGAAAGTGCCAAACAAAAATAGAAGAGAAAGAGGCTATTGACGAGGTGAAAATCGTGGGCGTGACGAGGGCTGACAAGGGGAAGTCTGGGAAAGCTTGGACAAACTACATTCCACGACTTACTACGGTGCGGGGGGAGACGTGTGGGTCGCTTTCACAACAATAGAAACTACGGACAGGAAAAAAAAGGGAAGCAGCCGAGGAACGTGGACAGCATCCCGCCCAGAGCTCCATGCGTGAACGCTGATGGGGGCGAAAAAGCTACGGCCAGGTGTTTTCGAACGGAGAAGAGTTGGAAGGGGGGTGGAACTCGGGCGTCGCCCGCAAAATGGGGGGAACATGTGGAAGTCATGGGGCCCCCCAAGGCACGAAGGGGCGCCTGTGGGGAGCTCCGGGGACATCACCAGGCGCACTAAGGAAGGGCAGGGGACAAAAAAAAGGGAGCATGTTGCCGGAAACAAGTGGCAGACATACCCCAGTGTCACCAAAACGAGGAGGGCGAAGAAAAAACGCGGAATCAGCCTGAGGAGGAAAAAAGAGGGAAGCGAGCGGACGGAAGGGTATCGGGAGGAAAAAAAGTCAGGAAAAAACTTTCCTCACCTGCTGAGTAAGAAGATAAGGAACCGGATGGAGTACGTCGAGACAAGACTTGTTGTCAAGTACCAGGGTACCTGAAAGAAAATGTAGGAAAGGAATCGGCGGTGATGGACATGTTTAAGGAAAAAAAAATAAAAAATATCCAAACATTGCGGGCCGGGCGATGGGACTTCGCGACAGAAAGGGGGGTTCAAAAAGGAAACAGTCCACTGTGGAAGCACTTCTAGGGGGTTGAAATGAAGTCAACACAGAAAAAAGGGAAGACCGTGCCAGACCAAATTGGAGCGCAAAGGAAACGAAAAAGGTCAAGCTTGACACGGCCAAAGTTTCTCGAGACCAGATCGCTCAGCAGACCGACTATGGAAGGGGGAGTCCTATACAAGGCGGACCCTCGCCTACGACGTTATCATAGAGGGACGGCTGGAAAGAAGAGAAGTCCCGAAAAGAAAGAGAAAAGAATACAAGTAACCCCCCATCAAGAGTTCCTGACTCAGGCAAGTCCAAATCGGAGTGGAAAGGAACGAAACGGGCACGGCAGCAAGGTGGGGGGGGGGAAAAAGCCGGGTTGTTGAGTGAACTTACC
>Ga0179591_1298358_pt1 | contig 27222 bp, 30 predicted proteins | sample CZOMad2_1_08_16f_FD_182891 | JGI IMG/M metagenome (GOLD analysis project Ga0179591, IMG submission 182891) | Vadose zone soil fungal communities from Angelo Coast Range Reserve, California, USA - CZOMad2_1_08_16fungal (PacBio error correction) | ecosystem: Environmental > Terrestrial > Soil >...
TCAGGAGGAATTACTAGAATAATAATCATACAACACGCGCCAAGGAATGAGAGAGAGCAAAATAATCGACGGTCGGACGCAGGAGAGCACTGAAGGGAAGTTTCGAATGGAGAAAACGATCAAGTCGCGAAGAAAAAAGATGACCCATCAGAATTCAAAATAGAAGAAGGGGAACGACCACGAGGTCGCGTGAAGATAACGAGTCAACGAGGACACCGTAGATTAGCTAAAGAATTAAGGAGGAACAGAATCGGGAACACTAAAGAGGAAAATCATCAAAGGAAACAGATAAAAAGAATCTGGCGCATCGAGCTGCACGCCGATAAACAAAGCATCGGGACTATCACCGGCAGTACCAGAAAAAGTTGAGTGGATGTAGCCAAAAAAAAAGAAAAGGGGATACGAAACTAGGGCTTAGAGGAGGAAAAGTTGCAATGAGAAAAAAAAGGCGTGAAGGTGAACCTAAACGAAGAAAAGAATCGAAAAGGGCACGGCTACGTCATCGGTCTTGTCGGCGAGAGCGGCGTACTATCGAAAATGAAAACGTAACAAAGAAGTGTAGCCTAAGAGGAAGAACGAAATTAGATCGAGGCCTTGGAATAAACATTCGAGAGGAGGAGAAAAAATCAAGGTCTAAAAATAAAAACGTTAGAAGACGGGTAGGAAACGAGTGCGGTCGGAAAGAAACGCTAGAGAGCAAGAAGTCAGAGAATACAAAGAAGAGGAGCAATGAGACTAGACAGAAAACAACAAAACCGCGAGAAAGTCAATGCACACAAAAAAAGCACGGACACAATTCCTTGCGCACATCCAGAGAATCGATAGAAGGCAGTACCAAAAAATTAAAGAGTACATAAGAAAAAGATGGGAGCGCGAAAAAGAGACAAAGGTCGCGGATCGACGGAGGTCGGGCGAGTGGGAGTCATCATAAAAGGCGTTGTAGTCTTTTGAGGGGGAATCTAAGCGAAGATAAAATCGAACGGGCCTAAATTCAGCGTACTGTAGACACGCCCGTAAAGGGACAATGGTCCTGAAGAATAAAAACCGTTAAACAGAAAAAAGACAGCTAAAGGAGAAAGTCTAAAAGCTAGGCAAGCACGTGCTCAGGAAAGGAAAGTCGACCCAAAAAGTGCGATCAAGAAAGCAGGGACGGAGCTCAACAAGAGAAGGTTCAAAGAGCAACTATTGATCCAGTAATCTCAATAGGCAAGGGCTCTCAAGGAAAGCGGATTCGTATAAGGGAACGCTTGTAAAAAAAGAAGAAGGGGGAGCGAACGACCCGAACAAAACAGCTCGCCGAAACGGAAAAGTGGTGTGAAGCCGAAAAATTCCTAACATCTGCCCGGGTACAGATTGCTTCTTCCCAAGCCGAAGAAGAACCTGGATCTCAACAATAAAAACGAGGGGGGGATCAAGGTGCAAAGAGCCCATGATAAGAAAATTAAAGTGCTTCCTAAACTAAGGAGAAAAAACGGCAAGCAATCATGTGACTTCGGAAAAATCACACAGGCAAGGGGTCGCCGAGGGATGCTGGGGACGGGAGAACTAAAAGCTACGAACGCCCTCGCAGACGGAGAGATTAAGTTCGAGAGATAATCCGTAAGTTTGTCACCAAGAACGGTTGGAAGTAGAGAATCAGTTCCGAAGTCAGGGGCAGGAAGCCACGAGCGGGACAGCGGAGTCGGTGAACGGGAAAAAGGAGAAACCAGAGGTAAAAAAGGGAGACAAATAAACCCCTTAAAGGGAAGAAAACAAATAAAAGGGGATCAACAGGCAAAGTAAAACAATCAAAAAAACCAGTGCCAAGAGTGTGCTTGAAGGGGTCCAGCCAAAGGCGGCCGAGACAGCATTTAGCTGAAGGGTAGAAAAAAGAGAACGCCTGCGTTACAAGAAAAAAGCAAAGGCAAGGTCCTTGTTACCGGAGCGAAAGGGGAGCCCAGAAACCGGGGTGGGGAGGGGAGAGCTAACTAAAAGACCCACGGCGCACCGATCCGACAGAGGCAGTAAGACAAAGAGAAAACGCTGCGCAAAAAGAGGCGGACCCACAAATAAAAAGGGAAAAGACTACTTCGCAGCCTCACGAAGAAGAAGAAGGAGCCACGTTCCTAAAAGTACCTCGAAAACAAGACTTGAAAAGCTTCAGGACGAGATAAAAAAGAAAGCATGAAAAAAAAACAGAAATGACCTCGGCTTATCATGATGCGCAACAAAAAGGAAAAGCGAAAAAGTAAAAAAAAAAGGACTCCCCAATAAATAAGAAACGGGGAAGAGGCTAGAGCAAGGAAAGAAAGAAACGGTAAAAAACCAATATCCTCAAAAAATAGTAAAAGTAAGGTGGAAAAAAAGTCAAAAAAATAAAGTTAGGGGGAAAAAAGTAAGATCCTAACGAAAGAACGAAAACGGAGGAATGGTTTGAAAAGAAAAAAAAGGGACAAGGCTCGGGTATCACGAGAATTTTAACGTCAGAGCACGAGAAAGGGAGGTGCAGAGAAAATCGCAAGGGAAGTCTTTCCAGAGGAAAAAAAAAGAAAAGGAAGGAGGTCTCCGTGAATGGCTAAAGAAGGAGGGACCACTCCGAGTACTGGGGAAAAAAAAAGCTCGGTCCGAAAAAAAGTAAACGAGCCCTATAAAAAAAATACAGCTAATTTATAGCGCAGAAGCAAACCGAGGAGGAGAAAAAAAACACGGTTCCCTCCGTCGAAGAAAAATCAAAATGCCTAGAAGCTGACTCACTAAAGAGAAAAAAAGTGCGAGAGAAAAGCAATATGGGATCTGAACTCGAGAAAAAAGCCGTTCGACGGACAAAAAAAAACAGGAAAGTTTCGAGCAATAGCCGAACCCAGAGGAAAGAAATGAAAGATGAGAAAAAAAAACACAAATCAAAAAGACGACGAATGAGGACGCGGATAAAAGAAAAATCCCCGAAAAAAAAGAAAAAAAGGCAAAAAGAACGAAAGCACCAAAGGGTTGGAAAAGGGAAGAACTTGTTCAGGGGAAAAAAAGGAAAGGAATTCCCGGAGAAAACTGACATTGAGAAAAATACCAATGGAACTCAGGAGAAGAAAACTTATAACACAAAATCGAGGAAAAAAGAAAACAAACTCCAACAACCAACAAAGGGAAAAGAGAAAAGAAAAAGAAGAGGAGAGATAGAGAGCGTACAAGCTGTTAAAGGAAGAAGAAAGCTGATAGTTCAACCAAGGGATTAAGTCTAAGTGCCAAGAAAAAAACCCCTTGCAACAAAAAAAGACAGGGTGGTTGATAAGCGCGGGGGAAAAAAAAATCTTGACGGCGGGCGTACATCGCGCGGCAGATGAATAGCAAAAAAAAAACCCAAGGAAAATCCCAGACAGGGAGTACGGCGACGAAATAAAAAGGGTGCGGTACAGAGGAAGAAGGGAAAGAAAGAAAAAAAACAGAGGACACCAGGAGCTCGGGCAAAGCGGCGGAGAAAGGCACTGGGAATTGAGTAATCCGCAGCGGGAAAAAAAGGCTAAATTCGACTGGCCTGGAAATGCAACAAAGAAAGCAGAGGTCGAAAAGCCTAGAGAACAACAGATAAAAGGTGAGCTCTCTGGGAAAAGCCTCGGGTTGGAGGGCAAACGGAAGTAAACAGGAAAAAAGCACCTAAAATGACGTGTGTGGGGCAATACGCTCGGCGCCGTACGTCAAAAAAAAGAAAAACGGAGCAGAAAAAACCAACAGCGAAGTGATACCTGCTAAAAAAAAATAGACGGAAAAATCGACGTCCGTCAAACCCGGGCTTTCCTGAAGAGAGTCAGGGCGCGGGGGAATTCAAAAGAAAGAAGGGGGTGACAGAAGAAACAAGGTTTTGAGCGCACTGGAGCGTATCTTTTGTTTCAAGGGGTGGGGCCGGTAACAGACAGGCTTCTATCTAGCCATTGATGCAGAGGGAGGGATAAGGGACTCCGGTCGAGGATGCAAGCGGGCCCTCTGATTGAAGGACTCCGACTTCTCATCTTGTCACCTTAGGCTTCAAAGAGTAAGAGTCGGAACAGTTTTCCCAATTGAGGAACGTCAAGGGGGGGGGAGGGGGTGGGGTCGAGCACTAGGGCCCGAGAAGGAGATAATGCGGAGAAAATCCTTTAACGAAGTTAGTTCCCGCGAAGGAAAAAACCCAGATGTCTGGAAAGTCAAAAATCAGTTACCAACAGAAGACCTCGAAGGGAGACAAGGAAAAACAAAACCAAAAGATAGCTACGAGCAGGGGAGTTTGAATATGAAGAGAAAGCAGAAGACGCCCCAAAACGTATTCAAAACTGGATGAAAGAGGATCCGGAACGCAACGTTAGGAAATAGAGACGTGAAAGAAAAAAGCGCGTCGACTACTCAAAAATGATTCAGTGGCGAAGATACAGCGTCAGCAGTGTGCCGGAAAAAAACAGAAAAGCGAAAAAGATTCCCCACTAGTAAGCGCTTCGTAAGAAGAGGACGAACCAAGCGCCATCGTAGGAGACAGGGGGAAGTCGAGAAGGATCAAACGAGCCAGGAAAAACCGACCTATCAAGGATCTCCAAGAGTCGGAGGAAAACGTAAAACAACCTAGAGAAGGTTCGAGTGCAAAAATACGCATACGATTTGACCAGGGGCTAAACGTCAAAAAAGAGTATCCCAAGAACCAGGAAGCGAAGTTCTTGGGCGGCGTGTTACAGAAACAATGGAAAAGAAAGATGGAGGCAGAAAAACGCCACGAAGAGTCAACCAATTTCCGAGGCTATTGCGGGAGGGGGAGACAGTCGGGGCAGAGAAAGCTTCTTGGGTGTGATAACGACAGCCCCCTAAATAACGAAAAGAGAAAAGGGGAACGTTGAAAAGGAAGAAGAAAAGCAGCGGGCAAAGGCCGCTAAAAAAGAAAATACTCCTGAAGATGGCGAACCAAACCCAGACCATGAAAAACAAGCAGAGGGGAAAAAAAAAAAAAAAGAAAAAAGAAAAGAACAAAGAAACGTGAAGTACCGACAGAAAAAAGAATACTCGTCCACGCGAAGCGCTCCACGGGAAGACTGATAAGGGAAACATTAGCAAGCGGAAGGCAGTGCCCTACAAAAAAGAAAAAACCGAGAGGAAGGGAGCACCGCATCAAGCATGAATTAATCAAGAAAAAAAAAAGGGTCGAAATGGAGCAGCCTCACCATTATCAAAAGAACTGAAGGGAGAAGAAAGGAAAACAGTAGGATGCAAGTACCAATCCTAAGACAAGAAGGTAAAGAGGGAGGAAGGGAAGGAGCCTAAACTCGAAGTACAGAAAGCGACAAGTAAAAAAAAGGAGGAAGGGGCTTGGCGACAAGAAACTCGGAACGTCGCGGAGGGAGGGAAGCGCGTCGAACATGCCGATGCTCCGACAGGCGTTCTACGAACAGAAGAAGAGGGAAAGGCAAAGAAGGCGCATTACGACGAAAAGGTCTAAATAAAAATGGCAATCTAGATCTCCAGATCGGATACTGTAAATGAGGAAGACTTCGAGAAAAGGGAAAAAGGTGGCTAAACGTACGGGTGAAGGCAAAAAAAAAGTGCGCCAACCACTCCCCCGACAGCCCGATTCCTCCAAGGCCGGGGCAGCACAGAAGGACCTAGGGTCCACCAAATACAAAAACTGGGAATTTAATCCGCTAAAAACGAAGTGACACCTTGTAATCCTGGGGTATGGAGGTGCCAAAAGACTCAATGGACATCCTGTATCTACGAAGCTCCGGGCTCGGAGGGAAAGGAGGCAGGAGTAACAGCCTGAAGATGAAAAAGGCGCGGAACGTGAGCGGGTCATCGGAGAGAAGGGGGTAGGAAGCGACGAAGAGATAGATAGACAGGGGTGGCCAACCATCACCTGACGGCGGGGATCGAGGACTAAGCTCGAAAGGATGCGGGCGCAGACGCAAAATAATATCAGAAAGACAGATGAATAAAACGACGTACGGAGATTCGAGACCTTCCTTCACCTTCCTTCGAAAAAAAAGATAACGAAGCGGATCACGGGCCGGGAAAAACTCGGAAGAGCAGCGGCGCGGTGAGAAGAAGGAATAGAGAGGAGCCGAAAAAATCAACTCGACGGTGGCTGTATTGATACGCGCGCAAATCCACGCCACCTTCAACCAAGGGAGGGCGATCAAGTAAAAAAGAGAAAGTTCTGGCGCGAAGTTCAGATATGAACAGGTCTCAGCTCGGACAGATCTACAATGTGCCTACCTGAAGGCGAGACGCCCCGCTTTAAAGAAAGGAGGGGAATCGCCGGAGGTGACGAAAGCTCTAAAAAACAAAACGAAATAGAGGACTAGAATATGAAAAGAGATACGGCTCAAAAGAAGGCAAAGTCTAAAAAGAAAAGAAAGGAAAAGAAAAGGAAATTGCTTACAACATAAGATCGAGAATAGGAGAAGCTAAAGAGCGAGCGACGCATTCGACAAAGATCTCCTTTTCAATCAGGAGACGGGAGCGAAAGCAGCAAAGAGTTTATTAGAGCCCAAAAACAAGAATCACTCGTAAGGAGATCGGCAGAATGACTTCAAAAAAAAACTCGCCCGCTACGCACGAAGAAACCCGGCAATCAAAAGCGGGCGGGGAGGCGGTAAAAGGAGAAAGTGTAGCATGGGAGGAAGAAAGATGCGGAATGGAGGCAGAGGACGCGGAAAAGCCTCTAGACTCTCATTATCTGCGGGCGGGAGCCCCCACGAAATATCAATTCGTCGGGGCACGAGAGGGAAAAGAGAGGTAGCGTAAGGAGGAATGACGCGTCACGAACGAGGCCTCAGAGCTGAAAAGGCCCAAAAGCGATCAAAGGAAGGAAGCGGCGCAAGCAGCGCATGGAATTAGATCTAAAGGGGAGGAAAGCAGGGGGCGAGTCACGGCATGAAACAAGGTGAGGGATGGGGGGACGGCAAGCAACAAAGGAATGAGGGTCCATCAGGGGCCTTCTCGGAGGAAAATTAGAACCGGGTGAATGTCGGGGGCCGAGACTTTCGAGACTGGAGCAAGGGAAATGACATAGGGAGTGGCCCGCAGAAGTGGAGGGAATACGAACTCCATGTTGAACAGACTTGACCCTTGTGAAGAAGAAGTCAAAAAAAGGGACTAAAAACAGACGAAGATCCGATAAAAAACTTCTAGAGAGAAGAATTAGAGGACAGAGGAGAGTTGGAGAGGAAATCGCAAATAGGGAGAAGAAAAGCTACTCAATAAGAACCGTACGACCCTCTCGCGTAGGAAAAAAGCGGGGAAAGAGAAGAGAACTCTCGGAATCGTTCATAACCGAGCGGAAGAAAGAAAGACTGGGACAAAAACCGGACAAAAGCCTGGCGTAGAAGGCCAATTAAGGAAAAAGCACAATCAAATCGTGATCGATGAAGGACCGAGGGAAGTAAACCTGCAAAAACAAGAAGTACGACTTTCATCCAAGGCAGAAAAGGGGGAGACAAACTGCAACCAAGAAAAGACTCGGGATCGGGGGGGGACTTATGGGATACTGGGGTGAAAAACCAGCTCAAAGAAGTTCAAAGGGAGCTCTTTGGAGAAAGAGGCTGGAGGCCTTCTCCAAGAACAGGGGAAGGCATAGAAAGAGCAAGCCTTCTAGAGATTGACCTTCGAAGACGAGCCGGATTCACTTGCGAATGGTCCGAGGGAGAAAAAACCCTGTAGCGACCGCGGACTAGGCATCAGTTGCGGCCAAAAATCACAAGGCAGCGTGATGAGGGACGGGAGAAACAAACCTGTATAGGGGTCGAAAGCAAAAAAGTGGACGGGGAGGGGGTACACAAAAAAAATAGTGATCTAAAACAATGCAAAGGGATTCTCTCATCCTCAATCGTAGACGTGCCGTGCTACGCGGATTCGCTGTCAGCGCGGAAAAGAAGGGGCGCGACGACCCGGGAATGAACCCAGAGGCCCCCGCGTCGCCGCGCTGAAATTGGGGAAAAGGGGAGTGGGAAGAACAGGATTGGGCCACTTGGTCAAACAAGATCAAGAACCCGGCAGAAACTTGTGAGATTCAATGGGATACAGTGGAAGTAGGAAGATCACCTTGAAAGGGGAAGCCTATTCCGGTACTGGGGAAAAAAAATACAAGAATGAAGAAAGGATACAAATATCAGTCAACTAAAGGGCAGAAGAAGAGAGGACAGCCAGAAAAGGGGTCTTTGCCGTGGGCGCGGGAGCACCGAAAAGAAAGGAAGCATATCCGTCCGTGGATGGGAAGGGGGTCGAGATCGTCAGGGGAAACCCTTGGAGGGAACAAAACAGCTGGGGAGCTCTCTCCTAGGAGGAGTCAAAAGCGCCCACGGCGATCTGACAAAACGAAAGGGGTGAAAAAAAAGGACAACAAAAAGGAGTAGTCGACGCGGAAATTGAGGAAAAAAACACATGAAAAGGAGAGGAAAAAACAAAATAAAAACACGCAAACATGCCAGGTAAAGTAAAAGTCGTGAAATGGAATAAGCCCTCCGAGGGTCCGCGATCCAAAAAAGAAATTGTGGCGTAGGAAGAAGTTAAGAAAGTAAATTCAATGAGGGGGATTAGGGAGGGCTGAGAGTAAAAACCTGCACAACGACGAGCTCTAACATCCAAAACCCTTTGTTAAAAGTCAACGAAAAAGAAAGGGGAAGCAAAAGACTAAGAAAGTCGCAGGCGTGACAACGCGGATCGTCCCCAAAGAAAAGTGAAGGGACCAAACCAAAGAGATGTAAGATCAGCCTGGGAAACTATAAAAATCAACTATGCCTTTAAAAGAAAATTCAGGGTTTAAGGAAAGAAGAAAAAAAAATCAAATGCAGAACCAAAGGAAGAGCAGGGACGAATCGGAAGAACAGACGGCTAACTCGGAAGGAACATGATTAAAAAAAGGCAATCTCGACCAAATCCACCAATAGGCAAAAACGGCGAAGAAAAAAAAAGGAGACGAGATCGTCGGTCCGATAGAAAAGAAAAAAAGGGGGACCAAAGAAAACACAGTCCGCAAAAAAAAAGATCGGAAGAGGAGATGGCCCAACAGGGAAAGAAAGAGGTAAGCGGTTCCTCCTGAAGGAACCGGACGGTCGGGCTGTGCCCGGCAGAAATCACGAGGAGTTCTAAAAAGACAAGGATCAAAGGAGAGTGGTGCAAAAAAGAGAGGACGAGCGCAAGCCAGAATGCACATGAAGAAAGTTGTCTTCAGGAGTGAAACTAGAGAGAACCTCCCCCGAAAGAAAGAAAAAAACGGGATATAAACAGACGGGGGGACAAGGAGAACGCGTGGACAGCAAATAAATCGACACGACGCGCATGTAAAAGAAAGTCCATCACGGAGGTCGAATTCCGGAAGGGAGAAAAGACGATCAAGGGAAGAAACAGGAAAGGAAAAGAGTAAAAGAGCGATCGAGGAGTGCGAAGTAAATCGTTCGGGGGAGAGGCAAATGAGGAAAAAGGGCGACGCAAAAAAAAAAAACCGAGGTAGAAAACAGTCGAAGCCCACGTGTGATTTTCGAGGAGGGGGGTAAAAAAAACCAAAGGGAAAAACCTAAAAAAAAAGAAGGAGGCGAGTACGAAAGAAAGACCCGAAAGGGGCAGAAACAAGCCAGCCAGAAAAACCACCATGTGTTGTAGACAAAGTCCAAACACAGCGGGATATCTTGCGGCATTGAACCGGAGCCGGAGAAAAGAGAGGAGACTGAATACGCCCCAGCGTAAGGGTAAAAGATATCAAACAACAAAAACAAGGAAAGAGCAATAGAAGGAAGAATTCTGAAAGCTGGTTGCGAAGAAGGTACCGAGTCAGGTCAAGGAGGAAAACATAGAAAATCTAAGAGTAGAAGCGGATTCATTAGAAAGAACGGGCAGAGTAAGGTGGGAGGGAGCGAGACTAGGGGACGCGGTTCCGTTACAGTGCAACAAGGCGGAAGGCGAAGGTTGTAAATCATAAAAGGGCCAAAGGGATGGGAAAAGGGGCAGACTTAGGGGAAAAATACAACAACGGAGGGGTAAGAGAGTAAATAAGTGGCGATCAGTAAGACAGGAAATACAAAAAGCAAAAGAGAAACATGAAACAGAAAAAGAGTAAAAAGCAAATAGAACAAGAAGAATAATAAACGAAGTATTTCGGAAAAAATAAACGCAGACGAAGGCGGAATTGAAGAAAGAGCATAGGGTGAGGGGGGAGGCCAAACAAAAGAACCGACGCGTGAAGAAGAGTTCGAGGAAAGAAAGATCGGAGCTAAGAGCAAAAAAAAAAGACAAAAAAAAAAGGGGAGGCCAATCAGGAACAAAAAAAAAAAAAAGGCTACAGCTCACGTCTCAAAAAGGGATGGAAAAAAAAGAATTCCAAAGGCTAAAAAAAGAAAAAGGGAAGAAGCAACCAACGCGTATCAGCGAGACATCTATCAAAAAAAAAGGGCAGACACTATCATAAAAAAGCACTGCGGGCGAGGGAGAGGAGGAGGGAGAGTCGAGGACCAGAGTGCCGCCGACACGGGGTGGGAAAGGGGGAAGAATAACGGCTTCGAGAAAAAAAGTGGTAAGGAAAGGAGAGGGGGGGAAGGACAATCGCAGCGATCTCGCTCAAAAGGCAGGGCGACTCGCCTCGTAAAAAGACGAGTTTGACAAGTTGCGGATGTGCCAGCGAAACATGAGAGAATCCGGAGGACCGGGGTCTCCGAAGAATAACGAATGAAGGTCGGTTAAGAAAAAAAAGGAAACGGACGGAATAGAAAGGTGAAGGAGTGAGGCAAACATAAAGAGCCCGAAGTAGACTGATTGAATCTAAATCTCGGGGAAAATTAAGGGGCGAACGGCTATAAGATTTGTTTTCGTAAAGGGGAAAACCCAACCTCTCAATCGTCCTGCAAACTACTCTCTTAGACTCCGGGCCGTCGAAAAAACGAAAAGGCCCCCCTTTGGATCGAAGGGAGAGAGAGGTTCGGAACGTGAAGTTTACGAAAGACAGAAGAAAAAGTCGACGAAAAAAGGAAAGCAGGAACTACAAAACATCGGCGCGTCGGGCACAGGAAATGAGCCAAAACCATTTACACGCAAAACACGCGAGGGAAATGAGCTGTGTACTGAGAAAGAGGGTCTCACTGTAAAGCGCTCTTCGTCATCAGGGAAAAGATCAAGGGGACTACCAGGAGGGAAAGTGTGCACTTTAAAACAAGAAATTCAAGACCGAGAAAAAGACGCGTTAACGGAAGGGGAGGACCGACGTCATAAAAGAAGTCAAAATTGAAAAACCTTCAGAGGAGAGGAATCTCGTAACGGCGTCCAAAAGGAGCGGCAGCGAGGGCGTCTAAGTAAACGGGGAGAAACCAGGCACCGGGGGGCAATATCCTGTCGAAAAAACAGAGGAGGGCGGAAAAAACAGCCGACGAAATCTCGAGTTTCGTTATTTGCAGAACAGCGAGTCTCGGCACGAGACTAAGGAGAAACGCCCGAATCGAAAAGAGTGTGGATAAGGAAAAAAAGGGGGAACAACAGGGCCAGATGCTCAAAAAAAACGGCCTGCATGCGCAATGCAGGCGGACAAAGGCGGACCTCTTTTACTGACGCAAGCTCCACAGACGAAAGCCACTTACTAGGGGGAGAGGAGAAGAAGGGGGCCCTGCCTCTCTCCCTCGAGCGCGAACAACTTACAGGGAAAGACGACAAGTCCTAACAAGGCGTAAAAAATAAATCGCCAAGAATGGAAGAAGCGCAAAAAAGGGAGACCTCTCCGCGACAGACGCGTGACGCGAAGGACGAACTGAATGCCGCTCGAAAGCAAAGGGAAAAGGAGATTGGAGGAGGGATGTATAAGCAGAACAAAACCGCACAAAATCATAAAAAAGGAGAAAACGAGGCACGGGAGCTGATACAGAAGTTCGCCAGCCTCAAGGAGAGAGACAGGGGGGTAGAAACTAAAAGGACGTGGAGAAAGAATCAAAAGAGGGTGCGGAAGGGACTCCTACAAAATCATTAGCACGGATATTCTACGCAAGGAAAAGGGGCGACGAAAAACGCTCGTGAATAAAACGCTACGACGCGGTACGAAGATACCAGAAAAGAGGAGGAGGCCGAAGTATACGCTCGACTGCCAGCTGGATACTTTAGAAGACATCCAACGACACTCAAAAAAGATAGAAGCAATCGAATGAGCATCGAGATCATCCAGTATCGGGAGGATGCGTGTGAAATGTAGGACGAGAGGAAAAAGGCCACTGCGTGCACCATAAGAGGGGTAAAACGACGACGAGCAAAAGGGAAACAAAAAGAAAAACGGCCGAAAGGCTCGAAGTCAGAGGAAAAAGTCCCTCGACTAAGAATGTGAACGACGCGCCCCTAACCCGGGGAAGACTTATTCTGGGGATGGGTCCCATCCAGTACACAGTGGGAATGCCAAGACGAAGGAAAAAACGGGGATCGGATGCCGGACTACCGAGACTTTTCCTAGGAAGGGATAGAGTTCCATCGTCATGGGGACTCACGCAGAAAAAGAATAGGCTTCGGGAACCTCAGACAAAAGGATCAAGGCAGAAAGAGGGTCTCAGCAAACATGAATGCCGAGCGGAACCGCGGCAGAGGGGCGGCGACGGAGAGGGGGCTTCACCCAAAAAAGGGGGGGCAGGAGTCAGCTTCGTCCACCGAGACTGTGAAGGACCTCGCGCAGGTTTCGCGAGTGTACGCTGCTACTTGGAAAATAGGGTCCGGGCCGCCCCTATTGCGTTCTTCAAGCCGAAGGCGCGCCTACAGAACCAACCGGAGAAACCAGGTAGAAACTCCGTCCAGAGGGCAGCTTGCTCGAGCACGGAAGAGGAAAAAAAAGGAGGCGCGATCATGGAAGACAAATCGTGAACAGCCTGAATCTCGCTTAGACCCATGTGCCTGCGTTGTCGTAAAAGATAGAGTCAGGAAACAACAAAAAGAAAAGGAAGGATTGGGAAACGCCAAGGCAAGTCAATTGTGCGACGGAGTAGAGGCGAATACGGAAATGCGCTAGGGTCTAACAGGAGGTCTGGTAGAGCCGGCGTACTCGAACGAGAGGTAGACGGACGTGACGAAGAGACCTTGTAAAAAACGAGATAAGCGACGATTCACGTTCAAGGGAAGAACTCCCAAGCGAGACGCGATCTGCTCCTATAGTCACTTCGATAGTCAACCAAAAGCAGAAATAGCTCGGTAGGAAAAGGCAATATCGCTTCGACTCAATAATCCGGGGAACGGTGTCGGGATGAGAAAGTCACGTCTCAGGAAGCCGCGCAACGGCGTCAAAACAGTGCGTGAAAGGACCACTCGGAGGAGGCGAAATGGCGGCGATGCACAAGCTAGAGGGAGGAGAAAGAAAAGGAAGGGGGGGAGTCCGCCGAAAAAGGTAGACAAAAAACAGACTAGAGAGAAAAAGGCAGATGCAATGCGCAGATGATGACAGGCGCTCTGAGAGACCCGATACAGTGGAATGTAAAAAAAGAAAAAGAATAAGGAGTCCGTCTGGGGGGCCGCTTCGGTCAATGACCTGCGTATTCTAGCGGGGTACACTCGGCCTTCGGCGCGCAAGGGAGCGCGTCCTCTTGTTTTAAAAAAATCACAGCGGGAAAGGGGGGGGGGCCTAACACGACGGGCACCGTGTGACTGACTCGAAGGAAGGGAGTATCAGAAAATAGAGCTGGAGAGCGAACGTTCTGCAGTCTGCTGATCGACTGCGGTTTAGCGGGGAAAGGAGTCGCGAGGAAGACATGCGAGAAAGAGAGCGTCGAAGCGGCTCGCGAGATCGTTTGCGGAAGAGGAGGGAACAGCCTAGATACTCGCACGAACACCAGAATATCACTCTCTTCAGGGAATCCAATTCTGGGCGAAGCATCCGTGCGCATGAAGTGAGGTAGTGTCCTGCAAGAAAGGTTGAAGCATCGAGACACAGCGCGGGGAAGAAAAGAAAAAGCCCATGTCGCGGGCGACTTGGGGAAGTGACGGGTATACTTGGGGGGAGGATCAGAGAAACAGTAGAAGCTTTGTGACGGGGATTGATCCGACGGAGGAGCTTGCCATCACACGTCGCTCTTATGACTTTCGGAGGCCGTAAGAAGGCGGAAGCTCGCATTTCCGTCGAGAGCAAATGTAGCAGAAAAAAAAAAGGCGAGGATCCGTCTGGGAGACTTGAACACGTGATGAAGGTTCGTCGAACGCCTGTTAAGAAGAAAAGGGACGAAGGCGGGGAGGGAGGATCAAAGGTCGGCATAAAGATGATCTTCTTCAAGACGGTCTCGGCGCCGTGGCGATCGGCCGACGTCATGGGGGGGTCGAGTTTTCGATAAGGAAAAGAGGCGAAAAACGAAAGACCGCCCTCGTACAAGTTGGAAGAAAAATGGGAAAAGTCTGTAAAGGGGAGCTGCTTCTTCTTCAACGCGAGGCAGTCGCTACGTTAGAGGGGGGGGGACCGTGGACCAAAAAAAAAATTGGGAAGGACGATCCGTGTCATGAGCACGAACTCATCAGGGTCGGCCGGCTTGCTAGCCGATGGTGGCGCCGAGAGCTTGGACGTGGAAGTTGACGGGGGATGAAAAAACCTCGGGAGAGAAAGGCGGAGTGTCGCGTGAAAAAATCGTCGTGACCGTAAGGGTCAGTCGGGGGGAATAGTCTTGAACACTCCGGGCGGACGGAATAAACGCGCGGAACAACGCTGCGGGGGAGAGAAGAGTCCAAAGGGAGAACCGCCGTTCCGAGTTCGAAGCATAAGAAACGGATTTGCCACGGCGCAAGGACCACGCATTGGTGCGACGCGGGGGGGGGCGTGGAAAGGAACAAGGAAAGGAGGACCGAAACGCTAAGGGAGGTAAGGCCCAAAGGGCCAGTATTCGTTAAATCGACGGTGCTTTTAAGGCACGGGTAAAAAAAACGACTCTGTACAAAAATCCCCCGGGGAGGATGAGGGCTACCAAAAAGATCGCGGTCAAGCAGGGGTCGATCGAGGAACGGAGAACGAAATGCGAGAACACACTACCTTCTACTTCTCGGTCATTTCTAAAAAAAAAGGAGCCTTTTCAAGTTGTTGAAGCTCAAAAAAAAAAAGAGTCTTACAGTCCGCCTTGAAGGGGGGGTCAATTCAGGGAGAAAAGAAAAGACGGAAACTAGTATCTCGCGGTCCATAAACACATCTCGACAAAAGAGCACCTCAAAAACCGAGAAGCGAAGACGACAGCAAGCTCGCATAAAAGGGGACATCACCTCAAGCACCACGAGCAGCTTTGTTTGGAAAACGAGTTACACCGTATATGTAAAGGCTTCGACTGCAAGCCACAGGCTTAGCCAACGGGGTGTTTTGGCCAAAAAGAACACTGTGTCTGAAAAACACAAGGTGGTGGCCGGCGGCTGAGAGGCGATAAAAGGGTGTCCGCGACTGATGGAGGAGCGGCCGGGAGGATCCCTACCATATAAAAAAATGGTGCGAACCGAGGGGACACGACGCATGTGGAAGCTCTCCAGCACAAAACAAAGGAGGCAGAGCGAGGTAAGGATACAAAATCCCAGAACGATGGTGCGAATGGTCGGTTGAGATAGAGCTACTCCCAGTCGACCAGTTTTAGGAAGGCAAGCATTAGGGGAGGTGAGGGGAAAATCCTTGAAACAACGCTCGGGCGATGTAAAAGAGGAACCGAAGCAGAGCCACAACCCTGGTGGGTCTACTGGGAAGTGGCCTGCAAGTCACATACCTTGGACATTTCCGGAACAACTAGGACGTGAGTAGAAAGACGGAGAAGAAAAAGATACTCAACACCAGCTTAGGAGGATTAAAAGAGAAAAGTCTTCCAGGATTGTTTCAGGAAAAAGGTAAGAGGCTACTTTAAAAGCAGAGTAGGAAATGTAGACAAACAAGTGCGACAAAACATGTCGCGGCGGCTAGGACAAGTACAGGGCCGCAGAGTGAACGACGGTGACCATCATCGAGGAAGAAGAATGGTGTTCTGTACTGTCCACGTGGGCGTTGGGGAGGCGAAGAGCGAGCGAAAAACGACGCCCTCGCAATGACAGGTCAATGGTCGGGAAGAGCAAGGGATCGTCGAAAGGGGGTTTCAAAGACATTGAGCCAGAGGGATGGAGAGCATCATGGCGCTGAAAGGGAGGAGAAAGCAGGAGGAGGGGAGGGGGTGATACTAATAACGATCTGTAATTTCGCCACAGAGGAAAATGGGCGAGATCAACGTTTATGCCGGCGCATCTCTCCCTACGGCCAGAAGTAGACACAGAGACCTAGGCGCTGCCGGGCCAAAACCGTAAGAAGCCGATAAAGGGGTAGAGAAGTTGAACGCTTACTAAGGAAGGGGGGTACACTCAAGGCACAGGAAGATAGGGCTACATGGTTGGACTAGCAGGGGGGGGGAGAAGTGCTGAGAGAGAAATCGGGGAGATGGTCCGTGACCAGATATTCCGGAAAACTAAAGAATCCGGAGGGAAAGTATCTTCATGAAGAGGGCAAGGACGTCATCCATCGTGAATCGTCCAACACAAGGCCAAAGGAAGGGGAGGACTGAGAAGGTGGGACACAGAGGAGAAAAAAAGCAAGAGAAAGGAGAAGAGATCCTGTTCGCCGTTGGGCCAGGGCATCCAACACTCCAAACTGTATGGGGGGGGGGGCTGGAAGAGCTAGGAAAAGGAAAAACAAAAGGAACGTCGACTGAAAGCCGGCAGTCCGCACTCCCGAACCGAGTACTCGTTCTGAAAGGCGGTGCAACTAACCAGTGGACACACGCACGTTCGAATGCGGTTGGAAGATTGAGGAACAGTTAATGACGAATGAGCGGCATGCAGGAAATTAAATTTACGCGTAGACTACTCTTTGGATTCAAGGGAAAAAGGGACCACCTATCAACCTACTTTCACGCAAGTGCCTACATAGGCTACGAAGGAGAAGAAGTTCCCCACTAGGGGCACACCTAAGGGGGGAGATCAGACAAGGGGAGCCATCGGACTGCTATTAACGGGTTAACTTCGGAAGGTTCTCACCAAACAAACAAAAAATAAGGCTACTAGGGGCATCAGCTTCCTACTGGATTATCTCGAGGTTCGTGGGGCATGAAAAAGGAAGTCTTGAAGAGGGCGAAAAAAGAGAAAAGCGGTAGCCCAGGCGAGTCACATGTTAGGGGGCGGGCGTGTGGAGAAATAAGCAGTGACCAGGCCAGGAAGAGAGCCACGTAGTAAACCAATTTACAGGATCTTCTTGAGGGGGGGGGGGAAAAGGGGGAGTAAAATCTGTTCCCTTCGCACATACCGTAAAGTAGAAAGGGTCAAACGGGGGGGAATGATATTAATAGCCATAGTTGCCCGTGCCGCCCGAGAACTCTGGATCTTACCTGAGGGGAAAGACGACCATTTCACTACAGGAGTTAAGAAATCCGAAAAGAAAGGGATAAAACTCTAATAAAGGGACGTCGCGCGTCGACTAACCGTCTTCTCTAATTGGACGGCGCCTGAAGGAAGGGCAGAGTAATACGAGAGTCGCAAGGCGGGAGAAAGCATCAACAGAATCAAGAATGCCTTAAGTAAAAATCCGGCTTTAGACACGTGAGACGGGACCGCAAAAAAAAAGACACCTCATCTAGCCCGACCTGGGAGTTGCTTGCTCGCAAAAAAGGGGAGGCAAATCACGCTTTTAGTGGAATCAACCCACTTCATCGAGCAAAGATGAAAAGATGGTGGAAGACGAAAAAGCGATGACGCGCGTTGGGGTGCGAGGGAACGACTGCTAAGCCGATATCCGAACGGATGGGATGTTCCGAGTATAGACGCGCAGAGAAGATTAGGGGCAAAAAAAATAAGAGGAAAAAACGCAAGAGCAACAAAAACACAAGAGCAACGAACTCAGAGAAAAAGAAGAGCGAGGATCTTCGACTGTACGTCGGAAGAAAGCATTCCAGACACGGAGGAGCCACCCTGGCAAGTGGGGAGCCTACCGCTCGCCCTAATGCGATGACCCATGGCTCAAGGCTCGGGACGTGCGCGAAAATAAGTGGCCCATTGAATTCGAGCTACAGGTTGAGTGAACGAAGCGAAGCCCTATAAAGACCAAGTTAAAAACTTTGGGTTCCCATCCCCCCTCACCGTTGTACAGGCCGGTAAAAGAAGGCAACGGCTTCCAAGAGATAAGAGGACGGGACTCGGGGAAAGGAATGGGAGGGTTCATCGGGCTTTTACTGGATAAGCTCGGACGCGGGAAACGCTCTTAGATTTCCCCTCTCCGCCTCTGGGGGATCAGAAGCGAAAGAGGGTTCAGAAACGGGATTACTTCTTATCTCGGGATCGCCCAGAAGTGATAGGATAGTAAATGCAGCGCCGTGCCTTTAATGAGGGAAGCAGATATGACGTTCACTCTATCTCCGGGAGGCGTGTTTTAATGATTAGGGAAAAAGTGACGATGGAGGGAGCCCGAGAAGAGAAGCAGGAAAGTATTTTTTTCCAGAGAGAGATCGCCAGACATCGAAAACGGAAGAACCAGGCTCGATGAGGTTCTAAATCCGTCGAAGATAAAAGGCAGATTAAAAGAGAGGGGGCGAGCATTTACACATCGCGCCTAAGATCCTGAATCTCGATCGAACAAATGGGCATCTTGACGCGTGGCCTATCTCAAGAAGGAAGACAAAAAATATGGGAATAATGAAAACGAAGAAAGCAGGAAAAAAGGGCGACAGCTTCATTATCAGCGCGATGTCTTCCATGAGCATAGAGGGGGGAAGCTGTCAAACGAGGGGAAATCGGCAGTCGAGGGAAATCTCCCGTCTCGTGGCGATTCCGAGCTAAAAGGCGCGTTTTCATGAAGAAACAAACGTAAAAGAGGATAGAGGAGAAAGATCGTCACGTGAGCGGCGTCCCCACGCTCAGCCACCAAGAGCTCTGGACGCAAGAATCGCGAGGACGAATTGCGACGGGGGGTGTATAATAAAGGAGGAACGTCGAAGTTAGAAAGATCTCCCTGCCTTCAGAGGCCCAGCGTAGCTTAGAAAAGCGCAGGTCACCGCGAGAGCGAGGGAGTCCCTTGAGGGTTGCACGCCGTACAATACATAAAAGACTCCAGGAATAGGCCGCGTCCAGCGACAATCGATGCAAGGATTAGGAGAGCACCGCATACCAAGTTTATTTGTATTTTACATTACCAAAGATAAAAGTACGGCATGGAGGGAGGGGAAAGTGACCATGATAGGGAGGTGACCTCGGAAAGAAAGGGCGCAGTCAGAGGGGGGCTTGAAAAGGCTAGCGAGGTTCTTAGCATGGGGGGGAAGGAACCGACGGACAAAGGGGGGTGAAGGACGAAGTCAAGTGCCGGGCCCGAAGATGATCTCGAGCTTTCGGAAGAGGGTTGGGGAGCTTGTCGAGGGGACTGTCTTAGAAGAGCATGAAGGCTCTTCCATATTCGCCAGCGGATCGGCGAAGAACGCAGAAGGGCAAGAACGGAAGGGCTACGCACATACAGGGGAGGACGGAGAGAGGTTCTGCCTTAACAGCCAAACTTTCGCATCACGAGGGGGCTCTAGGAGTAGAGGTAGGAAGGATGAGACCAACTTTAAGACGGAAGGGAAACTTTGGGAAGGACTAAAAACTCCCCCAGGTCGCGTCGACTTTGAGGGATACTTGTTAGAGCAGAGAAAACAGGAAAACGGAGTTGTTGTATGATGCTGGAGAGGCGATTGCGCCAACCAGAAACTCTTGCCGTAGGTTCGAGAGGTCGGCGAGCCAAAAGGCAACTTAAGCGGGCGACAGGGGCAGCGCGAAGACGTGTGATCAGAAATCGATCGACGGGATCCAGAATGAGGGGAGAGAAGTCCGTTAATGAGGTCCCAGAAGGTGTAGTAAGGGGACGGGGGGGCGAATTACTTGTCTAAGGACGAAACGGAGGAAGAAAGGAGGCAATTGCAAACTTTAAGGAGTAATCAAATAGGAGAGGGTGAGATCAGACGGTCTTATGGTTGCCTTGTCTCTCATACAAGATCGCGAAAAACAAGCACCCAGCCCTCCGAGAAAGCGCGGCAATTTTTATGCCTGTGGCGAGAACATCATGGAAGGATTTTCACCTGCTCTTCGAACACTCCACAACGGGTAACGGGAGTCCTGGGGGGAGATTTTGATCTATTTTATGAGACACTACTTTTGAAGCCGAGAAGTGCGTAGAAATCACAACGGAAAGGGTCGTCAGGCGGATGGCAAAGATGGGGGGGGGAGGGAGACCGGTATTATCCAGGGGTGGGGTCGGGGAGCCCGAGGAAGGGAATCCCCCACCTCTCTTCCGCTCTAGGTAGGAGAATAGGCGTCCCCAAGGGGGGGAAACGCTAGGGTTTAATCTTTTCGAGGGGTCAATTCCGAACACGCATGACCGGAGGGATCAGGGGCTTGGCCCACCGGTCAAAGGAAAGGGGAGGAAGCGGAAGTAAGGAGGGAAGAAGAGAGGCACTGCTGAGTCCCAACGCAACATTGAAAAGGGGGGGGGGGGGGGGGGGGGGGGGGGGGGGGGGGGGGGGGGGGGGGGGGGGGGGGGGGGGGGGGGGGGGGGGGGGGGGGGGGGGGGGGGGGGGGGGGGGGGGGGGGGGGGGGGGGGGGGGAGGGGGTGGGGGGGGGGGGGGGGGGGGGGGGGGGGGGGGGGGGGGGGGGGGGGGGGGGGGGGGGGGGGGGGGGGGGGGGGGGGGAGGGGGGGGGGGGGGGGGGGGGGGGGGGGGGGGGGGGGGGGGGGGGGGGGGGGGGGGGGGGTTTGAGTGAACTTTTGGGGGGGAGAGAGAGAGATGGTGACACCTGTTACGCACCTTAGCTGTTCGGTCGGCTCTGAAACTGAAAGCAGGGACGGTCTTCTCTTGGTAACCGGCAACGAAAGAGAGCCAGCCCAGAACCCTTTGGTTTACGAAGGCACACAAAAAATCGCGGCCAGTAAGCGCTGGCTCTTGAGCAACCTCTTTGCTCTCCACCGAAATTCTCGACGGAGTCTACACGTAAGGGGAAGGGGGGTCCAGAGAGGACCTGGGGAGGACGGCCGCCGGAAGAGGGCAGGACTATCGGAGAACTGCCATCCTCAGCGGATCATAATGCGCGGAAAGAGAAGCATCGACTGAGTACTTACAAGAAGCAGAAGCACTGCGCATACTCGCCTCAGAGGCAAGACCCCACCACTAGCGCGCTCAGAGAAAGGTCCACAGTTTCGGGTAAGCGGCGGCTCGAGAGCCCCGGGATCGGGGCGGGCAGCTAAGGGGGGTGCCCTCAGCGAATAAAAAGGTTCTTCGAAATACACAAGTGTTTTGACGAGAGACCTAAACAAAACGGTCCCTGGTCTCCTTGATAGGCAGCTAAACGGTGTCACTCAAACGCCGAGGAGGTAGAGAGCGCAACCTAATAGGGCTCGACGAGAAAAAACCTGGATCGCTCCATCACTAATGAGAAAGGGAGATGAAAGTCGCCTAACATACGAGGAGGGAGCGCATTGGGAGAGGAATAGGTACTAGAGGTACGAAGCTTCACGCACACCGGGTGGAGTCATGGCGTCCCATCTTGTCCGGGGAGGTTAATTTCCCAGCGTAAGGAAACACCGCCTAAATTGGCGCGGTGAACCGAGAAACCCGATCCGCCGCCTAAACCATGTTTGTCGGCTTGTGGTAACGGCCGTCCACTTCGCCAGTGCGGCCTTACGGTGAGGGCTGTTAAGATCGAGGACAGGAGCAGGGCGCAAGAAATCGGGGAGATTACAACAACCACGTTATGGGGAAGGATGGGGGTTGAGCTTCCGCCGGGTGTGGGGAAGAAGTCAGAGGCGCTGTTCAAGGAAAGGTCGAGTCGAAGAATGGAAGCGAAAAGCAAGGGAAAAACACATTGGGTTGAAGTCAGGGAAAGAAACTAGTTTCAGCAGTTCCAGAGGACATCGCTGCTGAGGGGAAGGGAGAACGGACCCATCGAACACACAGGATGGGCTGCGAACGGAAAAGAAAGCTGGTGGATGCCGATCTTGGGTCATGCAAGAACCAACATCCTCCTGGAACATCTCCTTGCGCAGGTAAGGTTGTACATAGCGCGACGGGAGAAAATTCACGGGACAAAAGGGGGGAGAGAGCCGGCGCGTCTTGGTCGCGCCGAAATTCGGGTGAGCGAGGGGAAAAAGGGGCCGTGATGGCTCAAGGGACACCGCGAAATAACAGTTGGGGCCACAGGACGGGGAGGCCGAGCGAAGAAAAGAACCAAAAGAGGATCCGACGAGAACATATTCGCTCCGGGCAAAAAGAAAACTAGAAAAGGGGGGAACGAGTCTCGACCGCTTACCCAGGACCCTGACTCCCGAACCTTCCGAAAGGATCGGGGCGGGGGGCGGGAAAATCGTTGAGCTCGAGATGGGAGGGGAGCTGAGGGCCCTGCGAAGGGCAGACAGTCGATATCTGCATCGCCGCATGACCGAGGTAGCAGGGGAAAAGCTCGTAAGGGCATTTTCAGGCAGAAAATTCTGGAATCGTCTGCAAAGGGCCAAGAAAAGGGTGGAGTCACAATAAAAGAGGAATTTCGTTTTGTCACAAGAGGGCCCGAGAACAGGAAGGCTAAGAGAGAATCCTCGCCTTGCCCGAGACCACCCTGGGAAAAGGGGGGCTGGAAGAGGTCTCCGTGCCGGCAAGCAGAATAATGTCAGGACGGGGAACGAATACCCAATGGCGAAAGAAAAGATACGAGGGCTACGTTGCGGCCTAGTCAGTCGATGGAGGGAATCAGAAAGGGAAGAAAGAGGAGAGACGCACGTCAGTAAATTCCAGCGTCGGAAAATATTCCATTTGGACACGGGAAAATCCCCTCACCGATCGGGGAAGGAGAAATACCTCTCGGAATAAGAATATAAAAAAGAGGACAAAGCTAAGAGCGCGAGACTAGGACCCGCCATACGGACGGCGACCTAAGGCTTCATAAGGGGAGAAAAAAGGGCAGCAAGGCACCACACCTGACCAAGAGGGAGAGCAACGACGACCGGAGGGGAGGATTTCTGTTATGGAAGGGAGACGGCATCGGCTTAACAAGGGGGCTAGGCAATGCCACCGCGTAAAAAAAATCAACGAACACAAGTTGAGGGGGGGACGGAAAGAAAGGGAAGACCAAAAGCAAGGGGAGCTGAAAAAAACAAGAAGAAAACAATTGACAATAAGAGGAAAGGGCGTCTTATAGACGTCAAGCTCTTGGGACAAATTCTGAGAGAACAAGGACGCCCGACTACGACTCCGAGAGCACGAATGAGATTAGAAAAAGAAAAGCCTCGGTTGACATGCATTCGCTCCTCGGGAGGCGAAAGAAGTCGGACGAGTCGAAAAGGCGGGAAAAACGAAAGAAAAAAAAGAAAAGACGTTACGGGACCAAGAGCGCCTCTGTAGGAGGCCTACACGGGCATTTAGGAAAACATGATATCTAATCCTTAACACGACGACCGAGGACTATGCCCAGGGAGGAAACGATGGAGTCACTCACGCAAAGCATTGAGTCCTCAACGCCTAAAAGCCTGACAATGTGGGAATAATCAACAAGTACCCTACCTCAATATCCCGCGAGAAGTGGTAAAAAAGACAGCCGTTGAAAGTAATGCTTACAATCTGTTGATCACTCCTACCGGACTGAATCGAAAAGAGATGTGGGAAAATCGTGGGAAACGACTCCGCGTTCAACTTCGCGGTTGCATTAGTAGTGAAGAGACATAGTGCAAAACGGACGGAGACAGAGAATCAGAGAAACAGAGACGGCGCTCCTAGACGACGAAGCGAAAAAAAGGAAAACAAGAACAAGATCATTTAAGATCTTCAACTGTTAGCAGAAATCGTAGAAGAGGGAGAAAAAAAGCGTGAAGGCCAAAATGGCGAAGTAAATCAGCTGCCGCCACAACATGACCCAAGAAGTAAACAAAAGCCAGAGGTAACCGGAAGAAAAAACGGGTGAACGACCGGAATACCAACTAAAAAAAGTGGATGAGGAAAAAAAAAACCGAACCAGGGGTCTAAAGGGAGACAGACGAGCGCCTGGGATAGGGCAAGAGCCTATTCACTCTCGGAGGAGCGAGTCAGAGGAGAAAAGCGGAAGCCTACTCCTCGCTACTTCCCCATAGCCTACGGTTTGATCGAGAAGCACGCGGGGAGCGCCAAGAAAGAACCGTGGAACTTCTAGCGGTAAAGTGAGTCTTTCCAATGCCGAACCGGAATAGGGGAACGAATGGAGTCGCCGCGATCGCAGTGAGCGCGCGGGAAAGAAAGATCTAGGGGGAAACAGATGACCGATCCTCGCGACGGGGGAGTTATTACCCCTACGGGAATACCGTCATACACAACCGTATAAACAGGCTAACGTACTCCAAAAATCAACGTCCTCAATGGGGAAAAAGAGAGGGCGCGAAAGAGAAAAAAAAACCTCCAGGGGAGCAGGGGACCGGAATCGATGCGTCGCCCAAACCAATTTGCCATGAGGTAAGCTCTGTGAACTCACAAAAAAAAAGGGATGAAGTCGGGAAACGCGCTCAATCATCAAATACCCTCTATTAGGGGGGGGGGGAAAGAAAATGTCTACGGAAAAGGGCATCTCAGGGGCTTCCTTCGAGCGCGAAGCGGGCGGACGAAGAAAATTTCTCCTGGAGCCAGGGGGGATTACGTTAGGGGAGCTATCTCTCGGGTTAAGAACGAACGTCGAAGGGGGAAAGAAGTCTTAAGTCGGGCATCGGAAACTCTACCAGAAGAAGAGGCGCTCGACGCATAATGCGAAGGACGCATTTCCAAATTGTAAAGCCAGGAGGAAAATAAAGGAGCAGATCCTCGGACTCCTTCAGAAAACCTGGGCTCCGCGTCGCGGTCGATCAACGAGGTTGGGGCGAGGAACGGGGGGAGAGTCGGATCTTCTCTTCTAGAGCTTCCCTACGAGGACCTCTGCTACCCAGAGCGCAAAAGAAAGAGGAAGCGAGAACAGACGGCGCTCGTGAAGAAGAGAAAAACGGGGGGTGAGGGAAGCCAGACAAACCAAGGGTAAAGTAGAACGGGACTATGGCTGCGCTTCTGTGAAATCGGAGTCTAGGAAGGTGCCGAAGAGGGAGGTTCGCACACTGAGTCTCAAAATTTCGGCAGCGGAAAGAAAAGACATGGTTGAAACAGGAAAGGGGGGACGGGGAAAAGTGGAAATTGCTCTAATGCCGGGCCAGCTAAATCTGGGAGAGAGAAGGCTGAGAATGCGGGGAGGAGGGGGGCACTCGTGCGTCGTGAAGCGCAACATTAAGTCTGGAAAAGAGAGTCATCTTAAGAAGAAGGAACGCCTCGTTGCGGAGCAAAAAGAGTAGCCGATCGACGCTCACGCCACCTCTACTGTTCAATAGCGGGGAGGAGGAAACACGGCCTTCACTTGCGCCAAGCCGCCGGAATCAGATGAGGGAGAAGGGTAAGAAAAGGCCTGCCGCAAAAGAAGAGGCCCACTGCCTTTGGAGAAACGAAAAGGTCAAAGGACTGGAAGGGGCGAATGGGGGGGAGAAGCGAACACCGTGCACGAGTTAGGATGATGAGACTGGCTGCTGGCTGAAGTGCAGGCCACATCGACCTTCGGACGTTCGAGGCGAAAAAACAAGGCCGAAAAGCACCAAAAAGTTTAAGCGCGAAGACCCCGGGGTGAGGACGTCTACAAGGGGGAGATCTATTACTGAAAAAGCTTAGGAGGAGGAGAACGCGGGGGTATGAAAGGTCGTATTGGCATCGTTGGGGTTTTACGTCGCACGGGCTGCGTCGCAGGAGATTCCGCGGCAGAGAAAATAGCAGTGGCTTAGAACGGGGGGGTGGGCAAAAGGAAAAAAGAGACGAGGAGACCCGCAAAAACACGACTGCGCGAGTCATGTTGAGGCGGGGCGAACGAACGGGCAATGGTTAAAAGGACTTAGGATGAAACACGCCCAAAACGAAAAGGGGGTGAGGTACGGGCTCGTGGGATACTAATGAGAGGGAAGAGCCCCAATTGTTCAGCCGATCCGTGATTCAGAACAGAAGGAATCCGCGATCAAAGGGTAGTGAGATCGAGCACCAGATGGGCTAGAAGATCTCGGCCGGCGGGAGCAAAATCACGACGCCCCCTAGGGCAGGCTATGGCGCGGTCCAAAGAAACGGAGTGAAAGGGCTTGGGATCAGGGCTCCGTCCTCTGCTAAGGAAACGGCGGTATCATGTAACCACTCGCGTGACCGGCGGCAATGGAACGTGGCCCAAGGAAGAAGAGTATCGACGAGGGATTGGAATGAAGCTGCCAGGGGGGCGTTCACGGCGCATTGACCAGCCATGTGAGACGAGGTGGGGGACGGATAGTCCCGCCAAGGTAGGAAGGCAAAAAGTAAGGGGGAGTGCGCCTGAAAGTTGTTAGGTTCGACGGTCTTGACTTTTAATACCGGGGCACGCCGAGATCTTCCAAAAAATGGGGGGGGTGCGCGAACATGAGATGAGGATCGGGTAAAAAGCGGGCTATTCTCTTGCTAGTCAGATCGGGGGATCGACCCAGACCGAGAAAGGTCTCGATCCTCACGGACATGGAAGGGGTGAAGTGGTGCGACCGAAGGCCGTAAAAGCATTGAAAAGGAGGAAGAAGAGAAGTGAAGGATCCTCTCTAAACAAAGAAAGCCCGTGAGAGTAGTAACAAGGGCGCCGGCGCAGCGAATCACGGTCTCGAGGGAAAGAGCCGATGACCGAACAAGGACACCAACGACAATCGGGGAATGCTATTTCCCCACCCGGGCGAGAGCGGCTACTCTCGCAGGGAAAAACGGGGGCACGTTGGTACAATCAAGCGATGAAAAGGTGAGGGAGACAGAGGGTGTAAGCTTGGAGGCGGGACGCCCCCGGTCAGGAAACTCTTTCGCTCCAGTGAGAATAACACAAAAGAGGACGGGAGAGCGCTCAACCAAAGCTACAGAAGAGAGTTGCAGAGGACGATGACCCTGGTAGGGGAGATACCATACACCTGACCGCTAATTCGAATCTCCTCAAAAAAAAAAGATTGGGAATTACCGAAGCGGATAACTGCGCGGGGAGAAAGATCTGTGAGGATAGCGGCCCCGACGGGCAACGCAACCAAGTTGAGGCATCGCCGCCCATAGGTTGACGAAAGTGGGCAGCGGGAATTGAACAAAAACAGGGGAGGGAAAAAAGGGCAGGACACTATCCCAGAGACAAAGACAAAACCAGTTGGGGAAGACCGTGGAATGGGCTTCCTCCACGTCCTGAAAAGGGACCGGCGTGGAAGGGAAACGGACAGAGGACCTTCTGCTGGCTTCGCCACCATCGGGAAGA